>JGI12104J13512_1001452_pt1 | contig 17369 bp, 18 predicted proteins | sample TerdegcTABiofilm_FD_13512 | JGI IMG/M metagenome (IMG submission 13512)
CTTGCTGGAGTGGATTATGATAAATTTGAGATGAAAAATATATCTTTTGATTATGAATCATTGATGAGTTCAGTCCCTTATGATATAAATGAAATTATAAAAATTCAAAGAGAATATAAAGTTGGTGGAACTCCTTTATATGAACTTAAAAATATAAATAAAATTGTAAAAAAATTATCAAAACCTGGCTTTGGTGCAAAAATTTTACTTAAAGATGAAGCAAGCAATGCATCTGGCTCTTTTAAATCAAGAAGAGCATCTCTTTCTCTTTATCATGCAAAAAAACTTGGCTATGAAGGAGTAGTTGCAGAAACAAGTGGAAATTATGGAGCGGCAGTAGCATCACAAGCTGCTCAGATGAATTTAAAAGCGATAATAGTTCAAGAAGTTTTTGATTCTGAATGGATTGGTCAACCTGAAATACTTGAAAAAGGAAGAGCTTGTGAAGCATATGGAGCAGAAGTTTGGCAGATGACAGTTGGTCCAGAACTTTTTTATTGGACACTTGTAGTATTAAATGAAACTAACTATTTTAATGCATCTCTTTATACTCCATTTGCTATAAAAGGAATTGAAACTCTTGGTTATGAAATAGCTAATGATGTAAAAGAAAAATATGGTAAATTTCCAGATTATGTTCTTACAACTCATGCAGGTGGTGGTAACATCACAGGAACAAAAAGAGGTCTTATTCAAGCTGGAGCTAAAGATACAAAAGTTACTGGTGTTTCTGTTGATTTAAGAAGTCTTCATATGGCAAGTGACAGAGATTTCAATAGAAAATCTTTCACAACGGGTCATACAGGATTTGGTGTTCCCTTTTTAGTAAAACCAGACAGAACAGATGTTCCAAGAAATGCTGCAAGAGCTTTAAGATATATTGATGATTATTTTCTTGTATCACAAGGAGAAGTTTTTTATACAACCATACTTCTTGCTCAAATTGAAGGTCTTGAAAGAGGGCCAGCAGGAAATACCGCTCTTTCTGCTGCTATTCCATTTGCCACAAAACTACCTGAAGATAAGATAATTGTTGTTCAAGAAACTGAATATACAGGTGCAGGTAAACATCCTTATGCTCAACTCACTTTTGCAAGAGAGATGGGGGTAGAGGTTATAAAAGGAGACCCAAAAGATAACATTCCTGGAAAAAGAATTGTCATACCAGAAGATGTGGAAAATTTAAGATATGAAGAGATGGATATGAATGAAATTAAATTATCTTATTTAAATCATAATATAAAAAATATTCAGGAAATCACAAAAGATGATCTAAATTTTTTAAAAGAAGAGGTAAATGAAGTTGAAAGTGATTTTGTTGAAAGATTTTTATACGAGAAAGGAGTTAAGATAAATGGTTAGAGAGGATGATTTTCAAAAGAGAAGAGAACATTTAAAAAATATGAGTGAAGAAGAACTGATTAACTATTTTTGGCAATTGACTGAAAAGATTGTCGATCCACTTGTTGAACTCTCAAAAACTCATACATCCCCTTCTATTGAAAGAAGTGTCCTTTTAAGGATGGGATTTTCAAGTATCGAATCAAAAAAAATTGTAAGATATATGGTTGAAAATAATTTATTATCTCATGGTGCAGGAAAAGTTGTTCTTATTTATTCAGAACTGAAGAAAAAAAATTATCTTGAAGCTGGTAAAGATTTATCAGAAGGAATTGGATGGGAGGAAGTTGTTAACTTTTATAGGAGAAATCAAAATGCTTAAGCCAGATGAAAAGATAGATATTAATGAAATTTTAAAAGATTTAAAAAATTATAAACCTAAAAGATATGGGTGGACATTCAGAAAAAAAGTTGAGAAACAAAAAATTGGAAATCTTATCTATTTTGATACAAGTTATCCATTAAAAAATTCTATACCTCTTCCTGCAAGTAGGCAGATGGATTATATTGATCCACAGCCAGATATCACAATTACTGTTGAAATTGCATCTGGTAGATTTGAAGATGATATAAGAAGAATGAGAATGGCAGCATGGCATGGAGCTGACCACATTATGGTGATAAGAACTTTAGGACAAAGCCATTTTGACGGATTAATTGAAGGAACTCCAGAAGGTGTTGGAGGGATTCCAATAACAAGAAAACAGATAAGAGCAACAAGAAAAGCACTTGATATGATTGAAGAAGAGGTTGGAAGAGAAATTAATTTTCACTCATATGTATCGGGAATTGCTGGTCCTGAAATTGCAGTCCTTTTTGCAGAAGAGGGTGTCAATGGAGCACATCAAGACCCTCAATATAACATTTTATATAGAAACATTAATCCAGTGAGATCTTTTGTTGATGCAGGTGTCAGCAAAAAAATAATCTCTTCCTTTAATATGATGCAGATTGATGGAGCACATAACGCCAATGCAACAGCAAAATATGGTTATAAAGTTATGCCAGAACTTTTGGTTCAACATGCAATAAATTCTCTATTTTCAATAAAAATTGGAATGAAAAAAGAGTATATTGCACTATCTACAGTTCCTCCTGATGCAACACCTTTTCCATCTTTAAGGTTAGATTTACCATATGCAAATTTACTGAGAAAAGTTTTTAAAGGATTTAGATTCAGAGCACAGATGAACACAAAATATGTTGAATCTGATACAAGAGAAGCAACTGTTAATCATACACTTAATGCTTTAATATCAAAATTAACATCAGCAGATATTCAATCAACAATTACACCTGATGAAGGTAGAAATGTACCTTGGCACTACAACTCAATAAATGCTATTAATACAGCTAAACAAACATTAATTGCAGCAGATGGAATAAAGAATTTTGTAAAAATTGGGAATGATGGGGAAGAAAAAGAGAAAGAAAGAGAAATTCTTGAAAGAGCAATTCTTTTTTTAGAAGAGATAATAGATGTTGGTGGATATTTTAAAGCTCTTGAAGAGGGTTTTTTTGTAGATTCTGGCTATTATCCTGAAAGAGTTGGAGACGGAATAAAAAGACCTCAAGATGGTGGAGATGAAGCCAATACAGTTGTAAAAAGAGCTGATGATTATTTAGCACCAGTATGTCATCATTTTGGATACAACAATTTACCAGAAGGTTTAAATAAACCTTGCGATTTGATTGATGGATGTACATTCTGCAAGAGAGAAAAAATTGTTTATATAGATGAGCTTGATCCAGAGGATAATGTTGAAGTTAGATTGAAAAAAAATGAACCATATGATAAGCAAGGTATGTTTAAACCAGAAGTCCAGTGGAAAAATGATGGTATTATTCTTATCTCAATGTTTTTACCAATTTCAAAAGAAAAGGCACCTTATGCAGCTATTGAGATTGGAAAAAAGTCGGGCTTAACAAATGTTGAAGTTGTACATCAACAGGTTATGCATCCAGCAGAGGGAAGTTATGTTGAAATTAAAGGAGAGGTTGATTTCTTTTTAAAAGAGAGTGAAATAAAAGTACCTGAAAAAATATTACCATTATCTGATGAAGAGATTGAAAATGAAGTAAAAAAAAGAGGTGGGATAAAATGTATTGCTGCAACACTTGGAGAAGATGAACATAATGTTGGATTGAAAGAGATAATCGATATAAAACATGGTGGAATTGAAAAATGGGGATTTCAGGTTACATATCTTGGGACAAGTGTTCCACCAGAAAAGGTCATTAATGCTGCAATAGAAGTTGGGGCAAATGTTATCTTAGCATCAACAACTGTAACTCATGGAGATGTTCATAAAATTAATTTGAAAAAACTTGTTGATGTTGCAATAGAAAAGGGTGTTAGAAATAAACTAATAATAATTGGTGGAGGAACGCAACTTTCTTTAGATTTAGCAAAAGAGATAGGAATTGATGCAACATTTGGAAGAGGGACAAAAGGAATTGATGTTGCATCATTTATAATAAGAAAGTTGAGAGAAAAAGATTAGCTTAACTACTTTTCTATTACAGCAATTGATACCACATAATCTTCGTCATGAGATATTGATATAAAAATTTTTCCTTTTGGTTTCATCAATATTGCTTTACCATCTTCATCTTTTAAGATTTCAATATCCTTAAAAGATTCAATATTTAAATACTCCTTCCCTGCTTTTATTATTGCCTCTTTAAGTGAAAACCTTCCTGCATAATGGATGATTGAATCACTATAATCTTTAAATAAATTTATCTCATTTTCTGTTAAAATTCTATTCAAAATTTTTGGATTACCTTTAACTATTTTTCTGAATCTCTTAATATTTAAAACATCAACTCCAACTCCAACTATCATAAATAAATTATATTAAAATTTATACATCAATACCAACTGCCATAAATCAATTTATATTAAAATTAAACATTAACTTCACCTAACACAATAAAATTAAAAACATCAACTCCAACTGCGACTTCCATAAATCAATTTATATTAAAATTAAGCATTAACTTCACCTAACACAAATCAATTTATATTAAAATTAAGCAAAAATATATAAAAATATTAATTATATGCTTTGTTAAAAAAATTTATGATAAAGATAGGTAAAATTTTCCCTGAAAATATTTTTGTTACTTCAAATAAATGTCACTATAATAATTTATAAATATTCAAGAAATTGGGACATGATATTTATTCTTAAATTATTAGGAAATTCAATTTTTTGCATTAAGTTAAAATAAATGTATAATTTTTATTGTTCTTTTAAAAGTTATGAAGGAAGTAAATATGCCTAAAAAAAGAATTAATAATGAATTAGCTCAAGTAGAAAAAATAGAAAAGAAATTAAAACAATTCAAATCAAAATTAAATAGATCAGAAATTGCACTAAAAGAATCTGAAGAGAAATATAAAAACTTGTTAGAAAGATCCTCAGATATAATATATGTGCATCAAGATGGCAAAATTGTTCTTGCTTCAAATGCCTGTGCTTTTCTTCTTGGAGCTAAAAATCCTGAAGAAGTTATAGGAAAAGATGTAATAGAAGATATAGTTCATCCTGATTATAGAGAAGTAGTAAAAAAAAGAATCAAGAAAATTTTAAAAAAAGGCGAAGAGGTGGGTTTTCTTGAAGAAAAAATTATTAAATTCAATGGAGAGATTATTGACATAGATGTTTGTGCAGTTCCATTTACATATAATGGTAAACCTGCTATTAAAGTTTACGCAAGAGATATTACAAAAATAAAAAAAGCTGAAGATGAGCTTAGAAAATCACATGAAAATTTACAAAATCTTTCAACTTATCTTCAAACTATTCAAGAAAAAGAAAGACTTCGTATTTCAAGGGAGATACATGATGAATTGGGTCAACTATTAACAGTATTAAAAATTGAAGTTCAAAACTTAAAGAAAAAAAATCAAAATAATAAAAAAAATCTTATTGATGATTTAGATAATATATTAAGTCTTATAGATATAATCATTCATAGAGTAAAAACAATATCCTATCAGTTAAGGCCACCTCTTTTAGATCATTTCGGATTATATCCTGCAATAGAATGGCAAATAAAGGAATTTGAAGAATCAACAGGGATTCATTGTAAAGTGAAATTAAATCCTGAAAATATTGATTTAGATTCAGAACTTTCAATATCTATTTTTCGTGTTCTTCAAGAAGCACTTACCAATATCGCTCGTCACTCTAAAGCCACAAAAGTAGAAGTTGTTATAAATAAAATCGATAGCAAATTAACAATGAAGATAGTTGATAATGGGATTGGAATTCCTGAAGAAAAAATTTCAGATACAAAATCTTTAGGAATAATAAATATGAAAGAAAGAATATCGCATTTTGGGGGCTTTGTAAAGATTTCTGGACAAGAAGGCAAAGGTACTACTGTTTTTGTAAAAATACCTTTAACTAAGAAAGGAGGGCTTTATGATTAAAATAATAATAGTAGATGACCATCCTATAATAAGGGAAGGTGTAAAACAAATAACAGCTAAAACTAATGATATTATTGTTATAGATGAGGCTTCTAATAGGACTGAGCTTAAAAAGATACTTAGAGAGAAAAAATTTGATGTTATTTTATTAGATATCTCATTACCAGGACAAAATGGTATAGAAATTTTAAAAGAGATCAAAGAGAATTTTCCAGATACTAAAGTTCTTATTTTAAGTATACATACAGAAATGGAATATATTAGAAGATGTTTTATGTTAGGAGCTTCAGGATATCTTACAAAAGAATCTGCCCCAGATGAATTAGTTAAAGCTATAAGAAAAGTCTTTAATGGAGGAAAATACATTAATTACTCTATAGCAGATAGTTTATCATCTTATTTTCAATATGAAACTCAAAATTTACTTTATGAAAAGTTATCAAGTCGTGAGTATGAAGTTTTTTTAAAAATAGCGCAAGGGAAAAGCATAAAAGATATTTCATCTGAATTATATTTAAGCGAGAAGACTATAAGTACATATCGTTCGCGCATTTTAGAAAAAATGAATTTGAAAAATAATGCTGAGATTATTTATTATGCAATTAGGCATAAATTAATAAATGTTGAATAAAAATTTGATTAATTACTAAAAATTAAACACTATAAATATAAATTAAATGTTCCATTTCTTTAAGATTTATAATTTATCTTAATATTAATAATTCTAAATATAGGGAAAATCCTACAAATTCTTAGTAATTCTCTTATAGACTTACTTTTAACTAACCAATAAAATAAATAATAAAAGACATTATTAACATTCAAAATTTTTTTATAATGAAAAGGAGGATAATATGGAAGAAGATGTAAAGGTAGTAGAACATCCAAATGGTCAAGTTGAACTTTCATCATCACTTCCTGTCTCTAAATGGTCTAATCCTGATATAGAGCCAGTTCCAGTTAAGAATAGAACATGGGGTGTTTATGCAATGATGTCTTTGTGGGCTGGTATAGTAATTTGTATTCCTACATGGGCACTTGCTGGTGGTTTTATTGCTGCTGGTATGAATGTTGGCCAAGCAATTTCTTTAATAATTTTTGGACAGATTATAATGTTCCTTGGCCTCATTGGTAATGCATATGCTGGAACAAAATATGGCATACCGTTTCCTGTATTTAACAGATCAGCATTCGGATTGAAAGGAGCTGTTTATCCTGGAATAATTAGAGCACTTATTGGTTTTGGTTGGTTTGGTATTCAAAATTGGCTTGGTGGTTCTGCTTTGAGTATGGCATTAGGTTTAATTTTCCCTAAATGGGCTGCTTGGGATGCAGCAACTACTATAACTGAAGGTTTTTGGATTACAGGTCTTTCTGGCGGTAAATTAATAGGAATGTTAATAGTTTTGGTGTTTAGCTTGATAATTGCTTATTCAAAAAGTGAAGGAATAAGAAAATTCGCACAAGTAACAGTACCTATTATGATCTTGATTGCTTTAGGATTTTTTATTTGGACTGCTTCAAATGTAGGTATTAATGAAATGTTGATTTCAACAGGACTTCCAACTAAAGATTTTCTAAGACAGAGTCCAATATTTCTTACTGGTATGATAGGTTATTGGTTAGCGATGGCAGTTAGTATACCCGATTTTTCAAGATATGCAAAAGGACAAAAGGAGCAGATTTCGGGACAATTTTTGGGATTAATTGTTGTTATGGCAGTTTTTTCTTTATTTGGTGTTATGGTTGCTCAAGGTACAATTAAAATCTTTGGAAAAGCAGTATGGGATTTAATTGAATTAGCAGGCATTATAGGGAGTAGAAGTGGCTCAATTGGTACACTTTTAATTATTATTGCTTTTGTTTTTGTGGTAATGGCTACTCTTTCTACAAATGTTGCAGCAAATATGGTAGCACCCCTTAATGTTTTTATCAGCTTATCTCCAAAATATTTTAATTTCAGAAATTCTGCAATTATTTTTAGCATAATTAGTGTTTTAATAGCTCCTTGGTATATATTATCTTCATATGAAATTTATATTTATAATTGGCTAAATGCTATTGGGGCAACGCTTGGTGGTGTATTAGGAATACAGATTATAGATTTCTGGGTTCTAAAGAAAGGAAAATTAAAATTATTAGATCTATATACAGAAGGAGGAGAATATTGGTATAAGAGCGGTATAAATCCAGCAGCATTTATAGCACTGACTATTGCAATAATTGTTACACTACCTTCACAGTTTATTCAATCTATGCATATTATACAAAGTTATTCTATCTTTGTAAGTTTTATAATCGGTGCTCTTTTATATTATTTATTGATGAAATTTTGGATAATGAAAAGTGTTGATTAATATGATTTGTTTAATTTATTAATAATTAAGAAAGGAGGTAGGTAGAAATGTTAACAAAAGATAAAAGAGAAAAAAAGATTGCTTTGGTTTCACATTGTCTACTTAACCAAAATGCAAAGGTAAATGGCTTTGCATTCTTTCCTGCGATGATAAATGAAGTTATTGATGTGTTAAGAAAACATAATTATGGAATTTTACAATTACCCTGTCCGGAAACCATTTACGCAGGAACTCGTAGATGGTGGTATGTTAGAGAACAATATGATAATCCAGGTTATATAAATCTTTCAAGACAAATATTAAAACCTATAGTTGATCAAATAAAAGAGTACCAAAATAATGGATATAAAGTAATTCTAATCGGTTTAGATGGAAGTCCCTCTTGTGGTGTTAGATGGTCGGGGAGCGATAATGAATGGGGTGGAAAACCTGAGATACTAGATGTTGAATATCCTGTTATTAAAGAGAGTGGTATTTTTATAAGAACTTTGATAGAAATGATTAAAGAAGCTAACCTTGTTATGCCTCCAATGATTGGTGCTGGCTTTGATGTTCCCAATTTTAAGTTAGAAGATGTTGTCAAAGAATTAGAAGATTTTCTTACTAAATGTGATAAGGAATGATAGTAACAAATAAAAAAATGTAAAAACAGGAAATTTAAGATTATTTTGCAAAAAGAGAGACCAATTGGTCTCTCTTTTAAAATTATCTTTTTTTTAAATTTTAAATTAAAATTTTAAATAATTTTTGTTATAGATTTTTTGAAAGTACAAGGAGATATTTTGTTTTGAAGTTTATTTAATTATTTTGTTAAATTTCTATAATATTATATTAATAGAATTTGGTTATCTTTAAATTGAGAACCCTTTTGGCTACTTGAGATTGGTTAATTTGAGGTTGAGTTCTTGTATGGCTTCTCTGAGTTCAGTGATTGCATCTTTTAGTTTTTCAATTTTTCCATTTGTTCTTAGAAGAAGAAAAGATGCTACTACAATTGGGAAACCTACTTGAGAGATATATTGAATGAGTTTATCAAGGTTAATTTCCAATAAATTTTCACCTCCATTAAAAATATTGTTACTCTATTAAAACACCTAAATTTCATTTTATTAAATGAGACAAAGGTGTCAGGCACCAAAGTTTCATCTTTTTATCTCAGGAATGAGACAAAAGGTGTCAGGCACCAAAGTCTCAACTTTTTATCTCAGGAATGAGACAAAGGTGTCAGGCACCAAAGTCTCATTATTAACTCCAACCTGCTGTGATGAGTGCTTTATTCTCTTTTTATACTCTTATTTCCAAACTTTTAGTACTATCACATACAGGTCAGAGTTATCTTTATTCAAATCTATTTCAATCTTCTCTTGTCAAGGATAGGAAGAGGAGTTACTGAGATTTCAATCTTGTTGAAGTGTGGAAAAAATTTCCATAATTTTCTCTTATTATAGACTACTTTGAATCTCTAAATTTTTTCTTTAATTTATGGTTTTTTTCAATTATTACAAACAAGAAAGAATTATCTATTTTACCTCTAACAACAATAATTTTTTTTACTAAGAATAGAAAATAGTTTTAAACTTTTTTATTCTGGTTTCTTATTTTTATATTATCGTAAAAAGGTCAGAACCTCTATAGTTTATTCTTGGATTTACTATGATTTTCTTATCAAGAACAAAATTTGGTCAGAGGGTTATATTCTCTGGCCTGCTATGGATTTTTCTTCTATCGTAAACAGGCCAGAGCATTTTTAGTTTATTCTACGAGTGAAATCTATTCTATAAGTGGTATCTATTCTATGGGTAGAATCTATTCTAAGAGTGAAATCTATTCTATTCTACGGGTGGAATCTATTCTATAAGTGGTATCTATTCTATGGGTGGGATTAAATCTGTTCTTGTGGTTTGGATTATTCCACCATCAACAAGAGCAACTAATTCTCCATATCTTGTGAGAAACATATTTTGAGAGAGAACCCAGTTAGCAAAATTTTCAATATCTGTCTGAGTGATACTATCTTTTGGATTATAGAACCTCATTATGTAGTTTCTACCTTCTGTCTCTGTTGAAAAAGTTATATATACCTGTTTATCCAATGTCTTCACCTCCTTTTAATTAATTTTCAAAGTTCTTGCCAATCGCTTCCTATTTCACCTATAAAAATGTCATTTTGGTGTTTGACACCAAATTAACATTTCTTAAGATTAACCAAACTGTTTCCTTATCATTCTGTAACAGGTATAGATTGGATCTTTGACTAAATTAGAAACTTGAGAGACAAAATCCTCAACCTGAGTATCAGTTGCAGAAACCTTTAGATAGTTTTGGGTTTCACTTCTTGTGTCACCCTCTGTTCCAAAAAGGATTCTTATTGAATGTGTTTCATTGATTAATGCCATTTATCTCACCTCCTCTCTAATAAAGATAGTTTTCCAAAATAGGTTGTATGCTATTTGTGAGATTGTGAAAATTTGGATGAAGGTGTTGAAGAAATTTTCAAGTGATAAACAGAATAAACCCTGAAGATAGGTGGAAAGAAAACCAATAAGAAGAGAGGTAATTATGGCTATCATTGTTTTTATCTCTCTACTAAAATTTTTGTTGATAATATAGTTAACTAACACTGGCATAAAGAAACCAAGGAAACTATTTAACCTTTCTGGGTTAATCAAAACATATCACTCCTTTAATTAAATATTCTTGGTTAATCAAGATGACTAACCTTTTAAATAATGATTCTGGTTGAATCACAATAGATCACTCCTTTGATTAAATATTCTGGGTTACTAAGATTTTTCATCTTATCATTTTTTCTGTAGTTGAAATTACTTTTTAGTGGAAATAACCACCGCGAATTATTTAACAATTCTGGTTGAATCAATAAATATCACTCCTTTGATTAAATATTCTGGGTTAATAAAGATAACCAACCTTTTAAATAATGATTCTGGTTGAATCACAATAGATCACTCCTTTATTTAAATATTTTTGTTTAATCGAAATAGCTATTCTTCTAAATAATGATTCTGGTGAAATCAATGATTCTGGTGAAATCAAGATATCTTACTCCTTTTATTAGATATTTTAGATTTTTATATATCCAACACGAGACTATTGAAAAACTCTCCATTTTGTCATTCCCGTCCTCGCGAAAGCGGGGAACACGGGAATCCAGTCCCTTTATCTTGTCAATCATTGAAAAACTCTCCATTTTGTTATTCTCATCTTCATGAAAGCGGGGAACACGGGAATCCAGTATTTTTATTGGTAAAATAGATTCCTGCTTTCGCAGGAATGACAGGTTTGGATGACTTTTCAGAGACCTCAACACTTTTATTTGACCATTTAGAATTAATCAAGATATCTCACCTCTTTAATTAGACATTCTTGGTTACTAAGATTTTTCATCTTATCATTTTTTCTGTAGTGGAAATTACTTTTTGGTGGAAATAACCACCGCAAATTATTTAACCATTCTGGGTTAATCAAAATAGATCACTCCTTTATTTAAATATTTTTGTTTAATCGAAATAGTTATTCTTCTAAATAATGATTCTGGTGAAATCAACGATTCTGGTGAAATCAACGATTCTGGTGAAATCAAGATATCTCGCTCCTTTTATTAGATATTTTAGATTTTTATATATCCAACACGAGACTATTGAAAAACTCTCCATTTTGTCATTCCCATCCTCGCGAAAGCGGGGAACATGGGAATCCAGCCCCTTTATCTTGTCAATCATTGAAAAACTCCCCATTTTGTCATTCCCATCCTCGCGAAAGCGGAGACCACGGGAATCCAGTATTTTTATTGGTAAAATAGATTCCTGCTTTCGCAGGAATGACAAGTTTGGATGACTTTTCAGAAACCTCAACATTTTTACTTAACCATTTAGAATTAATCAAGATATCTCACCTCTTTAATCACTCTTTAGGTTGTTATCTTTTTTTGATGTGGCTAAATCTTCTTTTAATTTCCTTATCTGATATTCAAGAATCCTAACTCTATTCTCAAGAGCAGAGTTGAGCATCTCATAACTTTTTAGTAGTTTTTCAATTGCTTCAAATCTTTTTTCATTCTCCATAGTTTCACCTTCCTTTAAAATATTTTTTTGCTTAAAAAGATTTAAAAACAAATTCTTCACCTTCCTTTTAAATAATCTTTTGCTTCGAGAAAAGTTTTAAAACTCTTAACTTCCTGACCTTTAAAAACAACAAACTCGTCATTTGCCTCATCCTTTGCAATAAAGTTCTCATCATCCTTTAACTCAACAATCTTTAAACTCCTTAAGTTCAAAAAAAATCTCCCTCCTTTCAAAGAAAAAATAAAAATGATAAAAAAGGGTCAGTCCCCAAATTAACATAAAATGATAAATTTAGGCCTGACCCCAAATTAACATCTTCCTCAAATAAACTATTAATTTTCATCGTCTATATTCTCTCTATCTATGATATGCATTGCTTCACCCTTATCAATCTCTTTAATCTGTTTTTTGATGAGCCATACAATAATGATTGGTATTAGATATAAAAGAGTAATAATTGCGACACTTTTAATAATCTCTAATCACCTCGATATTTAAGATATCCATTGTGGTGATATAAAAGTTTCCACCTAATATACTTTTAATAATCCTTAATCACCTCGATATTTAAGATATCCTTTGTGGCGATATAAAAGTTTCCACCTAATATGATTTTAATAATCCCTAATCACCTCATAAAAAATTACCACATCTAATCTCATCTTAATCACCTCATAAAAAATAACCTCACTAATCTTCATTCTTATTCACCTCAATCTCTTTAATATCTTTTGCTGGAATGTAAGAAGTTCCTCCACCTTTAAACCAGAATCTCAAATCTCCATTTGAAAAGATATCTCTAATATATCCCTCTATCACTTCACCATCAAACTTAGTTATCCTAACGACTTTACCATTAAATTTCTTAACCTCACTAATATCCATTCTTGATCACCTCATAAAAATTTTTTAGAATAGTAAGAAAAGTCCCAAAATCAAGAGGTTCATCAGGGCTATGGAGATTTTTTATCCAGCCTAACTTGTATGCAAATTCAATTGAATCGTATTTGTATTGAGGAATATCAACTAATTTATTTGAAAACCTTTCCCAAGGAAAGTTTTTTCCAGGACAATCAGTTGGAACTATGTCCTTATGCCTTAAAACTCTTTCCAAAGGAATTTTATATTTTTCCATTAAATCCTTAACCAAATCTATTCCAGAATTTAACTGATTGTCATTCATAGTTTCAATGTTAAAATCTCCAAGAAATGAAACTGCTAAACTTCTGAAATTGTAATAATCTTCTCCTGCATGAATACAGAAAAAGTTTTCATCTTGACCAGTGAAAATATCTCCCTTTTTTCCTATTCCAAAATGGTATGGAGAGATACTCCATGGATATTTTTTACCAAACTCTTTCTTATGATTTTTTAAGATTGACTTCCACTGGTTTATACTTGTAGGATCCTTTTCACTATTTAAAACACCAGAATGGTGAATCACAATAAAATATACCTCAATCAAATTCTTAGAAATCATTCTTTATTCTTGACCTCCTTGAAATTAGAAATCATTCTTTTCTTAACCTCCTTGAAATTAGAAATCATTCTTTGTTCTTGGCCTCCTTGAAACTCCTCAATTAAGTTTTTATTAATCATTCTTTATTCTTGACCTCCTTGAAGCTCCTTCCAAATTTATTTTTATGTTCCTATTAAACAACCTATCCATTGCTCTTGGATATCTTCCCCTCAAATCTCTTTCACTCAAATTTGAAGTTATAATTGTTGGAAGCATAAACCTGTACCTCAAATCAATGACATAATTGATAAAGGATGAGTTTTTTTCGTTTAAATATTCTGAGCCTAAATCATCAATAAAGAGAAAAGAAAAGGAGTTGAAATTTATGTTTTCAATTTGTGAATCTAAAAAACTTTTTATGTGAAAATATCTAAAAGAGTATCTTTCCTTAAAGATTTTTTGAATTATGAGAACAATTATACTTGTTTTTCCTACACCAATAGGACCAAGAATGTTTAAACCCCTTCCTTCCCTTACCATCTTTTTTATGTTTGATAGATATGATAAAAGAATCGCCCTTGCACTTTCTTCAACTTTATCAATTGAAGTGTTTAAAAATATCTTTCCTATATTTTCTTTAATCTCTTCCTTAAAAATTGGACAACTAAACTCACTAAAGAACTCACAGGTAAAAGGGAGGTTTTGAATTAAAAATTCACCATCAAAACAATTTATGCACCTTTCAGGAATCCCTGGTATCTCTTTTATACTCTCCCTTTTTTTCCTTATATCATCCATTATCTCGTTTATTATGTTTTTAATCTCATCCATTTAAAACTCCAACAAAGTTTTCTTTTTTGAAACTCTCTCCAAAAAATGCTTTTAAAGCATCTTCCCCAGTTAAACCTAAATAGGAAAAAGTTGAAGTTAACTCTTTATCAAAAGATTTTTCAGTGACATTTGATTTATTTTTTTCAGAGACATTGGATTTATTAAAAGTTTTTACTTTTTCAAATAGTTTTGGAACAACTTTCTTTTTTCTACTCTTCAAGTTAAACCTTTTTACAACTTCACATATATAAGAAATTCTTGGAGTTTCGCCCTTTTTATCTCTAATAACCTTTAGTAAAATTGCTTCAAATTGCTTTGGAGTTGCATAAAATAGAATCTCTTTTCCAAATTTTATTTCACTCTCTTTCAGTTTCCCACCAAATTTTATGTATGTTTTTAGAATTTCTTTTTCATATTTATTTAAAGAAGTTAAACTATCAATTTGAGAAATTGATAAAAATTTATTTATAAATTTTTCATGTTCTTTTTCTTTTAGAAGATTATAAGAAACCTTTTCTTTTTCTTTTAAATTCTGGTGAACATTGAAGAGAGTGTATTCAGAATTAGGGTCTTGAGATAAATGGGAGTTTTGCTTTGAATGGGGTGAACAATCAAAAGGAGGGTTAGGAGATAAAGTGGGTAAACATTCAGAATGGGAGTTTGGAGTTAAATGTGGTGGGGATTCAAAATGGGGGTTTTGCTTTAAAGGGGGTGAACAATCAAAAGGGGAGTTTAGAGACAAAATGGGTGGAGATTCAGAATGTGAGTCTGAAGTTAAAATGGGTAAACATTCTAAATGGGAGTTAGGAGATAAAGTGGGTAAACATTCAAAAGGAGGATTTTGTTTTAAAGTGGGTAAACATTCAGAATGGGAGTTTGGAGATAAAGTGGGTAAACATTCAAAAGGAGGGATTTCCTTTAAAGGGGGTAAACAATCAAAAGGAGTGTCTGAAGTTAAATGGGGTAAACATTCAAAATGGGAGTTTTGAGTTAAATGGGAGTTTTCCTTTAAATGGGGTGGAGATTCAGAATGGGAGTTTTCCTTTAAATGGGGTGAACAATCAGAAGGAGGGTTAGAAGATAAAGTGGGTAAACATTCAAAATGGGGGTTTTGCTTTAAATGGGGTAAACAATCAAAATGGGAGTCTGAAGTTAAATCTTTTTCTCTCTCCTCATCAAAATCTATGATAACAAGGTTAACTTTTCCTTTTACTCCAAATTTAGTTATGTGCTTATAGTTTTCCTCTTTTTCTACCTTGTAAACATTTTTCACAACAAGTGATGGTGAACATTTATATTTTCTCGCTAAACTCCTAATGTTTATATCTCTTCCCTCTAAAGAGAGTTCTCTAACCTCTCCTCTTATCAAGCTACTTTTGCTCATTCTCTTCCTCCATTTTTATTCTTGACTCTAACCTCTTCTCTTATCAAACTACTTTTGCTCATTCTCTTCCTCCATTTTTATTCTTGACTCTAACCTCTTCTCTTATCAAACTACTTTTGCTCATCCTCTTCCTCCATTTTTATTCTTGATAGAAATTCTTTTATCTTCTCATCCTTTTTTCTTGATAAACTAATTATCTTTTTCATAAGTTTCACCTCATCATACTCATCAAAAACTTTTGATAGGATTAGATAAATTAAATGGGTATCCTTCAAATAAACTAACCTCCCTTTTCAACTCTTCAAATAAACTAACCTCCCTTTTCAACTCTTCAAATAAAATTGTTAGTTTTTCCATCAGTTCAACTCCTCTTCTTTTTCTTCAATAGTTAAGCTTTCAATTGAGTTGGTTTTTATGAACCCAAAAAATCCATCACCTTTTAAGTGGACATAACCATCTTTAACCTCATAAACTAAAACTTCCTGCCAATAATCACCTGAATCTGTTTTGATTAAAGAGACCTCTTTACCAATAAACTCTTCGAGTAAATCTTTCAACTTTTTCCTCCTTTCTCTTTAAATTAACTATCTTTTGCTATAGATATATTATAGCAAAAAAGAATATTATGTCAAGCATATGCTAAATGAGAAATATTACTTTATAATCAATATTTAATATAACTTCTCTTGACAAAATAATATTGTTTTTATAAAATTGCTATAAGGAGGTTAGTATGACAACTAGTGAAAGAATAAAAAAATTAAGAGAAAGGCTTGGTTTAACACAATCTGAATTTGCAAGAAGGTTGAATTATCCACCAGCATATATCTATCAAATTGAAAAGGGAATAAGAAATCCAGGGCTTTCTGTTTTAAAAAGAATATCTGATACATTTAATGTATCAATTACAGAGTTAATTGGAGAAAAAGAGAAATTCATAGTAACAGAAGACGATGAATCATTCTTAAAAAAGATGATTGCAAGGTTAACTCCAGAGGAAAAGGAGAAGGTTCTTAAATCAATTTATAGGCTAAAAAAGATACCATTAAGGGAGATCCCAATACTTGGATATGTTTCAGCAGGAGAGCCTCTTGAACTTGAAGATATTTTAGAACCAATTGATATAGTAACAATTCCAGAGGATGAATCAAGAAATGTCTCTTTTGGCCTTTTTGTAAAAGGGGATTCAATGAAGGATTTGGGAATTGATGATGGAGATATTCTTTTGGTTAATGCAAATTCACAAGTTGAGAGTGGTTCTCTTGTCATAGCAATGATAGATGATAAAGCAACATTTAAGAGATTAAAGAAAACAAATGGGAAGGTCCTTCTTGAACCAGCAAATGAAAAATATGAACCCATAGAACTCAAAGAGAATATGAACATCAAACTCTACAAAGTCATAATGTCC
>JGI12104J13512_1001453_pt1 | contig 17353 bp, 13 predicted proteins | sample TerdegcTABiofilm_FD_13512 | JGI IMG/M metagenome (IMG submission 13512)
TTCTCCCAGAGAGACACTTTTTCTTCGGATTTATCCCCTGAACAAAGAGGTCTCGGAAATAAGATTCTGGTGCCAGGATAAGCTTATTGACATCCAAAAAGTAAAAATAAATGCTGTTGAAGGTGTCCAGTTTTGAAGTTTAAAGTGTCCACTTTTCAAGTTTAGGTAACAGATATGGTCAAATTTATTGACAATCGATACCTTCATTATATATTATCTAAAACTAAAGATTTAGATAATAGATGAGTTATGCCAAAGATGTAGGCAGGAAAAGACGTGTGAAATAATTAATGAAGAAAAAAGGCGCCATCGTAGGGATCATTATCATTGCATTGATTATTGTTGCATACGGGTATTTTTCAAAGAAGAGGCCTGCGCCATCTGTGCAAACGGGTGTCTCTGTCTTAATAGGAAAGGCCGAACAGAAGGCCATGCCTGTAATAATAGAATCCATCGGGACTGTTGAGGCATACAACAGCATTACAGTCTATTCAAGGGTCATGGGTCAGCTTTTAAAAATCCATTTCAAGGAAGGACAGGATGTAAAGAAAGGCGAATTGATTTTTACGATTGACCCTGCCCCCTATAAGGAGAAACTGAATAATGCCGAGGCAAGGCTTTCTCAGGATCTTGTTCAGCTTCAGTTTAACAAATCAGAGACAGAACGTTACGGTGCTCTTCTGGAAATGGGTGGCGTATCGAAGTCGGAATATGAGAATAAACAGACACTTGCAGCAAGCTATGAGGCCATTATCAAGGGTGACAGAGCCAATGTGGAGAATGCAAGGCTTCAACTCGATTACTGTTATATACGTGCTGCACTTGATGGAAGGACAGGCACATATGGTGTCCATGAAGGAACCATGGTCAGGGAAAATGAAACAAAGCTTGCCGTGATAAATCAGATTACCCCTGTATATGTAAAATTTTCTGTTCCGGAAAAATATCTTTTTGAAATTAGAAAATACATGGTTAAGGAACAACTCAAGGTAAAGGCAAATATTCCTGGTAGTAAGGAGAATATACAGGAGGGGGTACTCACATTTATTGATAATGCTGTGGATTCATCAACTGGAATGATTCTGCTTAAGGCGACATTTCCAAACAAGGATAAAGCACTCTGGCCAGGGCAATTTGTTAATGTTTCCCTTCAGCTTGCAGTGGAACCGGAAGCAATTGTGGTACCGGCGAAGGCTGTTGAGATAGGTCAAAAAGGCGCATACATATTTGTTGTAAAGCCGGACAAGAAGGTGGAATATAGAATTGTTACAGTTGATAGAACTATAGGCGATGAAACAGTTGTTTCGAAAGGAGTGAAACCGGGGGAAACAGTGGTTACCGATGGTCAGTTGAAACTAAAAGATGGTTTTCCGGTTGAGATAAGAGAATCCCTGCTGCCAGCAAACAAAAATGTACAGGAAAAGCTGTCAGCACAGGCCAATACAAAAAAACAATCCCTGTAGATAATAAAAAGTGAATCTTTCAGAGATATGGATAAAAAGACCCGTAATGACCATCCTGGTCATGTTTGGTATCCTTTTCTTTGGGATTATAAGCTACAGGTCATTACCCATAAACAATTTACCGTCAGTTGATTTTCCAACCATTCAGGTTGCTGCATCTCTTCCTGGTGCAAGCCCTGAAACTATGGCATCCACCATAGCCAAACCCCTTGAGAAACAATTTGCAAGTATCGCAGGCCTTGAGTCAATGTCATCTGTGAGTTATAGGGGATATACTAATATAATCCTGCAATTTTCTCTTGAGAGAAACATTGATAACTGCGCCCAAGACGTGAGCGCAAAGATAAATGCGGCTCAAGGCGAACTTCCAAGCAATATGCCAAGTCCCCCGGTATACGATAAGGTGAACCCTTCTGATCAGCCGGTTATTTATATTGCCCTTGCCTGTGATACAATGCCTCTTATACAGTTGAATGACTATGCTGAAAACATCCTTGCTCAGAATTTTTCCACAGTGAATGGGGTTGCCCAGGTAATCGTATACGGACAGAGATTTGCAGTACGCGTCCAGGTAAACCCGAAATTACTGGCAAATAGAGGTATTGGAATAAATGATGTGGAAGACGCCGTAAAGAATGCAAACGTTAATCTTCCCGGGGGTACTCTGGACGGTAATTTTCAGGCCTTTACAATAGATTCCAACGGTCAGTTGATGGTTGCAGAGCAATACCGTTCAGCAATTGTTACATATCAGAACGGGAATCCGGTAAGGATAAAGGATATCGGTAATGCCATAGATGGTGTTGAAAAAGACAAACAGATGGCTGCATGGTATATAACAAAGGACAAGACGAAAAGGTCTATAGTGCTTGCCATAAAGAAACAACCAGGCACGAATACAGTAAAGGTATCAGATGGTATAAAAGAGGTAATTCCAAGACTCAAGACCATGATACCCGATTCGATCGAGTGGTATCTCCTCTACGATGCATCAGAGTATATAGAGGATTCTATTCAGGATGTACAGTTTACACTTCTGCTTACCATATTTATTGTTCTAATTGTAATATTCGTTTTTCTCCGCTCTATCAGGTCCACAATAATACCGAATATTGCCATCCCCCTCTCGATTATCGCCACTTTTGCAGCAATGGAAATTTTGGGATACAGTATGAATAACCTTTCGCTCATGGCGCTCGTCCTTGCAGTGGGACTTGTGGTTGATGATGCAATCGTCATGCTCGAAAATATTATCCGTAGAATGGAGATGGGTGAGAGCCCAATGAAGGCATCTTTGAATGGTTCAAAGGAGATAGGGTTTACCATTCTTTCCATGACAGTATCCCTTGTTGTTGTCTTTATACCCATCCTTTTTATGCCAGGTATAATTGGTAGGCTTTTCCGTGAATTTGCTGTGAGTATTGCCATGGCAATATTACTTTCAGGCTTTATTTCCATTACGCTCACGCCCATGCTATGCAGTAGACTTTTAAAGACGCACTCTGAAAAGAAAGAGGGAAGGTTCTACAGAGTTACAGAGCGTATATTCGATAGGGGGCTGAATTATTATGGTAGAACACTTAGCCTTGTTTTGAGGCACCGCATGCTGACGCTCATATTTACCGTCTTTATACTTTTCCTGACAGTCATTCTCTTTATGATGATACCGAAGGGTTTTTTACCGGGTCAGGACCAGAATTTTGTTGTTACATACACACAGGCGGCTGACAGGATATCCTTCGATGACATGGTAAAACATCAGGAGGCAGCAAACGAAATAGTGAAGAAGGAACCTGATATGGTTGAATTTGTTTCCATTGCAGGGCTGGAGACATACAGCAGCGGCATTATGTTTGTTAGACTTAAAAACCTGTCAGAACGTAAAAGGTCTGTGGATGAGATTATTGCTGATATGAGACCCAAGTTAAATACCATTCCAGGACTATGGGCATTTCCACAAAATCCACCGCCAATCCAGATTGGAGCCAGTCATGCAATAGCAGAATATCAACTTAGTCTACAGGGTTCTGACCTTGATGAATTATATAGATATGCAGATTTAGTAGAAAGCAGGATGAAGATACTCCCCGGACTTGTAGATGTAAATACGGATGTTAAATTGAATAGTCCAAAGGCAATGATACATGTTGACAGGGATAAGGCCTCAGCGATGGGGCTTAGCCTCGGTCAGGTTCAGGATACATTTTATTCTGCCTTTGCCTCGAGAAAGATTTCAACCATATATGGTTCTTTGAATGACTACGAGGTAATCCTGGAGGTTCAGCCTGAGTTCAAAGAGGATCCCAATGCCCTTTCCTATCTTTATATCAAATCTAATGAGGGAAGGCTTGTGCCACTGCATACCGTTGCCAGCATAGAAAAGACAACAGGACCCACGACCGTCAACCATGTGGGGCAGCTTAACTCAGCAACCATTGCATTCAATCTAAAGCCAGGCTGCTCAATCGGGAGTGCTGTGGATGGGGTAAAGAAGATTGCAAAAGAGGTAAATCTTCCACAGAGCATAGCATATACCTTCCAGGGGTCGGCACAGGAGTTCCAGAGGTCATTTGCAAGCATGGGGTTTCTGCTTTTCATAACCATCCTTGTAATCTATATGGTTCTTGGTATCCTATATGAAAGTTTCATACATCCCATTACAATATTAACCGCCTTACCTCTTGCAGGGTTCGGAGCCCTTCTCACATTATTCCTCTTTGGGAAAGAGCTTGATATGTACGGTATGGTTGGCATGATTCTTCTTGTAGGCATAGTGAAGAAGAATGGTATCATGATGATAGATTTCGCTCTTGAAGCAGAGAGAACAGAGAATTTAGAGCCTGTAGAATCGATTCATAAGGCATGTATGACTCGTTTCCGTCCTATAATGATGACAACGATGGCAGCCCTTTTTGGTTCGATGCCCATTGCACTGGGTTTTGGTGCAGGTGGTGATGCACGTCAACCCATGGGTCTTGCTGTTGTCGGTGGACTTTTTTTCTCGCAACTCATGACATTGTATGTAACGCCTGTCTTCTATGTTTATTTCGATAGGCTCAGTAAATGGATTTTAAAAAATAGAGACAAGGAGATGAGGCATGAAACCCACTGAAATAATAAAGGATGTATATATAATAGGCGATTCAGAGATGACCGACTCGAAAGACTGCTCCATATATCTTATAGACCTGGGCGAGCTTGTTATGATCGATACCGGTGCTGGCGATAGCGTAGAAAAGATTATAAAAAATATAGAAAAATTAGCCCTTCAACCTGATAGGCTGTCAACTATTATTCTTACCCACTGTCATATAGACCATGTCGGTGGTGCAGAGGCATTAAAGAGGAGGTTCAGCCCCAAGATTATAATGCACGAAAAGGATGCAGAGATAGTTGAAAGGGGAGACAGAAGAATGACAGCAGCATACTGGTATGGTGTGGATTTTAAACCCCTCCAGGTTGATGTGAGATTGAGTAAACCAGAAGAGATATTTGAGATTGGTGGCCATAAGATTGTCTGCCTCTATACACCAGGTCATACCCCTGGCTCCATAGCTGTCTATCTTGATATAAACGGGAAAAGGGTCTTATTTGGACAGGATATACATGGTCCCTTCCTGCCTGATTTTGGGGCAAATATGTCGGACTGGAAAAGATCTATGGAGATACTCCTTGCATTGAAGGCGGATATACTCTGCGAGGGACATTTTGGTATTTTTCGCACCAAAGACGCTGTTAATGATTATATTGAGCGTTATCTAGAAGAATACGGATAATATCTTAAGTTGCACATCATGACCTTTAAAAATAGTTTGTCATGCCAAAACAATATCAATTATCCTGACATACCAATTTTATCTTTGTATTTACCGAGTTGTCTATTCTTACAATAATCTGCTGCTGAAGCACCTTGTCTCAAGCTCGCATCTATATTCTGTATATCTATCTACAGGCAGTTCCAGAAGGTGGGGTCTTTCTTCAGTAAGTAAATCTGAAGGTCCTCTATGTGTAATGCCATGAACCTTATCATTGATTTCTTTTTCAAATGTTTTTAGCTTTTGATATAAATCTTCAAATGACTCAAAGGCACTGTTGTTGATAAAATATAAAAAGTTTGATGTTTTATGTTGACAAAGATGTCTTATTAAAAATATAATTGTGAAAATAATAACAAATTACAAACCCTTTTGGAGGTAATATATGAGACCATATTTTGAAAAGATGCAGGACTGGGGAAAGCCAGTGAAGCCCAATTTAGCCAATGCTGAAGAGATTAAAAAAGTTGAAAAAGAGATCGAGGCCTTGATTGAGCAGAAAAAGAAGGCAGGACTACCACAGGAGACCCTAAACAAAAGAGGCGAATGGACTGTATATCAGAGGCTTGAATATATCCTCGACCCAGGGACATGGGCACCGCTTCACCTTCTCTATGACCCCATGGATGAGGAATCAGGGACAACAGGTGTTGTTGATGGTCTCGGCAGGATTAATGGAAGATGGTGTGTAATCATTGGTTTTGACAATAAGGTTTTGGCTGGCGCATGGATTGCTGGCCAGGCTGACAACATCCTCAGGGTAACAGATATGGCAAAGAGACTGCATTGTCCCCTCGTATGGCTTGTAAACTGCAGTGGCGTTAAACTTACTGAGCAGGAAAAGGTCTATGCAAATAGACGCGGCAATGGAACAACATTCTTCAGACACGCAGAATTGAATAAACTCGGTATCCCTGTCCTTGCAGCAATCTATGGCACCAACCCTGCAGGCGGTGGCTATCAGGGTATAAGCCCGACCCTTCTTCTTGCCCATAAAGATTGCAATATTGCAGTTGGTGGGGCAGGGATAGTCAGCGGTATGGCACCGAAGGGATATTTTGACGAGAGCATGGCAGAGATGATTATTGAGGCTACCAGAAAGTTCAAGGCAGTCCCTCCCGGAAGGGTTGAGATACACTATGACCATACAGGGTTTTTCAGGGAGGTTCACCCAACAGAAGAGAGTCTCCTTGATTCATTAAAGTCATGGGTAACAAGGCTTCCGGCATACGACCCTTCATTCTTCAGGGTAGCACAGCCAGCAGCACCAAAATTTCCAGCCGAGGATATTTACAGCATCGTGGCCTTTAACCAGAAGATGGTCTATGATGTGGAACAGTTTATGGCAAGACTTGTTGATAATAGCGAGCATATGGAATTCAGACCAGACTATGGTCCTGAGCTATACACAGGTCTTGTAAAGATAGATGGTTTCCTTATTGGTATAGTTGCCAATAGACAGGGCATGATGCCCAAGGGTTATCCAGAATACGCACCTTATCCTGGAATCGGTGGAAAGTTCTACAGACAGGGACTTATTAAGGTGAATGAGTTCGTTACCCTCTGCGGCAGAGACAGGGTTCCTATGGTCTGGATTCAGGATACATCAGGTATTGATGTTGGTGACTATGCAGAGAAGGCAGAGCTGCTTGGCCTTGGCCAGTCACTCATTTACTCCATAGAGCAGAGCGACCTCCCCATGATGGCAGTAGTACTTAGAAAAGGAACAGCAGCAGCCCATTACATCATGGCAGGCCCCCAGGCAAATAATAATAATGCCTTCACCCTCGGCACAGCCACCACAGAGATCTACGTTATGCACGGTGAGACAGCAGCAGTGGCAAGCTTTGCTAGAAGACTTGTTAAGGAAAAAGACGCAGGTAAACCCCTTGCCCCAGTTATAGAGGCAATGAACAGGATAGTAAAGGAATACTATGACAAATCAAGGCCAGCATACTGTGCAAAGATGGGTCTTGTGGACGAGGTTGTCAAGATGACAGATATCAGAAAATACCTTGTGGCATTTGCAAACTGCTGCTATCAGAATCCAAAATCCATTACACCACAACATCAAATGATCCTGCCAAGGGTTATAAAGGGTTAGAAAATAGATTTTTTTCAAACAGGGTGAGGATATAGCTCACCCTGTTTTTTTAGGACAGCAGTTAACCATATCATTGATTATGTTGACTAAGACCTTTGCAGGCGTTTGTAAAGATTTTATAGGGATTTATAAAGATGATAGATAGGCTTTCAGAGAGGCTAAGGGACATCAAGGAAAAGGGTAATTACAGGAAAATCAGATATATCAAGCCCTTATCTGCAACAAGGGTTGTTTATGAATCAAGGGAATGCCTCAACCTCTGCTCAAATAGCTATCTATCCCTACATGACCATCCAGAACTCATAAGCGCCTCTAAAGAGGCATCTGATCTCTATGGTGCAGGAACCTGTTCATCCAGGAGCGTGTCAGGCAGTATTGACCTGTATAGGAGTCTGGAGGAGGGGATAGCAAGATATAAGTCTTATCCAAAAGGGGTCGTATTCTCCAATGGTTATCTTGCAAATATAGGCATCATATCAACCCTTACTGAAAGGGGTGATGTTATATTTAGCGATGAATTGAACCACTCCAGCCTTATACATAGCATGAGGCTTTCAAGGGCAAAGAAGGTTATTTACAGGCATAGGGATATAGACGACCTGGAGAATAAGATAAAAAAAGATAATACAAGGGGAAAGCGTTTTTTGGTAACTGAGACAATATTTAGTATGGATGGCGATGTAGCACCGCTCAATGATCTGTATGGGCTTAAAAAAAGATACAATCTAAATATAATAGTGGACGACGCCCACGGCACAGGTGTATTTGGAGAAAAAGGCACAGGCATAGAGGAGGTCTTTGGATTGTCAGGGTCAATGGATGTCCACATGGCAACCTTTGGCAAGTCCCTTGGCTCCTATGGTGCCTTTGTCCTCTCAGGGGAGATGGTCATCGAATACCTCATAAACAGGGCTAAGACGTTTATGTATACCACAGCCCTACCGCCCTCTGTTATTGCCTCCTCTATAAAGGCACTGGAGATTGTGGAAAAAGATATTACCCTAAAGGAGAGGTTGTGGGAAAACATAGAATATTTCAGAAAGGGTTTAATGGATGCAGGCTTTAATCTAAAGGATAGCGTGGGTCCCATCATCCCAATTGTTGTAGGTGATGATAAAGATGCGGTAAGGATGCAGGAGGGACTTCTTTCAAAGGGTATCTTCCTCCAGGCAATAAGGCCACCAACAGTTCCAGAGGGGACATCAAGATTGAGGCTTACAGTTGTGAGGGGTCTTACAAAGGAGGATATGGATTATGCCATCTCCTCCATAATAGAGGCAGGAAGAGATACTGGTCTATTGTAATTAATAACTTTTGCAGGATATCTTAATTTGTTTTTTTAAGCGGATGGAGGTAATATGGACAATAAAAAGCAGCTCATAGAATGGGATAAGGCATACATCTGGCATCCATTTACACAGATGAGCGAGTATCTGGAATCAGAACCCCTTGTCATAGAAAGGGGAGAGGGGTTCTATCTGGTGGATGTGGAGGGTAACAGATATATAGATGGCGTGTCCTCTCTCTGGGTCCTGGTTCATGGCCATGGCAGACCTGAGCTTGTAGATGCCATAAAGATGCAGGCAGCAAGGCTCTGCCATTCTACACTCCTTGGACTTGCCAATACCCCCTCTATCCTTCTTTCAAAAGAGCTTATTCATATTGCCCCTCCAGGCATAAAAAAGGTTTTTTATTCAGACAATGGCTCAACATCAGTAGAGATAGCCCTTAAAATGGCATATCAATACTGGCAACACAGGGGTGAAAAAAGGCGTAAAAGATTTATAAACTTTTCCAATGGATATCATGGTGATACAATTGGCTCAGTAAGTGTGGGTGGTATAGACCTTTTTCACAGGGTATACAGACCCCTCCTTTTTAAAACCTATAAGGCGCCTTCACCATACTGCTATAGATGTCCTCTGAAATTAGAGCGTGAATCGTGTGGTCTTTCATGTGTTCATGAGTTTGAGAGGATCGTTAAAAGATACAGGGATGAGGTATGTGCTGTTATAATTGAACCTGTTGTTCAGGGTGCTGCCGGCATGATTGTCCAGCCTCACGGTTTTTTAAATGCCATATGGAGAATAGCAAAAGAGAATGGGTTACTTTTTATTGCCGATGAGGTTGCTACTGGTTTCGGGAGAACAGGCTATATGTTTGCATGCGAAAAAGAGGGTGTAGCCCCTGATTTTTTGTGCCTTTCCAAGGCCATAACAGGCGGTTATCTCCCCCTTGCTGCCACCCTGACAACAGAGGAGGTCTTTAATGGCTTCCTGGGCAGGTTTGAGGATTTTAAGACCTTTTTCCATGGTCATACATATACAGGTAATCCGGTTGCCTGCAGTGTTGCCTTAAAAAACCTGGAATTGTATGAAGCAGAGAGGGTTATTGAAAAACTGCAGGCAAAGATAGCCTTAATGGCTAGGGAGCTGGAAAGATTCAGGGACCTGCCATCTGTGGGTGAGGTAAGACAACAGGGCTTTATGGTGGGTATTGAACTTGTAAGAGGCAAAAAAACAAAGCGGCCCTATCCTCCACGGGATATGATAGGTCACAAGGTAATCCTTGAGGCGCGCAGAAGGGGTGTTGTGATAAGACCCCTTGGCGATATCATTGTTTTGATGCCGCCCCTTGCAATAGACGAGGAGACGCTGAAAACACTTATAGATGTTACATACGAATCTATTAAGGCGGTTACCAAAAGACCATCCGCCTGACGATAATCTCCCCTATTTTTTGCAATATAAACAAGGGCATAGAGGGGCATATTTTTATTATTGACAATGATTTCAATATATCATATATGAAACAGCAAAGGCGGTGTAGCTCAGTTGGTCAGAGCATGCGGCTCATATCCGCAGTGTCCGGGGTTCAACTCCCTGCACCGCCATTTTTCATTTTCCTTTGAATTTTCAAAAAATAATATATGCAAGGTGAGAATATGGGAAGATACCAGGTAATAAGAAAAACTACCCTGCTGTTTTTACTGATTATATTTTTTTTGTTTGGCAGCGTTTGGACTGTTTTAGCAGTAGAAAAAAAGGTAAAGAGCCAGCCCAGGCCTGCACCACAGCAGACAGTTGCCAGCGCCACCAGTATAAACGACTCCAATCTTCAGGCTAATTTCAAAAAAGCAGAGGAATATCTAAAAAAGGGAGAATACCAGACAGCCCTTAACATATTTCTCAGGATATATGATTATACAAAATCTGTTATGACCACAATAGGTCTTCTACAGAAACAGTATGAAAAGATTACAAATGACCAGAATGTCCCCCTTAAAGATAGAGAGGATCTTTTGGTGAAGATGAGGAGGATGGACCAGCTGGTTGCAAGATACAAAAAGATAAAGGAGATATCATCCCTGAACATCGGCTATATCTATACAAAAAGAGGTGATACAGACAGGGCAAGGAGATATCTCATGGAGGTCCTTGAATCAACCCCCTTTGATATGAAGAAGGATTCCCCATGGATGAAGGCAAAGACACTTCTTTTGGAGACATATAATTTAGAGGGCGAATTTTAGATTGAAGGATAGAGCCTCTATCATAACAGAAGCCTTATCATCATTAAGTATATCAGAGAGGGTAAACAAGATATTGATAGAAGACGTCCTGTCTCCTTGGGATGAGAGGGCATTCATTAAAAGAAAAAAGGATTATCTTGAGGTAAAGTTAAGGCTCTGGGATGATAGCCTTTATCTCTACGGTAGGGTATACAGATTATTTCTGTATATCTATGATGTCATGAGAGAGGACTTTCAATATAACCCATCAAGGGCGCCTGACGAGGAAAAAGAGCCAAGACTTAAGGATAGGCATAATCAGATCTGGACCATCTATGTGGACAGCCGTTTGGAGAGAAGGGGTATTGAGAACTTTTTTGATCGTATCACAAGGCGAAATATCTTTGTAGATTCAGAAAAGGGGATGCCATGGGAGGATGCATTACTGATTTTTCAGGAGTTGTGGGATAAGGAATCCTATACATATCCTGAGATAACAGAGATTACTTATAACTTAGAGGAATATGTAGAAAAGATTGAGTCAACAAAAAAAAATAAGACAGAATGCCTGGTTAACAATCTTCTTAGACAAAAAGGCGTGATAAAGCAGGTGGAGAGGCTGCCATCTGCTGAATTAAGAAATATACTAAATGAGCTCCTTAGTTTCACTGCATATAAATGCAAGGACACCCATATAGGTTCAAGATATTACGGGATATATATGACCTATGAAAAAAGGCTTTATGCTGAGGTGATACCGACTGAGGATAATACAATATTTATAACAATATTTGACCCTTACTCCAATGAGCCTGCAACCCACATTATTGATGAAAAGACTGATATCAAGATTCATCAGGAGCTGATATACAGGGCATATAAAATGTTGGCACAACATTGATAGACGTATATGGGTTTTATATTTATAGCCACATGCCTGAATACATCTATAATGTCTTTTAATGAGTACTAGGATTGAGGTGCAGCAGATAGGCCTTGTTCTTATGTTGGCTTGCATGCCTTTAGTTTGTTAAAACAGGAGTCTAAAATGCAGATAAAGCCAGGTAATATAGTCAGAGGGCCCCAGTGGCCTGAACCAGTGGAGATAAAGCTTATAGAACATTTAGATACCTACATCCATATCATTGGCATGACTACTATAGGTAATTATCGAAAGTTTTTGTTTATGGAAAGATTCCAAGCTAACTACTTAAAATACATCATATAGTAGCCCAGAATCTTTCCATAATAACTATCTGCAGAACTCCTGTAACCAATTCATTAAATCTGTATTTTCATCCCAGATAGGAACGCCTTGAGTTACAAGTTCCATATAAGCAGATTCCAAGGCCTTCCTCTTGATTTCTGAATTTGCTCTGGCATACCGTTCCGTTGTAGTGATACTGACATGCCCCAGAAGATCTCTTATATAGATCAGATTAACTCCAGCCTCTAACAGATTGATGGCCTTCGTGTGTCGCATCATATGCGGTTTTAATTTGTCAGGAAAAGGCACACCGGCAGTTAGCTCTTTTGCCTTTTTAAGATGTTTCTCCAAGATATAAGTTACGCCAGGCCGCGTGAAAGGTTGCCTGCTAGTGTTATAGAATAAAGGGCAATCCTGTTTGCCGTTATCCAATAAATGACTTTCTTCCATATATTGCTTTAATAACTCGCAGGTCTTCCCCATGATTGGAACATACCTCTTTTTATTGCCTTTACCTGTCAGCAAGACAGTAGCTGGTTTGGCAAGCCGAATGTCTTCTGCTTTTAAGTCGATTAACTCTTGTATCCGGGCTCCTGTATCATAGAGAAGAACCATCATGGTTAAATCACGCCGCCCCTTTTGGGTCTTCGTATCCGGTTGCTGAAATAGGAGTTTTAGACTATCCTGCTGCAGATAGTTAACAGTTTTGATTTGGCGCCTTTTGAATGGGATACTCAAAATCTTCTGGCATTCAAACATAATCTCCGGATTTTCTGCCTGGGCATACCGGTAAAAACTGTGAATAGCCGCCAAACGCTGATTACGTGTATTAATGCTGATTCCCTTTGATTTTTCAAGCCAGGCCAGGAAACCTTGTATTGTTTCTGCTTTTATCTTATCAAGGGTCAAATATTCTGGACTGATGCGCAATTCCAAGTCACAGAATCTCAGCAGCTGTTTAAATGTATCACGGTATGACTTGATAGTATTCGTGCTCACATTTCTCTGGCCAGGTAAATACTGGGATAAAAAATGTGTCAGTGTTTTTGCTAAGTCAGTCTGTCTCATGTGATTCCACCTCCGGGATTAAGGATGAAAAGTGTTTTTCGACAGAAGCTGTAATCGTAGGATATAAATCAGCGGTAAGCCTTAGATAGCGCTGGGTGCCTCTTAAATCGACATGACCCAAATAAGTGGAGAGATATGGCAAGAGTTGAGTGAGATCCTTTCCCTTTAATACCCAGTTCTTTAAGCGATGGACTGCATAGGCATGCCGTAAATCATGCAGTCTTGGTCCCCTGCCGCTGTGGGGAATACCGGCTTTCCATAATAAATCTCTGAAGAGTTGATAAATAGTACTCTCCTTATAACGTCCCCCATGAGGGGAAGGAAAAAAGTAATCAGATGTATGGACTTCACATGAATACTGACGGCATCGTTCTGTTAACGTTTCCGCCATGGGAACCAGTCTTTCCTTTCCAAACTTAGCGTCGCGTATGAACAGGATACCATTTTCTAAGTCCACATCAGCTCGTCTCAAGTTTAAGGCTTCTGAGATTCTCAGTCCGCATCCATATAGCATCCGCATAAGGAGCTTTAAGACAAGGTGCCGATGGGGAGAAACATCGCAAACAGGATAATTGTCAATTGAAGCAAAGATATTCCGGATTTCTCCCTCCGTGAAAATATATGGCACATAGGAATATCTCAATATCTTAACCGCTGAAGGCGGGTAGATATAGGCCTTGTATCCGAGACGGACCATATATCTGGCAAAACCTCTCACAGCGGAGATTCTCCCATTCCTGGTACTGTCAGTTTCTTTAGGTTTTTTTGCCGTCCAGGACAGGGCCGACTCTTTTGGAAGCCTTCTTTCTGTCAGAGGATTCTTTTCAAGATGACCATCAAGCATCTTAAGAAGGGAGGCGCCTTTGGCGTATTTGTAACCGACAGAGCGTTGTTCTTTTACGTATCCATCTAAAAGCTCACAGAGGTAACTGGTGAATATAATCTTATCGGGACGCATCTCTAAACACCTCCTCTGGATCAAGTGCACATTGTTTCAGGCCTTCAATTCCAACCTGGCAATAGAAAGCTGTGGACCTGGAGGTTATATGACCAAGAACTTCCGAAATCACGGGCAAGGGAGTTCCCCGTTCGAGCAGGGTGCTGGCTAATGTGTGGCGTAAAGAATGAAGTCCCCGGCGCTTTCCTCTGGGCACAGTAATCCCGGCGTTTCTTGTATGCTTTGTAATAATGTTGTGGAGGTTGGCATCCCTGCCAAAGGCTTCAAAAGGAACATTCATCCGCAAAAATACATACGGAGAATCACTTACAGGGCGTGCATTCCGCAAATAATCAATCAAGGCCCAGCCGATATCCTTAAGAATCGGATATGTAATAACGTTGTTTGTTTTACTCTGTCTAATGACGATAGTCTTTGATTTCCAATCCAGATCGGTCAGTTTCAATGATTTGAGATCCCCCACGCGCATTCCAAGGCGCGAAACCAGAAGAAGGATGGCATAATCTCTCTTACCGGTTGGATTTCCCCTATCAACGTTCTCCAGCATACGGACTACATCTTCTTGTTTCCAGACTGAGGGTACGGCCGGATAATAGTATTTCTTTTGCTTTGGGACTTTTACAGAGAGATCCTCTAAGGTGTACCGGTTTAGATAAAGGAACCGCAAAAACACCCTCAAGGTAGTTAGAATCGCTGCCATGCTCTTTTCATGGTGGGCGTAAATCGTTTTGACATAATCGGAAATGGTCTCGGCAGTAATCTCATTTACATTCTGAAAACCACGGGCGTCAAGATAATCAATAAAAAAGAATAGTCGTTGCATACGACTTCTCAACCCTCTTTTTGAATATTCATTGTTCTCGCATTCTCTTTCGTAGTCCATGAGTTCCTTTTGAAACTGCGGTGGCTTGACATATCCCGGTTTCTTCACCATTCTTCGAAGCACCAGGCTATGAAGCTGAAAATCACCTAGAATCCTTATCTTTCGGATTGGAGACCTAAATGTTTTAGGCATAGCCTCGGTGTAATAGTTGATTGAACAGTTATACTTTTCTTTAAGAAAATCCCTTCCAAGTTCTTCTGAAAAGTATGGTTCTTTCCTCTCGTTGGCAAAGGCGATGACTCTCTTGTAAAAGGCCCGAAATCCGCTCAGCGATTCATGGGAATAACGCAGCCTTTCGAGCTCGGCTAGCACCTTAGCAACCAGCTCTTCGATGGGAACCTTCGTTTCCATAAAGCACCTCCTGAGATTATTTGGCATAATCTATTTGGAGGTGTTATGGAAAGAAACAAGAATATGTATCGCTTAAAAGCTGGATATACGCTCATTTCTTTCCATAAACAAAAACTTTCGATAATTTCCTTTATGGAAAACTTTCCATAAAGGGAAGACCCACATCGACCAGGTCATCCCTATAGAAGAATGTGAGCAGACTTGAGCAAAGGATGGGCAGGATCCACCGCTATGGACAACAAAAGGAGGTGTATATCTCTAATCCTGAGGCAGCAGATACAAGGGAAGGGAAGGTCATGACCAGGCTATTCGAGAAGCTTGAGGAGATAAAAGAGGTCATGGGCAGTGATAAGGTGTTTGATGTCTTGGGAGAGGTGCTTCAGACCAAAAGCCTCTCCCAGCTCCTCATGGAGGCTGCTGCGAACGCACGCAATATTGATGATATCCTCAAGGATTTGGATATAAAGGTAGATGAGGAATATATTGCCAGGGTTAAGGAGAACCTGGGTGAGAGCCTTGCCACCCGATATATTGATTATACCCGCATCAAGGAAATGGCGAGTCAGGCAAGGGAACACAGGCTCATACCTGAATATACAGAAGGTTATTTTCAGAAGGCATTTCAGAAGGCAGGCGGCAGATTGCAGAGGAGGAAGGGGCCTTTTCTAACAGTAGAGTCTATCCCTTATGAAATCAGAAGGATTGCAGAGGAGGAGAACTTCAAAAAGGCACATGGTGAGCTCTTGAGGCGTTACCCTAAGATTACCTTTGATAAAGAGACAGCATTTAAGAACTCTGATGCAGAATTTGTCACCTTTGGGCACCCCCTCTTTGAGGCAACCATGACCTGGGTGGAAAATACATGTTCAGCATTGCTCACCCCTCGGTATGATTACGATGGAGAAGAATCGTTTATCTTCAGCGACCAGATGGATACGGAGGGATATCCAGGACAACATTGACTGGTTGGAGACGTGCCTCAAGAAGATCGATAAGGACTTAAGTTTGCTTAAAAAGAGTCCTCTCTGGCGGGAGAAGAATGCTATATTGAGGAGTGTTCCAGGAGTAGGGCCGGTACTTTCCATGACCTTGTTGGCAGATCTTCCTGAGTTGGGTACTTTGGATCGTAAGAGGAAGCGGTTCTGGTTGGTGTTGCTCCTTTAAACCGGGATAGTGGTTTATTCCGTGGGAGGCGCATGATCTGAGGTGGTCGTGCAGCCATCCGTTCGGCCTTATACATGGGTACCCTATCTGCCATACGTTTTAACCAGGTAATCAAGTTATTCTCTGAGCGGTTTCGTAAAGCAGGTAAAGTTATCATTACTGCATGCATGCATAAACTGTTGATTATTTTAAATGCCATGTTGAGAAATCATACTGTATGGAGCCCTAAGGTAGCATAAAAAATATCTTGACACCGAGCACAGTTACTTATTCCACTAAAGCTACCGCCTTTTTTAGATTAAATGCTATTTAAGTTCAGCATAAGTTCCGCCTTTGCAAGCCCCTTGTATCTCATGCGTATAAAGTGGTAGGCACGCTTTAAGGTGGTTGCAGTCATAGAAAGGATAAATGAAGAACATGGACGATTACATCCAGCCGCTTAACTGAAGGTGTGATCTTCCCCCATTTTTGTGGACACCCAGTTAGGCTAACATATGTTTCCTCTCATATTCCAGAGGAGATAAATAGTCAATTGATGAATGCCTCCTGATCCTGTTATAGAATACCTCAATATATTCGAAGATGTTCTGTCTTGCAATGGATCTTGATTCATAGCAGTAACCAAGCTCTGTCTTCAATGTACTAAAGAATGATTCTGCCAAGGCGTTGTCATAGCAGTTGCCTTTATTGCTCATGCTTTGGGTGATGTTGTAAGAAGCAAGAAGGTTCCTGAACCTGTAACTGGCATACTGGCTTCCCCTGTCTGAATGGAATATGAGAGCATTACCAGGGTTCCTTCTCATTATGGCCTTAAGAAAGGCATTTATCA
>JGI12104J13512_1001454_pt1 | contig 17350 bp, 20 predicted proteins | sample TerdegcTABiofilm_FD_13512 | JGI IMG/M metagenome (IMG submission 13512)
CTTGGACGGCAATAATCAAATGGTGAGTGAATCGATGAGCAACTTACTGGTTTGGCTGGTTTGCTATCGCCACTCACCATTTTATATCTCTCACCATAATGACGGAATAAATGACGGCTAGCCTCCATTTCTCGCATGGAGGCTAGCCGTCGTGAACTCCATAATCACTATTAAGCTGTAATTAAAGCGGCAATAACTTCTAGCTTTCTTTCGACGAACGGGGTGCGGCAGGCGCCAGGACGACGGACCGGTTTCTAAAATTGCTTATTTTTTTCTTTAGATCGTCCAATAAGGTATAGATAACGGGTACCACCACCAGGGTCAGCAGGGTGGAGGTGATCAAGCCCCCAATAATGGCGTGAGCCATCGGCGCCCGTCCTTCCGCGCCCGAACCTATACCGAGAGCCAGCGGGATCATGCTGACGATCATAGCCATGGATGTCATCATGATCGGCCTCAGCCGGATTAGGGCCGCCCGGTGCAGGGCTTCGTTCCTTTCCACACCTTTGGCCCGTTGCTGTTTCGTAAAGTCGATGAGCAGGATTGCGTTTTTGGTCACCAGTCCCATTAACATGATAATACCGATCATGGACATGATACTGAGCTCGCTGCCGGCCACCAGGAGGCCGAATATGGCGCCGATGATCGCCAGCGGTATGGACAGCATGATCGAAAATGGATCGATATAGCTTTCGAACTGTGCCGCCAGAATGAAAAATATGAATAATACAGCCGTGATCAGAGCCAGGAACATATTGGTGAATGTATCGCCCATTATTTCCGCCTGACCGCCGGCGAAAATGCTGTAACCTTGCGGCATCTGCAGTTCCTGTTTGGCCTTGGCCATAAAAGCGTTGTTAAAATCACCGAGTGATATTCCATCCAGGTTAGCTGATAAAACTATTTCCTTTTTGCGGTCGAAGCGGTTGATCTCACTGGGTGCTGTGGAAAAGACAGTGTCGGTCACCTGGTTTAGCGCGATCATCTGTGTCTGCCCGGAACTGCTGGCCGCGTTACTGCTGGAAAGATAAATGTTATTCAGGTCATTCAGGCTGCCGCGTTGCTTTTCGCCTAAAAAGACGCGCACGTTGAAGCGGTCCTCACCTTCCTCGTAATGGCCGACCACCACCCCGTTGAATAGGGTGCGCAGGGTATCGGCCACCTGTGCCGTGCTTACGCCCAGGTCGGTGGCCTGATCGCGCTTGATCAGCAGTTTGCCCTCGGGTGTGCCGGGTTTGTAGCTCATGCCGACGTCTACCGCCCCGGGTATCCCTTCCATAATCCTCTGAGCCTTCTCCGCGTATACATAAAGTTCGTCCAGATTATCTCCAAGCAGACGGAATTGAACTGTTTTTTCAGAACTCATGCCTCCCTGGAGGACGATGGATGTCCTGACGCCCGGCAGGACATTGAAGTCTTGCCGCATATTCGCCGCAATTTGGTTAATAGTCCTGTCACGAAGCTCCCTGTCGGTAAGTTTGACGAATACGTTTACCTGGCTGGAAGTCACAGTGGTGTATACGTTTAGCATCTCGGGGTATCCTTTGACTATGCTTTCCATCCTTTCGGCAATTTTTGAAGCTGCCTCCAGATTCAGGCCGGCGTCCAGGTCGGCGCTGACCGAAAGTTCGCCCACGTCTGACTCGGGCATGAAAGTTGAGCCGAGCATTGGGGTCAGAGAAAGGCTGCCCGCAAACAATAGAATGGCTACCGTCATGGTTATTAACCGGTTCTTTAAGACGGTCATCAGAAAGCTCGCGTATATACCGGTCAGACGGTCGAATCCCCTGTTAAACCAGTGCAGGAATTTTTGCACAGGGCCTTTGGGTGTTGGTTCTTCAGATTTCAGATAGCGTGAGGAAAGCATGGGCACCAAAGTGAAAGACAGCAGCAGCGATACTAATACGGCGCAAACGACCGTAATGCCGAATTGCTTAAAAAATTGTCCCACGATACCGCTCATAAAGCCGACCGGCATGAAGACCGCCACCACGGTTAAGGTTGTTGACGTTACCGCCAGGCCGATCTCGGACGTGGCGTCTTTGGCCGCTTCAAGAGGTGTTTTCCCGGACTTCATATGGCGCACGATGTTTTCTATAACTACGATTGCGTCGTCAATCAGCAGGCCGACAGAGAGGGACAAGGCCATCAGCGACATGAAGTTTAAGGAAAAGCCTAATAGCCGCATGGCAAAAAAGGTTGTAATAATTGATGAGGGGATGACCAGGGCTGTGATCAGGGTGCTGCGCCAGTCACGCAAGAATAATAACACCATTAGGGCTGCCAGCAAGCTGCCCTCAAGCAGGGTTTTTTCCACGTCACGGACCCCGTCTTTGATATATCCAGAATTGTCTCTGACCACATCTAAATGGACTCCCGCCGGAAGCTCTTTTTGCAGTTCACTTACTGCGGTTTTGACTTTATCAGCCACTTCCACCGTGTTGCTGCCGGACTGTTTAATGATATCAAGGCCGATAGCGGGTTTGCCCTGGAAACGTGCTATATTTTCACTTTCCTTGGTTCCGTCGACCACTGCAGCGATGTCTTTTACATAAAGCTGCACCCCGTTGCGGCGCGCCACCGGCAGGTCGGCGAAGTCGCTCACCTTGCTGATTTGTCCCGTGGTGCGGATTGTCAACTGCAGGTCGCCCTTTTTCACTTTGCCACCGGGCACGTTCAGGTTTTCCGCGCTCAGGCTCGACAACACTTCAGGCGTGGTCAGGCTGTAAGCGGCCAGCTTATTTTTATCCAGTTGGATCTGAATTTCCCTTTCTTGTTTGCCGTATATTTTAAGTGAGCCCACGCCGTTTATGGTTTCAATCCGCTTTTTGATCAAATCGTCGACAATGGTTGTCAGTTCCCGCAGGGACGCGTCCCCGTGGACAGCCAGGGAAAAGATGGGGTAAGCTGTCGGATCGAACTTGCTAATGACCGGTTCCTCAATATCCGCCGGCAGTTCTCCCCGGATGCTGCCTATTTTGTCCCGCACATCCTGGGCCGCCACATCCGGCGGAGTATCCAGGGTAAACTCGGCGTAGGTGATGCAGACACCTTCTTGGGCCATGGTATAGATGTGCTTGACTCCGGCTATCTGTCCCAGTGCTTCTTCCAGTTTCAGGCCGATTTTGGTCTCCACCTGCTCGGGGGAGGCGCCGGTTTGGACGACGGTCACGCCCACGTAAGGGAATTCCACTTCCGGGTAATCGTTGATATTCAGTCCAATATAGCTGATTATGCCGAGGGTGACCAGCGCCAGGATAGTCACCGTCGCGAATACAGGCCTTTTCAGGCTGAGGTTGGTAATGTACATCGGGCTGCCTCCCGTCAGTTAGAGTCTCTAATACGTACTATTCAGGTATTCAGAATATATGGTTATAAAGTTCAGGTCTCAAAATCGCCTTTATGGCAAGCGCCACTCCAGCCTGAGCAAACTTTATTGTCGATTCAGAATATTTGGAGACGATAAAACCATTCTCTCATTCTGACTACTGACTACTTATTCTTATGCTGTCCTGGTCTTTTAGCTTGTTAACGTTGGTAATAACCACTTTTTGACCTTCGGTGAGGCCGGATTTGATCTCAACCAGTTGATCAATAACCTGGCCGATTTCCACTTGCCGGCGATTGGCCTTGTCCCCTTCAGCGGTGAAAACAAAAAACATGCCTTCCTTTCCGGTCAGGGCGTTTTGGGGAACCGCCAATATTTCCTCCGTCTTGCCGGTTTTTATTTCAGCCTTGGCGAACATGCCGGGCTTTAACAGGTTGTCATCGTTGTTGACTCTTATCTTGGTTTCAAATACCCGTGCTGATTTATCGGCGGATGGGTTGATAATTTCCACCTTTCCGGTGAACCTGCGGCCGGGATATGAATCCAGCGTGACGACCGCCTCCATGCCCCGTGTTATGCGGGCCAGTTCCTTTTGCTCCACGTTGATAATCATATACACGTCGGATATGTTTTTTATCAACATTAGTTGTGTGCCTGCCGGCAGCACCTGGCCGTTCGACACGCTGCGGTCGGTCACAACGCCGTCAATCGGCGCGCTTACGGTGCAGTTGCGCAGTGATTCCTCGGCGTTGGCCAGGTTAGCGGCGGCGGAACTGACTTCGGCTTCCGCCAGTTTCAGGGATGCTTCAACGTCTTCAAAATCCTTTTTTGATACCGCTCCGCTTTCATACAGGGTCTTGATCCGCTGATAATTGGTCTTGACGGTGGACAGGTTGACCTCGGCTTTTTGCAGGAGGGCGCGGTTTATGGTGACCGCGTTGACGTATTCCTGGCTTTCCAGGGAAACCAGAGCGGCGCCGGATGCCACCGCGTCACCGTTTTCCACGTTAACCCGACTCACCCGACCGGCTATTTTGGCGCTGATCACAGCTTCATCAACCGCCTCGATGGTGCCCGTGTATGATAATGTTTCTTCCTTCATTACTTTTACCGCTTCTTTTGCCTCAACCACCTGTATGGACAAATCGCCAGGCGCGTTGACATGCTTTCCTTTCTTGAAGTGATCGGCGGTTTTAAACAAACCGAATGCCAGGATCAGCAATACTGGAAGCCAAAGCCATTTTTTCCACTTGCCTTGCAAACAAAATCACCCCTCACTGCTCTTGTCTTTTTAAAATTCCGTTCAGTAATATTTTTTTCACTTCTTCCAGGGCTTGTCTAGGAGTAATATCGTTCTCTTTTAAGAATCCTTCATCAAAAACGGCGTCTGTTGTTCGCTCGAGTATTAATATAACGACCGCTGGATTAACGTCAGGGTTTACGTCGCCGTTATTGATGCCGGTGGATATAAGCCCTTTGCCATGCTCCCTTTTGACTTTCTTGACTCTCTCTGTTTTTTCCCACTCTTCCGGGAAATACAGTTTCAGTTCTCTTATGTACTCCATCATTCGTTCCAGATCGTATTCCGGCATATGACCGAAAAATATCGCTTGAAACTTTTCCAGCCAGCTTCGCTGGTTTTTTGTTATATTTCGCACGCAAATGTTTGCTATTTCCAGGTGGTAGTCCACCACTGCACTGATAAGCGTTTTTTTACTGATAAAATACTTGTAAACCGTTTTTTTACTAATACCTAAATCAGATGCTATATTGTCAATTGTAAATTTTCTGAAGCCGTACTTCTCAATTTGCCTGGTAGCCGACAGAATGATTTTTTCACGCAGAAGACGCACCCTCTCTCTGGGAACTGAATTAGTTTCTTGAGTTTCCATATTATTCAGAGTAACAGCCATGTTAGAATTTGTCAATAGTTGTTTGACTGGTTAATTATATAAGTTATAGTTGGGGCTTTATAACATCCTGAATTCCCCATCCCTTACAGCCAAATTAAAAATTTAGGCCTGTTGTGCCAAGTTTTTTAACTATGTTCTCCCTTGCAGTCAATTTAAATTAATGGTATACTACTTGTGGGTATATATGTTAAAGTCAATGAAGGAGAAAAGTAAACTGGAACCAGTCCTCCAGGGAGGGAGTGTCGTCGATTGGAAGCATTCCCAGGATATGACCCGTTGAAGTTCTCTCCAGAGATGCCGGCTGAAACCGCTGCTTGCGGCAAGTAGGTTTGGACGTAATCTCCCGACGTTATATGGGAGGGGGTATCGGAATGTTATTCCCGTACTCTTACTAAGAGGGTATCATGGTTTTTCCATGGACCAATCAGGGTGGTAACGCGGAAAGTGTAAGCTTCTCGTCCCTAAAAGGACGAGGTTTTTTATTTTTAATACACGTTTCCTTGTTATTTGACATCATGAAATAACATTCCCGTATCTGATAGAGAGGGCCATTACGGCCAATTAGGGTGGTACCGCGGAAACCTGCTGTTTTCGTCCCTTATTATGGGAACAGCAGGTTTTAATATTTATAAATTTAATTTTAAAGGAGAGGTAAGTACAATGGTAGTAGTAATGAATTTAAAAGCCGGACCGGAACAGATTAACGCAGTTCGACAGAGGCTGGAAAAATTCGGCTTTGAAATTCATATCATCCGCGGAGTCAACCGTCTGGTCATTGGCGCTGTCGGGGACCGCCGGGTGATCAGTTCCCTGGGTCTGGAAGCCATGCCTGGTGTTGAAAAAATAGTGCCCATTATGAAGCCGTACAAACTGGTGAGCCGGGAATTTAAGGGGCAAAACAGTCTGATTAAGGTAAAAAACGTAGTCATAGGCGGTGACGACGTCGTTGTTATAGCCGGTCCATGCGCAGTTGAAAGTAGAGAACAGTTGCTAACTGCCGCCCGCATGGTGCGCCAGGCGGGAGCAGTGATTCTCAGGGGAGGCGCTTTCAAACCCAGAACCTCGCCTTACAGCTTCCAGGGTATGGAAGAGGATGGGTTGAAACTACTGGCTGAGGCCTCTGCCGAGACAGGTTTGGTTACGGTAACCGAAGTTATAGATGAAGCCAGCTTGGAACTAGCGCTGGAATATGTCGACATGATCCAGATTGGAGCACGGAATATGCAAAATTTCCGCCTCTTACGTTCAGTTGGACGCTCAGGTAAGCCGGTCTTATTAAAGCGCGGTCTTTCGGCTACCATCGAAGAATGGCTGATGGCAGCTGAGTACGTTGTATCCGAAGGCAATGAGAATGTGGTTCTTTGTGAACGGGGGATTCGCACTTTTGAAATCGCCACACGCAACACCCTGGACCTGAGCGCTGTTCCTGTAGTTAAAGGGCAGAGCCACCTTCCGGTAATAGTAGACCCCAGTCACGCAACCGGAGAGCGGCGGTTAGTGGCTCCTATGGCCAGGGCGGCGGTGGCGGCCGGCGCGGACGGCCTGCTTATAGAGGTCCATCCGGAGCCCGACAAGGCGCTGAGTGACGGCCCTCAGTCACTGACGCCTGAAGATTTCAGTTCCTTAATGGCGGAACTGAGAAAGATAGCTCCCGCAGTAGGACGACGAATTGGGTGAGTCAGAGGGTGAGTCAGGGGAAGGTTCCTTGACTCATCCTGTTATTTATGGTTTGGGAGGGAGCCGAATGGCTGAAAAAACAGTCGTTATCATCGGGGCCGGCTTGGCCGGTCTGTCAGCCGGATGTTATGGGCAACTCAACGGGTATAAAACGCGTATCTTTGAACACCACACTGCTCCGGGCGGTGTTGTTACGTCGTGGAAACGGAAAGGCTACACGGTTAACTACGCTCCTCATTTCATGTGGGGCGCCGAACCCGGTGAGTCCATCCATCACCTTTATCTTGATGTGGGGATCCTTCCACAGAGCCGTATGGTTGATTGCCTTACGTACAGTTTTACCGACGAGCAAACAGGGAGCCGCCTGGTCATACCCCGCCAACTTGAAGATATATCCGCGGCCCTTACAGCGCTTTCACCATCCGACGCCAAACCGGTAGCTGATCTGATTGCGGGTGCCCGCGCCATGCTGGAGACTAACACATGGGACCTGAGTTATGACAAGCCTCCCGAACTCAGCGGGGTTATGGACTCCGTGAAGATGATGCTGTGCATGCGAAGGGTGCTTAAATACTTTACGGGTAAGTATGCGCAACCAGTCAGCATATTTGTCCGGAACGTGCATGACTCGTTTCTTCGATTATTGATTGAGAACCTTTTCCTGCCTGAGGTTCCTGTCTAGTTTCTCTGCATGGTCATTGCAATGTACACTGCCGGACGGGCGGTTCTTCTGGAGGATTGCTTGAGATGGCCCGCGCGATGGAGAGCCGCTACAAGGTCTTGAAAGGCGAAATAACGTATAGCGCCACGGTAGAAGAAATTCTCGTTGAAGCCGGGCGGGCAACAGGTGTTAGACTGGCGGATGGTACAATCCACCGTGCGGACGCCATCATTTCAGCTGCGGACGGTCACAGTACCGTTTTTAAAATGCTGGGCGGACGCTATGTTAATCCAAAGATTGAGAAGCGCTACCGGGATTGGCCCCTGATACGTCCGGCTGTTACTATCACCTTCGGTGTGGCACGCGAGTATCCCGGTGAACCGCAACTGGTCGACGGCGATAATTACCGTAAGTTTCTTCATAAATAATAATACGGTTATGATACGTTGTGGAAAAAAAGTGCCGGAATTCCCGGAGCGGGATATTTAAACCGGAAATAACAACGTGGGGAAAGGCGTATTTAAAGTTTACTTTTTGAGCGGCATTCGAACTAACATGACAAAAAGATGCGTAGGTTTACAAGGTAATTATTACCAGTAAGCAAGAACCGTCCCTACTTGCCTACGATGAGAAAATGACTAGGCTTACCGGTGAGCCGCCGAAATGTTTGCCAGGCGCAGGCGTTTGGATGATGAAATAAGTCAAAGGTTGGGGTTATCAGATTCTTGTTCCGCTCAACCCTGCCACCATTGTGTGGTTTTTTTTGCCTACTAAGTTGTTGTATAATGTCTAACATGGATTCGATTTAGAAGGGGAGAAAGAATTATATGTCGGAAAAGATTCAAATGAAAGTTCCATTGGTTGAGATGGACGGCGACGAAATGACCAGGGTTATCTGGCAGTATATCAAAGACATTTTATTGACGCCTTACATAGACTTAAAAACGGTTTATTATGACCTGGGACTTAAAAAAAGGGACGAAACAGAAGACCGGATAACAGTAGAAGCAGCGGAAGCCACCAAAAAATATGGTGTGGCGGTCAAATGCGCCACCATCACGCCCAATGCCCAGCGGGTCAAGGAATATAACTTAAAGCAGATGTGGAAAAGCCCAAACGGGACAATCCGGGCAATTTTGGATGGGACGGTTTTCCGTACTCCAATAATTGTTAAGAACATCAAGCCCTTTGTCAAGACCTGGGAAAGGCCCATCACCATTGCCAGGCACGCTTACGGCGATGTTTACAGGGGGGTTGAGATTAAGGTTGAAAAGAAAGGGAAGGCGGAGATTATTTTTACGGATGAAAACGGACATGAATTGAGGGAGGTTATCCATAATTTTGACGGCTCCGGCATTGTCATGGCCATGCACAATCTGGACAAGTCCATTGAGAGTTTCGCCAAGGCCTGTTTCAACTACGCGCTAGACCAAAAGCAAGACTTGTGGTTTGCCACAAAGGACACCATCTCCAAAAAATACGACCACAATTTCAAAGATATTTTTCAAGATATATATGAAAGAGAATATCGCCAAAAGTTTTCGGCGGCGGGAATTGAATATTTTTACACATTAATTGACGATGCCGTGGCTAGGGCGGTACGAAGCTCCGGCGGCTTTATCTGGGCTTGCAAAAACTATGACGGCGACGTCATGTCGGACATGGTGGCCACCGCTTTCGGCAGCCTGGCCATGATGACATCGGTTTTAGTTTCGCCCGATGGTTATTACGAGTTCGAGGCTGCCCACGGGACGGTGACGAGGCACTATTATCTGTATCTAAAAGGTGAAGAGACGTCTACCAACCCGGTGGCCACTTTATTTGCCTGGACAGGGGCGCTGAGAAAAAGAGGCGAACTGGACGGCACCGGCGGTTTAGTACGATTTGCCGCTAAACTGGAACAGGCAGCCATAGATACCATAGAAGAAGGAATAATGACAAAAGATTTGGCTTTACTGGCGGAAGGGGAAAAGAAAATAGTCAATACCCGGGAGTTTCTTGAAGAAGTCAATACCCGTTTGGGGCGAGTTTATTAGCAGGGGTTAGAAGGCACAGGGAGAGACGAGGGACATGTCTATCAGACATTGGGACAAGGGGACAGGGAGGGACAAGGGGACAGGTACCTTGTCCCAGTTTGTTTTTAAGAGTAAAATGGTGCCGAGGTGATAAGTATGCCAAGACATGCCAGAGAGAAGAGCTGCACCGGGATATATCATATAATGCTTCGAGGGATAAACAGGCAAGCTATTTTTGAAGACGATGAAGACAGACAAAAACTATTTGAAACCATAAAGTATTAAGGTAAAAAGCAGTTTATAGCCGTAAAGGTCCGCCAATTTGGCGAACATAGGAATGGTAACCGTGGAAGTGAGCAGATACCCGCTAAAGACCCATCCGTACAAATGTGGGTCACCTAATTCCCGGGCAACATGAGGCAGAATGGTGGCGACGACGGTTTGCATAATCATGCTCTCCGCCGCGCCCAATAGAATTCCTGTGAATACGATGGAGCGGCTATTCATCTTCATCACTCAAAAACTCCACAAATCCCCGGTTTCCATCAACCCGGATCCTTTGTCCGTCTTTAATTCTCCTGGTGGCCTCATCAACTCCCACCACGGCGGGAATGCCGTACTCCCGGGCCACAACCGAACCGTGAGTCATCAGGCCGCCCACTTCCGTAACCAGCGCCTTTGCAGATTGGAACAACGGAGTCCAACCGGGATCGGTATGAGGCGCAACCAGTATTTCTCCTTCATTGAGAAATGCTTCTTCAGGTTTCAGGACGATGCGGGCCTTTCCTTCCGCAACGCCTGCAGAAACCGGACTTCCCACAAGCGTGCCTGCGGGGAACGCTCCTTTTTTAGGGAGAGCCGTGACAATCTCGCCTTCACTGGTCATCACGCGGGGCGGTTTCAAGGTTTTATGCCACTGGTAATTTTCTTTCCGATCGGCCACAAGCAGAGGGACATCTTTAGCAAACTCACCTTTTACAATTTGAATCAACTCGTCGAGGGTGAGGAAATAAATATCCTCCGCTTGTTGAAGAACCCCTTTCTTCACAAGCTCTTCCGCTTCGGCCATAATCGCTTTTTTACATTTATCCGCAATTATGGTAAACAGATATTTGTGGGATTCCCGAAGCCCGCCCAAATAAATAACGGTAAAACTCTATCAGACGATTGACACGTCCGGACATGAAACCACTGCCTTCAAAATGGCGTAGAATGTGCTGTGCGGCTTCCCGGGCCTCCTGTTTGCCACGAAGGAACTTTTGCCGGTGTTCCCCCGGTTTCACGCTGCGCATATGTCCCAAGATGGCAGGTCCCAGTTGGGTAGGAGCTTCACGCCAGCGGGGCCTGGTCAGGTCAATTTCACCGGGGCATCTCATTCCGTACCTGGCCATAAAATCTTCAAAGGCTTCCTTGAATCTTTCTCCTCCGCGCACGTTGGCTAACCCTTCATAAAAGGTTTGGTCATTGGCGTTTTTGAGATATTCCTCTACTTCCGGCAGTTCCCGGACCAAATCCGCCAGGTCGCCAATCTGCAGCCCCATTTCGCTGGTGACATTGCCGGGCAACGATTTGTTCAACCTGTGCAGTTCCCTGTCATCACCCATCCGGCGAATGAGAGCTTTCTTTAACAAAATGGATGAGATCATGAAGGGTAAGAAATAAGGGATGATGTTGGGCAGAATGTCCGTTAAATTGCCTAATTGGTATTGAACTGCCTCCAGACGTTCGGCGCCTCTTAAACCTGCAAATCTTCCCGGACCTCGGCCCACTTTCTTTGTATATAAGATTCTACTTTGTCTTTGGCTGACTTCGGGTCACGCCGGGAATGATTTTGCCGGATTTCACCTTGTATAAATCGGCAGACACCATTCCCGACACAATGGCTTCCCCCAGTCCACCCAGGTTGGCTCCCTTGCCCCCGACATAAGGAAGACTGGAACGGTCCACTTGATTGAAAAATAGCACGTGTGATTTCATTAGCCATGTCTCCTTTTGATTGATAAAAACCGGGTGAATGCTTACTTAAATTTACCCGGAAAGGAAGCGAATTAATCTAAAATTAGGCACTTACTTTACAATGGTTTCAAACTCATCCTAATATAAAGTTTTATATCTGTAAAGTAAGTACTTACTATAATCAATTATTATAAATGGAAAAGGTGGAATAACTCGGGACAATAATGTCGCAGCCAATTATTAAAGTAAACAACGTCCCCGATGTCGGGATAAATTGTTTTGAAATTGAAACAATACTCGTATGAAAACAAAGCACAAAGAAGTCTCTACCTTGAAAATAGCAGCGGTGTATATTGGGACAATTGTGGGGGCCGGCTTTGCCTCCGGTCAGGAGGTTCTGCAGTTTTTTAGTTTCTTCGGGCTTACCGGTATGCTGGCCCTGGGGGTTTCCACTGTTTTGTTTATTTTCTTCGGGCTGATTATTATAGAACTGGGGCGCCGGCTGGCTGCCGACTCCCACCGGGAAGTCATTCAATACGCCGGCGGGCGCTGGTTAGGGAAGGCCATCGACGGGGTCATCACCTTCTTTTTGTTCGGCGCCCTAACGGCCATGGCTGCCGGCGCCGGCGCAATTTTCAAGGAACAGTTTGGCTTGCCTTACTTGTTGGGCAGTTTTGTCATGGTGGCGGCAACCATGCTGGTGGTCCTTGTGGGCATCCACGGCGTTATCAACGCTATCAGCTTTGTGGCGCCAGTACTGTTGGTGTCCGTACTGGGCTTAAGCCTGGCGACCATTCTCACCAAGCCCATCGACCCGGCCGCCATAAGCCAGTGGGCGGATGCCGGCCGCGCTCCCGTTCCCTTCTGGATTCTATCGGCCGTTATTTATGTATCCTATAACCTGGTGTTGGGGGTATCAGTGCTTGCTCCGCTGGGGAGGCTGGCGGGGAGCCCGAAGACTGTCCAAAAAGGGGCCATCTACGGGGGACTGGGCCTGGGTATCGGCGCCCTGGCGATCAACATCGCCCTGCTGGCCAATGTTCCCGCGGTGTCGGATTATGAAGTGCCTATGGTTTATATCGCGGCCTTGTTCTCCCCTGTTATCCGGGCCGGCTACAGTATTGTGCTGCTGGCGGAGGTGTTCACCACTGCTGTAGGAAGCCTCTACGGGTTTATCGAGAGAATAACGGATCAGGGTAAGCCGGCCTTTCGCTGGCTGGTTATAGGGAGCGGCATAGTCGCCCTGGCTGCCAGCCAGTTTGGTTTTGCCAACCTGGTGCGGACTATGTACCCGGTGGCGGGTTATGCTGGACTGCTGATGCTGGGCGGCCTGCTGCTGGGTTATGCAAAAGAACGCCTGGTGGCGCAGCCAGCCTTTAAGCGAAAAAGATCATAAGCATTTTTTCGTCGGACAAACAAGGGGTAATTACTACAACTACTACTAGGGGCCAGAGGAATGTCCCCAATTCACAGACTGGCTCTGGGGGCGGAGGTATCCCCAACTTTGCATATCTCATTTACGCCACGTTAAGGAGGGGTACCCGTATGAATTCCTATGTGCTTGGTTTCCAGGAGATCGACAAAACAAAGCTCGCGGTTGTCGGGGGCAAAGGCTTAAACCTGGAGGAACTGTCAAGGATTGAGGGAATACGGGTGCCTGAGGGCTTTTGCGTCACAGGTCTGTTGTCCCATCGTTGCCTGCGGAGCCATTTCCGGCTTTCACTCCCTGATAGCTGGCGGAAAAGGGACAGGTTCCTTGTCCCTCTCCTAATCCCTGTCCCCTTGTCATAATCCGGTATGTAAATTGAATTCCGGTAGAAAAGGGTTGATAAAACGTACGCCTTCCACAAAGCTGCCATGAGAAAAATCCTCACTTAAAACCAGATTTACCTGATTAAGCCGTGCTGCAGCCCATATCTGGGCGTCCCAAAATGAAAACCGGTGTTCCTTTACGCCTCGGACAGCCTCTAATACTATCATTTCATTTAGTTCCAGCACTGTCCACAACTGGCAAAAGTTTTTGACCCTCGTTATAGCCTGTTTAAAAGTAAGAGGTTCGGAAATTTTTTTTGTTACCGTAACAAAGAACTCCGAAAGCACCTGGGCGCTGATTACACCGGTTCCGGAATTGGCCAGAGTATCCAGCAGGTCGAAGGCGGCGCGTTGCTTTAGTGGTTCTGAGCGGTCGTAAGCGTATACCAGCACATTTGTATCTATAAATGTCTTAGAAGTCATATATATCATCACGTTTCCAGACACGTCCGCCCTTTACAGGCCCATTTCCGATTAACTCGAGGATGAATTTTCTTTCTTCCTGCCATTGATTCAAGTGTTTCTTGGAAAACCTGATTTTTCCTATCTGGTTTTCAATGGCCTCCCGAACAAGCTCGGCCTCTGTTGTGCCCAGTTCTTTTGCCCGCTCCTTTAACAGAGCATCGTGGCTCTTGCTGATGTAAAACTGTTTACGGACCAATTCACTCAAAAGAATTACATCCTAATCGTGGCAGTGTTATACATCACATTATACATCACAGTATGCAAAGGTGCAATATGGGAGCCGGATCTAAAAGCTTGAACATATGAAAATCAAGGAGAAACCCCACCATTTCCCATCTCTTTAAACCAACATAATTAATTGCGCCTGATGAGATACCGCAACCATCTCCTTATCGTAACCGACGAAACAGTGAAAGAGCCCACACCCATGACTACTTCTACATCCACGTCAGTTTCTTAATAATCATGGTCATGGTATATTGCAGAGCTAGGATATGAGCACGGGATTTTTTCCTTCTGAACAAATTCTACGAGTTTCTTCCAGAGCAGACCCTCCCTGTCATAAGCGGTACGTTTGCCGGGGATAATCTGGCTGAATATTGCTTTTATACCCTGGATTGTCCACTGGTCAATCTTAGATAACCACGGCCTGAGCACCCTGATTAAAATGGGAATTCCGCTATTGCTCGGGGCGTTGCCGGCTATTATCTTCACCATCTGGTTCCAAAAGTGGTACCCGACCTATGGATCTGTCAATAGATGAGGATACATTCGAAGATATTTATCAGTATGCAAACAATCATAACAGTGATATAATTTTGCTAAAAAGGAAGGGAGGTATTCTGAGTTTTTTGAGCGGTAAAAAAAGCGATGACTTTGATATCGAAAAAAGTCTAGGATTTCTTCTTGCCAAGTGCCACCAGAAAGCTTTCCAAATCTTTCGTGAAAAACTCTTACCTCACAACCTTACTCCACCTCAGTTCGCGGCGTTGGCTTTTCTATGGAAAAAAGACGGACAATCGCAAATCCAGTTGGGAACGGCCATGGAGATGGACCGCACCACTACCAGCGGCGTCATTGACCGCCTGGAAAACCAGGGACTGGTCAAACGCAGGCACCACACGGACAGGCGGGTTTTTATGATATACCTTACTGAAGCCGGCAGGGAACTGGAGCACACCCTTTCTCGCTTATCGCTTGAAGCAAGCTCTGAAGTAGCTTCGAATCTATCTGAAAAAGAGAAAGAAGATCTATTGGTTTTACTGAAAAAAATAAGAGGTGAAGGAAAATGAAAAGCAAGATCGCGGAGGCTGTTAATCTGAAGTATTCTCCCGTCGCTATTGTATTCACCGATGAAAAACCCGAAGGGGCTACCCAGTTTAAGGAAGGTCGCTGGGGTTGTGTGGTGGCCATGCTTAAAGCGGCAGCGAAAGGTCGGATTGCGGTTTTCGACCGTAAGACATACGGCTGCACCGGCGGCGGCGCCGGTCTCGGCTTCGGTAACACTTACATTAATGTCCCGGGGGGTATCGAGTATTTCCTGTCCGTGGGCAACAAAGAATTCTGCCAAAGCGAAACAGGTAAAAATATCGTGAAAAATTGGCCCGCCTTGGAACATGGCGAAGCGTACAAGAAAACCCCGGAATTTGCCAAGTCTTTTATAGATGCTCTTCCCTATTATGATGTTCCCACTAAGTACGTAGTATTTAAGCCGCTGGAAAAACTTTTGCAAAGTGAAAAACCGGAAGTGGTGGTTTTCCTGGCCACCCCGGATCAGCTTTCAGCCATGGTGGTACTGGCAAACTATGCCAGGCACGGCGGCGACAACGTTATCGTCCCTATGGGCGCCGGTTGCCACAGCATCTGTATCATCCCTCTCAATGAAGGGAAGTCGGATAACCCAAGGGGGGTTATCGGCCTCATAGACATTTCCGCCCGCAAACACGTGGAAAAGGACATCCTTTCCTTCAGCGTTCCTTACAAGATGTTTCTTGAAATGGAAAGCAACGTGGAGGAGAGTTTCCTGACCAGGGATGAATGGTTGAAGATAAAAGAAAGGAATCAATAAAAGGAAATATAGCTGTTGCTATAATAATGTAACTTATGGTTCACTCAAAGGTAATTGCGAAGGGAATGTTTATTTTGACCACTCAGTCGCCCAGTAAAGGCAAAGTATTCTCTCTATCCATCGCTCACCTGTTTAACGACTGGTACATGAATTACATCCAGACGTTGCTGCCTTTCATGGTGGCTGCCGGGCTGGGAATAAGCAGAGGGGCTTTTCTGATTTCCGCCTTCACTATTACTTCCTCTCTGTTCCAGCCGGTTTTCGGCTTCCTGGTGGACCAGAAGAACCAGCGCTGGATGGTCTACGCAGGGACGCTTTGGATGGCTGTATTAATAAGCCTCGTGGGTGTGCTTCAGTCATACCCTTTCCTGTTGCTTACCGTGACCCTGGCCGGCCTGGGCACGGCGGCTTTTCACCCGCAGGCCTCGGCCATGGTCGCCGCGGTAAGCGGAGATGATAGAAAAGGTTCTTTTCAAGCCCTTTTTATGGCTGCGGGAAACGTCGGGTGGGCGCTGACACCGTTGATGGTGGTTCCCTTTACCCAGAAGTATGGCTTGAATTCGACTCCTCTATTTGTCCTGCCCGGAGTGCTGGTGGCCGGCTTGCTCTGGTTCACCGCGCCCAGAGTCCCGGCCGGGGCAAAGGCTGCTCCTCCACCGCTGTGGCTTACTCTTCGCGCCGCGTGGTCTGAGCTGGCCAAAGTCATGCTGGTGATTACCTGCCGTTCCATGGCTTACTTTGGTCTGGTATCGTTTCTGCCCCTCTATCTTCAGCATGAGAACATTTCCCTTCTTGCCGGCAGCCGTCTTCTGTTTCTGATGTTGTTTTCAGGAGCGGTGGGAGGCCTGGCAGGCGGATACCTCTCCGACATTTTCGGAAGGAAAGCCGTCATCGTCGGGTCACTGGTCTCGGCCAGCCCGTTGTTTTACCTGTTCCTCGGATCGAGCGGCCCTTTCAGCTACCTGCTCCTGGCCCTGGCCGGCGCCTGCCTGCTGTCCTCTTTTTCAGTAACAGTCGTGGTCGCCCAGGAAGTCATCAGTAAAAACGCCGCCATGGCGGCGGGACTGATGCTTGGCTTCGGTATCGGCATCGGCGGCCTGGGAGTCGGCCTGGTGGGGCTGCTGGCGGAACACATCGGCATTGTTTATACCATTCGTATGCTAATTTGGCTGCCTCTCTTTGCCGGGCTGCTCGGTCTCAGTTTAAAAGGCAAGAAAACACCAGCTTCTCTTTCCGTAAGCAGTTAAACATCACCCACAGTATCCATAGCCAAAATATTCTTAGTTTTTCTTGGTTAGGATCTAACCGGCAAGGATATACTGAAAATCGTAAATATGATATAATATTATGTAATTATCCTGACTTTTGCAGTTGATCAGACGTAAAAACAGCCCTAAGCCTTTATAAATAAAGGGGTTGGGCTGTTTTGTTTTTTCATAAATTTATAGCGTATTT
>JGI12104J13512_1001456_pt1 | contig 17342 bp, 18 predicted proteins | sample TerdegcTABiofilm_FD_13512 | JGI IMG/M metagenome (IMG submission 13512)
GCTCTGCCCTTTTTCTCAGAGAAGAGAGCCTCTCTCTTTCAAGTCCCAAGAAACTAATAATTTCTTCGGTAGAATAATTTCTAGAGAGTAGTTCTTTTATAGCCCTATACTTTCCTGTAAGGTTTAAAAGGAGCCAATCTATTATGAAAACTTCTTCTCCCAATATTTCCTATCCAATACCCTATACTGAATAGCTTCTAATATATCTTCTTCTCTTATCAATTCACTTTCCCCTAGGTCTGCTATAGTTCTTGCTACTTTTAAAAGTTTATCGTAAGAACGGGCGCTAAGATGAAATCTATCAACAATCTCTCTTAAGAGAGACTCTATGGAGGGGGTAAGCTTACAGTACTTCTTTAACTCACTAGGTAGCATTAATCCATTAGCCCTGAATCCTTCTTTAAATCTGTAAGACTGAAATTCTCTAGCCTTCTTTATACGGCTTCTAATACTTTCTGACTTCTCACCAGGATTACTCTTTATAAGAGTATCCGTCTCTAACCTAGGGACTTCTATCTGTATGTCTATCCTGTCCAGGATAGGTCCAGAGATCTTACCAAAGTATCTCTCAACCTGATATGGAGAGCAGGTACAAGCCTTTTTTGTATCTCCTAAATATCCACAAGGACAAGGGTTCATACTTGCCACAAGCATAAATCTAGCAGGAAATCTTATACTCCCATGAGCCCTAGATATAACTAAAGTCCCATCTTCCATTGGCTGTCTTAGGGCTTCTAGGACATCTCTCCTAAATTCTGGGAACTCATCTAGAAAAAGGACACCATTATGGGCTAAACTAATCTCTCCTGGTCTAGGATTACTAGTCCCACCAACCATACCTGCTAGAGATATAGAATGGTGAGGAGCCCTAAATGGTCTCTCCTCTATGATTCCTCCTCCTTTAGGCAGTAGTCCTGCACTACTGTATATCTTGGTCACCTCCAAAGCCTCCTCTTCTGTAAGTGGAGGAAGGATAGTAGGTAACCTTTGGGCAAGCATAGTCTTACCAGAACCGGGAGGTCCAACCATAATTACATTATGAAAACCGCAGGCTGCTATCTCTAAAGCCCTTTTAGCTGATTCTTGTCCTTTTATATCACTAAAATCACCTATAAACTCATTTATCCTTATAGATTTAGCAGGACTGGCAGGAGCAAGGGTTATATTCCCATTCAAGTATTGAACAATTTCGGTTAGATTCTTGATACCATATACCTTTATCCCAGGTATAAGGGCTGCTTCAGAGGAATTCTCATATGGGACAAACATTATAGGGATTCCTAGCTCTTTAGACATTATAGCCATAGAGATAATCCCATTTACGGGTCTTATAGAGCCATCTAAAGAGAGTTCTCCAACTATAAGGAATGGCTCTTCTAATCTTGGAATTATACCCTCAGAAGCCATAAGTATCCCTATAGCTATTGGAAGATCAAATGCAGGTCCCTCTTTCTTGATATCTGCAGGGGCTAGATTAACTGTTATCCTCTTAACAGGAAAATTAAAATCAGAATTCTTTATCGCCGATCTTATTCTTTCTCTCGACTCCTGCACTGCCTGATCGGGAAGTCCTACTATAGTAAAGCTAGGTAATCCATTGCTTATATCTACCTCTACATCTACTAGTGCCCCCTCTATCCCTAAGAGGGTTGCACTTAATACCTTAGCCAACATACTTGTATGTATCTCCTTCTAATTGGAAGGCATCTTTTGTAAGATTAAACTTAGTATCTCCAGTCTTTGGGTCTATATTTACTGTAAGGACATCAAACCTACAACTCAATCTGGGCCATCCCCTTGCGTTTAGATAATATAGAGCAGTCCTTACTATTCTTTCTCTCTTTCTAAATGTTACAGATTCTTCAGGGACACCGAAACTCTTACTTGTCCTAGTCTTTACCTCTATAAAACTCAAGACTCCCTTATCTTCAGCTATAATGTCTATCTCTCCTCGCCGTGAGTAGAAGTTTACAGCAAGGATATCATAACCTAAGCTTTTCAGGTACTCTAAAGCCTTTCTTTCCCCTAAACTCCCTAAAGACTTTCTATTCTTCATATTCTAACACCTCTCTTACAGGTGAAAAAGAAACCCTATGTATTATAGAGGGCTTATAAATCTTTAATCTCTCTCTATGAGAAGGGGTAGGGTATCCTTTATTGTGGGAGAAATCATACTGAGGGAAAAGTCTATCATAATAGTCCATTATAGAGTCCCTTGATACCTTTGCTATTATTGAAGCAGCAGAGACAGAAGCGCAGATTTCATCACCATCTATAATGTTTATCTGAAATATATCTGTATCGATCTTTAAGGCGTCAGTTATTATACCCTTTACCTCAACATCTAAATCTAGTAAAGCCCTCTTAAAAGCCTCTTTATTAGCCCAAGACAAACCTTTGGCATCAATCTCATTAGGTTCAACTATACCTAGCCCTATGCCTATAGCGGTTTCTTTTATCCTATGGGCTATAGCCGACCTCTCTTTTGGGGATAACTTCTTAGAATCATCTAAAGGTATATCACATCTAGGGGGAAGGATGACCGCTGCTGCAACCAAAGGTCCAGCAATAGCCCCTCTACCAGCCTCATCTATCCCACATACTGGATAGATACCTAATGAAGATAGGGTTAACTCTATATCTTGAGTTGGTTTTACTTTATAATACTCATTCTTTTTGGAGGCCAATATATTACAAGTGCTTTTCCTAAAACATTCTGAACGGGAACAAAGCCAAAGTATCTACTGTCTTCACTATTACCCCTATTGTCCCCTAAGACAAATAGATTCCCCTTGGGAACAGTTACAGGACCAAAGTTATCATAGGAAGGATACATCTTATGATTCTCTTCTAAAGGCTGTCCATTTATATATACCTTGCCATTGATAAGTTGGACTGTCTCTCCCTCAAGGGCTATTACCCTCTTTATGTAATCTACTTTAGGATTGTGAGGGTATTTAAAAACTATTACATCAAATCGCTGTATAGGTCTAAATCTATATATGAACTTATTCACAAAAAGCTTATCCCCAACAAGGAGGGTAGGCTCCATAGAACCACTTGGGATAGCATAAGGCTGTATAATAAAGGGTCTTATTATACCAAAGGCTAGAATAACAGCTATTACTACAGACTCAATTAGATCTCTAATCAGAGCCTTATCCTCCTTACTCATTTACGCCTGTTTCCTTTACTCTAGCTTCTTTTATTCTAGCCTCCTTACCTATCTTGGTCCTTAAGTAATAAAGCTTAGACCTTCTAACCTTACCCTTCCTTACTACCTCTACTCTATCAATTATAGGTGAGTAAAGAGGAAATACCTTCTCTACTCCAACTCCATAAGAAATCTTTCTTACGGTAAAAGCTCTATTAATTCCGCTACCCTTTATAGCTATGACTATTCCTTCAAATACCTGTAGTCTCTCTCTACCACCTTCTAGAGACTTAGTATAAACTCTTACCAAGTCCCCTGGCTTAAAATTTTCTAAGTCCTGTCTTATCTGCTGTTTCTCCAACAATAGAATAGGATCCATTTTTACATCCCTCCTACGTAAATTAAAACCTTAGGCATTATATCATATTTATATAAGTAAGTGCAACTATTAGAAAAGTGGATTCTTATAAGTCTGGAGCTTAACTCCTAAGCCTAAATATTGGCTCCAATCCCTTTGCCTTCTCCTTTAAATATTCTATCTCTTCTTCTGTGATGGGTTTAAAGTTCTCTGCTATATCCAAAGCCATCTTGAAGAATTTTGGTTCTCCAGGAGGGATAGCAGCAGTAATAGGCTGAGATAGAGTAAACCTTAGTGCTAGGCTAGCTAGATCTGGCTCTTCTACTGGAAGATACCAACACTTATCGTATTTACGTGGCTGACCTTCAGGTATAAGTGTCTTAGCCATTGCTTTTAAAGCAAGTCTAGCGGTTCCTTTCTCAACAGCTTTCTCTACTACCTGCGGTCCAAAATTGGCATTAAAGTAATTTACCCAGTTTATAGGGAATAAAACCGAATCGAAGTGGAAAGCGTCTAATAATCTTAATGCTACTTCTACAGAATGAGCAGAAAAACCTATATATCTTATAAGTCCTTTCTCTTTTGCAGATATAAATGTCTCTAAAGCACCATTAGGTCCCATAGCTATTTCAAAGTCTTCATCGGTTGTCATAGCATGGAGTTGGTAGAGGTCAAAGTGATCTGTATGTAAAAGTCTTAGAGAATTTTCTAGAGCCTCTTGAGCTTCTTTCTTTGTCCTCTTTTCAGTCTTACAGGCTAAGAATATCGAGTCTCTCTTTCCCTTAAGGGCAATGCCCAATCTCTCTTCCGCATCCATATATGTTGGAGCCACATCAAAGTAATTTACTCCCCTATCAATAGCCATAGAGACTAAATTATTTGCCTCTTCTTGTGGTAACTTTGCTGCTACAATACCACCAAAACCTATAATAGAGAGCATTATTCCTGTATTTCCATAGGGTCTTTTTTCCATAATTGACTCCTCCTTAAAACTAAAGCTTTAGTAAAATTATACACCAATCTTTATGAACCGTCTAGAATGTTATCTTCTTGTGATTGTTTCAAATAAGTAGGACAGGCAAAGATGCCCGTCCTACTTATTCTCTATATATTTACAATACCTTTCTTGAAGGCTTTTATTAATTCATCTAATCTATCTTTCCTACAGGCAACCCACTGGTCTGGACAAAAATCCTTAAGTATCTTTCTTTTAATGGTATGAATAACTCCAGTGTCTTCAAGTTCACCATCATACAGATTAAATGCTCCATACCCTTCTAAAAATGCAGTCCCATTAAAGATTATATTAGTCTCATTAGCCACCTCTTCTTCCTCTTTATCTTTAAAATCTCCATAAGCCCAACGTCTCAATGTATCTACTATAGCTACAGGGATATCTACATTTTCATTGAAAACCCAAATACCTAGGCCTAACGTCTCATTTTCTAATTCTCTTAGGTCAAGGTAAGCTTCAAACTCCTCAAGGTCTTCTCCTGCATTTGGATCTCTTGTTAAACCCTGTAATGCCTCCCATTTGTAGAATCTCTTTAGGAATAGGTAAGGAATTTCCCTATGAGTAAGTGCCCATTCTGGAATTTCGATCTTTCCTTCCTCTACTAAAGATATAGTTTCATTCATATTAAACGGGTTGATAGAATACTCAATCTTCTTTTGAGCTAAATTGTGTAGGATTCTCTGAAAGATAAACCAATATAGGGTAGCCTTTTCACCTCGATCGTTTAGGAGATTAATAAGCTGAAAGCCTGTCTTTTTCTCCCAATCTGCTATTCCCCAATCAATATCAGCTACTAGGAAGACATTGAAGTCTTGATCTTGTTCTTCTATTTTTTCTTCTACATACTGCAAGATTCCATCTGATACAAATTCTACCACTTCATCAAGCCTTTCCATTATTCGTTTATCTAGGCTTCTAGCTTTTATCTTCTTACTCCTTAACTGCTTTATCCTCTCCCCTAAGATCTCCATAAGGTCAATCCCACTAGATTCATTTAACTCTTCATCAGCCATACTTTCCTCCTCCTTTACCAATATTTAATTTTAAAGGTGCGTACCCATTACGGGTCTTTGCTTAAAAAAGAACAAAAGATCTTTTGGTCGATTTTTATTGCTCCATTATTTTTTTAGATAAACTTCAACGAAAAATTCTACAACAGTAGATATTTGAAGTGTAGGGCTTTGTCATTTTATAGTCGCAGTTTGTGAAACTTATTAAACCATAAAGACTTATACCAATCAATACCCTAGGGGGGTATATAGTTTTTCTCTTTCAGTCCTATAGATTGTTCACTTAGGTTTTACTAGCGTATACAGGATAGAAAAGAAAGAAATAAAAAAATCAGCACAAAGATTCCAATTATAATCCCACAGCCTATATTGGTATTTTCTCTGGTAGAACCTCTATTAGAATTTGCTCTTACACTAGAGGATTCTTTTTTACTAAATACATAACCACAATAGGGGCAGAAACCATCGTCATCATCAACTTCTAAAACACAAATCGGACAAAAAGATCTTCCCATTGTTTACCTCATTCGTCTAAAAACAAGATGGCGTAAGTCCCCAACGGATCCTTCAAACTCCTATTCTCAAATTCTCTTAAGCACTTTAACTTATCTGCCTCTAGGATCTTTATCGATAGTCTTAGTGTGACCACCGAAACTATCTAATAAGTTCCCATCAACAGTCTAAGTTAATAGCTTAAGTTCCTTTGAGATCTAGGTAGTCCTAAGACCCCTCAGAAACCTACGGCACTTACATAATATACTTCTTATAAACTGCTGTCAATACTCCATAGGGGTATTATTAATTAGGTCTTGTTTTTATGTCTTTATTGGGATAGAATTTTAAAATAAAAACCCTAGGAAGGAGGAGCATAGATGGACAGAAAATTATTGTATTTCTTTATATCATACTTTATATCTTTAGTCTTAACGCTAAACTTTCAACTTATACCTCCGCTAATCCCACATATTATCAGAGAATGGAATATAACACGCTCCCAAGCAGGGTTGATAACGGGAACGACCGCCATACCACCTATGGTCCTTGGTCTTTTTAGTGGATACTTTCTAGACAGGTTTGGCAATAAGAAACCCATAATAGTAGCCCTATCCTTTTATATATTGGGAGAGATACTATTTCTTATAGCAAATAATTTTAGTTTCCTCCTTTTATCAAGGATTGTGATTGGATTTGGAGCAAGTATACTTGCAATAGTAGGATTAAGAATACTTGCAGAAGAATTTCAAGGGGAAAGTCTTGGTAAGGCGGTAGGGTTTTGGAGTACGGGTCTTCCGGTTGCTGTTTTGATCTCCTTTAATATCTTCTCTCCAATAGCAAATAGATTTCACTGGAAGACTCCAATGATTATTCTCTTAGCGTTTACTTTTTTAGTATTTATCCTAATTCTATTCTTCTATAAAGAAAGACAAAACAAGACAGAAGATAGCAATACAGAGTTTTTAGTCTCTATTAGAGAGATGCCTAAGAATGTATGGTCTTTAGGGATAATCTGGTTTCTATATAATGCAGGGTCTTTATCATTTTTAACCTTTGCTCCTGATTACTTTATGAGTAGAGGACTATCTCCAACATACGCATCATCAATCAGTAGTCTCTATATGTTAGGCTCTTTTTTATCGCCTATTACAGGATATCTCTTAGACAGGACAACAAGGCATAATTTAATAATATTTTTGGGAGCAATCTTGTTATCTATTTTCTTAATACTTATATATTTCTTGAATTTCCCAATAATGATAGTATTAGCAGGGATATTCTCTGTATTAGTCCCCCCCAGTGTATTTTATCTTTTACCAAAACTCACCGATAAGTATGGGCTGGGGTATGCTATACTAAGCATCTTTGTTAATTTGAGTACAGTCTTTACTCCATATCTAATAGGATATGTCAGAGATATATCTGGAACATATTTTATAAGCTTTCTTCTTATGTCGGTTTTTATTTTCCTATCAGGTCTACTCGGATTAAATCTAAGGATTAAGAAGGAGATGAGATTATTATGAATACAGATGTAGAAGTTCTCATTCAGGGTCTAAATGACCCCGATGTAAATAATAGATTGTCTAATCTGAAAAGGCTCAAAGAACTGGTAGATAGAGGTTATATTCCTAAACCTCATATAAATGAATATGCGGTAAATAATCACATACATACAACATACTCATTTTCTCCCTACTCACCAACAAAGTCTATATGGATGGCTTATAATGCTGGACTTATGACTGCTGGCATAATGGACCACGACTCGATAAGTGGGGCAAGAGAGTTTATATCTGCAGGTAAGATTATTGGAATAGCAACAACCATTGGAGTTGAGTGTAGAGTAAGTTTTGCCAATACACCTTTAGAGGGAAGAAAACTTAACAATCCCGACCAAGTGACAGTGGCATACGTATCTTTACACGGCATACCACATACACAGATAGATAGGGTGAAGGAGTATTTTTCCAAGTACCAGGCAGAGAGGAATAAACGTAATAGGCTAATGATAGAAAAGTTGAATAGGATAATGGAACCATTTGATATAAGAATAGATTTTGATAATGATGTGGTCCCTATATCACAGTATAGAGACGGAGGAACAATAACAGAGAGACATATACTCTATGCTCTATCGTTAAAACTTATAGAAAAATTTGAAAAGGGAGAAAGACTTGTAAGCTTTTTAAAGGATACTCTAGAGATAAACCTTACCAAGAGAATAGAGGGATACCTCTTAGATGTCAATAATCAATACTATGACTATGATTTATTGGGAGCATTAAAGGCAGAGCTTGTTCCTAGATTCTTCATACCAGCCTCAACAGAATGTCCAGATGTTAGAGAGATAGTAAAATTTTCTAGAGAGATAGGGTCAATTCTAGCATATGCATACCTTGGAGATATAACCGAATCAGTTACTGGAGATAAAAGGAGCGAGAAATTTGAAGACGAATATCTAGACCTATTATTTGAAGTGCTTAAAGACCTTGGTTTTAATGCGGTAACGTATATGCCTTCTAGAAATACTCTAGAACAGCTAAAAAGGGTAAAAAATCTCTGCGACCAGTATGAACTATTCCAGATAAGCGGAGAGGATATAAATTCCCCAAGGCAATCTTTTATATGTGAAAAATTAAGATTAGAAGAATTTAGAAATCTTATAGAATCTACTTGGGCACTGATAGGTCATGAGATATCAGCAACAGAAGATATTAATAAAGGGATGTTCTCCGAAGAGACGAAAAAGAGATATCCAAGCCTCAGTAAGAGGATAGAGATATATGCTGAAATAGGGAGAAAGACTTTCAAAAGAGAAGCCTATATCTAGCCTTGAAACCCTATTAAATTCTTGTTAGAAACTATTCCACTTTAACACTTCCTCTAAGCTCTTTTTAGGCACCTGTCTATTCTCTTCTGCAGGATACCCAACTGCTATAAGTGTCATAAGTTCCATATCCTCTGGACAGTTTAATACCTCTTTTATCTTTGGTGATTGAGACTTCTTATAGACATTTATCCAACAGGTTCCTAATCCATAGCTTTGAGCTGCTATAATCATATTCTCGGTAGCAGCGCAGGCATCTTCAAGGGCAGTTTCAGCCTCTTTTTCACAGAATACTGCAATACAGGCACCTGCAGAGCTTATAAACTTACCAGAAGTAGTTGCGTTTGCAACTTTTTCTTTCATCTCTTTATCGACTACGACTACAAAGACCCAAGGTTGTTTGTTGTAGCCAGAAGGAGCAAGCCTACCACAATCCACTATATCTTCCAGAATCTCTTTAGGAATCTCTTTATCTAAATATTTTCTTATACTTCTCCTTGCCTTTATAACTTCTACTACTTTATTCATAAGCCCCTCCTCTTTCAAAGTGTTATAGATGTATACTATTTTACCATTAAAATTTTTAATATAATATTAAGTATGAAGAGGCAGGTTCGCATATTTTTAGATATAGATGATAAGAAAAGTATAATCTCAATGAGGATATTTTTCCTAGTAATCTTTGGACTTTCAATATTAGTAGTTGTATCTTCAATTAGTCATCTAATAAGTTTAAAATAAGATCCATTTATGATAAAATAGAGATACATTAAAAATAGGAGGCTTTAATGAGAAGAAAAGGTTTAGAGTTTATTTTACTAATTCTTCTTTTATTTTCTTTTTCTACAGGACAGTATGGGTGTGAATGTGCCGATGTCACTCCACCTACTGTAGAGATAACAGAGCCAACCGATGGAGCAATTGTTAGTGGGATAACAACTATTCAAGCCCTTGTCTATGATAACCGAGGAGTAGCTAAGGTAGAGTTCTACATAGATGGCACTAAAGTAAGCGTGTCTTACTCTAGCCCATATTACTATAACTGGAATACTGATAGTTTAACTTACAATTCACAACATACTATAAAAGTTAAAGCTTATGATACGTCAGGTAATGTAGGAGAAAGCTCGGTAACTGTAACTATAGGAGACCCGAATGCACCAGAGGTAGTAATAACAAATCCACAGAATGGAGAAACAGTAGCCGGGATTGTAACTATACAAGTATCAGTAACAGAAAGAAATAAGAAGGCACCAAGCGGGATACAGAAGGTAGAGTTCTACATAGACGGTAGTAAAGTAGGAGAAGATACATCTAGTCCATATGAATATAACTGGAATACAACTACAGTAAGTAATGGCAATCATACAATAATGGCAAAAGCATACGACAATGCAAATAATATTGGAACTGCTAGTATTACTGTAAATGTACAGAATCCTACCAGTCAAGCAAAGTGGACATTTATGGTATTTATGAATGGGGATAATAACTTAGAATATTATGCTAATCAAGACTTAACCGAGATGAGTTCAGTAGGTTCAACTAATGATGTAAATATTATCGTTCAGCTCGATAGATACTCTCAGACTGGGGCTTGGAGATACAAGATCTTACAGAATAACCTACAAGAGGTATGGTCAACAACCGATGAGCTAGACTTTGGCTCTCCAGAGACTCTAAGAGATTTTGTTAATTGGACAATTACTAATTATCCTGCAGATAAATATGCCTTGATTATTTGGGACCACGGTGCAGGATGGAGGAAAAAAGTCTTAGGCTTAAGAGGAATATCTTTCGATGATACATCTTCTACATATATGACTATATCACAGCTAAAATCTGCCTTAAGTCAGGTTAGTAAAAAAATAGATGTCCTTGGTATGGACGCCTGTCTAATGGCAATGACAGAAGTTGCATATCAAGTAAAGGACTATGCAAGTTACTTAGTAGGATCAGAAGAAAGTGAACCAGGACCAGGATGGCCATATAATACGATTCTATCTGCTTTGGTATCTAATCCATCTATGAGCCCTTCAAGGCTTGCTTCTACGATAGTTGATAAGTATAAGGACTACTACAGCTCTTGGAGTTATGTTACTCATTCTGCAATAGACTTAAGTAAAATTTCCGACTTAAAAAATGCATGTGATAGTTTAGCATTAGCATTGAAGAATAATATGAGTTCTTATAGTACACAGATTTCACAAGCTATATCAGATACTCAAGCTTATGACTACTCTGATTTTCGTGATTTATATCATTTTGCCCAGAATATATATGCCTGTATAAGTGATACTACAATCCGCGACTTGGCAACTGATGTGATGAATAAAGTAAATTCGGCTGTAATAGCAGAATGGCATAGTAGTGATTTAGCAAACTCTCACGGTATATCTATATGGCTTCCGCCATCTTCCCTTTTCTATAACTACTATCTTAGCATCTATCAATCTCTTGACTTTGCGATCTATACAAATTGGGATGAATTCTTAGGCGAACTTTACAAATAAAATAATCTTATCCACACACCTCGGACTCTATCAATTGGCATATAGTATGTATAATTACTATATGTATCTCTTGAACTCTGGGGGTTGAGTTTATTCTAACAATTATAGGCACATCCACTAAAGAGCCCAGTTTTCCACCATCATATCCCAAAAGTCCAATAGTTTTCATAGAGAGATTTTTGGCTGTATTAACCGCAGATATCAAGTTTGATGCATTTCCACTAGTAGAGATGACAATAAGGGCATCTCCTTTATTTCCTAGAGCCTCTATCTGCCTAGAAAAGACCTTCTCAAATGAATAATCGTTTCCTATAGCTGTGAGTATTGATGTGTTTGTAGTAAGGGCTATACCTGGTAGAGATCTTCTCTCTTTTAGGAATCTGCCCACAAGTTCTCCAACAAGGTGTTGGCTATCACCAGCCGAACCACCATTACCAGCTACTAAAATTTTATTGCCACCTTTCAATGTCTCTATAAGTAACTGGGTAGCCTTCTCTACAGAAGAAATCAACTCTTTGTCTAGAAGGACATTTCTACACTCATATACCTCTTTAAATATATCACTTACACTTTCCATATTCAGTCTCTCCTTTCTTACTTAGAAAAGTCCATATATGTATTATAATACTAATGAGGTGAGATACTTATGAAAAATAGACTACTTTATTTTTTATCACTTTGGATTTTTCTAGTATTTATTTCTCCTACAGGAGTTACTGCCATGGATAAAAGACTACCAATATCTAGAGGAGTAAATATGGGTAATGCTTTAGAGGCTCCGATAGAGGGACAGTGGGGTGTAATAATAAGAGATGAGTATTTTAAGCTAATAAAGAATGCAGGTTTCGACCATGTAAGAATACCTGTCAGATGGTCAGCACTTGCAGATGTAAAACCTCCATATACTATTGAAAATAGCTTTTTTAATAGAGTAGACCATGTAGTAAATGAAGCATTGAAGAGTGGTCTCTATGTAATCTTAAACATTCATCACTATGAAGAGATAATGCAAAGACCAGAGCAACATAAAGATAGATTCCTAAAGATTTGGGAACAGTTATCTATACACTATAAAGATTATCCCGAAGCCCTCTGGTTTGAACTTCTCAACGAACCATGCAACTATCTAAATAGCAAACTCTGGAACCAATATCTAAAAGAGGCTATAAGTATTATAAGGAAAACAAATCCTAAGAGAAAGATAATTGTCGGTCCTACAGATTGGAATAGCATATACAAACTAAATGAATTGGAGATTCCTAATGACCCAAATCTTGTAGTTACTTTTCATTACTATAATCCCTTTCAATTTACACATCAAGGAGCAGAATGGGTTAATCCTTCCCCACCTATAGGAACTAAGTGGCTTGGAACAGCAATAGAAAAATTTATAATCTCTGGTGAACTGGATATGGCAGTAGAATGGTCTAAGAGACATAATAATGTGCCCCTATTCTTGGGAGAATTTGGCACATATAGTAAGGCAGATATGGATTCCAGAGTAAGATGGACCTCTTATATAGCCAGGTCTGCTGAACAGAGGAATATCGCTTGGTGTTATTGGGAATTTTGTGCTGGCTTTGGCATTTATGACCCTTACAGGGAAGAGTGGCGAACTCCACTACTTAAAGCTTTGATACCGACTAAAGATAAATAAAACTTATTGTATGGGTGTAAATCTTATCTCCGACCCTACTACGATCTCTCCCTCATTAATAGCTAAAACTGGAATAGACTCAACTTTAATCCTTCTTTTGCTTCCATCAGGCATATTAACTTCTACAAGAGATTCAAATGGCTTTGGTCCCGGGAAAGAAAATGCAATCTGATAGATTTTGGAGATGTCTACTTCACCAACAACTACCTTTTTACCTAAAATATTGAATGCTACCTCAAAAGCCACTCTCTCTACTTTTATATTAATTCTATTCTCATTGGAATCATATCTAACAGAAACTTCACCATAAGCAGGAGTAGAATAGCTTACTGGTAGAGTCTTGAAAGATACTGATACATCTGCCTGAAAAAGAGCTCTTCCATTAGTCAGGATTATCTTTGGGTTTTTAACTATCCAAGTATATTCGCCTTTTATTCCTACAATACTAAAAGTATCACTCTTCTTGACTTCTCCTATAGTAGCTAGGAACTTATTAAGGGTATCCTGTCGAATCACTATACTTGCATCAGCCTCATTCCCTTTGGCTATAGAAAAACTAGAGATACTAAAAATAACAATAAAAATAATACCTAAAATAGATTTTAATACTTTCATAATAGCCTCCTATTTAAGATTTTACAAGAATAATTATAGTCTAAATTTATAAATCTAGTCAAGTCATCTTGACATAGGCATTTAAATTGTGTTAAACTATTTCTAGTTAAAAGTTATTATTGGGAGGGATTAGTATGGAAGAACAAGTAAAGTTAGTCAGTTTACCTAGACTAAATGAACCAGCTCCTGACTTTGAAGCAGTGACTACTCATGGGAAAATAAAGCTATCGGATTATAGAGGCAAGTGGGTAATATTATTTTCTCATCCAGCAGATTTTACTCCAGTCTGTACAACCGAGTTCGTTGCCTTCAGTAAAGCATACGAAGAGTTTGTAAAGAGAAATACTCAATTGATAGGGCTTAGCATAGATAGTATATTTTCTCACCTAGCTTGGGCAAGAAATATAGAGAAAAACTTTGGTATAAAGGTCCCATTTCCCGTTATAGCAGATCTAGATATGAAAGTAGCTACCCTCTATGGAATGGTTCATCCTCAGGCAAGTAGCACTCAGGCAGTAAGAGCAGTATTTATCATTGATGATAAAGGTATTCTAAGGGCTATGATCTACTATCCTCTAACAAATGGGAGGAATATCCAGGAGATTATAAGGCTCCTTGATGCTTTACAGACAAGCGATAAATATGGGGTAGCTACACCAGCGAATTGGACACCAGGAGAAAAGGTAATAGTACCACCACCAAATACACAAGAAGCTCTTGAAAAGAGATTAACAGAAGGTTACGAATGTGTTGATTGGTATCTATGTTTTAAGAACATCTAAAATTGCCCCAAATACCTCTCCCCCTTCTACCTCTTATCCAATTTCTTACCGGGTAGCGAGACTCGTTACCCGGTTCTTATTTTTTAGTAGACTTATACTTCTATAAGTGGTAGAATGGTAAAAAAGTCTTTTGTTTCAAATAAAAAAGAAGGGAGGTGTTAGAAAATGACTTTTAAAAAGGTAGCCCCATATATACTAGTCCTAATCCTTAGCCTTATGCTAATTCCTGCATACTCACAAACTATTACTAAGATAAATACCATAAAGGTAAATCTATGGGGAGTCGTAGACGATAAGGGTAATATAAGTCTAAGTGTAAGATGGACTTTTCCTACCACTGCTATGTATCTACAGATTAAAAAGGCTTATCCTAACCCTTATGTAATAGCAAGAAATCTCCTTGGCGCATCTGCTACTATGGAGTTGAGAAATGCTAAGGTTTCTTACGAAGATCAGAATAATTCACTAAAACTTACAGCGGATGCCTTGGGTGGAGCAATAAATAAAAAACAGAGATGGACAATAAATATCGGCAAGGGAGCAGATATGCTATATAGTGACGGAAAAAGAGCTATATTCCTCCTAGTGCAATCTGTTGGAAGCGATGCGGTAATGATTCAGGTACTTAATATGAACCTTCCTAAAGGCACTTCAGACTGTAAATTTGATAGTAAAACTGGACTCTTTACCTACCTTTTAGATAGAAAAGTATCAAAGGGTAAGACAAGTATAGATTTTACAGTCAGATTGAAGCCAAGGATTATGTCTGCTGTATATAAGGTCTATGGAAACCCAGATCTCTTTGAAGGCAGTTACTGGATAGCTAAGACTATTTTCAGGAATACGGGCGCCTCTGATATAACAGATCTTAGGATAAGTTATAAGCTTGGAGATTATACCTCTTGGTCTCCTGAAAGTAGTTATAGTCTTGTAGTTCCTGGGGGAACAGTGGTAGACTTTTATTACCCAATAATATCATCCAAAATAGCCGAACTTAAGAGTTCTACACCTTGTGAGTTAGTAGTAAAATATTCCTACAAAGATTCTTCTGGTAAAGCCTATAGTGACACAGCATCTTATAGGTTGCAAGTTCTAGGTATAAATCAATTTGAGTTTTCTAATCTACCAGAGGAAGAAAGGACAGGAACCTGGTCTGACAATTTCTCTAATTCACCCTTAGTCGCTGCATTTGTTACCAAGTTAGATGACCCAGTAAAAGCTTTTGCCGGTATGGTAAGCCAGTATGCAGGTGGTGTAGCTGCATCAGCAAATGACGATGACGCTATAAAGTTCTGTAAGGCACTATATGAGTTAGAAGTATTTAACGGTATATCTTACCAAACAACAGGAGGATTTCTTACAGAATATGGATCAGGAGGGCAAGATATAAAGTATCCTAGAGATGTGTTGAGGGATAAAGCTGGTAATTGTATAGAGTTAGCAATTTTATGCGCTAGCGTATGTGAGTCAGTAGGATTAAAGTCTCTTATAATTACTATCCCTGGCCATGCTTTCCCTGTGATAATCTTACCCTCTGGACAACTGTTACCTATAGAAGCTACAGGTGTGGGTGGAGCAGCGGTAGGGAAGTCTGCCTCATTTGAGGAAGCTGTAAGAATTGGAAGGAAGAATGTACAAGAGTTAGAAATGGGAAGGTATTTTGTTGTCAATGTCCAAGATCTACAAAGTCAAGGATTATCTACACCGGAGCTACCAAAACTACCAGCAGATATACTTAAACAGTGGGGATATAAAAGTCCAATTGAGGTAGCAGTTCAGCCGGTTCCTCAACCAACTCCTACCCCTCAACTGACTCCTATCCCGCAACCAACACCACAGCCAATTCCTCAGCCAACACCACAACCAACTGTAGGTATATCAGGTATATATCAAGGGACTTATCGTAATAATATTACTGGTGCTACAGGGAATATGAACGTTCAATTAGTGCAAAATGGTAATAATGTTCAGGGAGAGATAGAGATAGTAAATGAAGGAAACGGAACTATAACTGGCACAGTAACAGGTACAAATATTCAATTTACTGCTACTATAAATGCCTATTACGGACAATTCTCAGTGACTTTTACTGGTGTAATTCAAGGAAATACTATTTCTGGGAATTACTCAGTTCCCACCTCAGGGGTAAACGGCACTTTTATTCTTAACAAGATAAGATAAAGCTAATAGTGGAAGATAACTATTTTTGTGTATCTTCCCCTCTAGGTCTGACTGTTGAAGATTTGAGATTCGTGTGTTAAAATATAACCGTGCGCCCGTAGCTCAATTGGATAGAGCAGCAGACTACGAATCTGCGGGTTGAGGGTTCGAATCCTTTCGGGCGCGCCAAGCGCCCCAGTAGCTCAATGGACAGAGCAGGGGACTCCTAAGCCTCTGGTTGGGGGTTCGATTCCCTCCTGGGGCGCCAATTTATTTATAAACCAAAATTTTTGAGGAAAGACGGACAGCGAGGTACTTCAGTTATATTATCGCTCTATCTCTTTTAGAAAGATTCTCTATCAGTTCTTTGAGCTCTACCAAGAATAGAGGGTCTCCGTCGTAGGTCTTTGGTTAGCTTATCAAGAATGGCATTCGGAAAATAGGTTACTTCCATTCTTTCAGTCTCTGTATAACAAGCCATTCCTTATCTATACCCTATTGCAAAGAATATTGAGTAATTACCATTACCCAATCTATCAGCTATGATTACTACAGATATCTCTCCTCCAGCCTTCCTCTCCCACTACACACTTCTCTATCTCTTTCTTATTTCTTTTTGCTAATTCAATTAGAAACTTTTTCTCGTTGTTAGTGTTAGTGCTAGTGATAGTGTTAGTGTATAGTGTTATATTATTAGTGTTAGTGTTAGGACTCGAAATTTCGCAATTTTTTAAAATATCGAGAATCTCGTCT
>JGI12104J13512_1001458_pt1 | contig 17332 bp, 16 predicted proteins | sample TerdegcTABiofilm_FD_13512 | JGI IMG/M metagenome (IMG submission 13512)
CCANGGCTTTTTTTAATATATCCCTCTCCTCCTTGAGATCAGCATTTTCTCTTTTTAAGCGTCTTAATTCCTCATCCTCTGGTTTTAGTCTGCCCTTACCTGGAAATGAATGTTCCTTGTCTTGTATATACTGGTTTTTCCATTTTCGGAGAACATTCTCATGGATACCCAAATCCCGTGCTACTTCAGATACCTTTTTTCCTCTTTCAATAATAAGACGTGCGGTTTCCATTTTGAATTCCCTGTCGAACTTCCTTCTTCCCTCAGAACTCATACACACCTCCTGGTTTTATATTATAATACCCAAGCCTTTCGGTGTGTCCACTATTTTGGGGGAAGGTCAGTGAGTAAGAATGACATGGAGCCACATAAAATTTCAACTAAAAAGTTGACAGGCTCTAAATCTATGTCTTACTGTATGATAGATGTCTGTTTTGTAATTTTTGCTTTCCCAATTGTTGATAACCACTTTTAGGAAATGATAGCAGTCTAAGTATAATTCCCTTCATCATAAGCTCCGTGAGGGCTTAAAGCTAATACCTTTCTAATGCTCCAATATTTGCAATAAGGTAGTTTATTTTTTAAGGTACGCAAAAAGCAGAAGAACCCTTTTTTGAGTTAATTATATTTTTCTAAAGGAAGGCATGCCTTTGGAGTCAAACTCCAATTGATCAAGCACATCGGCAATCCTTTTGACCTCTTTAGTGATTTTCTCCACTAACTCCCCTCCGCCATTTAAAATATCGACCCAGGGCTCATGATGTATACTCCAATCATCATATGGGGGCTCAAAATACCTATACCAGGGCCACCAGGAGGATCGTCTTCCTGCCCCAAGTTTATCGTCCTTGCCTATCCCCTCAATATCATGTAGATTTTCTTCATTCTTGGATACACCATAACCAAAAAAGCGACACTGAGTGCCTTCGAATTCAAAGGTTATCTTATATCCATTCCATATATCCTTTGTGAAAGAAAAATTTTGATATTTACTCCAAAGGTCCTCGATATTCCACTCTAATTTAAGGTCATGCCAGTTTTTTCCAAGGATATTCTTTAGCTCTTTTAATAGCTCCTGTTTGATGTCATCCATTGTTCTGGAAATAATATGTGCGATTTCCAGATTTTCCCCGCTTGAGCGCACATATTCTTTAATCATCTCTTTATCGTACATAGGCACACCCCCTCCAAATTGTATCGTCAAATAATCTTCAAAATCCTGTAAAAAAAAGCGTACCCGGTCAGACTGGCAGTGCATCTTGAATCTATTTACGCAAGAGATGAAGTCACGGTAGGGAAAGACTTTTAAATGACCGCTTTTTTTCAGCGCCTCGCGTTTTTCTTCGCTGACGCTTTCTTCAGATGGGTCTTCACCACTACCCGACAGATAAATGAGTAGGTAGCGGTTTCCATAGCACGTTTCCAGCTGTTCGTTGTAAGCTTCAATCTGTTTGTCTTGGTCAGATGCCCATGGCTTATTTTCAAAGGCAAGGCAGAAATCATCCACTTTCAATTCGATGTCGATCCGGCGCCGGGATGCCTCGATCATATCTGTGGTCTTTTCTAATCTGCACTCTACCTTAGCTGTGGAATTATATATGTCACTTCTGCCAATAGCATCCAGAAAGATGTTCAAGAACTTATCCCCTTGCCCATGCGTCTCGTCCTGTTTCAGGAGAAAGGCAATGATCTCCGATAGTTTATTCTCATCAGGATAAATAAAATCAAACAAGTTGAAGCGTGGTGCAAGAGTCGGTTCGAAATGCCTCATGAACTCGGCAAAACTTTCACGTTTCGCCTGAAGCACAGAAAAAAATTGTTCAATTTCTGATTTCTGACCTGTGCCCTCATCCATATTATTCCCCCTTCGAGTAAATTTATTATGACCCCGATAGATGAATATATCAATGTAAATCTACATTTCCTCTGTGCCTACTTTACAATAGCTTGAAGTTCATCTCATATCTACCCATCAATCCTGGCTTACACCTCCAAAACCTATCTGCCATGGAAAGAACTGCTTGCTGCATGTGATTGATGCGAAGATCAAAAAATTCTAAAATTGTCATTTTTTTCATTTCGGTTGGGGATAATTGATCCTCTGGTGAGAGCACCATAAGCATATCTGTATATTTCCTTAACTCCATAAGTCCCAGGTGCGCGTTTTTATAGCGTATCGCACCTTCCCAGGGTAAAGAAGTGATAGTCACAGCCACAATTGGTGTTTTAAATCTATGGCACATCCTGGCAATCAAAAGAACGCCTATTGCCATGATACATACAAGAGGTCTGAAAACGTAGATGGTGATGAAAAATGCAGAAGGTCGGCATTATGCAAAGGTCTTTAGTCTGTGGATGGTGGTTGCAGGTATGAATGTATCGTATTATCATATATATTTAGAAGTCCCTTATCCTTTATTTGTCGCCCTTTTTCTGAAGATGACAGGTATTATTACTGAATGCTAAGACAAATCTGTCCATATCTGTCTCCAGTAGTGTTATTGATGCAGGGTCAAATTTCATGTCCCAGAAATGTTCATTGCCGATGTTTAGTAGATACATGACAATGACCTTGCATATGACCCTGTGGGTTACTATAAGTATGGATTCATCTCCTGCCTTTCTTAGTCTTTCAAACCCCCTTGAGACACGCTGTCTTACTATCTCAAGGGTCTCGGCGCCATCAATAGAGAGCCTTTCTGGTGACCTTCTCCATAACTCAAACTCATGCGCATAGGTCTTTTTCACCTCTTCAACGCTCAGCCCCTCCCATACGCCAAAGTTTATATCTGTGAATTCATCCATTATCTCAATGCCTATGCCTGTTGCCCTGCTTACAGCATGTGCTGTCTCTAATGCCCTCTCTAAGGGGCTTGAGACAATACAATGGATACCTATGGCCTTAAAAAAGATACCTGCCATCTCAGCCTGGTTCAAACCCTTTTCATTGAGGGGGATGTCCTTTGTCCCCCTGAATATCTCTTCCCTATTCCACTGGGTCTCGCCATGCCTGAGTATGTATAATCTCTTTATCATAATCTCTCCGATGTAAGAATCTAAAAAGGACTATATCATTTTTCTTTTATAAACATCCAAACAGAAAAACTATATACTATGCAAGGGTAATATGTCCATACTCCCTGTTCTGTAGCCTTCAAGGTCAAGGGTGATATAAATAAAACCAAAATGCAAGAGGGCTTGAACTATTTTTTCTCTATTTTCGATTATTTTTGTAGCCTCATCCTTTGCAACCTCTATTCTGGCAATAGAGCCGTGGCACCTTACCCTTATCTGGGTTATGCCAAGTCCTTTTATAAAATCCTCTGAAAGCTCTATCCTTTTAAGAAGATGCGCATCTATGGGTGTGCCATATGGTATCCTTGTAGCAAGACATGGAAAGGCAGGCCTATCATGATTGGGGAGCGAGAGTATCCTTGAGAGTTCCCTTATATCTTTTTTGGTCATTTCAGCAAGGATAAGAGGGCTTACGACTTCCTGCTCAATACATGCCCTTCTCCCTGGTCTTGACTCTTTCATATCATCCTTGTTGGAGCCTTCAGCTACATGGGTAAAACCCCTGCCTATAGCGATATTGCGTGCCTTTTCAAAAAGAAGATCCTTGCAGTAATAGCATCTCTGTCTGTCATTTTTTACAAACTCAGGCCGTAACATTACTGGTATGTCCTCAATTAGGTATTCCGAGCCAATAGTATTCGCTATGGTCTCTGCATCCTTAATCTCTCTTTTTGGGAAGACAGGGGAGGACCCAATAAGGGCAAGGACATTTTCTCTACCAATTGCATCTATGCAAGCTCTAAGGAGCAGGGTGCTGTCAATCCCCCCTGAGAAGGCAACAACAACCCTTTCCATGCCCCTGATTATTCCCTTTAATCTTTTATACTTATCAATCAGTTCCATAGGTTATCATTTAAAGATAACAAAAAACCCTGGATTTAGATCATCCAGGGTTTTGATTGAATCATTTTTTCTTTATGCCACCTATGATTGAAGCCTGTCCAGTGTCTCAAAATATGCCTCAATCCTTGTTCTTATCTGTGTTTCTGAGTAGAATCTCTGGTCACCCATATCACTTTCAAAGACAAGGGCAGGTATACCTGTCCTCTTCACAAGGACATCCTTCAGTGTGGGGACGGCAAATGAAACAGCCTTGCAGCTCCTGTTCATGAACATTATCATGCCGTTCATGGAGTATCTCTTGAAGAGATCCATTGCCATCTCTGCCCTATCCTCAATGGTTGAGTTAGAGAATCTTGAAACATAGTTTTCTGCAAGGGTTAAAAGTGGGTCTTTATTTAGATCAAACTCGAAGCTCCAGGCATGAACATAAAGGGATGTAAGTATTACGCCGCCATAGGAGCCAAGAAGCTTTGCATGGTCACTGAATTTAAACCATACAGGGAGATTCTCCCAATATAGTCGGTATTTTTCCTTTTCCTTGGGCAGAACGCCAATCCCCTTATCAGCCTTTTCCTGGAACTCATCGCAAAGGGTCTGGTAATATTCCACACACTCAGGGGTCCCTCTCCTATAAACAGCTATTGCCATGCCTATAAGGGCATCGAATATGCTTATTGGTGAGGGCTTATACTGTGCCATGTCAAGGAATCTCTTGTATAGGATACTTGACTCAGCAGAGTATTTCATAACCTCTCTCAGCCTATCATAATCAAATTTCTTCTTTGTTATCTCCTCCAGAAAGCCTATAAGTTCTTTTAACTGGAGGACACAATATTTGATGATCTCCTCCCTTGCCTTTTTATCCATTATATACTCAGGCGTGTCAAAGACGAATACGGGTAGATTGCCTCTCCTGGCAAGGACCTGGAACCATTTAGTGAGGGTAAAGCACTGGGCATTACATGCAAGAAAAAGGTCTGGCTCTGGTATTCCTCTCGTTACAGTGATGCCTGTCTCTCTATAGCCAAGGTCACTTCTCGCATAGGCGCATAGATGACTTGTGTAACCGAGGTTTTCAGTCACAGAGCACAGCTGGACACCTTTTTTTGCTGTAAGGTTTGCTACAGCATGGTTTTCAGGATAAATGGGTATGATGTCATGGGCAACAAATATCTCAACAGGTGAGATAGCTGTCGTATATCCAATGAGCTTGCCTAATTCATGGGCACGGAATGCCTCATCCATGTAATCTTCCGTTATCTTTTTGGATAACATCTGGGATTTTGTAAGTTCTCTTTTTGGTTTATCGCTTTTTGGTTTTTCACTCATAGGGAGCCCCCTTTCAAGGATTCAAAAAATGCCTGAAGTCTTGTCCTCAGGTGGGAAAGTGACAGCGTCTGATATTCTGTGTCCAGGGCATGCATAGGTATCCCTTCTTTTCTCATCATATTTTTTAGATCAGGATAATCATATTCCTGAGATTCACAGAATTCTATGTGGATATATACTACTGCCTTAGCATTATTCTCTTTATAGAGCTGTTTTATCTCCTCAAAGTTCCTATATATATTATCATGGATGGGTGAGAAAAAACTCCTCTTCATATGCCTATCAACAAGGGCATCTATAGGATTGTCATTATCTGAGACAATACCATTAATATACCTTGAGCCTGTAACAAGGGTATCAGCAACAATATTCAGCTTAATCTCATCCAGGAGATCGTAGACCTCAGGAGGGTCGCATGTAATGCCGGCAAGGACAATATCCATATATCCGTCACCCTTCTGTGGCGTTAGGTTATCCTTTATCTTTTTCAGGCTCTGATTGAATTCCTCCTTGTCCACCTGCATTGAGAGCTTCACAAGGGAGAAGAATTCTTTGTTTGTAATGGTCGCAGGGTTTTTCTTTTTGATATTATAAATCTCTTTAAGAAGTCTTTTGGTCTCATTGTAGAGGTTTATTGCCCTTTTTAAGTCGTTATCTGTTATGCCCCTCCCTGTCCATTTGCTCATTGATTCTATAAGTCTCTCGATCTCCTCCTTAACCCAGTATCTTGCGCTTGGCCTATCTACCTGACGGGGGGCAAGAAAGCTTTCCACATACTTATCAGGGAAGCTTATCCTCCAGATATCAGATAGATGTTGGGTGGTGTCGCAGACCTGGGGGAGGACAAAACCATCGAAGAGGTCTCCTTCATAGCTGAGGACAAGCTCGAGATTACTTCTCGCAAGAGAACAGGCATTGTCGGGTAGACGACTAGCGGCCTTCTTCAGTGGCTTGTCGGTCCCAACAAGTGTGACTGGCAGAAAGCCAAAGGCATAAATTACCTCTTCTGGCACATCAGGGATTGTGCTACCTACTGCCTTTTTACCCTTTTCCTTTAACCATTTCCTTATGGATGGGAATGGATCCTTCGTATACTCTACAACTTCCTTTAGGCTTAAGTTGTCCCACATAGATCCTCCAGATTTTAAGAAAAATTTCACATATTATAAAAAGCCATTTATTTTTTGTCAAGAATAGAATTTTTTTTGAATCAATACCTTTTATTTTTTATCAGGCACTTTTTTTTGAGGGGATTAGATAGAATTTCAAAAATAGGCCCACGCATAACATGATGATACTCAGTACCTGACCCATAGTCAATATACCGGATATGTATCCCAGATGTGCATCAGGTTCGCGAAAAAGTTCACAGAATATCCTGAAGATGCCATAAAGCATCAGAAACATGGCAAAGACATCACCATCTTGTTTTTTCTTGTCCTTATAGAACCATAGGATAATAAAAAGACACATGCCTTCAAGAGATGCCTCATACAACTGGGAGGGATGTCTTGGCAGGGGCCCGGCATTGGGGAATACCATAGCCCACGGGAGATCCGATGGTTTTCCGTATAGCTCTCCGTTTATAAAGTTTCCAATCCTTCCAAATCCCAGACCAATAGGGCAGGTGGGTATTACAAGGTCAGCCACCTTAAAAAAATCCATTTTCCTTTTTTTTATTATCAGATAGCCTGCTATAAAGGTTCCGATCAATCCACCGTGGAATGATAGACCCCCATGCCACAGGATAAATATCTCAAGGGGATTTTGGATGTAGAATCTAAGATTATAAAAGATTATATAGCCGAGCCTTGCCCCTACAATCAGACCAATTATTAGATAAAAAAACAGGTCATCGATAAAGTCTTTTTTAATATCCTGGGTTTTGTATTTGATTTGATATAGGACAAGCAGATAAGATGCCGTAAAACCAAGGATATACATAAGCCCATACCATCTAAGGGATAACGGACCAATCGAGAATATAACAGGGTCAATATTAGGAAATTGCATTTATAACCCTTTTGTCTTGATTCGTGTTAATAACATCCCTTATTTGTCTCCATAGGCTATCCGAGTCTTTAAATACAGTCCCTTTTAGCCCATAGGTCCTTGCCTTCTCTACATAGGCTGCTGTATCATCTATGTAGAATACCTCTTTACCAGAGACGTCAATCCTATTGAATATCTCATCATATATCCTTTTTTTTGGTTTTTTTGCATGGACCTCATAGGACAGTATCCATTCATCAAAGGCATGAACTATAGGATAATTATCCTTAATATATGTGAAATGGAGTTCATTCGTGTTGCTTAATATAAAAAGTGGATACCCCATTTTTTTCAGCTCAAGGATTATCCTGTTGACATCATGGTCCTCCTTGAAGATAGGCGACCATATATTTTTAAAATCCTCAAAATCCATCTCAAGACTATAGCGTCTTTTTACTACCTCAAAAAACTCCATTGAGGTCATATAGCCCTCTTCATAAGGGTTTATAAGGCCATTATCTTGGTCAAAGAGGTATTCAAACATCTCCTCAGGTTGAAACAATTCTTTTTGTGATGACCATTCAAGCAGTCTTGTAGGTATGTGCCTGTGGTCAAAAGGCAATATCACGTTCCCTAAATCAAACACAAAGAGCTTGATCATAAATAAACACCTTTATGGGGTTTAGGGGCTCGTAGATATTATAGGGGTCACATAGGTGCTGCCAGCCGCATATATGGAGGAATCTCCTTTCCTTGTGATACCTTGTCAACAATAATATCCTGTCTCTCATATGGATATCCCTGATACGCATCTCCTCTGTATACTGGAATGCCATTATACCTTTTTCAAAATAGAGCCTTGCCAGGGTCTTCGCTGATGCTGCTTTTTCGTCTTTATCATCTAAATTCAAAAGAGACCTTATATTATCAATATCAAAAAGACTATCGGTTTCCTTGAGTTTTATAAGAGAGAAGATATCAAGATCAATAAGATAGATAGCCCCTCCATGCCTCTTGATATATGCCTGGGCAGCCTTATATTCATAAGGTATTGATACAAATGCTACCATGTCTTTTATATGGCGATTTAACAGGGCTTTTTTATCTACACCTATCTTTTTTATATTTTCTTCAAGCCTCTTTTTATAAAAATTGCCCATTCTTTCCCTGAAAGCCAGCCCATAATTGGATAGCTCTAACGTTATAATGTCGGGTCTCTTTTTTTCAAGATATTCTAACAATATATTCTCACAGTGGCTGTTTCTGTGGATTATGCCAAGCATATAAAATGTAATATCTTTATCTAACATAAAAAAGCAAATTAAATTAACATATCTTTTTGCTGTTGTGTGAATAAAAATCTTTTATGAGGGCTTTGCATATGTCCTTATGCACTGAGGCTATGCCCAGGCCCTCAATAGTTATGCTATTAGATTATTTCAGTAGAGACCATAGAAGGGTTTGGCAACGGGTTTTTTATGTTATAGAAAAGGCAGGGACAAACCCTGCCTTTTTTTAAGCTTTTTTAATCAGGTAGCGTTAACCCTCGCCATGATACTTAAATGATATATTCACCCTTGCCCTGTATGCAGTCACCTTGCCATTCTCGAGAGTCATATCGAGCTTAACAATCTCTGCAACTCTTAGATCTTTCAGTGTCATAGAGGCTGTTTCAACTGCTGTTTTTGCCGCATCTTCCCACGATTTTGTGCTTGTTCCCACAATCTCAATTATTTTGTAAACACTGTCTGGCATTTTACCCTCCTTTTTATTTTTTTACTTACGAATCTGTTAGGTATCGCCTTTCACCTCCCCTCAAGATTTCTTTGATGTCTCTGACAAGCAGTATATGAAAAACCTCCTATTCACTATTGGTTAGCATTGTAATTATAATTTGTCAAGGGCGATTGATAAAATTGTCATTTGAAATCAGAATAAAGATGAACGGTTGTATACATTTTTTAAAAATTTCTTGAAAATTACCGATAGATGTTTGTATATTAACGGTAGATACGAGCAGCCGATTTTCAATGGAAGGAAGTGAGATTCTTCCGCTGTCCCGCAACTGTGATGGGTGTTAAGATTGGGCTGGGTTTAAAGCCAGCCACTGTTCCGCATACACGGAATGGGAAGGCATCCCAATTATGCCCTAAGCCAGGAAACTTTGGGTCGGATAAACTGCACGCAATCCTTACGAGGCATAGGGAGGTGCAATATGAAACCAGAGATATCCTGAAACATCCTATTTTTCCTAAATATCAACCGTAAAATCAAAGAAACAAGATTAGATGGAGGAAGATAGAGATGTCTATTTATTTAAGAATATTTATATTATTGTTGATTGTCTTGAATCCCTGGCTTATCTTTGCCCAGCAGGGCCCGTATAAACTTGATGATATAGTTGTTACTGCATCAAGGATAGCTACCCCCCTTGCCGAGACACAGGCTAATATATCTGTAATAACAAAAGAGGATATTGAAGAGATGGGCGCAACAACAATCACAGATATATTCAAAAATGAGCCTGGTGTGTTCACAACAAACCTTTTGAATAATCCTAAGATGGCACAGGTGGATATCCGTGGCTTCGGAGAAACAGCCCAGTCAAATGTGTTATTTCTTATAGATGGCAGGAGGATAAACGGTATTGATTTAACAGGGGCTGATCTGTCGCAGATCCCGGTTGATATGATTGAGAGGGTTGAGATATATAGAGGCCCTGCAACCACCATCTTTGGTGACAATGCAGTAGCCGGTGCAATAAATATCATAATGAAAAAAGGTGAAGGCAAACCAAAGGTACATGGTTCGATAATAACAGGGAGTTATGGCCTTGTTGCACCAAGATTAAGTGTATCAGGGAGGCAGGATAAGTTCAGCTATTATGCCCTCACATCATCCTATGATACGGATGGATACCGGCATAACAATAACCTTCGTTCAAAAGATATGTTCGGTAATTTTTCCCTTGATGTCTTTAAAGGATTATCCCTGCATCTCCAGACAGGATTCCATAAAGACTCGTATGGGCTGCCTGGAGCCCTTTCCTTTACTGAATTGAAGACAGGGCAATACGACAGGAAGGACTCAAAGACACCAGATGATTCCTCAGACACAGAGGATAATTTTGTAGATTTTGGCGCTGATATAAAGCCTGCTGATGGTATAACCTTTTCTCTCAATGGCTCATACAGGATAAGGCATAATACCGCTGCCTATTCATTGACCAACTGGTATACCATGAGGAGGTTGAAGACCTATGGATTTACACCTAAGATTAGCATTATAAAAGAATTAGGGGGCATTAAGAATACGCTTGTGACAGGCTTTGATTATTACAGGAACCCCACAAGGGGCACGGATTTTTCTCCTGGGCTTTGGGCTACCGACTATGTGACAGAGATAACAAGGACTGATTATGCCTTTTATGTAAACGAGGAGTTTTTACCTGTGGAGAATCTTATCATAGGTCTTGGCTACAGGATTCAGAAATCCTTCTGGGATATAGAATATGTGGATAGACTCGGTTTTCTGCCGTCGATTGATAGGACAGTGAACGATAAAAAGGATGCATTTCGGTTATCAGCTAACTATCTCCTTGGAAAGAGTGGAAATATATTTCTCACATATGCAAAAGGTTTCAGGATGCCGGCTACAGATGAGCTATTCAATGTGTTTGCCTTTCCACCTGTTAATGACAAGCTGAAGACGCAGATAGCCAGGGAGTTAGATGTAGGGGTGAGATATAATTTTACAGAGTGGATTGGGGGAAGCCTTACCTTTTTTCATACAAAGATAGATGATGAGATATATTATAATCCCTACACATTCGCTAACAGCAACTATGATAAAACAAAAAGACAGGGTATAGAAACTGCCCTATATATTAATCCATTCAAATATCTGAACATAAGTATACTCTATTCTTACACAGACGCGAGGTTTGATGGAGGGGATTTTGACAGAAACATTGTTTCCCTTGTCCCAAGGGATAAATTTTCAATAAAAACCACCTATCATTGGATGGGTTTTACAACAAATCTCACCCTCAACTACACGGGCAGCCGTTATATGATATCGGATCAGCAGAACAGAATGCCCAAACTTTCAGGTGTCGTAACTGCGGATATGAATCTTAAATATGGTTACAAGGGGTTTGAGGGGATGTTTGGGATAAAGAATCTCACAGGTAAAAGATACAGCGAATATGGGGTAGTGAGTTATCCATTTGGCCAGCCTCCAAGGGCAAACTATTATCCTTCACCTGAGAGGCAATTCTTCTTTGGTGTAGCATATAACTATTGATTTATACACGCTTTTGGGTGGATAAATAAAAAAGATAATCAGAGGGGATGATATAGCCTTCAGCGGGATTTCGGGATCTAACGTAATATGAGCAACCAAAACACAAGGGCAAGGATTATCCTGTAGATACCGAAGCTGATAAATGTGTGGTGTTTTATGAAATTCAAAAGGAATTTTACGCTGAGCAGGGCAAAGATAAAGGAGAAGATAAAGCCAGCAGATAGGAAGTTTATCTGTGACACAGAGAATGTATTGATATTCTTTGCAAGATCAAGCACAGTGGCTGCCAGCATGGTGGGAATGGCAAGGAGAAAGGAGAACTCAACAATTGTCTTTCTCTTCAATCCAAGTATAAGACCCCCGATTATTGTGGCAGCAGAGCGGGATACCCCCGGGACCATGGCTATAGACTGGAAAAGACCTATGAGTAAGAGGGTGCTGTAGGGGATTAAACCTATATCCTCTATAGCATCTTTTTTTTCTCTATGGAGGAGCTCGAAGACTATAAGACAGATGCCACCTATAAAAATAGACCATAGAACAACCTGCTCACTCTTCATAAGAAACTGTTTTATGATTTTATAAAAAATAAGGCCGAGGACCGCTGTGGGGATGAAGGCTACTATAACCCTTTTAAAAACATTGAGATCTAAAAGTAGCGTTTTCCAGTAAAGAACTATAACAGAGAGGATGGCGCCAAATTGGATGACAATCTCAAAGCTCTTTAGAAATTCTGTCTGGGTTAGACCCATGGCACGGGCTGTGAGTATGAGATGTCCTGTTGAGGATATGGGGAGGAATTCTGTTATGCCTTCAACTATACCGAATATGAGCGCCTGAATGAAATCCATTATTTTGAGCCTACAGGATAAAACATTGCGCCCAGCAGGATTCGAACCTGCAGCCTTTGGATTCGTAGTCCAACGCTCTTTCCAGTTGAGCTATGGGCGCCTATTGTGGACTTCATAATAACACATTTTAGTCTTTATTGAAAAGGATTAATAAGGATAGCCGATACAAAAAAAGAGGGCTATGAGAGATAGCCCTCTTTAAAGATTGCAAAAACCTTTATTAAGTTTTTTTGGGCGGCCTTAATAATAATAAGGCTAATATTATCCCGAGGATAGCCATAGCTGCAGTAGGATAGAATGCCTTTGCATAGCTTCCGAATGCATCCTTTGCACTGCCTGATATAATACCCCCTATGATTGCACCAAGTCCATAGGCACTGAAAACAACGCCATATTTCTGGGCGTATCCTTCAAGCCCGAAAAATCCTGCTGTGGTGGCAGGGCCTATGGCGAGCCATCCACCAAGGCAAAGCCAGAAACCACTAAATGCCACTGCATAGAGTCCCACCGAGCCTTTTTCTGCCATAAGCATCATAATCGATGCTATAAGAATTATTATAAATGATATAATCGCTGACCACCTTGGCGTAATCTTGTCTGTTAATGCCCCAAAGATCGGTCTGCCTATACCGTTAAAGATAGCAAAAATCATAACCAATGTTGCTGCTGTACTAGGATCAAGGCCTATTATCTCACGACCTACAGGTGCAGAGATCCCTATTACCATAAGTCCTGCGGTGGCGCCAAGTGTATAGCATAGCCATAATCCATAAAAACTCCCTGTCTTAAGCATCTGTGCTGTGGTAAATGATACCCTTGTCCCTGTTGTTGTTGCGGGGGGTGTCCAGCCTTTGGGTTTAAATCCAGCTGGCGGAAACTTCATGGGCAGCGATAGAACCACTGTAACAATTAAAAATACGACCCCCAATATTCCGAATGCAGCAAGGGGTCCATAAGATTGGATGAGTGCCCTTGCAAGAGGTGCGGTCACAAAGGCAGAGGCGCCAAATCCAAGAAGGGAAAGCCCCACAGCAAGACCTTTTTTATCGGGGAACCATTTTGTTGCCACAGATACTGGCCCGCCATATACAATGCCAACACCTGCACCACCGATCACCCCATAGGTCATCACAACCATGGTTATACTCGATGCAAAATAGGTAAGAATCCAGCCTATCCCGACTATTATACCACCTACTATCATAACCTTACGGGGTCCCATTTTATCTATGAATCTCCCAGCTATAAAGGTAAAAAGGGCAAACATGGCAAGAAAGATCATGTAAGGAAGACCACCCTGGGTTGCGCCAATCTTGAAGAGTTCCTCAAGAGGCTTCTTAAAGACGCTGTAGGCATACACAGCGCCAAGACACATATTAACTATCATGCCCAGCACAACAAAAATCCATCTGCCTGCTTCTGCAGACATACCAAACACCTTGGTATCATTAGACATTTGGTTTACCTCCTTATGATAATTGAATCTAAAATCTAAAAGCTTATTTTAAAATGAATTCTGGTGAAAATTATTATATACACAATGATGTTGTCAAGTTTTTTTATCCACAAAGATTTTAAACCATGAATGAAAAATCATCCAGTCTTTTCGCCAGGGCAATACGAGAGGGTTTTACAGGTAAAGAGTTGTTGTTTATTTAAGAAAATAACTGGCTAAAAGACATTGATATCATTTTATTATTTACCAAAGAAAAGATTAAATATCTGATTTTTAAGGTTAGCGTATAAAATTTATTTTTAGAAAATAAGTATTTTTGAAACCTTCAAATATAAAAATTACTTGACATAAAACAGCAAAATCGTTTAATATACCGAAGTTTTTCGCCGTCTTTAATTGGCAATAACATATCCCTTTAAAAATATTAAGGGATTATTTTTTTTGGAGGTAGTGATGCCTACTATTAATCAATTGGTCAGGCAAGGGAGAGAAATTGTCAAAAAGAAGAGTTCCTCGCCGGCACTTACAAATTGTCCCCAAAAAAGAGGGGTATGCGTCAGGGTTTATACCACAACACCAAAAAAACCCAACTCAGCTCTCCGTAAGGTTGCCCGCGTGAGATTAACTAATGGCATAGAGGTTACAACCTATGTGCCTGGCATTGGTCACAATCTGCAGGAGCACTCTGTAGTTCTTATAAGGGGTGGCAGGGTGAAAGACCTGCCTGGTGTCAGATATCATATAATCAGAGGCTCCCTTGACACAAGCGGTGTGGCAAACAGGAAGAAGAGTAGATCAAAATACGGTGCCAAGAGACCAAAACAGTAAGGAGTATTAAGGATGCCAAGAAAAGGACATATATCAAAGAGAGAAAAGCTTCCTGACTCAAAATATAACGACCTTCTGGTTTCCCGTTTGATAAACTGTATTATGTGGGATGGAAAAAAGACCACAGCAAGGAAGATAGTATACGGTGCATTTGATCTTATAGAGGGTAGGCAGAAGGAAGATCCCCTTAAGATTTTTCATAAGGCAATGGATAATATAAAGCCTGAACTTGAGGTTAAGGCAAGAAGGGTTGGCGGTGCCACATATCAGGTTCCTGTAGAGGTAAGGCTTAACCGAAAACTTTCCCTTTCTATAAGATGGCTTATAAGATATTCAAGGGAGAGATCAGAAAAGACCATGATAGAAAGGCTTGCCGGCGAGATTCTGGACGCATATAACAACAAGGGCGGCGCAGTTAAAAAGAGAGAGGATACACATAAGATGGCAGAGGCAAACAAGGCATTTGCCCACTATAGGTGGTAAGAGCAGAATGATTAAAAGTATTAGAAATGTAGGAATAATGGCCCATATAGATGCAGGCAAGACAACTGCCACTGAGCGTATACTTTTTTATACAGGTGTTAATAACAGGATAGGCGAGGTAGATGATGGTGCTGCTACTATGGACTGGATGGAAGAGGAAAAAGAAAGGGGTATAACCATCACCGCAGCTGCCACAACCTGTTTCTGGAGAGATCACAGAATAAATATAATAGATACACCTGGTCATATTGATTTCACCCTTGAGGTTGGGAGGTCACTCAGGGTTCTTGATGGTGCTGTTGCCCTTTTTTCAGCAGTTGAGGGAGTAGAACCCCAGTCAGAGACAGTATGGAGACAGGCAGATAGATATAGTGTGCCAAGGATAGCATTTGTTAATAAGATGGATAGACCAGGTGCAGATTTCAAGAGATGTATTGGGATGATGGAGGATATGCTGAAGGCGAATCCTCTGGTGTTGCAGGTGCCTATTAAAAATGGTGATGATTTTATAGGGTGTGTGGATGTAATAAGGGGAGTAACTATTACATACAATAAAGACAGATTAGGTATTACATATTCTATGGATAACGGTGTCCCTGAAGGTCTAAAAGAGGATTACAATAATTATAGAGACAGGCTATTCGAGATCCTTTCAGAGGTAGATGATGAATTTATGGAGAGGTATCTTGAAGGTGTCCCTATAGATGAATATGAGATTAAAAAGATTATAAGAAAAGGTACCCTGAAGGGCTCTATACTCCCTGTTCTTTGTGGTTCTGCTTTTAAGAATAAGGGTATACAGCCACTCCTTGATGCAATCGTGGATTATCTACCGTCACCTGCAGATATTTCACCTTATAAATTTTGGACATCAGAGGGACAGGAGTGTTTTCTCGAGGGTAAAAAGGGCGAGCCATTTAGTGGGCTTGTATTTAAGATAATGAACGACCCCTTTGTAGGGCATCTTAGCTATATAAGGGTATATTCTGGTTCGCTCAATGCAGGCGATTCTGTTTTAAATACCTCTAAGGATAAAATAGAGAGAATCGGAAGGATCCTGAGACTCCATGCAAATAAAAGAGAAGAGATAAGGCATGTGGAATCAGGGGACATCTGTGCGGTAGTGGGTTTAAAAGGGGTTTCCACAGGTGATACCCTCTGTCAGCCAGGTAATGATATTATGTATGAGAATATAGAGGTTCCGCTGCCTGTTCTTTCATGTGCAATTGCACCAAAGAAAAAGGATGACCTTAAAAAGATGTGGCTTGTATTTAACAGATATACAGTTGAAGACCCTTCTCTGAATGTAAGACTCGATAGCGAGACAGGCGAGGTGATACTTTCAGGTATGGGAGAGTTGCATCTTGATATAGTAATGAATAGGGCAAAAAGAGAACATAATATTGAGATGGTTTCATCCCCACCGCAGGTTGCCTATAGGGAGACAATAACAAAGGTTACACAGGCTGTAGGTAAATATATAAAGCAGTCTGGTGGTAAGGGTCAGTATGGACATGTTGTGATAAAGATAAGCCCATCAGAGGGAACAGGGTTTATATTTGAAAATAAGATCATTGGCGGCGCAATACCTAAGGAATATATATCCAGTGTAGAGGCTGGTATAAGAGAGGCATTAGATAAAGGCATACTCCTTGGTTATCCTGTTATAGATATAAAGGTTGAGCTCCTTGACGGTTCCTACCATGAGGTGGATTCATCGGAGCTTGCATTTAAACTAGCAGGGTCTATTGCCCTAAAGGAAGGCATGAGGAGGTCTAACCCCATACTTCTTGAGCCTGTTATGAAGGTGGACGTAAATATTCCCAATGAATTTTTAGGTTCTGTTGTGGGAGACCTTTCATCAAGAAGAGGCAGAATTGCCGAGATAGGTGATAGAAACGGATATAAAGTTATCTCTGCCTTCATTCCCCTTGAGGAGATGTTTGGATACACGACAAATCTGCGCTCTATAACCCAGGGGAGAGGAAGCCATACTATGGAATTCTTTCACTACGCACCAGTTCCCCAGAACATTTTCGATAATCTAAATAAAAACAGAGAAAAAATACAAACGGAGGTCCTCTATGGCTAAGAAAAAGTTTGAAAGAACCAAACCCCATGTGAACATAGGCACCATAGGACACATCGACCATGGTAAGACAACACTCAC
>JGI12104J13512_1001462_pt1 | contig 17314 bp, 12 predicted proteins | sample TerdegcTABiofilm_FD_13512 | JGI IMG/M metagenome (IMG submission 13512)
TCAGCGATTTGTGCGTAAACTCCCCAGATTCTGAACCTCCATGTCCCGTGGGCTGTGCAGCGCCCACTGCAAAGAGCAACCCAATGACAAGAAGGGGCAGCGTTATCGCAGCCTTAATACTAACACCTCCAGCTAAATTTATGCGATCAAAGTATTAATACCTATTTATCATGTAGATCTAGTTTAAGAAGAATCCATGGGTTGAGAAAAAGAATAGCAGCGGACCCGCCGGGATTCGAACCCGGGTCCGAGGCTCCGGAGGCCTCTATTCTATCCAGACTATACTACGAGTCCAAAATCATAAGGTACGGGCTGTATCCCCTGGAGGGATTTAGCCCTGATTTCGTCCTACCTTGGATTTTAGCTTTCCAGCACGATTTCGATGTTCACGTTCTTCGGGACCTGGATGCGCATGAGTTGGCGCAAAGCGCGCTCGTCTGCATCAAGATCGATCAGTCGCTTGTGGACCCTCATCTCCCAGTGATCCCAGGTAGCAGTTCCCTCGCCGTCAGGACTCTTCCTGCAGGGAACCACCATCTTCTTCGTGGGCAGTGGAATTGGTCCTGCCATGTGCACTCCAGTCCTCTGGGCAATCCCCTTGACCTGGTTGCAAATGTCGTCCAGCATCAGAGGATTGGTGCCAGAGAGTCTGATCCTTGCCTTCTGCATGTTTTAACACCAAAAAATTTAGCGTGGGACCACGCTCATGCACATGCCGGCTGCGACGGTCGTGCCCATATCTCGAATAGCGAACCTGCCAAGCTGCGGGATCTCCTTTACCGGCTCAATGACCATGGGCTTGGAGGGGGTCACCATGATGATGGCAGCGTCTCCTGCCTTGATGAAGGCCGGGTTCTCCTCCTTGACAGCGCCAGACCTTGGGTCCAGCTTGGCCAGAATCTGAGTCAGGGTGCATGCGATCTGAGCTGTGTGGCAGTGGAACACAGGCGTGTATCCTGCCGAGATGGCGCTGGGATGCTGCAGAACAACGATCTGGGCCTTGAACTCCTTGGCTACGGTTGGCGGCTTTTCTACATGCCCACAGACGTCGCCGCGACGAATATCCTTCTTTGAGACGCCGCGCACATTCCATCCGATGTTGTCTCCAGGATATGCTTCAGGAACTTCCTCATGGTGCATCTCGATGGACTTGACCTCGCCGGACACATTTGCTGGCTGGAAAATGATCTTATCATTCTTCTTCATGACGCCGGTCTCCACGCGGCCAACTGGCACAGTGCCTACGCCAGATATGGTGTAGACATCCTGTACAGGTACGCGCAAAGGCAGGTTTGTGGGCTTCTGGGGCACCTTGAGGTTGTTCAGCGCATCCAGAAGAGTCGGGCCTTTGTACCACTTCAGGTGCTCGCTGGGCTTGGCTAGGTTGTCTCCCATCAGACCTGAGACCGGCACGAAGGGTACCTCTTCGAGCTTGTATCCGACCATCTTCAGGAGCTTGCCTACCTCGTCTTTCACCTCATTGAATCTCTTCTCATCGAAGGGTGGCGTGGTGGCATCGATCTTGTTCATGGCTACGATCAGCTGATTGACGCCCAGAGTTCTCGACAGGAAGACATGCTCCTTGGTCTGAGCCATGACGCCGTCAGGGACGGCTACGACGAGCACAGCGGCATCTGCCTGGCTGGCTCCTGTGATCATGTTCTTGACGAAGTCCCTGTGGCCGGGGCAGTCCACTACTGTGAAGTAGAACTTGGCGGTATCGAAGCGATGATGGGCGATGTCTATCGTCACGCCCCTCTCGCGCTCTTCCTTAAGGCTGTCCATGACCCAGGCATACTCAAAGGTAGCCTTTCCCTTGGCTGCAGCTTCTTTCTTGTACTCTTCTATGATGTGTGCATCTATAGCACCCGTCTCATACATCAATCTGCCTACTGTAGTCGACTTCCCGTGGTCGACATGTCCAATGAATGCTAGATTGAGATGTGGCTTGGTCTCTGCCATAATCTATTTCCTCCAACTTACACTATCCATATTTTTCTGTATTTCTGCTTTGGTGTTTAATCTTTTCGAAGGCTGCAATCTAGACAACCTTCAAGTAATCAGATGGCTTTGGCATCTCTGGCTTCAAGCCCTTCCTGGTCCTGATCTGCCTGACGGTCTCAAGCAGCAGGTTTGGAGGCAGCGGCTCGAACCCTGCGAACTCCGAGGACCAAAGAACACGACCCTCTGTGGCGGACCTCAGGGCATCGGCGAATTTATCCATCCTGGCCACAGGCATTTTGGCATTTATCGTCGTCATGTCGCCCTCCAGCTCAGTGCTCAGAATAAATCCCCTGCGCCCCTGGATCTCAGACATGGCTCCTCCTTGCATATCCTGAGGCACCTGTATATAGACGTTCTGGAAGGGCTCCAGCAGTACTGGGTCAGCCATGAGGATGCCTGCCTGAACCGCCTGCCTCACTGCAGGTATGACCTGGGCAGGGCCGCGGTGTACAGCGTCCTCGTGCAGCTTGACATCGACGAGCTTTGCTTTGACTCCCTGGACCGGCTCCCTTGCGATGGGACCATTTCTCAGGGCCTCTTCGAAGCCTTCTAAGATGAGCTCCATGGTCTCCTTGAGGTACTGAATGCCTTTGGTCATGTTGAGCAGTATGTTCGTTCCATAGTAGCCTGCGATATTCCTTGCCTCTTCCTTATCCATGCCTTTGTCGATGAGGATCTTCCTGCGCTCAAGCTCCTCCATCTTCATGCTGATCTTGCCTTCCTTCAGGGCATCGATCACGCCCTGCTCGAGGGGCTCGAACTCGATGTAGAACCTATTGTGGTGGTTGGGCGATTTTCCTTCTACGGGCCCTGCTCTGCCCGCGATGGATTCACGGTACACCACTATTGGAGGAGAGGTCTTCAGCTCCACACCGCGATCGCGCTGCAGCCGCGTGATGGTCACATCCAAATGCAGCTCACCCATCCCTGCCATAAGGTGCTCGCCGGTCTCCTCATTGATGGTGACCTGCAATGTCGGATCTTCCTTGGCAATCTGCCTCAAGACCTCAACGACCTTGGGCAGATCGCGCGTGTTCTTGGCCTCTACAGCCACGACCATGACTGGTTCTGAGACGTGCTTGATCTGCTCGAAGGGCGTCATGTTCTCTATGGATGACACAGTAGACCCGACTATCGCATCCCTAAGTCCTGTGACGGCAGCGATGTTTCCGGCAGGGATCTCTGGCACCTCAACCCTCTCAGCGCCCATGACGATCCCAGTCTGCTGAATGCGGTTTGTGTTGCTGACACCGGATATGTACAGCTCCATGCCGCGCCGCAGCGTTCCTGAGAAGAGCCGACCGGTGGCGACCTCACCTGCGTGCGGGTCGATCTTCACCTTGTTTATCATGAAAGCCACAGGCCCCTTGGGATCGCAGGCTGCCATGGCTTTACCAACAGGACTGTTCCAGTCGCCATGCCAGATGACCTTGACCCTCTCCTTCTGGGCTTCGATTGGGCTGGGCAGGAACTTGACGACCATATCGTTGACTGCCCTGAATAGAGGACATTTCTCCGCCAGCTCTTTCATGTTTCCGCTATGGCAATAGTCGAAGACCTCATTAAAGCCAATGCCGGTCTTCTTCTGCATGGGCACGCTGATGGCCCAGTTATAGAGGGCAGAGCCGAAGGCGATGTTTCCCTTATTCGGATCCAGCTTCCATCCGGCTTTGTACTTCACTGGGTCCATTCCTTCAATGAGCCGGTTGACATTAGCTATGACCTTGAGCAAACGCGTTTGCATGTCCTTCTTCTCGACCTTCAGCTCATTGATCATGCGGTCTACTTTATTGACGAACAACACCGGGCGCACGCCTTCACGCAGTGCCTGTCTCAGCACTGTCTCAGTCTGAGGCATTGCGCCTTCAACTGCGTCTACGACCACCACTGCGCCGTCCACGGCTCGCATAGCCCGGGTGACGTCGCCTCCAAAGTCAACGTGGCCAGGAGTGTCGATCATGTTGATCAAATACTCCTCGCCATCTACCTCGTGAACCATGGACACATTTGCAGCATCGATGGTAATTCCACGCGCCTGCTCCAGGGGATCGAAGTCCATGAAGAGCTGCTTGCCTGCCAGGTCCATGGAGATCATTCCTGCACCACCTAGCAAGTTATCAGAAAGGGTTGTCTTACCGTGGTCGATATGCGCCACGATTCCGATGTTCCTGATCCTCTCAGGCTTGTCCATCAGAGTCGTCACACGTTCTGCAATCTTCTTCCTCTTGCCCATAATACGCCTCGCGAATTTTAAGATAAAGGTTATAATCCTGACTTTAGGACCCGAGAATCCTAGGACTCAATCTATTTAAGCCTTCGGCCCTCTCAGGGCGTTTTCTATCACTGTGGATAAAGCTTAAATCGCTAGGAAGACAGCAAAGCAACGGTTTTTACGATGGCGCGCTTGGTAATGAAGTTCGGTGGTGTTTCCGTAGCAGATGGAAACCGGCTCATGCATGTGGGCGATCTGGTCAAGCATTTCAGCCGCGATAATGAGATAGTCCTCGTCACATCCGCCCTGCAGGGCGTCACAGACGACCTCCTGACATGTGCAAGAAAGGCAGCAAGAGATGGAAATGTCTCTGACGCGATAGATTTTATGGAGAAGCTGACTGAAAGGCACAATCAGGCGATAGACGATGCTATAAAAGATCCCCAGATCGCCAAAGAGACCAAAGAGACTGTGGCTCGAAGGCTCTCTGAGCTTGAGAAGGCATACATAGGCATCTGCTACATAGGAGAGCTGACTGCGCGCTCATTGGATTACATATCCAGCTACGGCGAACAACTTGCAGCCCCAATATTGTCAGGAGTTTTGAGGGATATGAAAATCCCCTCTCAGCATTATACGGGCTCTGAGGCAGGGATAATCACAGACAGCAACTACGGAGACGCACGACCTTTGGAGAAGACATATGAGCTGATTCCACAAAGGTTGCTGCCGCTGAAAGGCGTTCCAGTTGTCACTGGTTTCATTGCCAAGGATGAAAAAGGCATCATCACGACCCTTGGTCGCGGCGGCTCTGATCTGTCAGCATCTCTCATAGGAGCTGCCATCGATGCCGATGAGATATGGTTCTGGAAGGAGACCTCTGGGGTCATGACCACAGATCCAAAGATAGTGCCAGAGGCCAAGTCCATCCCCACCATCTCTTACCGCGAGGCAATGGAGCTTTCCTACTTCGGGGCAAAGGTGCTGCATCCCAGAGCAATTGAGCCCGCCATTAGAAAAGGCATACCTGTGCGGGTCAAGTGCACATTTGATCCCGAAATACCAGGCACACAGATAGTGCATGACGATGTGCCGAAGGCAGATGTGATAAAGGCTGTCACATTGCACAAGAATGTAGCTCTGCTGAACATATCAGGCGCGGGCATGATTGGAACCATTGGTGTGGCTGCTCGCGCCTTCACAGCATTGGCGAAGGCAGGCATAAACATAGTCATGATCAGTCAGGGCTCATCAGAGGCCAATATCTCCATGGTAATTGAGGAGCGACAGATCGAGAAGGCTGAAGATGCCCTGCGCTCTGAGTTCCCAAGAGACCTCGTCAAGGATATAGCTCATGATCATGATGTCTGTGCTGTGGCCGTTGTCGGAGCTGGAATGGCAGGAACGCCCGGCGTCGCTGCCAGGGTCTTCAAGGCCCTTGGGGCTGCGAAGATCAATGTGGTCATGATCAGCCAGCCATCGGGCCAGCATAATATATCATTCGTCGTCGCATCCAAGGATGCTGAGAGGGCAGTGAAGGAGTTGCATCACGAGTTCGGCTTGGGAGGTGAGGCATGAGGAGGCTTACTTACAAAGAGTCTGGCGTGGACATTCACCTGGAGAACAGATCCATAGATGCCATGAAGGCGGTCTTGACCAGTAAGCGCAAAGGTTTCGGCGCGCCCATGACTGAGATCGGGCACTATGCTGGCCTGCTGGACATGGGAAGCTTCGCCTTAGCCATGACCACAGACGGGGTCGGATCAAAGGTGCTCATCGCCAATGCCATTGAGAGATGGGATACAATAGGCATTGACTGCATTGCAATGAATGTAAATGATCTTTATGCCATCGGAGCTGAGCCCATAGCATTCGTCGATTACCTGGCTGTGGAAAAAGTGGATCCAGAGCGCTCAGAGCAGATAGCCATCGGCCTTCGCCGGGGCGCTGAGCTATCAAACATGACGATCGTGGGAGGAGAGACTGCCTCGCTGCCCGAGATCATCAGGGGATTCGACCTGGCAGGCACTGCCATCGGCATAGTGGACAAGGACAAGGTCGTGACTGGAGAGCGAATTCAGGTAGGCGATGCGCTTGTAGGCGTCCCTAGCGACGGGCTGCACAGCAACGGCTACACCCTGGCCAGGCGCATCATTGCCCAGTCAAAGTACACGTACTTCGACCAGATGCCTGGCGGAGACAAGACCATCGGAGAGGAGCTTCTAACGCCCACAAGGATCTATCACGAGATCGTCGAGCTGGTCAAAGAATGCGATGTTCATGGCCTGGCGCACATCACGGGCTCAGGACTTCTAAAGTTGCGCAGGATTACGCCCCTGGGCTTCGAGATCACAGACCCGCTGGAGCCACAGCCCATCTTCCATCTGCTGCAGGAGCTCGGAGATGTAGATGATGCCGAGATGTACAGGACATTCAACATGGGCATGGGCTTCGTGATAGTGGTGCCTGAAGAGGAGGTCGAGAAGACCTGCCGGATCATGGGGCCGGGATCGAAGGTCATTGGATCTGTGGTAAAAGAGGGACTGAGGGCTGGCTCCATGACCTTTTAGGCCTGTTTTGCCTCCTTTTCACCGAACATCTCCTCGAGTTTATCCTTGATCTTCTTGATGGAGTCCACTGCGGGGCAGCTCGCATCTATGGGCGGCACACCTGCCAGATCGGCCTCCACGAGACACTTGTCGAATGGTATGGTCCCAAGAACAGATATTCCCATCTGCGCCATCTTCTCGGCAACGGGACCAGGATCGTCAGCCTTGTTTATGACTGCGAAATACCTTGTAATGCCGATCTCTTTGCCAAGCTGCATTATCCTCTCCACAGTCTCAATAGATCTCATGCCAGGCTCCACCACGGCGATCATGGCATCAACGCCGCGCGCTGTGGCCCTGCCAAGATGCTCTATGCCCGCCTCCATATCTAAGATCACCAGGTCTTTTTCGCGTGTGATGACGTGCCTGATGAGCGCTTTGGCAAAAGCGTTGGCAGGGCACATGCAGCCCGAGCCACCTGAGTCGATGGTGCCCATGACCACCAGCTTTACGTTATCCGGGCCAGTGCAGCCGCACATCTGCACCACATCATCGACTTTGGGGTTCATCTTGAACATGCCCATGGGCATGCCAGCCCGCTCTTGCACAAGGTCTTTATGCTCTGTGACGGGCTTTGGAAGCTGCTTTATTCCAAGAGCTGAGCCCAGATTCATACTGGGATCGACATCGACAGCCAATACATTATAGCCGTCGCGCGCAAATAGCCTGGCCAGGGTTCCTGCCAAGGTCGTCTTGCCCACGCCGCCTTTTCCCGAGATTGCGATCTTCATTTTTATGGACCTCGTGAGAATGAACATCGATCTTTTGACATGCATGTTTATATCGATTCTGAATCATATACTTCTCGGGAGCCCCGGATGATCAAAAGCATTAGAAAACGCGATGGCCGAATAGTGCAGTTCAACAGCGAGAAGATAGCAGCTGCCATCGCCAAGGCCTTCAGAGCTGTGGGCGATGATCCTGGCGCCATTCCCGCAAAGCTGGCATGCAAAGCGGTCGACGCAGCTGAACAGAAGTTTCAAAAGTCAGTTCCTGGCGTGGAAGATATCCAGGACATTGTGGAGAGGACTCTGATCGAGGAGGGCTATGCAGAGGCTGCCAAGGCTTACATCCTCTACCGCCAGAGGCGTGCGGACGTTCGGGAAGCGAAGTGCTATCTGGGCGTGGCAGACGACCTCAAGCTGAGCATCAATGCAGTTGAGGTGCTGAAGAAGAGATATCTGCGCAGGGATGAGAGGGGCGAGGTTGTGGAGACGCCAGGCGAGATGTTCGCCCGCGTGGCAGACCATGTCTCCCTGGCAGAAGGCAGATACGGCTGCGATGTAGAAGGCCATCGCCTCAAATTTCTGAGAATGATGAGGGATTTGGACTTCCTGCCAAACTCACCCACGCTGATGAACGCAGGCCTGGACCTGGGCCAGCTATCTGCATGTTTCGTCCTTCCTGTGGAGGATTCACTGACAGGCATCTTTGATTCTCTAAAGCATATGGCACTCATCCATCAGAGCGGGGGAGGAACCGGCTTTTCATTCTCGTCGCTGCGGCCGAAAGGAGATGTGGTTCGAGCTACGGGCGGCGTGGCCTCGGGCCCTGTCTCCTTCATGCGCATCTTCGACACTGCCACGGATGTCATCAAGCAGGGTGGTCGCAGACGGGGCGCGAACATGGGGGTTTTGCGCATCGATCACCCGGACATCATGGAGTTCATCGAGGCCAAGGAGAGGCCAGGCATCCTGGAGAACTTCAACATATCTGTGGCAGCCACAGATACGTTCATGGATAAAGCGCGCTCCGGAGGCGAGATCCAGCTCGTCAATCCCCGCTCAGGAGAGGTCACGGGCAGCATTGAGGCTGCAGAGCTGATGAATCTCATCGCAACCTCTGCCTGGAGAGGAGGCGATCCCGGCATTATCTTCATAGATCGCATCAATGCAGCACATCCCTTTCCTGCACAGATCGAGGCCACAAATCCATGTGGCGAGCAGCCACTGCTGCCCTACGAGTCATGCAACCTTGGTTCCATCAACTTGTCAAGGCTTGTGGAGAGGGGAGAGCTGAACTGGGACCGGCTGAGAGATCTGGTCTCATTGGCAGTGCGATTTCTGGACGATGTCATCGACATGAACCGCTATCCACTGAGGCAGATCCAGATCGCAACAATGCAGAGTCGAAAGATAGGCCTCGGCGTGATGGGCTTTGCTGAGATGCTCATCAAGATGAACGTCTCCTACTCTTCCCCAGATGCCGTCAGGCTGGCAGAGGAGATCATGAGCTTCATCTCAGCCGAAGGTCGAGCTGAGTCTGCCAGGCTCGGCCAGGCGCGTGGCTCCTTTCCGCTCTTTGAGCAGAGCAAGCTTAGGAGATGGGATGCGATGAGGAACTCCACTGTCACCACCATAGCGCCAACGGGCACCATCAGCATCATCGCGGGAACCAGCAGCGGCATTGAGCCGCTCTTTGCTCTCGCATTTGTGCGGCACGTCCTGGAGGGCGCACGGCTGCTCGAGGTCTCGCCGCTCTTTGAGAGGGCGGCACATGCACGAGGATTTTATTCGCCCGAGCTGAGAGCAGAAATTGCCAGAAAGGGCTCTGTTCAGAATATCGCACACGTGCCACAGGACATCAAGGACACTTTCGTCACCGCCCTGGATGTTCCGCCTCAGCAGCATGTAAGGATTCAGGCCGCGTTCCAAAAATATACGGACAATGCAGTCTCCAAAACTGTGAACCTGCCATCTGATGCGACCGTGAGCGACGTCTTGAATGTCTACAACCTGGCATACGACCTGGGCTGCAAGGGAGTGACTGTCTTTCGATATGGCAGCCGCAGCCAGGTGCTGTATCTCGGAAATTTGGAGACCCTGCCAGGATGCAAGTTTTGCGGCTAGGGATTGGCTGGGTTAGGATCCAGAGGACTGATCCAGAGGACGGATTTGTAGATCCTCAAGGGCGGATCTCAATTCTTCGATCTTAACGGGCTTGGAGATGTAGCCGTCCATGCCTGCGTTCAGACATCTTTCTCTGTCACCTTCAAGGGCGTATGCCGTCATTGCAAGAATTGCGGGCCTCCTCTTCAGGTTCATCTCATTGATGAATTTTGCAGCCTTGAGTCCATCCATCTCCGGCATCTGCACGTCCATTAAGATCACGTCATAATCCTTGTGCTTCAGCGATTGCAGAACCTCCAGGCCGTTGGCAGCCACATCAGCACTGTAGCCGAGCTTCTTCAGCATTAGAAGCGCAACCTTCCTGTTGACAGGATTGTCCTCAGCCAGCAGGATTTTCATATCCTTGTGATCAGCCTTGGGGCTGGTGACCTTTTTCCAGCGACCACTGCGAGAGAGTGCCTCGAGCAATGCTGCACGCAGCCCAGAGAGCTTGACGGATTTTCCCAAGGTGCCTTTGCTCGCACCATCCTGCTCCGAGGTTGAAAGCAAGATCACAGGAAGCTTTCCCTGCAGTTCCACCCTCAGTTTTTCAGATCCTGGCATCTGAATATCCAGAACTGCAACGTCGAAGCGGTTTCCTGCAATCTCCCTTGCCTCTCTGGCCGAGACCACAGGATATATCTGCATCCCCCATTCATGAGCATGGTCTCTTAGGCTCTTGAGGGAGGCCTCGTCGTTTATCACCACCAGCATCTTCTTTCCGACAAGCCTGCGGTCTTGCTCCTCTTCTAAAATGGCCTCTGATTTTATTGTAAAGTGAAATTCAGAGCCTTTCCCAAGATCGCTCTTTGCCCAGATCTCGCCGCCCATAAGCTCTACGAGCTTGCTGCTTATGGCCAGGCCAAGGCCTGTGCCACCATATTTCCTGCAAGTTGATGTATCCAGCTGACTGAATGACTGAAATAGCTTGCCGATGTTCTCCTGAGAGATTCCAATTCCCGTATCCTTAACTATGAAATGGATCTTGCCTGGCTCATCTCCTGGATGTGCGGCGATCGTCACACGACCATGGTCAGTGAACTTAACTGCGTTGCTCAGCAAGTTGGTCAGAATCTGATGCAGCCGAACGGGATCCGCATGAATTGTTTGTGGCAGATCATCATCCATCACATAGCTCAGATCCAATCCCTTCTCGGCAGCCTCTGCCGCTACCATATCCAGCGAGGTCTCTATGCACTTCCTAAGATCGATGATTTGAAGCTCCAGCTCCATCTTCCCTTCTTCAATCTTCGAGAAGTCCAGGATATCGTTGATTATGGATAGCAATGCTTCTCCACTGGTGTGGATGGTCTCCACATAATCGCGTTGCTCCGGTGCAAGGTCCGTTTCAAGCAAAAGACCTGTAAGGCCTATCACTGCGTTCATGGGGGTGCGTATCTCGTGACTCATGTTGGCCAAGAACTCACTCTTCGCCCTGGATGCGGCATCTGCAGCCTGTTGAGCTCTGCGAAGCTCATTCTCCGTTTTCTTATGCTTGGCCATCTCCTCGTGAAGTGCTTCGTTGGCTTTCATGAGCCAGGAGGTCCTCTCATGTACCCTCTTCTCCAGTTCCTCATAAGTCCTTTTCAGGGCCACCTCTGCGCGTCTGCGCATTATTGCCTCGCCGATCGACCCAGCTGCCGCCTGTAGAATTGCAACTTCATTCTCCACCCACTTGCGGTCATTGCGGCAGTCGTTAAAGCCTATGATTGCTGAGAACTTGCCGTCGATGAATATCGGCGCAATTAAAAAGGACTTGACCTTCAGCCGTTCTAGAAACTCACGCCCCGGCGAGGATATCTTCGAAACCGACCCTTGGATGGTACTGCCAGAGGCTAAAATCTCATGCCAACCCAAAAAAAGGGCATTACTTGATATCTCTCTTGGCAAAGCGTCGTCTACGTCTGCCTTTACATCCTCGCGGCACCACTCCAGCAGCAGGTGCTCATCGCCCCCCATTTCACTATTTTCCATGATAAATACGCGGTCTATATCCGCGGCCTTTCCCAGGATCTCAAGGGCCTTTTGTATGGCATTTGGATCGGAGGATAGGAGATGATTTGTCGCCTGTGCAACGCCTTGCAGCAAGCGATCGCGCCTATGCAGCTCCTCATCAGTCCTGCGGCGCAAGATGAGCTTCCACATTCCGCTCATGAGCAAAGTGAGCTGCCGCACATCTGCATCATTGTAATCTTCATCCTTATTGCCGACCCCTGCCACAATTACGATCTTGCCCTTGTCCATAATGGGAACATTCATGTGCCGAAGAATTCTAACATGGCCCGCTGGAACGCCCCTTTTCTGATGGCAAGACGAATAGTCGTTGGTTATTTTCGCTTTTCTCTGTCGCAGAGCCTCACCCCAAAGGCCCGTCTCGTCTAGAGGATAAACAGTCTTCTTATGATCTATATCGCACTCCTGAATAGCTCTCTTAGACCAGGAGTGCATTACGAGGGTCTTCTCATCTTCGTCTACAAAGGCCAAGTATCCCAGTTTTGAGTTGGTGAGCTTTACTCCTGCCTCCAGTGCGAAGTCGGTTATCTCTTGCATGGAGGCCTCGTCCATCTGGTTGAGCTTCACAAGGGCCTCCAGCCGAGCGTCATCCAATAGAAGGGCTTCTTCAGCCTGTTTGCGGTTTGTTATATCGTAGAAGTTGACCAGGAAGTAGCTCGGAGTTCCGAAATCATCTCTTACAAGGGCACAGATCATCTCTGCGATGTAAGTTCTGCCGTCTTTTCTTCGCAACGTCAGCTCTCCCTGCCATCGGTCTTGGGAGAAGAGGGCTGGTATGACCTCGTCTTTGATCTTGTTTTTACCCTCTTCATTGGTAAAATCAAATACTGGTCTTCCAATCACCTCAGATGCATCCTGAAATCCTCCGCTCTTCAGGAGGCAGGGGTTGACATACTCGATGCGGCCATCCAGGTCGGTTAGCACAACTGCAGTGGGTGCCGTCTCCACGACTTTTGCCATCTTCTTTGTCTCTGTATCAGCTTGCTTGTGCTCGATCATATCTTTCACACACCCTGCAAGGCCAACCTCATCTCCCGATTCACAGCGCCATGCATGCTGTAACTTTGAAGGACCTCTTTGCGAGAGAGCCAGATGTGATTCAGATCGCGATCTTGTAGAGATATGCTGTCCGGTGACCATATGATCAACAGACAGTGATACTGCCTTTGAGCCCATCTGCTGCAAATCTTCGATGACTTGCAGAACATCTTTGATCTTAATTTCAAAGTCTTCCTCCATAATTTATCCATCGCTCAAAGCAGATCACCAAATCTTTGGAGGATGCAGTGGCCAATCCTCATCAATCCAGTGTAGGTGCAACCAGTACCTAATTATATACTTTTGCCCACTGCACATGTTTATTTATCCCACCGGGGGGAGCGGTGAAGGGGACAGAGGTCACACATAAATGAAAATGCTGACCCATATATCTTTGGAAAGCAGCCAGAAAGCCGACTTCATAAGATTCGAAGAGTGGTTGCCAGTGGGAAGACTGACCTATGCCCGAACATAAGTGCGGTTCACGGTAAGGCCATTGGCTCGCGCGAGGCCCTGAAAAGGGTTCTGGACGCCATCCAGGAGTCGCGCCAGGCCGTCGCCGTCAACCTCGGGATGGATCGATAAGATAATAGCAGGAGATATGATGAGCAGGAGATATGATGACTCCCAAATAAAAGCAAAGATCTCTGGCAGCTCGCGTTCAGCTCATAAGACCTTTCATTTCAGCGTGGGTAAATAGCGGGGAGTAGATTTGAACTACTGATCTACGGGTTATGAGCCCGTCGGGATATCCTGACTACCCTACCCCGCTTCACTTTGGGATATACTCAATCACATGATACTTGCTTATAAGGCTTGCCGTCCACTGCTCCAGTCCTTGTATGAATTAGGTGGTTGAGGGGTGCATTGCGTATGATCTTCAGGGCTTGCAAAGGAAAGTTATAAATTATTCAAGTATAATATGCCATAAGTAAAGGGGGTGCAATAATGGTATCACATATCAACCAAAAGATCTTTTTGATTTCGATGATATTGGCATTCTTTACGTTCTCAGTTGCAGCCCAAGAAGAGCTGAAGTATGGATCCAAGGTGCTGCTAAATGACGTGGACGAGTCGCGGGCGATGAATCCATTTTATGTTGCCCCGATCTTTGCTTTTGTAGATGCGGGCATTATAGGAACATTCGACCCGGGAGATCCCGTATATATTCATATCGATCCGAATAGCAACTTCGTAAGCGAGAACGATTTGCGAATCACTCCTTTTGGAGACTTTCCAGCAGGCTGCCAGGTAGGGCTCTCGGACCCGGACTACGGAAACAAGCTATCAAGATTCGGAGTCATGCCTTATCCTGCAGTTGAGCTGAGGTATTTCGATTCCAAAGGCGACAAAGCTTACAGCATCGACGATCCTGTATATTTGGACATCAATCCCGGAAAGGTCAACTCTGGTGACATAAGAATAACAGGTTACATGGGTTATGAGGCAGGAAGCCGGGTTGAGGATTCAGATGTAGATGCAGATAAGCCTACCTCACTACTGCCAGGAATGTTCAACTTCTTCAATGCGAACGGCAACATCAACAATGCGGGATGGGCAATATACGATCAGGGAGATAAAATCTATATCGATACTCAGTACCCGTTCTACACGATCACAATAAATGACATCAGGATGGCGATATGAAAGGACTTATCAGAGCCTGTATACTTGGAGCAGGCTTGATCTTGGTCTTGACCACTGGATGCCTGGCATATGAGTTTGGATCAAAAGTTGCAGCCAAGGACGTAGACAGAGGCTTGCCCTTACAGTCCTTCCCCGTGACACCTGTCATAAGATACCTCGACCGACTCTCCAATGGCTACGATGCGAACGATATCGTATATCTGGATATCATAAATCTCGCCAATGCTGTAGTCGACGAGGGAGATATAAGGCTCTCTGCCTTCGGACATTTTGCTCCCGGCACCACAGTAAGAGTCTCTGACAGGGATTGCAGTGCGAAACTGAGCGATTTCATCAATCCAAGCATAGTGTTCTTGGGCCTGCATGAGCCATATGGATACGATTTCAACGATCCAGTTTACTGTGTGGCGGATGTGGGCATGCAGAGGACACAGACCAATGATCTCCGGTTGAATACAGTAAGTGGTCTTGCAGCTGGTACAAAGGTGCTTGATCTTGACCCTGATAACAACAAACCTTTTACAGAGATGCCACTGTGGTGGTGCTTCATGTACTATGATCTTAAATCCTCCGGCTATGGTATAGAAGATAAAGTCTACATTCACACGCAACAAGCATCTCCAAGAGTGATGGAGAATGATGTACGTCTATCGATCTGAAATTGTGGCTCTTCGCTGAATTAGTGTGGGTGAGATCGGGCATAAATTAGCGATGTGGCCTGGATCTTTGTGGAGGGCACGATCAAGCATGCCAACACCATTGCAGCCGTAGCCAACACTCTCATAAACTCTTTTGACCAATTTTGTATCTCCTCCTCGTGAATGAATGTTAGCTCTCTCGGATGATGCGAATTGAAGAGATAGTGCAGGCAGTCGAATTTGAAGTAAGAGCTCCAGCCATCATGCATTGCTGTTCCGCTGTAGACTGGCAGTATTCCCATAATCTCATTGGCCCCAGATCCACGATGGGGATTTGCGGCATCAGTAAGTCAGGTCCTCGGTTGAGACCACATGGCACCATTCTCGCTTGCTAAGTATAACAGATATGCCATTCCCAAGCATTCCGGGAGCAGGATGCTCGGATCTCTCAAGCCCTGGAGGAGCATATTCAGATAGCCCAGGGTGCTGAAAAAGAGCGTCGGCTGGCGGAAATGGGCCGAGGAGGGGCCGGAGCAGGATCACAGGAGTGTTCCACATGGCGTCCAAGGCCAGGTGGGCCAGCACACCGGCAGAGAGAGATGCAAGCCAAATGTCCTTGAAGCAGACGGCAAGCACTGCAAGGACAAGCAAAAAGAGCAGCGTGTGCGCGAAGATTCTGCCATGGTTCATGGTGCCGAATATCATCAGCCCAAGGGGTTTGTCGATGAGATCTGGAAGGATAGAGCCAAAGTGCCAGAAAGGTCGCGTCAACCCTTCTGAGAGGGCGAGCGGCCAGCAATGCCAGACCTAGATGTGCAAAGAAGAGCATTGGTCCCTATTTTGCAAAGCAAAATATTTAACTTTTATTTTGCAGGCTGGAGAAAGATCTTACTGATATTTGTTTTGATGTGAAGCTATCATCTAGATCTCTGGATCTACGCAAGGTAACGTAACATTTAAATCTAACTTTGAAGCTTGAGAAAGATGGCGATTGGAGGGTCTATATAACAGGATATGTCGCTTTGAGCGAAGCATAATCAGTATTTAATCATTCTGGATTAATTCGGGATGATCATGCTGGCTGCTGAATTGATTGGTGATAAGAGGTGCCAGCATGTGCAGCGGAGGCTGTAGCTCATGGCCTTAGACACAACTGCATAGCCTGACAGATAGGACCAAATACAAAGAACATGGAATCTGTAGACGACGATGAGGCTTACGGCAATTGTCTCGGGCAAGGTCCAGGAGGCTGGCTACCGAGCGAGAGTGGTGGATATCGCCAACGCATTTGGGCTCAAAGGCATGGTCGAGAACCTGTTGGACGGCAGGGTGAAGATCATAGCCGAGGGCGAGGATGAGAAGATCAAGTGGTTCGAGAGTGCAATCGATATCAAGAATGCACTTATCCATGTCTCATCCATCGAGAAGAGCTACTCTCCTGCTAGCGGGGAGTTCGAGAAATTCGGAAAGCTCGTGACAAAGGGCGAGACCGATACAAGGCTTGATACGGCAGCAGTCTATCTAAAAGAGCTGGTATCTGCGGTCAACAACATGAACGATAACCTGGGCAGAAAGATGGACAAGATGCTTGACAAGCAGGATCAGATGCTCGGCAAGCAGGATCAGATGCTTGACAAGCAGGATGAGCTTCTTTACGAAGTCAGAAGCATGAACGATAACCTGGGCGGAAAGATGGACAAGATGCTCGGCAAGCAAGATCAGATGCTTGGCAAACAAGACGATCTTATTGTCGAAGTCAAAGATGTGAACCGGAGGATGGATCGGGCACTTGAGACGGGTATTGTCGAATTGAAGAGCGACGTGGCAGAGATTAAATCTGCCCTGAGGGCGAAAGGGATAATCTAGGCTCTTAGCTGAATTAGTGTGTGGGTGAGATCGGGCACAAATTATCTTCTCTGTGCCTCTGTGGTTCAGTCCGACGAAAACACAGAGGCACAAAGACACAGAGAATTTGTGATTCTTTCTATTTGCCTGCAGTATCTTACAGTTCACCCCTGGATGATGAAGAAGGTGCAGGAGTGTGGGCCCGGGGCTGAAGGCGTCCGGGCCATCGAGCCGCTCGGGCTCCTGCAGCTGGAGGCGGGTGCCCGGGAGGAGGCATACATCCCTGCCGTGACGCTGCGGGACAATACGAAGAGGCCGGAGACGCTGGACGTGGGGGCGAATGTGCTGGCTGGGGCTGATGCTCATCAGATGATGGAGAGGGCAAAGCGGATGATGCAGCAGGGGAACGGATGGAGGAAT
>JGI12104J13512_1001472_pt1 | contig 17237 bp, 14 predicted proteins | sample TerdegcTABiofilm_FD_13512 | JGI IMG/M metagenome (IMG submission 13512)
CTTCTCCCGTCATCCAGCTCAGCCACAACTATCTTGAGAGGAACTCTAACAGACTTGAAACGGACAACTCTCTGGTGGAATCTGACGGTTCTATCTCTTATTATGGCCTCCTCTGAGAAATCACGAACAGAGTCCTGGTAGTGGGACACTCTGGTGATAGATTCTTCAGTCTTGAATAAGAGATTTCCCCTGGCTTTCCCGATGAAAGTGATTCCGAACCAAAGTTTGCAGGACTCTATCACGTGGCTGTTGGTGTACCAGGAGTCTCCAAGAAGCACTGCATCCCTTATCTCGCTCTCTTTCAGCCAATCTATAAGTCTTTCAATCTTGGTGGGGCCTTCTTTCGAGTTAGAGAACATCATCTCCAGAGGGAAGAAACCATCGCTGACTCTACCAACGGTAAGGAGAACCTGTGCCTGGCAATACCGCTTCTGATTATGATCATACGTTAGAGTGGTGAAAGGTATCTTCTTGCTCCTTCTGGCCAGTTGAGTATCATCCACAACCAGGATCATCTTCTCCAGAAGAGGTTGAGAAAATAACCTTCTGGATCAGCTTCTCGAGGTTATTCCAGAAATCAGGATGACCATTAACAAACCTGGTAAGAGTTGTATGAGCCACATTGTTCAGAGGGTCTCTAGCTATTGAGGAGATCGAATTATGTCCAGGTTCCAGTATTCCCTGTATAAGAATCAGGATATCTTTAAGATAGAAGGCTTCTATTGAAGAGAAGAAATCACCAAAGTGTAGCTGGACAAAATGCTCAATTGATGCAAGAATACTCATAACCGGTCGCTCCTTTGTGTGGTTTGTTTGGACAAAATATTCTACATCTGGAGCGTCCGGCTTTCTATTCTCCCTTCTCTATTCCTTTTTCAATGACCTTTTTCCTTTGTCTTGCCTCTCTGGTTCATTTTTCCGTTACTTTCACGCACTTCGTGAGTAAGCAACACAATAAAAAACAGAAATTTTCTGCGCATTTGCAACCTCCTTTCATATCAATGGATATTTTAACACTATTGGTTTCTAAAACAACCCGGTTAGCTTTGAGAGCGACTTTTGGTTGTTTTGCCATACTGATTGATTGCAAGACTCAATTATTTAGCATTAAGAGGTTTGTGTCTTCACGGAGGTTTTTGATATACAATTGAGTAGAATGTTTCTGTGAAATGGGGATTGTTCATTTGAAGCACTGGAAGCTCTGTTTATTATTATTTGTGCTCTTGATTTATGCTTTTGTTCTGGAGCCAAATATTCTGATGGTCGAAAGGTTGAAACTCAGCGATACGCCCTCGTTGAAAATAGCCTTCTTTGCCGATATTCATATTTGGATACAGAAGCCCCTCCACTCGCTTTTCCTTAACGAGCTCAGGCAGGAAAAGGTCGATCTCATACTCTTCGGGGGAGATGTGCTCTCGCCTTACACAGACATGAAATATTTCGCCGAGTTTTTTACGGAGCTTGCTTCTATCGCTCCCATCTACGCTGTCTATGGCAATTGGGAAGAATCAGAGACGGCAGTCGTTGACCGTATTTTCAAACAGGCCGGTGTGCAGGTTCTTCACACACGTTCGACCGTGGTCGAAATTCACGGCAAAAAGATAGGAATAACCGGTGCCCCATCTCACCATTATTTCTCGTGGACACGTTTTTTGCCTGAAGAGGAATTCGATCTCAAGATATTAATGGTTCACGCACCCAACATGTTGGAAGGTTCGGCCGATATTCTAAAGAAGTACGACCTTGTCCTGGCAGGCCACACGCATGGAGGTCAGTTCTATTTTCCATGGATAACCGAATGGGTTTTGAAAAGCACCAGAGGTTTCAGCGGCAGGTATTTCAGGGGTATGTACAAACTGGACGAAACAAAAATATACGTAACCAGAGGACTTGGTGGCTGGTTCCCGGGAAGATTCGCCAGTCTTCCCGAATTGGTCATAATCGAGCTATGATTACTGGTAGATGTAGAAATTGATCTTGTAATAAATAATACTGTCGCTTTCCTCCAGAGAGCTATCTTCAAGATAGACGGGCGTGTAGGTGCTCCACCGACTTTTCAGATCGGACCATGTCGTAGATGAAGCATCACTCAATACCTCTCTGACCTTATCAAAAAGATTATTACCCTTATGCACGATGTAGGCATCGAATGTTTTTACCTGGTCGGTTACGTAGTAGATTATGTGATAGGTAGATCCATTGACGTCTCTGGCAACATCGGAAAGAGAGTCGATGCCCTTTATCTTTTCGTTGTTGTCAACACCATCAGTCAGAGCGATCCTTTCGATAGAATCCGCCAGGGTTTTCATGTTTTTTGCGATCTCGGTTGCTCTTGCTTTCTGAGAGGCATTCATGGCTATCGGTACGATCAAGGCGATCAGTGCCGCAATTATAGATAGCACGATAAGTAGCTCAATCATCGAGAACCCTTTTTTCTTTGAATGAATCTGTACGCTTTTCAAAACAGGTCCCCTCCCGGCTTTTGTATAGTTTATGCAATTTCATGCCAGATATTTTCAAAGCGTAAATTCATTCAAACGATTTTGCATGCTCTATACATGAACTTTCCTGGAAAAAGACAGAAGTAGGTTTCCCGGTTTAGGCGATTTTCGTGAAATCAATTTCGTGAAAAAACGATGGAAAGTATAGTTTCATTTGATTGTTGCTTCAGATTCTCAAGAATACAACTCTAGGCCTAATACAGGCAAAAAATTAGCGAAGTTGATATCCGTTACACATTACAGATCCTGAATGTTTTTAGAGGTTAAAAGGCTATACTCTTCGCTTCAGAACAATTATCTCCATCATGTCAGAACAGTCCTCGGAGAGGTTTGCGATGTTGCCTATAGAAATAACAAGTTCTCTGAGCTGTCGCTTTTCTGCCAGAGAGATGTCTTTTTCGAAGATCTTTTTCACGAGTGCTCTCTCATGACTGTCTTCGATGTTCTCAAGTTTTTCAGTTTCTTTAATTTTCTCCTCGGCGACGTCCAATTCCTGGAAAAGGTTGACAGCGGCTTCGCGGCAGACTCTATAAGTTTCCACCGAAAGCTGTACCTGTTTCAACAGGTCTTCTTTGAGATCGTCAGAGATCACGAGATTCTGCAAAACGATCTGATCGACAACGTTCTCGGCTTCGTTGGCAACTTTGTCGAAAGCCTCCGCTAGCCCCAGAAAATCCCCTCTGAAGTTCGGTAGAAAAGCACCCTGGTACATCGCATTTTCCATTTCGCGCCTTTTACTGTCCGCAGCCGATTCCATCTTGTGAACTTCCTCGGCATAGATCTCTATCGATGTTTCGTCGTTGTGTAAGATAGCAAGAAAGACTTTTTCGAGGTTTTCGAGAGTTCTTCCTATGTATTCCAGATGCTCTTCGAACAGCTGTATTATGGCCATTTCCTTCTTACCGAAAAACATCAGAGGTCCACCTCCAGGCTTGAGAATACCTATGAATCCATTAGAGCCGTTTCCTCTCATACAAATCACGCCCATCACTGAGATTTCGGTTCCGGCAACAAGAATGGCTACTAATGAATTTTATTACTTATATATTATGACACTTTTATGTGATTGTGTTCCCAGTTATAGAAAAAGCGGAGAGGGAAATCTCTCCGCTTATTTGAAAAGCCCGCTACTCTTCAATTGGCGGGATTGAGTATGGTTATTCTACCTTCTACCTGTGGAGCAATTGTTCCATGTCTCACTACATATTCGGCAAATGCATCTCTGAGGAAGGATTTCGTCACTATTATTTTCTTCGTTTCGAGGAACATAACGAACTTGTCTCCACCTCCGGTGAGAAAGTCGTTAGCCGTTAACGTATAAGTCTTTTCCATATCAATGGGAACTCCTTTCGAAGTTACGGAGATCAGTCTGCTGTAAGGGGGCTTAGATGCGTCGAAGGTATATTCGAGATTCGAGACCTGCAGGAACTGGCCTGCGGCAGCCGGGTAGGCAGAGATACCGTGTTCGAGAACGTCCCATATCTGTTTGCCGGTGATTTCTACTGCAACAACCAAATTATCGAATGGAAGTACGGTGTATACATCCTTAATCGTTATATCGCCTTTGGGTATACTTGCTCTTACTCCGCCGCCGTTCTGTATAGCGAAGTCGGTGCCGGTCATCTCCCTCAAACTGTCGGCGATAGCATTGGCCAGGTTAGATTCCTTGAGCCTCACCGTACCCCTCTCTCCATCCAGGTCGACTTCCGTTCTACCAATAACGGTGTTCATTTTTTCATCTAGCTGTGCTACATAACCGTTCACGAGTTCAACGACTGCCTCGTCCTGTGGAAGGTTCTGACTCATGAAGATGTGTGCAAAGTTGATACCAATGACTTCATTGTTAAATATGTTCAAATTTGTCTTTGAAATTAGTTCTCCGTGTTTTCCGGATGAAATGACCCAGCTTCCGTTGATCTTTTCGGGGAAGGCAACGACGTCTCTGCCGCCTTCGAATATGAGATCATAACCCGGAACCTTTTCAGGAAGTATCCTGTTACCTGTATGCAGATGCGCCAGAGCGATCACCAGGTCTGCCTGCGGAGCTACTTCATCTAGCACTCTCTGGGCGGCCGAATACTGTTCCTCGAATGTTATTCCGGCGACGTTTCTCGGGTGGGTGTACCAAGCGCTGCTATCGTCTGTAAGCCCGACTATGGCGATTTTGAGACCTCCGATCTCCTTCATAACATACTCCTTAAGAAATTCCACAGGTTTCTCCATATAAAGAGTATTGGCACTCAAGAAAGGGAAGTTGGCGAGTTTACTATTTCTCTCCATAACGTTGAAAGGAAAGTCGAAGTCGTGGTTTCCGATCGCCATTGCGTCGTATCCCATCATGTTCATTATCTTAATTACGGGCTCGCCCTCGAAAAGGTTGGCAACGTTGGTATTGTATGGCGCATCCCCTACATCCAGAAGCAGGAGGTCCGGTTGTATTGCGCGTTCGGTACTTACATAGTAAGCCATCTTCTCCATAGCACCGATGGGATATTTTGCACCGCTCGGTGTGTAAGGCTCTATATGGCCGTGAATGTCGGCAGTTGCTAATATTGTGATCACCTGAAAGTTGGGGTTATCCACGAAATTTGAGAGTATCTGTGCGGCCTCTTCTCTTCTCAAAGGTCTTTTCAGGGATAGTAATTCGGCGGGAGCATAAACCAGCTCAGCGAGCTTGGCGCCGTAGTCGATCTCTTCGTCAACTCCGAAGACTACTCTTGCTATCGCCTGACCGAATTCAACGCCGGTAATAGCCTCATAGGGGCGGTACATACCATCAACTACTTCTATGGCTCGAACCTTTATCAACCCCTCGATGTACTCCTCTCCATCAATTCCCACCGTATCTTTGGCGGAGGGTACAACGAAGCCTTCATCGATTACACCGAGCGGGTCGGTATAAACGAATTTCTTTTGTACCTCTTCTTCGGTGACCATTGGATAAATTGCTGAGAGTTTGAATGTCTTCACTATCCATTCGGCCGCCTCTGCTCTGGAAAGAGTGCCTGAAGGATTGAAGAGATTATCTTCGGCCTCTACGATCCCAAAAGCGTATAACTTCTCGATGGCGGTTGAAAATGGGCTGGTCGATACATCCTTCAGGTTTGCAAAAGATATTACACAGAACGCGACCAGAGTTAAGATTAGAACGAATTTGTTTTTCCGCATGTTACACCTCCTCTTGATGAAGTACCGAAATACTTATAGCCACCAAATAAACCTATCTGCCTAAGTCTTTTTCAAAGAATCTATCAGAAGGTCAGATTATTTGATTGTCGGTTTATCCGAACAGTACCTTCATAAGCATTATAAGCCCTTATGATGACAAGACAAAGCTGCCGCTTCAAGATTAACATGAATCGACAGTAATTCAGTGGATCTAGAAAAGCAATATCATCGGGAATGACTTTCTGATAGAATGGGGACGAGCTTTCAAATGGAGGGGTAGTGTGATGCGCTTTGATATCGTCAGGAAATACATGAATGAAAGATGTATTGACGCAGTTTTGCTCGACTCACCTGACAGTATCTACTGGTATTTCGAGGGGGAGGTCGATTCCAGGATCGATCATACACGCGAACAGGGATCTTTCTCACTCTTGATCGCAGGCAACAAAACTATTGCGATTTGTCCGGAATTCGATTACGATAGACTGAAAGACGAAGTCCTTCCACCTGAGGTAGAAGCGATTTCCTGTAGTGGATGCGAGAAATTCGACCACGTCGTAAGAAGATTCTGCAGATCATTCGAAAAAGTCTCAACCGATAACCGGAGAATATGTGACGAAAAGTTTTCGCTTCTTGACGAAGAATTCTATCTAAATATGCAGGAATTGAACGATAGAGAGATAATGAGATTGCGTATTATGGGAAAGTTGAGCGAGAGTATTCTCTGTGAGTTCGCTCAAGAACTGCAACCTGGTATGACAGAGCTGGAAATAGAGAAGGTGTTGAGGGCGCTTCTCATAGAATCCGGTTTGGAGGTTCCAATTTTATGCGTTGGCTCCGACGAGAGGGTGACCAGGTATGTTTACCCGGTTTCGACCGGAAAGAAGATACAGAGATACATAGTTATGAGAGCAGTAGTGAGAAAGCAAGGTTTAAGAATAGCCTTCACACGGTACTTTCATTTTGGAAAGATCCCTCTGGAAATCGAACAGAACCATGAGCGCGTATCGGGTGTCTTTGCAAAAGCCGCAATAGCCATGATGAAGGCCAGGAATGCGGGGGAGATTTACGAGGAAATTCAGAAAGCATACTCAGAGTTAAAGATCACTCCGGATTTCAACGGTTATCCACTGGGAACCCTTATTGGATATTCGGGAGAGAAGTTTGAAGTATCCCAGAACTCTAATCTCCCGCTGAGAAGCCCGGCTGCATATGTGTTGAGCCCAAGGGTTGGCGGAATATTCAGTGAAGACACGATACTAATGTCCGATAGTGGAACGGCCGAATTCGTGACCCTCAGCGAAGACTTCCCAAAAATCAAGGTGAAGCTTGAAAGTTTCAGGGTTCACAGGCCGTGGATAATGGTTTTGTAATTTTCTGCTCTCTTCAGTGCGGACTACAATACCATGGGCACCATTCAAAGTATCGTGACATTATACCGTTGAAGAATGATAAACTCTCAGTGAGAAATCCATTTATTATCCGCGGTTGGGAGTAAAGATGCAGGAATACGTTGACTTCACAAGACCTGAATACAAAAAAACCAGAAAACTTGCTATCCTTGAAGGTTCTTTTTACAACATGGCCTTCCTGGTCACACAGGGTTTCATTGTTACAGGTCTGGCGCTGGAGTATGGAGTATCGGAGTTCTTGATAGCCATAATCGGAGTATTGCCGACCCTGGCACAGTTGACCCAGTTTTTTTTTTTTTTTTTTTTTGCAGCCATTATAGGCAGGGTTCCTCTGGCCTTTATACCGCTTACTCTGGCGATTGGCATAAAATTTCAATCATTGCTTCTCATAATACTTGCCATGATATCTTTGGGGAACTCGCTCGTTGGAACTTTCTGGGCATCAATAATGAGAGATGTGATCGAGCCATCAAGCACGGGAAAATATTATGGTAGAAGGAATCTGATTCTCTCACTTTCTTCGATGCTGATCACCCCTCTCTATTCGCTCATACTGGACACTTTCGAGGGTGATACTGGATTTATAATAGTGACGGTTATTGCCACCTGTTTTGCCATGATAACCATCCTCCTGTTGATGAATCACTATAACCCACCTGTGAGAACATACGGTAGCGGACGCATGTTCAAAGAGGTCTTCTCAAATCTAAAGTTCAGGCAGTATTTGAAGTTCTCTGTTCTTTGGAACTTCGCCATAACTGTTTCAGGACCCTTCTATTCTTATCATCAACTGGTTAACCTCAAGGTGAGTTATTCATATCTCAGCGTGCTGAGCATTGTAGCTTCTCTTACATCGATGATCATGTACATCCTTTGGGGAAAGATCTCCGACCAGATAGGCCACCAGTCTGTAGCCGAATTTGGCATTCTGGGAGCCACTTGTCTTGCGTTGATGTGGACTTTCGTGACACCCCAATCATATCCTATTCTGCTGCCAGTTGACGCGATAGTTACCGGTGTTGTCTGGAGTGCCATAAACCTCTGCATATTTACAATGATGATGGGAATGATGAAGGGATTGTCAGTCGAGCCGTATTTTGCAGTCCAGGCATTTCTCAACGGACTTGGGGCACTTGGAGGGTCGTTGCTAGGTGGTTTAATAGCCTCTTTCCTGAAGGGAAAGGTAATATATCTGCTGGGTATGGAGTTTCATGGGATTCAGGCTATCTTTCTGTTGGGAAGTATGTTGAGACTGAGCGCTTTCTTTATGCTGAAAAAGGTTCAGACTCCTAAAATTAAGAGTGTCTCGCAGCTGTTCTTCAACGTCATGTCAACCGTCGGTAGGAGAATGGCCACAAGACCTTACGAATATCCTATGCTCTTTATGGGTGCAGGAAGGAAGAAAATCGAAAAAGAGCATCTCCCATTGGACCTTCCCGAGTCTCTTAAAGAACCGGGAGATGACATATTTATAGAATCTTCGACCGGAGACGATCCCGAGGACAGGAGCGGTCTGGAACCGCACGAGTGATCAGGCAGTGTCACCGAGTTCGTACTGGAGCCTGTACAGGTCGGTGTAGATACCCCCCTTTGAAAGAAGCTCTTCATGGTTACCCGATTCCACGAGTGAGCCCCTATGAATGACCATTATCCTGTCGGCGTTTCTGATCGTAGAAAGTCTGTGGGCGATTGTGATCATGGTCTTTTCTGATGATATCCTCTCCATCGCTTTCTGGATGAGCGCTTCGGTCTCGGTATCCACGTTGGCAGTGGCCTCATCTAGAACCAGTATGTCCGTATCGAAGACCACAGCCCTGGCAAGTGCTATGAGCTGTCTTTCACCAGCTGAAAGAGTTCCTCCCCTCTCGAGTATCATCGTGTCGTACCCGTCGGAGAGCTTTTCTATGAAGCTGTGAGCATAGACGTACTTGGCCGCTGAAATAACTTTCTCCCGGGATATAGAATTGTCGAAAAGTCTTATGTTATCTAAAATACTTCCTGAAAACAGAAAAACATCCTGTAACACCACGCCAACTTTTTTTCTCAGACCTTGAAGGTTGTAGTCGTATATGTCTTTCCCATCGATTCGTATCACGCCCGATTGTATCCTGTATAACCCTGTCAATATGCTTATTATTGAAGTCTTTCCGGCTCCGGTCTCTCCGACGAAGGCGATCTTTTCTTTCGGCTTCACGGAGAACGAAATATCTTTCAAGACGTTGTGTTTACCATCATAGGCGAAAGTGACTTTCTCGAATTCCACAGAACCTTTGAAACTAGAGGGGAGGGCTTTTTCATGGTGATAGATCTCTTCTTTTTCGTCCATCAATTTGAAGATCTTTTCGGCCGAGGCCAACGCGTTCTGAACGATATCGTATTTCTCTGCTATATCGTTCAGGGGTCTGAAGAACATATCTATATAAGAGACGAAGGCTACCAGTACACCAAACTCGAGTACATTGCCAATTATTCCTTTCACGCCGAACCAAACAACTATGGCTATAGTGATATAGTAAAGCAGATCCAGCAAAGGTCTGAAAATAGCGAATACCCAGAGCTGTTCCATTAGACTTTTGAAATAGTTTTTATTTACTCCGTCGAACTCTTCCCTCTTGCGCCTCTCCTGATTGAAGAGCTGAGTGATAGACATTCCGGAAATGTGCTCGGCTAGGAAGGCGTTTATTATGGCCAGCCTAGTTCTGACCTTTCTATATGCGAGCCTGTCGAAATATCTGAAAAGGAAGATGGCTGCTGCTATCACCGGCAATATTAGCAGTGTAATCAAACCCAGTCTGAAAGAGAGGTTTAGCATGATTATTATGATTCCACCCAAGAGTAGCACGTCCTTAACTATAGAAGTAATAACGCTAGTAAAGAACTCGGCCATGTTTTCGGTGTCGTTGGCTATTCTGGTGGCCAGCCTACCGCTTGGGTTGGTATCGAAGAATCTCATCGGTACTCTGAGAATATGACTGAAGAGATCCACTCTTATGCCATGGGTGATCTTCTGTCCCATGTAAGATGTGGCGAAAACCTGTCCGTAGTTTATGAAAAAGAGGGATATAAGTATCATCACCATATAAAGTGCCAGTCGCCCTATCCCGTTCAGATCTTCAACTCGCAGCTCTTGGAGTTGTTGCTGAGTGATAGGATATTGCAAAACTCCATCAGTGACGACGTAATCACCACTTTCCGTCTGCTTCAGCGAGAAGGTTCCCTCTTCGGTATCGATGAAGCTAACCGAATCCCCCTCGTGAATCACAACGAGCGTGTATTCATTGTTCATGTAATCGTCTATCACCATCTTCGACAGAAGAGGTGGGAGAAGATCCAGTCCAGTGGAGGCGCCGATGAGAACGAGTGCTAGAATAAGTATCGGGAGATAAGGCTTGGTGTATTTCCAGAGCCTGAAGATTACCTTCCAATCTTCGACTTTCAGTTTTTCTTCCGCTTCGCTATATACATTTTGGGCCATCGCTAATCCTCCTTGAGCTTTTCCTCTATCATCTGGCGCTCGTACATACGCTGATACAGGCCGCCGTTCCCGATCAGATCGTGATGCTTACCTCGCTCCACGATCCTTCCTTCATGCATGACATAAATCATGTCGGCATCCACAACGGCCTTGAGCCTGTGAGAAACTACCACTATCGAATGCTTTCCCTGTGAATCTTTAAGAGAGTCGAGTATCTTCTTCTCGGTCTCTGTATCGACGGCCGATAGACAATCATCCAGAACAATAATGGGCGTTTGTTTGATCAGAGCTCTAGCGATGGCCACTCTCTGCTTCTGGCCACCGGAAAGCGTTACTCCTCTTTCTCCGACAAGTGTGTCGTAACCTTCAGGAAAACTTATTATATCCTCATGAATCGAGGCTATGGAGGCGTACTTTTCCACCTCGCTATCGGTGAGTTCCATATTACCGAACCTTATGTTATTCCTTATCGTTTCCGAGAAGAGAAAAGTCTCCTGCGGAACGTAAGCTATTTTCTCTCTTATAACCTCAGGGGGAAGACGATTTATATCGTATCCATCGATAAAAAGCATTCCCTTTTCTATCGGGTAGAGACGAGCGATCAATTTTGCAAGTGTAGATTTGCCCGATCCGGTGGTTCCAACTATCGCAACCTTTGTACCGGGGTTCAATTCGAAATCTATATCACGGAGAACAGGACGATTTCCGGTAGGATATGTGAACGTGAGGTTTTTTAGCAAAATATGGCCATTGAAATCCTCTAGCGATACGGGATCTTCAACAACGATGTTATTCTTTTCTTCGAGTACTTCCATCAACCTTTTATAAGAAGCCCGACCTCGCTGAACCATATTTATTACCCATCCAAAGGCCGTCATAGGCCAGATAAGCATTCCCAGGTATGATGTGAAAGTGACATATTCTCCAAGTGTGAGCTGGCCGAGAACTACCATCTGTCCTCCAAAGAACGTCGCCAGCACCGAGCCTAGCATTGACAGCATCTGTATAAGGGGAAAGAACATCCCCCATACTTTTATCAGTTTAATATTCTCCTGAACGTAGTTGTCGGACTTCTCGTTCAGAGTGTCGTTTCTCAATCCCTCTATACCATAGCTTTTTATCAACCTGGCGCCAGAGATGGATTCTTCGACCGTGTCGGTCAGATTTGAAAAGGCAGCCTGGACTCTTTTGAACCGCTTGTGAATGATTCTGCCGAAAAAAGTCGATACTACCGCGAGAAGAGGCAGAGGAATGATAGCGATCCATGTGAGCTTCCAGCTGGTGAAGGAACCCATTGCTATTATCGTGACTGATATGAGGAAGATCGAATCTATGGTCATAACTATCGCCGGTCCCATAGCCATTCTCACAGCGTTGACATCGTTGGTGAACCTGGCCATCAGATCTCCTACTCTCGTCTTGTCGTAGAACGTTGGAGGCAAATCCAGCAGCTTTTGAAATAGCGTCTTCCTGGCGTAGTATTCGAACCTCCTGGCCGAACCCATTATGAATACACGCCAGAAGAGACGTGTTATGAATAGCCCCAAGGCTACACCTATAACTGCCAGAATCAGAAGTCCGATGTATTCAATATCCTGGACACCGCTCCTGAGTTCGTCGACTATACTTCCCATGATTCTTGGTGTTATTAACATGAGTGCATCGACTGAAATCAAAAAAAGGATACCGATGAGATATCTGTACCAGTTTTGCTTAATGAAATACCTTATCAAATGCACCACTCCACAAGTTAGCTTAACTGACGTTATCAATCATAAGAGATAAGCCTCTTCCACTGGTGATGGAAAGATTAACATTCTCTCGATCGAAGGTCGGCCATTTTCTTCAATGTATTATAATATCATTAACAGATTCGATCAAACAGACATTGGTAGGTGTATCCAGATGAAAAGGCATTCATTGCTCGCAGTATTCTGTACCCTTCTCTTTTCAAGCCTTTTGCCTGTGGCCGTTGTTTTCTCCGGAGGCGGCGGGCGAGGAGCCTATCAGGTTGGTGTTTACGGAGCTCTCCTGGATTTGGATATAGAGATCGAGGGGATCTTCGGCACATCAGTGGGAGCGATAAACGCCGCTGGTATAATCAGTGAGGGCTACGAAGCAACCAAGGATCTCTGGTATGACATGGAATACACGCAACTGATGGAAGCCTCTCCAGAGCTCTATAACCTTCTTCAGGGAAAGCTTTTTTCCCTTAATACTTTAGAATTGGCCTCGGCGCTGAGACTACTTACAACTGAGGGGGGCATAGACGTCTCGCTTTTAAAGGAAAAACTCCGTAAAATAATAAGCGAAGAGAAAATACGAAAGAGCCGTATGGATTTCGGTGTAGTCGCTTACTCGCTGAGTGATGTCCGGCCATTTGTAATCTACAAAGAAAACTGCCCCGAAGGTCTTCTTGTAGATTATGTTCTTGCCAGCGCCAACTTCCCAGCTTTCAAGAGAGAAGAGATTGGCAATGAGCTCTTCATAGATGGTGGCGTATATTCGAACATCCCGCTTTTCATGGCCAGAGAGAGGGGTTTCAAAAAGGTCGTGGCTGTCGACGTGATGGGTCTGAGAATCGGGAATTCTCTCGCGTACGTAAATCTCTTCAACGAGGGAATGGAAGTGATTCTTTTGGAACCGTCGCAGCAATTTGGCACCGTTATGACTTTCGACGGTGAAATCTCTGTTAAGTACGTGATTTGTGGCTATCTTGACACTATGAAGGCCTTCGGAAAACTTGTCGGCGATAGATACTTCATCTTCGGAGATAGCGATCCACTGGCCGATCGTTTTTTATGCCTCGATCTTGAATCGAGGTGTGAAGCGTTGGCGCTAGTTGGTCTTAAAGCGGTGGAAAATGCTCCGGCAGAGTACCATTATTACAGACAGTTGATTCCCTGGCTTGAGACGGTTATGGATTGCGAATTTACATCACCTGCGCTGACCGTTATGAAGNTACTTGAAGAGCTGGCTGAATTTCTCGAGATCGATAGATTGTGGCCATACACGCCANGGTTGATCCTGGAGAAAGTGGAGAGTACCTGGGATCCCGCTCTTTACATACATGAACGATCTGTACAGTTTCTCACGAAATACAATAAACTGCTTCGTTTGGTTACTTATGTGTCGGAAAAGTCTCCATACAGCGGTGTCGAGTCAGCGGATTTCGCGGAGTTTGTAGAGAAGTTCAGACTAAGACTCTCTCTTTCGAACTGAAGCGATCCGCGGCGTAACCGTATATCTCTCTGAGACTCAACGGCCTTTTGATCAGATTTTTACCGAAGACTATATAATGCTTATACTCTTCTCCACCGGCTCTGAGAGCGTTGGCGATCATCGTCGAGTTCATCCAGCTAACCGATGAACCTTCTATTATTTTGTAACCCATCTCTCTCACGTTTTTGTAAGCCTTCACGAACATGGCAGAAGGAACTCCCCTGTTCCTGAACTCGGGGACGACAAAGAGTATGGCAGCACGCACCCGTTCTATCGTCTTTCTCTTTGTAAGAAATTTGTACCAGCCGAAGGGAAATAGTTTACCACCTATCTCTCTCACTATCGGACTGAAGTCCGGAAATGCTACGAAATAGCCGATCGGCCGTCCTTCGGATCTTGCGATGATTACCATTCTACTGTCGGCAACGAGTTTGAGCGTCCTAGCCGCCTGAAATATCTCATCGAAGGTAGGCTTGATTATGTCTTCTTCCCATTCAGGCATCGACTCCACAGTAATTTTGTGAATATCCCGCGCAAGATTCTTGATATGCTTGAAGTTGGCCTCTTCTACATAGAAATTGTAACGTCGCATAGCGATCTCAGTTCCCTTGATCTCTCTCTCGGAAATCACGTTTTCAAGATTGTATCTAAAAGCAAGGTATTTGAGATACACTTTGTACTCTTTGAAAATATCGATATAGTAGGGTGGGTTGTAAGGCATTAATATCGCCGGTGGATCTTCGAAGTTATCGACCAATAACCCTCTGAAATCGTCACCGTTGGTCGGCGATACCGGACCTTTTATGAATTTCATTCCCATATTTTTTGCCCAGCTTTCGGCTGTTTTCAAAAGAGCATCGGCTACAATTTTTGAGTCTATCGATTCGAAGAGCGTGAAATAAGCATGATCTACGCCCTTTTCTCTGTTCATCGCCTGTTCTATGCCAACGGCAATCCTACCTACGACACTCCCGTTTTCTCTGGCAAGGAAAAATTCGTGTGGGCCGTTCGAAAACAAGTTAGATCCCTTGCCCTTCATGATAGCTTTTATCTCATGTCTGAACGGGGGAACCCACAGGGGATGATCTTTGTAGATCTTCGTGGGCAGAGAAATAAAGTCTTTAACATCTCTTGTGCTGGATAATCTGGATATCTTTAACATCGATCTACACTCCAATATAAAGACTGACAACACTTTCAGATTCTAACACACCTGGTACTGGAGCGTTTTTTTGAAGAGATCAACGGATATCCAAATTTCTGGTATCGGAGATAAGCTCCGCGTATGGACCTTCCGAGATCAAACCGGTTGAACCATCAGACCTTATGAAAAAGTCGGGAGTGATGAGTATGTTTTTACCTTTAAATCCCGCTTTTATCCTTGTGTAGTCTCCGACGAAGACGTTACTGAGATCGACTCCCTCGCAAAGTTCACAGTTGGAACCTACCATAGTTGGCCCTTCAAGCCTTACGTTCCTTTCGATTTTGGTGTTGGCGCCTATGAAAACAGGCGTGATTATTTTGGCTGTCTTCTCGACGATCGTACCGATTCCCTTCCACAAACCTGAAGTGATCTCTTTACCCGATGGCTTGAAGCCCTTGATCTTTCCCTGAAGAGCCTGACCCAGTATCGATAAATAGTCGGAGTTTCTGCCGATGTCGAACCAGTCAATTTCAGTCGTGAAAGAATATACAGACTCCTTTCTCTTCACAAGATCGGGGAGAAGCTGGCTACCTATATCATAAAACGTTCCGGAAGGGATATATTTGAATACGGACGGTTCAAAGATGTAGATGCCTGTGTTGGCCATATTAGATCCGGCCTTTTCCAGGGAAGGTTTCTCCTGAAAGGAGCCTACACGGCCATATGAATCGCTTACCACTATTCCGTAATTGGAAACCTGCTCGTTAGGAACTTCTTTTGTCAGGATAGTTGCGATCGAACCTCTAGAGTTGTGAAAATCGAGAGCTGTTTTTAAGTCGAAATCTATGATCGCATCGCCACAGACCACAATAAAGGTTTCATCGAAAAAGGCAGAGCTGTCCTGGATTCTTCGCATGCCTCCTGCCGATCCGACCGGTTCGGCTATGAGTTGACCCTTCTCGAAATGACCCTCGAAAGAGTATCCTATTCTCACTCCGTACCTGTAACCACTTTTTAGGTAGTTTTGCATAACCCAGCCCAGGTGTGAAATGTTTATCATGATATCCCTGACTTCATGACGGGCGAGAAGCTCGATTATAAACTCGATTACAGGTTTCTCGATTATCGGAAGCATTGGCTTTGGAATCTTGTTGGTGAGCGGTTTCAACCGTGTTCCGGCACCTGCGGCCAAAATCATGGCTTTCATCGATTACCTCCTATCTTTTGGTCAATCTGATATTCTTGAAAACAACTAGCACTCCAATTGCCAGAAGCACCAGGCCAACGAAGATTCCTAGAGCTTTTGGTGCTACATTCATTAACACGAAAAACACGGAAATGGCTGCGAGAAGGAAGGCGGCGAACAGCAGACCTGAATCCTTCTTCTCCTCTGCAATGAAAATCTGGAAGAGACCCACGGCAGGGGCCATTATGAACAGAGCCCAGCCTCCAGCGGCTATGAAACTCGGGAAAATTACGTTCAGAGTCAATATCAACGAGACAACAAGCAATATGCCTCCAGGCACGAACAGCCCTTTTTCACCTCCTGTAGCGGCCCTGTACTCCATGAAAATAGCCGGTACCCATACGAAGAGCAACCAGAGATTTACGGTGAAGGAAGGTAAGAGTATTATCAGCAGACCGAACAGCACCATGATTGAACCTATAGCTATTCTGAACAGCGTTTCCTTGTTCACTACAATCGCCTCCAATAGTTTCGATCATCGGAATTATATCAAGTCAGAAGCGGCACACAAAAGCGCAAAAACACTGCTTATACTTCAATATTTCCTTTGCAAGTAATATGTTGTACATCGATCCTGATTATACAGGTTGTATTCAAAGACCCTTTCAATACTTCTTCACTTTCTTTTTCGAAATCGGGTGAAAACTTTTCGACGATTTTTTTCAGAACGTACAGCTTCTCTGAAGCTTCGGCTACTAAAGAGGCTATTCCATAAGCCACAACACTTTTGTAGTTGGTTGAAAAACTGGATGGAAGTACTTCAACGGAATCCACAACGCAAAAAGAAACCTTGTTGCTGAATAGTATATTGCTTATCTTGTGGCCTTCGCAGGCGCTATGAAAGTATATGTGGCCGTCATCAAATACGTAGTTAAGTGGAGTGCCGTAGGGATAGCCATCTTCTCCTATGGTTGAAAGGACTCCAAAAACACCTCTTTCAAGTATATCTCTACCTTCCTCAAGTGAGAGCTTTTTATCGTGTCTCCTTAGTTTTTTGAACAAGTCACACCTTCCTATCGGCGCAAACCGGAAAATTTGATACGTGAGAGCCGTACCTTTTATTACATTA
>JGI12104J13512_1001474_pt1 | contig 17211 bp, 17 predicted proteins | sample TerdegcTABiofilm_FD_13512 | JGI IMG/M metagenome (IMG submission 13512)
TTTTCCAGCGGTGCGGTTTGCGTTTCCGCCCGGTGGAAGCCGATTCCGGCGCTATTGGCGGCAGTGTCAGTCACGAATTCATGGTTCTGGCTGATTCCGGGGAAGCCACCATATTGTTTTGTGATAAAGAGGAGTGCGGGTACGCTGCCAATGTAGAGAAAGCAGTTTCGGCGCCTGAAGCTGTTGAGCCCGGCGAGGAGCAAAAAATGCTGGCTGAAGTGCCGACTCCCGGTTATCATACTGTTGAAGAGGTATCCGGTTTTTTAAACGTACCGCCGCAAAAAATTATTAAAACCCTGCTTTATGAAACAGAAAAAGAAGTTGTAGCAGCGCTGATCAGAGGAGACCGTGACGTCAACGAGGTTAAGCTCTCAAATGTCTTGGGCTGCCTGCATTTGAAGCTGGCTGGTCCGGCTGCTGTCCAGAGTATAACCGGAGCGAGAGTTGGGTTTGCCGGACCGGTTAACCTCCGGGGTGTCAAGTTAATTGCAGATCTGGAGGTTGCTTCAATGGTTAATGCTGTTTCCGGGGCCAATAAAGATGATACTCACCTGGTAAATGTAAATCCCGGCCGGGATTTTAATGCTGACATTGTTGCTGATATCCGGACGGTACGTGCGGGCGAACCGTGTCCAAGATGCGGTTCAATGTTGGTGGAAGCGAAAGGAATCGAAGTCGGCCAAATTTTCAAGTTGGGAGACAAATATAGCAAGGCGTTGGGAGCTTTTTATACCGATGAAAACGGTCAAAGCAAGCCGATTATCATGGGCTGTTATGGTATTGGTGTTACCAGGACGATGGCTGCGGCTATTGAACAGAACCATGATCAGGATGGGATTATCTGGCCTGCTGCAATAGCACCGTTTCACGCTGTGATTGTGCCGGTCAGCACTAAGGATCAATCTCAGTTGGCTGCGGCAGAAGATATTTACAGACGGTTGCTTGCGGCCGGGATAGAGGTAGTGCTTGATGACCGCCCGGAGCGTGCCGGGGTAAAATTTAAAGATGCCGACCTGATTGGTTACCCCCTGCGGATTACCATCGGGACGAAAGCTGTAGCCAATAAACAGGCTGAAGTCCGGGTGCGCAGGACTGGGGAAGTGATGATGATACCTGTGGATGAGTTGGAAAAATATGTGCAGGAGCTGTTGAGCAGGCTGTAAATGATAAAGAAAATCCTTATCTTGTCCGTCACAGTCGGCACGGGTCACATACGGGCGGCCGAGGCGCTAAAAAAAGCAACTGCCTGTCTCTATCCGGAAATAGAGGTTACAATTCTGGATACTTTCCGTTATGCCAGCCCCTTAGTGGAAAAAGTCGTTCTGGGCACATATATGGAAATATTGAAAATGAGCCCGGTAGTATATGGTTACTTATACCGACAGGCTGAGCGCGGCCGGCCTTTATCCGGCCGGGGCAAACTTGAATTTAACCGGATTTTGAACATGCTGGCTGCACCGAGACTGGTTAAATATATAAAAGATTTTCAGCCTGATATTATTATCTGTACGCATCCCTTTCCCGTCGGGATCATGTCTTACATGAAAAAGAAAGGTATTTTTAGGGGGCCGGTTGTTGCTGTTGTCACGGACTTTACCATTCACTCTTTTTGGGTTTTCCCGGAAGTGGATTTATATCTGGTTGGAGCAGAACAACTGCAGCCGCAGTGCGAAGCCTTTGGAATTGATCCTGAGAAGGTGCGGGTTACAGGAATCCCGATAGATCCGGCTTTTAATGAGCGGTACGACAAAAAGAAATTAAGAGTTAGCATTGGGCTGGATCCTGGTCTCCCGGCGGTTCTGATCATGGGCGGCGGGCTTGGAATGGGGAATATTGAAACAGTGGTAAAGGCACTGGGAGATTCTAGCGTTAAATGCCAGTTGATGGCTGTAACCGGCACAAATATTTCCCTGAAAGAAAGACTTTTAAAAATTGCACCGGCTCTAACCTGCCAGCTGAATGTTTATGGTTATGTCAATAACATCCACCAGTTAATGGCAGCGGCTGATTTGATGGTTGGGAAGGCGGGCGGCCTGTCTTGTGCGGAGGCAATGGCTGCGGGGCTGCCGGTTTTTATTGTTGATCCGCTACCGGGTCAGGAAGAAAGAAATTCGGAATTTATAGCCGCGATGGGGGCCGGTGTCAGGGTAAACGAGCGGGATCTGGTCGGGCAGGTACAGGCGTGCCTGGCAGAAGACGGCAATTTGGAAAGGATGAGCCGTGCTGCTATTGCTCTTGGCAGGCCAAAAGCAGCCTGTGATGCTGTTAATGTTATGGTAAGTACTGTGGATTAAAGAAGATTGCCCTTGTCAACAAATGTCTTTTATGATATAGTATATATGGTTCGGGTCAAGGGAGAGATTTTAGAATTCCGAAGAGTGGGTAATGCCCACTCTTTCGTCTTATCATGGATGCCTGAACGCAGTTTATACATGGATAACAGGAGGTTGTTTCAGTGGCAGGTCAGCGGATAGTAAAGTTGGTTCAACAATTGGCCTTACCTATTACTCAAGAAGTTGGGGTGGAACTGGTGGATGTTGAATTCTTAAAAGAAGGCGGCCGCTGGTACCTGCGAATTTTTATTGACAAGCCACAGGGTATCAACCATGAGGATTGCCGGTTGGTTTCTGAGAAAATAGATCGGTTGCTTGAAGAAAAGGATCCGATACCACATTCCTATATACTGGAAGTATCTTCTCCGGGTATTGAAAGGCCATTAAAAAGTCTGGCCGATTTTAACCGGTTTAGCGGAAAGCTGGTTAATATTACCACTTTCGCGCCTGTTAACGGCCGTAAAAAGTTTCGCGGGCGTCTTAAAGGTGTGCGGGTAGCAGATGTGGTAATTGATATGGAAGGAGTGGAATTATTTATCCCCTTGGAACAAATATCATCAGCGCGACTGGCGCTGGAATTTTAATTTGTTCAGGGAGGAAGCAGTATGAATATTGAGTTTTTAGAAGCCCTGAAAGACCTGGAAAAAGAAAAAGGCATTGCGCTGGATGTATTGCTGGAAGCTATTGAGGCAGCGTTGCTTTCTGCTTACAAACGAAATTTTGGGTCGGTACAAAATGCCCGGGTCCATATTGATCGCGAAACCGGAGATTTTAAAGTTTATACTCAGCGTTCAGTTATGGAAAAGGTCGAAGACCCGCGCCTGGAAATAACTGTTGAGGAAGCCCAGAAAATAAACCCGAGTTATGAGGTCGGCGATATTGTTGAGACTGAGGTTACCCCGCGAAATTTTGGCCGTATTGCTGCTCAAACGGCAAAACAGGTGGTTGTTCAGCGAATCCGCGAAGCAGAAAGAAATATAATCTTTAAAGAATTTGTTAACCGTGAAGGAGATATAGTCACAGGTATCATCCAGCGCTTTGAACAGAAAAACGTACTGATAGAATTAGGGAAGACGGAGGCTATATTGGCACCTTCGGAGCAGATGCCAGGCGAAGAATACCGGCAGGGGGAGAGAATTAAGGTATATATTACCGAGGTTAGAAAAACAACTAAAGGCCCTCAGATACTGGTTTCACGTACTCATCCGGGGCTGTTGAAGCGTCTCTTTGAGCTGGAAGTTCCCGAATTGCATGAGGGTATTGTAGAGCTTAAGGCTATTGCGCGGGAGGCGGCTGCCCGCTCAAAAATAGCTGTTTATTCTAAGGACGAAAATGTTGATCCGGTTGGTGCCTGTGTCGGACCGAAAGGAGTAAGAGTTCAAAATATTGTCAATGAGTTAAATGGTGAGAAGATCGATATAATTAAATGGAATCCCGATCCTTCCAAGTTTATTGCCAGTTCCTTAAGTCCGGCCAAGGTTGTGGCCGTAGAGATATGGGAGGAGGAAAAGGTGGCCAGGGTGATTGTTCCGGATTACCAGCTATCCTTGGCTATTGGCAAAGAGGGGCAGAACGCGCGCCTGGCTGCCAAATTAACCGGCTGGAAAATTGATATCAAAAGCGAGTCACAGATGCAGGAAATATATTCCAAGCAATGCGGAGAAGCTTACGAAAGCACGAGTGAATAGGATAGAAGGGACAGGAGGTAACCATTAGTGCCCAGGGTAAAGAAGATACCTCAGCGGATGTGTGTCGGGTGCCAGGAGATGAAGCCGAAGAAGCAGTTAATTCGGGTGGTTCGTACGCCTGATGAAACAATTGAAATAGATCCTACCGGCAAACGCTCCGGCCGCGGTGCATATATCTGCCCTGAAGTAGAATGTTTGAAGAAAGCCTTGCAGGGAAAACGCCTGGAAAAAGCACTTAAAAGCCCGATATCTGGTGAAGTTATTGATGAATTGGGGAAAAAGCTGGTGAAATAAAATGACCATCGGCTGGGCAATTGGTATGGGGCAGCGGGCCGGTAAGTTGATATCAGGTAATTTTGCTGTTAAGGATGCCCTGGCAAAAGCTCGAGTAAAGCTCTTGGTTATTGCGGAAGATGCTGCAGATCGCACCCGGCGGGAGCTGTCGGGTTTGGCCGGATTGAAAGATATCCCGGTGATTTCTTATGGTTCAAAGGAGGAGTTGGGCAGCTTAATTGGTAAGTCACCCCGTTCGGCGGTTGCTTTTACAGATGATGCCATGGCCCGGAGAATCCTTGGGATGTTAGAAGGGGGAGATGTCAACAGCTCAAGATTAAAATCCTGGAGGTGATTATATGGTAAAAAAAAGGGTACATGAGATAGCTAAGGAACTTAACATAGAAAGCAAGGAAATAATTAATAAATTAAGCGCCATGGGGATAAACGTCAAGTCCCATATGAGTACGTTGGAAGATAGTGAGGTTGAACGGCTGCTGCAGTATTATCAAAGGGGCGATTCCCCTGTTGAGAAATCAGCTCCTGTAAAGGCTGCACCTTCCGTATCTCAGGAGCGAAAAGCGGAGAATAAAACAGAGCCCTCACCGGTAGAGATTAAAAAAACACAGAAAACTAAAGGACAACCAGCCGAGCACAAGAAAGGCGGGAAAAGTCAGGAGGCAGGTTATTCCTCCGGACCTGGTCTGGTTGACTGGGTGCCCTCGCGTCCTCCAGACCGGCGTTTTGAAGAAAAACCAAAGCAGGAAGAAAAAATGCCGCCGTCAAAAACTGTTGGAGGGCAGGCAAGAAGCGAGCAGGTGGGCAGGCCCAAAGGGGTAGGAGAACATCAGGAACGTCAAACACCTGCTAAGTCTCAACAAGGCAAGCATCAACAGGCCAGGCTGTCGAGTGATAAAAACCGGGAGAGCAAACCACATAAGGAACGTGTCCAACAGGAAATATCACCGCAAGATCATGGACGTCAGGACAGCCAGCAGCATGTCAGACCGCAACAAAGCCGGTCTGCCCAAACTACGGATGGCTCCCTTCAGCGTTACGAGCGCACTGATAAAGGAACGGGCAGATCCGCTGAGCAAAGGCAGCCGGGAACGTCCAGACCAGGCGTGCAGCAGGGAGCAAGACCCAAACAACTTGACCGGCCTCTTTATGAAGGTTCCGGGCAGGGTGCCAGAGTAAAGCCTGATTTAGCAGTGGTAAAGCCACAGGGGCGGTTTGATGATAGAGAGCACATTTTTGGAGAAAAAGTTAAATCTCTGGAGAAGCAGAGACAGCAAACCAGATCTGGCGCCGGGCGGCCGGTTAATAAAAGCCGCTACGATAAGCGCGCTGCTGCAGCTGATATTGCTGAAGAAAGGCTGCATGCGAGAATGTCGGCTGGTGGAGTTCGTAAGAAGGGAGCTGCCAAAACCAAGGAGCGGCAACAGAACGGGCAGGTCCAGCCGGTAGAGAAAAAACCAATTGTAATAGGTGAATCGATAACAGTTCATGAATTGGCTTTGAAAATGCACAAAAGCCCGGCTGAACTGATTAAAAAACTGATGCAACTTGGTGTTCTGGCGACGATTAATCAGGATATCGATAGCGATACCGCCAGCCTGCTGGCCGTGGAGTTCGGTTACGAGGTAGAGGTTAAGCTTCCGGTTGACATGGAAGCTTTGCTTATGCAGGAGCCGGAGGAAGATCCCAAGCTACTGGTGCAAAGACCCTGTATTGTCACTGTAATGGGCCATGTGGACCACGGGAAGACTTCTTTGCTGGATGCCATCAGGCAAACCAATGTGACAGCTACAGAGGCGGGTGGAATTACTCAACATATTGGTGCCTATCAGGTTGAGCACGGAGGAAAGAAAATCACCTTTGTGGATACTCCGGGGCATGAAGCATTTACTGCTATGCGGGCGCGCGGTGCGCAGGTTACCGATATTGCTGTCCTGGTGGTTGCTGCTGATGACGGGGTTATGCCTCAAACCGTTGAAGCGATAAATCACTCCAAGGAGGCAGATGTGCCGATTATCGTAGCCATAAACAAGATAGATAAACCCGGCGCCAATCCTGAGCGAGTGAAACAGGAACTTACTGAATATGGGTTGATAGCTGAGGAATGGGGCGGGGATACTATCTGTGTAAATGTCTCGGCTTTAAGGCGCGAAGGGATAAAAGATCTTTTAGAAATGATCCTGCTTGTAGCTGAAATGAAGGAATTAAAAGCCAACCCGGAACGGCCTGCCAGGGGAACCGTGATAGAAGCAGAGCTGGATAAAGGTCGTGGTCCTGTTGCTACTGTGCTGGTGCAAAACGGTACCCTGAAGGTCGGCGATACCATTATAGCCGGTTCTGTTTTCGGGCGGGTGCGTGCCATGATTGATGACAAGGGGCACAGAATAAAAAGCGCCGGACCTTCTACCCCTGTTGAAGTGCTGGGCTTCTCTGAAACACCAATGGCAGGCGATATATTTATCGTTGTAGAGGACGAAAAACTTGCCAGAAGCATAGTCTCTCGCAGGCAAATAAGGAAAAGAGAAGAAGAGTTAAAAGCAAATACCAGAGTATCGCTGGATGACTTGTTTAAGCGGATACAAGAGGGCCAGATCAAAGAACTGAGCATTATTATCAAAGCAGATGTGCAGGGTTCAGTTGAAGCTTTGCGCCAGGCTCTGGAGCGATTGAGCACCGATGAGGTGAAAGTTAACATCATTCACGGTGGAGTTGGCGCCATTACTGAAACTGATATTATGCTTGCGTCGGCTTCCAATGCTATTGTATTAGGGTTTAACGTCCGCCCGGATGTTAATGCCAGGAAGGCTGCGGAAAATGAGAAGGTAGATGTACGGCTGTACCGGGTGATATACGAGGCGATTGAAGACGTAAAAGCAGCCATGAGCGGCCTGCTTGAACCGGAGTATAAAGAGGTGAATCTCGGCAGGGCAGAAATACGAAAAATTTTCAGAGCCTCAAAAATCGGTACTATAGCAGGTTGCTATGTATTAGAAGGGAAAATTGAAAGAGACGCCAGTGTCAGGGTGGTGCGTGATGGTATTGTAGTCCATGAAGGGAAGTTAAACTCATTGAAGCGTTTCAAAGATGATGTTAAAGAAGTATTGCAGGGTTACGAATGTGGCCTTGCTTTGGAGAAGTTCAACGAAATCCAAGAGGGAGATATTATTGAAGCTTTCACTGTTGAGGCTGTAAAAAGGGAGCTATCTTGATTTTAGACGTGAGCCGGTAATGCCAGGGGGTGATATAGATTATTCTCCCTGTCTGCTGACCTCCGGCATCTAACCTCTAACGTGGGAGGTGTTGTAGTGATGTCCTTCCGTCCCGAACGGTTGGCAGAAGCCATAAAAAAAGAAGTGTCAGATTTATTAAGAGATGAGTTGAAAGACCCAAGGATTGGCTTTGTCAGTATCACTGCAGTTAAGGTGTCGAAAGATCTGCGTTATGCTGATATTTATGTAAGTGTTTTCGGAGAGCCTGCCGACCAGAAGGCAACGATCGATGTGCTTACGAAAGCGCAGGGTTTTATCCGGAGTGAGTTGGGCAGGCGAATCCGTCTCCGCTATACACCGGAAATAAATTTTAAACTTGATCAATCAATAGGCCGTGGTGCTCACCTGATTAAATTAATAAACGAAGTCCGGGTGAAGGGTGGCATTTCTGATGAGCAGTCTTGAGGACATAGCCGGGGCTATTTCCAATGCTGAGCGCATATTAATATGTGGGCATGTTATGCCTGACGGCGACTGCCTTGGTTCGGCGCTGGCTTTAAGTTTAACTTTGAAGCAGCTTGGCAAACAAGTAACCACGGCCGGTCCCGATCCGGTACCTGAGGTATATGAGTTTTTACCTGGTTTTCAGGACTTCCAGGTGGGTAGTCCGCCGGAGGGTGAATATGATCTGCTTATTGTCCTGGATTGCCCTGTACCGGAAAGGCTTGGTAGTGGCTATTGTGAATTACCCCGGCGGAATATGGCTGTTGTAAACATTGATCATCATTCTGGTTCCAGTTCTTTTGGGACATACAGTTATGTCGATCCACGGGCGGCCGCAGTCGGAGAAATTATTTTTGACCTGTTTGATTTAATGCGAGTAAATATTTCTTTAGACGCGGCAATTTGTTTGTATACGGCTATAGCAACCGATACCGGATCTTTTCAATATGACAGCACCACACCTGCCACCCACAGGCGTGTGGCACGTTTGCTTGAAATTGGTGTATCTGTTTCCTGGGTTAATCTCCATCTTTATGAGGAAAAATCACGAGCCGCTCAACTTCTGTTAGGTGCGGCGTTGAGTACCCTTTCTTTCAGCTCTTGCGGTAAAGTGGCATGGATGACTGTGACCCGTGATATGCTTCGAGATACTGGAGCGGGGGACGAGCATACTGAGGGAGTAGTAAACTATGCCAGATCAATTAAAGGTGTTGAGGTTGGGCTGCTCTTTCATGAATTATCTGACGGCAGGTGCAAAATCAGTTTTCGTTCCAAAGAGAGTGTTGATGTTAACCGTCTGGCTGCTCTTTTTGGAGGAGGCGGGCACTCTCGTGCAGCTGGTTGCATAGTTTCGGGTGAATTAAAATCAATTGAGAATAAGGTGGTTGCGGCGGCAGTTTCTATTGCCGGGGGGAGAGCAGTGTGAACGGTATTATCAATGTACTCAAACCTCCCGGGATGACCTCCCATGATGTGGTTAATTTTATCCGTCGCACCTTAAGGATAAAAAAAGCTGGGCATACTGGGACATTAGATCCTGGAGCGGCAGGGGTGCTGGTTGTTTGCCTGGGACGCTCCACCCGCATAGCAAGGTTCATTACGGAAGGTGACAAGGAGTACCGCGCTGAGATAACTTTCGGCGTGGTTACTTCTACTGGTGACTCCTCCGGTGAGGTGACGGATGAACGCGACGCCTCGCTGCTGACTGAAGAAGCAGTTCGGGCTTCCCTATCAGCTTTTACCGGTGAAATTGACCAGGTGCCACCGATGGTATCCGCAATAAAATGGCATGGAAAAAGACTTTATGAATTGGCAAGGGCTGGTTTAGAGGTCGAACGGCGGGCGCGAACTGTGAAAATCCAAAACCTTGAGTATATCGGGGGCGCTGGCTGGGGGGGGCCGAGACCTGTGGCGCTTATACACCTGACCTGTTCCAAAGGAACATATGTCCGGTCATTGTGTGAAGACATCGGCAACTACCTGGGGTACGGCGCCCATATGTCGTTTTTGGTGCGAACAAGAGTTGGCGCCTTTTCAATATCAGATTCATGCACACTGGAAGATATTCGTTCAGCAAAAGACATTTCTGATATCGTTATTCCTACAGAAAAAGCGCTTTCCGGATTGCCGCCAGTTAAGGTAAAGGACGGTGCAGTACCTGCAGTCAGGTCAGGTTCAAAACTTTATTTGCCCGGCGTAGCTGAACTTCCTGATGGATTGGCGGCGGGAATGCTGGTTCGTTTGCAGGGTCCGGAGGGGTTGCTGGCAGTAGCAAGAACAAGCCTCGATCCGGAAGACATGAAAAGGTTTGTTTTCGAACCGGTTTGTGTGCTTGTTTGACAGTGTGGAATTTATTTGGAGAATGATGATTTAAAATATATATAATAAATAATATAATCAATATGATGATTATGATGGAACTGTCTCCGTTGAGGTGGGAGGTTGTTAATTTGTATATTTACCGCCATTGGCAGGGGCTTAAGCATAAACATAATAATATAGTAATTGGCCTGGGGAATTTCGACGGTGTACATATAGGTCATCAAAAATTGATATCTGAAGTAGTTAATCTGGCTAGGGAAATCGGAGGCACGCCGGCCGTCTTTACTTTTTATCCTCACCCTATGGCCGTCTTGGATCCGGAAAATTGTCCGCCGTTGCTTTTATCGCAAGAAGCAAAACAAAAATTTATAGCTAGAATGGGTGTGGAAGTGCTTTTGTTGGTACCTTTTGACCTTGAGTTTGCCAGGCTTTCACCTGAAGGTTTCATCAGTGATGTTCTTAATAAAGAGCTGGCTGCCAGAGGAGTTGTAGTGGGCTATAACTATACTTTTGGCCACTGCGGCCGGGGGACGCCGGACTTGCTTAAGGAGTATGCTGATAGGTATCAATACCAGTTGCGGGTGGTTCCACAGGTAACAATCGGAGGGCAAGTGGTAAGCAGCTCCCTGATCAGGGAAATGTTGGTGAAGGGACAGGTGGCTGAGGCGGCTAAATATCTTGGGTATTACCCTTTTATCGAAGGACAGGTTGTGGTGGGGGATAGGCGTGGAGGACGGCTTGGATTCCCTACTGCCAACCTGAATATAGATCAAACATACCTGGTTCCTGCAAATGGAGTATATTCTGTAAAGGTACAGGTGGATGGTGAAGCTTACCTTGGGGTGGCAAATATAGGTTTCAAACCGACATTTCAAGGTAAAGAAAGGAATATTGAAGTTCATTTACTTGATTTTTACCAGGACCTTTACGGAAAACATATTAAGGTAAATTTTATTATGAGATTAAGAGAGGAGAAAAAATTTACAACACCTTCCGATTTAATTAAACAAATTGAGCAGGATATCATCCAGGCCAGAGCTGGGGGCGAAGGTGAGCGAATAAAAAAAAGCACCTCTCAATATAAATTTAACAGGCAGCGTTTACATAAGTAACAGATTTGTGCTACAATTAACACGTTAAGGTCCCGTATTACGAAAGGAGGCGTTAAACCTGAGCATTCCCAAATTCGACTCTCCCGAGGAAGAGATTAAAAAGTGGCTTAATTGTATCGCTGTAATATGTTTAAGCGAGGAGTTTCAGTCGTTAAAAAAAGAATTGGAAAGTATCTACCTCCGGTCGAACATGGAAAATGTTCAGTTAACAGCCTTCCAGGATGCCCTGTATGCCTTCCTCTCCCAGGAGGTAGACGAACAGGTGTATCAATCCAGCGCTAACTAGAGCGTAAGCCAAGATGAGGGTTATTATTACCGAGCATGCCCGCAAGCGCTTACGGGATATGAGACAGGATAAGATTACTATTGGTGACATCATTAACGCTGCCAGCGGGATACCCGGACGCATTCCGACTGCTACCCGGTTTAGGGGTTTTGTTACAAAACCGGGCAAGGTTTTTGATATTGTTGCCAAGGATATACCAGGCGGCCGCTTAGTAATTACGATCATTGGAAAATAGTTTTCAGGAAGAACTGCAGGCTAGGTAATACGTTTCTCCGGCGGTTGACTTGGCCGGCAGCGATTTTCAATATAAGGAGGTGAAAGGCATGGCTTTAACTTCTGAACATAAGCAGACTATTATTTCCCAGTACAAGCTTCATGAAAGTGATACTGGATCTCCAGAAGTACAGGTGGCTATTTTGACGGAAAGAATAAATAATCTTACCAACCACTTGCAGCTTCATAAAGGTGATCACCATTCTCGCAGGGGCTTGCTGAAAATGGTTGGACAGAGGAGGGCTTTGCTTAACTATCTGCGGGACCGCCATTTTGAGCGATATCGTTTGCTTATTGAGAAGCTTGGTTTGAGAAAGTAGCAATGATACGGAAGCGGGTATGACGCCCGCTTTTTCGTCTCATATCCGGGGTTTGCGTATTTTAATTTGTCTGGAGAGGAAATAATATTAAATATGTCGAAGATAAGTGTATTTGTTAAATATTCCATGTCTGTAACAGGGGGTATATCGACTAGATGTTAAACAATCCAGTTTTGAGAAGAGAAATTATCGTTGGCGGTCGCCCGATGGTTCTGGAAACAGGAAGGCTGGCGAGACAGGCCGGCGGCTCTGTATTTGTTCGTTATGGGGATACTGTTGTCCTGGTAACTGCTACGATGGCCAGCAATGTAAGGGCGGGAATTGATTTTTTTCCGCTCACTGTAGATTATGAAGAAAGATTTTATGCTGTTGGTAAAATACCGGGCGGTTTTATCAAAAGAGAAAGCCGGCCCAGCGAAAAGGCCGTCCTGTCGGGACGGCTGATCGACCGTCCGATCCGGCCCCTTTTCCCTAAAGATATGCGCAATGAGGTTCAGGTAATTGCTACCATCATGTCGGTGGACCAGGATCACGCGCCGGAAATAGCCGCCATGATCGGTGCTTCGGCAGCGCTGCATATATCAGAAATTCCGTTTCAGTATCCGATTGGTGGGGTTATTGTAGGCCGGGTGGACGGGCATTTTGTGATAAACCCCATTTTATCCCAGACGGAAAAAAGCGATTTGCATTTGGTGGTTGCAGGTACCAGGGATGCAGTAATGATGGTTGAGGCAGGCGCCCGTGAAGTTCCGGAAGCAGTTATTATTGAAGCCATTTCTTACGGGCATGAAGTCGTGAAAGAGATTGTAGACTTCGTTGAAAAATTCCGTGAAGAAGCTCTTGCTATGGGGTTGGCCAAGGAAAAAATACTTCCTGACATAGCTGAACCAGACCCTGTTATTGTAGAAACAGTAACCGGGCCAGCAGAGGAAAAAATGGAAGCCGCTCTTAGGCGTTGTGTTAATGAAAGGCTATCAAAACAAGCGCGCGAATCTTATATAGATGAGGTTAAGAACGAGTTGGTTCAGCAGTTTATCGAGGCCTTTCCGGAACAAGAAAACTCGATAAGGAAAGTTATTGATGCAGTTGAAAAAAAGATAGTCCGTCATATGATTGCAGTGGAAAGATTGCGAATTGACGGTCGTGCAATTACGGAAGTGCGTCCAATATCTGTTGAGGTGGGTGTTTTGCCGCGTCCCCACGGTTCTGCGTTGTTTACCAGGGGGCAGACGCAGATTCTTACGGCGGTGACGCTGGGGACAATTTCCGATGAGCAGATCCTGGATGGCCTGGGAGTGGAAGAGTCCAAGCGATTTATGCACCACTATAATTTCCCCCCGTTTAGTGTAGGAGAGACCAGACCGATAAGATCCCCCGGTCGGAGAGAAATAGGACACGGCGCGCTGGCAGAGAGGGCGCTTTTGGCAGTTATTCCTTCGGAGGAGGAATTCCCGTACACGATCCGCCTTGTTTCTGAAGCTCTTGAATCCAACGGTTCCACCTCTATGGGGAGCGTCTGCGGCAGCAGTCTGGCGTTAATGGATGCCGGTGTCCCTATAAAAGCGCCGGTTGCGGGAGTTGCTATGGGCCTGATCAAAGAAGGTGAAAATATTACTGTGCTTACTGATATCCAGGGATTGGAAGATCACCTCGGCGATATGGATTTTAAGGTTGCAGGGACGGCAAAAGGTATTACTGCTCTCCAAATGGATATCAAAATTACCGGTATTACCAAAGAAGTAATCGAAAACGCCCTGGCACAGGCATATGAAGGGCGCATGCACATTCTAAGCAAAATGCTTGAAGTGATTTCAGCCCCGAGGCCGGATCTCTCCCCGCATGCACCGCGGATTATTCATACGACGATTGATCCTGAGAAAATCCGTGATGTTATCGGCCCGGGCGGCAAGATCATCAAGAAAATCGTGGAGGAAACCGGTGCTGATATTGACATCGAAGACGACGGCCGGGTGTTTATCTCATCTGTTGACCAGGAAAAAGGCAAAAGGGCACTGCAAATCATTGAATCACTGACTAAGGAAATCCAGACCGGTGAACTTTATAGCGGGCGGGTTACCAAAGTAATGGATTTTGGCTGTTTTGTCGAGATTATTCCTGGTGTTCTGGGGTTGCCAGGCAAGGAGGGTCTTGTTCACATTTCCCAGCTCGAACACCACCGGGTAAACAGGGTGGAGGATGTTGTTAAAGAAGGAGATACGATTCTGGTAAAAACTATTGGTTATGATAACCAGGGACGCTTGAAGCTCTCTAAGAAAGATGCCATGCCCGCGCCGGAAGGGAAAACGGCAAAAGAAGACCATAGGGCTCGCGACCGTGGTTCACGTCCACAGAGGCGCCGGGAAATTGGCCGCAGTTAAAGAATAATGGCCTGTCTGTACCCTGGTAACTGCTGCTGTAATATATTTTATTAAGAATCTGCTAATATATTTATATATATATCGAGGCGCTGGTTTCGGCACGGTGGCAGCCTTAACCAAATGGTAACTAATACCTCAAATAAGAGGTTTTTTTATTTAATATTATTGCACTGGACAGCATAGGAATTTAAGGGAGTTTACCGGTAAATAATCAAAAAGAAAAATGGGAAACCTTGTATTAGATTAGTTATTACACAATACTTTTTCTATCCTTTAAGCTGTTGTCAAGAGTAGCATTATCACTGCATATTTCCTGTATACTCCAATATCTTTTTTAAGATATTAAAGGAATTAGATTGGTTTTAAAGAACATGTTTAGGTATTGCATTTTGAGGAGGTTTCGTTTTTATGTTCCATAAGGTTACCCTTGATAACAACATACATATTCTTTTAGAACAAATTCCATATGTTCGTTCGGTAGCTTTAGGGTTCTGGGTAGATGTAGGTTCACGAGATGAAACTCCTGAAAACAACGGTATTTCACATTTTATCGAGCATTTACTCTTTAAAGGAACTAAAAAACGGACTGCTAAGCAAATTGCCGAGGCTCTTGATGCGGTAGGCGGGCAGTTAAATGCATTCACAACCAAAGAATATACCTGTTATTATGCCAGAGTACTGGATGAGCATTTTGGCCTGGCTGCAGATCTGCTGAGCGATATGATTTTTGACTCAATATTTGATGCTGATGATATCGACCGCGAGAGAAATGTTATCATTGAGGAGATAAAAATGTACGAAGATGCCCCTGATGAGCTGGTGCATGATGTTTTTGCAGGCTCAATGTGGCAGGGCCACGCACTTGGACGCCCTATCATCGGGACTGCTGATGTGATTGCAAAACTTTCAAGAGATAAAATAATTGAGTTTTATAATTCTTATTACAAACCGGGCAATATGATTGTAACGGTTGCCGGCAATATTGGCAAAGAAGAAGTCATTCAAAAGTTGCGTCCTATTCTTGAATCAAAAACGGGCGTTGTCCCGGCCAGAACAATGGCAGCTCCATTGCCGAAACGAGATGTGGTTTGCCGGAGTAAAGAAACTGAACAGGTGCATTTGTGTGTTGGGACCCCTGGCCTAAGCCTCGATCATGAGAAAACGTATACCTTCCAAATCATCAACACGATCCTGGGCGGTGGCTTAAGTTCGAGGCTGTTTCAGGAGATCAGGGAAAAGCGTGGGTTGGTTTATTCGGTTTACTCTTACCACAGCTCATATCATGATACCGGTCTTTTTTGTGTTTATGCCGGTTTAAGTAAACAAAATGTAGAAGAGGTGTTGGAGCTTATCTTTAAACAAATAAAGGACATCCGGTTAAATAGCGTGAAAGAGGAGGAACTCCAGCGGGCCAAAGATCAGCTCAAGGGCAATCTCTTATTGAGCCTGGAAAATGTTAGTACACGAATGAGCAGGTTGGGGAAATCCCAGCTCTACCTGGGGAAGATTGTTCCTCCGGAAGAGATCGTGGAAAAATTGAATAAAGTAACAGTTGCCGATGTTAAGGAACTGGCTGAAGAAATGCTTGACCCCAGATGTTTTTCCCTGGCGACCATTGGCCCCTGGGAGGACTGTGGCAGTTTGGAGAAAGTGTTGGGACAGTTAATATGAGTTTTTCTATTGTTATCAAAATTAAAAAAGTATCTGATAAAATAGGTTATTCCATACCTTTTCCCCGTTATGCCACAGCGGGTTCGGCAGGGCTGGATTTGCCTGCCTGCCTTGACGAGCCTTTGGTTGTGCCGCCAGGCGCGAGGGTGAAAATTCATACCGGTATTGCCATTGAGATTCCCGGAAGGCATATCGTCGGGCTGATCTTCCCAAGGAGTGGCCTGGCAGCAAAACACGGCATTTCTCTGGCAAATGCCGTGGGAGTTATTGACAGCGACTATAAAGGTGAAATTATTGTAGCCATTCAAAATCAGAGTGACATGGAATACACTATCACCCCGGGGGAAAGAATCGCTCAGCTTGTGTTCTTGCCGGTATATGAGGCTGTCCTGGAGCCGGTGGAGGAGCTGGAAGAAACAGGTCGGGGTGCGGGGGGGTTTGGTTCCACAGGTAAAATATAATAATCATGTTATTTTTTTTGTCATAATTGCTGCATGTCCCACATAGATTTATGATGGGGTGGGACAATGTCCAGCGAGTTTATACTTGGGTTGATTGTGTTACTGCTGGTTATACTCTCATTAAGAGAAAGAATTTATCAATACCGGTACAGGGAAAAGGATTGGGGGGTCATCGGCGAGAGTAAAACAAGCCCACTTTCCCAGGCCCTGGCTAATCTTATTGGTGTAGCCGGAGGTATTTATCTTTCGCTTGTATTGCTTTGCACTTTTGTTGAATTAGAAATTCCATCACGTGTGCATTTAGGCCAGTTTAGCCTGGAACCGCTGGCTACGATTTCGATCGTTCTGGCTTTGGCTCAGCCTTATTTACAGAGAGTGATCCAGGCCTGGCGAAGGATATAGAGTGTGGGGGTGGCGGAAATGAGGATGGCCGATCTTGTTGGAAAGGAAATAGTCAATATCTACAATGGTGCCCGGCTGGGTGTGGTTGGCGAATCCGACATGGATATAGAGGTGGATTCGGGTGAAATCCGTTCAATTATCCTCCCTAAGAAGAGTAACATTATTAACCTTTGGGTTGACAGGCAACAACTCATCATTCCCTGGGAGGCCGTAAAAAAAATCGGTGAGGAAGTAATTATCGTGGACCTCGATCAGACCAGTCCGGGCTATCAACGTTATTCTTTCTAAAATATGAAATTATATTGAAGAGAGGGGGCATTAGCCCTCTCTCGAGGTTTTTGACAAATTACCTTGAGGTTGAAACGCTCGCTTTAGCGTGCTTCGCGTCGAGTGAACCAAGGGCTCGTTTCGGGCGATATTGGACCGCCTTCAACTCGCCGTCCTGGCTCGGTTCAGGCTTTC
>JGI12104J13512_1001481_pt1 | contig 17170 bp, 19 predicted proteins | sample TerdegcTABiofilm_FD_13512 | JGI IMG/M metagenome (IMG submission 13512)
CAGTCCAAAGCTGCTGAACCGCCGCGTGGCATTGTATGCCCGCGATGCGGGTGCTGCCACTTCCGCACAACGCACACTGAGCCCTTGCCCAGCGGCCGCATCCGCCGCCGTAAGGTCTGCCGGCACTGCGGCCGACGCATGGTGACCTACGAGCTGCCCCCCGGGATGGCAGGCCCGGATCGCTAGATGTAGCACGATTTCGTTTTTTTGGGCGATTCGGCCGACAGGTCGCGACCAATTGGCATATATAAGAACATAGACGGCAGCATGTTTCTGTAGTTACCTTGAGGGACCATGACCGATCATCTCGACGAGACCATTCGCCAGAACGCCCAGGGGCCAGCTAAGGTCGCCAGTGATGCGGGCAGTGTCGAGCAGCATTCGCTTTCCGAACAGATCGAGGCGGATAAGTACTTATCAGCAAAAGAGGCCGTGCAGAAAACTCGCCGCGGCTTGCGTTTCAATAAGCTCGTCCCGCCGGGGGTGAACTGAATTGTTGGCGTGGATTCGGCATATATGGGCCAGGAAGGCCAACCCCACCCGTCGTCGCCCGCGGCAGACGTCGCTTTATCTACGGGCCCGCTACGACGCGGCGATGACCACCGAAGACAACCGCCGGCATTGGGCCAATGCCGATGGGCTTTCGGCCCGGGCGGCCAACAGCCCCGAGGTCCGGCGCGTCTTACGGAACCGCGCCCGCTACGAGGTAGCCAACAACAGTTATGCCCGGGGGATCGTGCTCACGCTGGCCAACGACACCATCGGTACCGGCCCGCGGCTCCAGATGCTCACCTCAAATGCTGAGGCGAACCGACGGATCGAGCAGGAGTTTTCCCGGTGGGCCAAGGCCGTGGGGCTGGCCGAGAAACTCCGCACCATGCGGATGGCCCGGGCCCAGGATGGCGAGGCGTTTGCCATCCTGACGAGCAACCCGCGCTTGCCCACGCCCGTGAAGCTCGACCTCCGCCTGGTCGAGGCCGACCAGGTGACCACACCTGACCTGAACGCGCTTGACAGCAATGCCGTGGATGGGATCGTCTTCGATTCGAGCGGCAATCCGGTCGAGTATCACGTGCTCCGCACGCATCCGGGGGATACGCTCGGGGTTGTGGGCCGCCAGTACGACCGCCTGCCGGCTGCTTCGGTGATCCACTGGTTCCGCATGGACCGCCCCGGGCAAGTTCGCGGCATTCCCGACATCATGCCGGCCCTGCCGCTTTTTGCCCAGCTGCGGCGATTCACGCTGGCGGTGATCGCCGCGGCCGAGACGGCGGCCGACTTCGCAGGCATCCTCTACACCGACGCCCCGCCGGGGGGCGAGGCCGACGCGGCCGAGCCGTTCGAGCCGATCGAGCTGGAAAGCCGGGCCTTGGTTACCATGCCCGGCGGCTGGAAGATGAGCCAGCTTCAGGCCGAGCAGCCGGCGACCACCTACGCGGAGTTCAAACGAGAAATCCTCAACGAAATCGCCCGCTGCTTGAACATGCCGTTCAACATCGCGGCAGGCAACTCATCAGGGTACAACTACGCCTCTGGCCGGCTGGACCACCAGACCTACTACAAGAGTCTGCGGGTCGAGCAGGCCCATTTGGAAAGTGTGGTGCTCGACCGTGTGTTGGCCGCGTGGCTCGATGAGGCGGTGCTGATCCCCGAGCTGTGGCCAGAGGACCTGGGGCCCATGCCCGACTGGCCGCACCAGTGGTTCTGGGACGGGCAGGAGCACGTGGACCCGGCTAAGGAGGCGACGGCCCAGGCCACGCGCCTGGCCAGCCACACGACGACGCTGGCCTACGAGTACGCGCGGCAGGGGCGTGATTGGGAGGAGGCCCTCCGTCAGCGGGCCAAGGAGCTGGCCTTGATGCACGAGCTTGGGCTCGCTCCGGCCCAGGCCGTGCCGGGGCCAGCATCGAATGAGGCGTCTACCGACGAGGACAACGAAGAGGAGGAAGTGACCAATGCCGCTACCGCAGCGTAAGCCCGGCGAAGGGCACGATGAGTTCATCGAGCGGTGCATGGCCGATCCGGTCATGGTGAAGGAGTTCCCCGACGCGGCTCAGCGCCGGGCCGTCTGTCAGCGTCAGGCACAGATACGCGCGGAGACGCGCCTAAGCCTGGTTTGCGATCCGAGCAGTATCGCGATCGAGGCTGCGTCGGAAGACGCTCCAACCGATGGTGGCGCAAAACCGAAGCTACCACGGTTCTCGATGGTCGCCTATACCGGCGGGCCGATGCGGGTCGCCGGGTGGCGCTATCCGGTGATCGTGGACTTGGCTGGCCTGTCTATCCCCTCGCAGAGTCGGCCGATCCGCTTCGGCCATGACATGCAAAGCGGCGTGGGGCACACCGACGCGATCCGCGTCGAGGATGGCCGCCTGGTAGCTACGGGCGTGGTGTCCCGCGACACGCCGGCAGCCCGGGAGATCGTGGCCAGTGCCCGCAATGGCTTTCCCTGGCAGGCCTCGATCTCCGCCCAAGTCGAAGAATTCGAGTTTTTCAAGGAGAACCAAACGGTGCTCGTCAATGGTCGCCAGTTCGTCGGGCCGGTGAACGTCATCCGCAAGGCCACATTGGGCGAGATCAGTTTCGTGGACCTGGGGGCCGACGGGGCGACCGCAGCCAGTGTGCAAGCCAGTCAACAGGAGGACAACCCTATGGAAACCGCGTCTAACGCCAATCAAGTGCAGCCTGATGATCTTGCGAAGACGCAGGTCGCAGCGGCTGACAACCAGGCCGGGCCCGAGCCCGAAGTCGCAAATGCCCAGCCCCGAGCGGCCGACGAACAGGCAGCTGAGGCGGCCCGCATCTTAGCTATTCGTCAAGTCTGCGGCGGGAAACACCCGGAGATCGAGACAAAGGCGATCCAGGAAAAGTGGGACGTCCAGCGCACGGCCTTGGCCGTCCTCCGAGAGGAGCGCCCCAAGGCCCCGGCTGTCCATGTCCGGCCCCCAGAGGCCGTCACTGGGCGAATGCTCGAGGCCGCCTGCATGCTCTCGGCCAAGGCCCAAGGTGTGGAAGAGCTCTTCGACGAGCCGACGCTGGATGTGGCCAGCCACCGGTTCCGCGGCGGGATCGGACTGCAGGAGCTGCTGTTGGAAGCCGCCTGGGCCAACGGGTACACCGGCCGCAGCTTCCGCGACAGCCGCACCGTGCTGCGGTTCGCCTTCCGGCCGGAACTGGAGGCCGGCTTCTCGACCATCGACATCGGCGGCATCCTCTCCAACGTGGCCAACAAGTTCCTCTTGGACGGCTTCTTTTCGGTCGAACGCACCTGGCGGAACATCTGCGCGGTACGGAACGTCTCAGACTTCAAAACGGTCACGAGCTACCGGCTGATCGGCACGGACCAGTACGAACAAGTCGCCCCGGGCGGGGAACTGAAGCACGGTACGCTAGGCAACGAGACCTACACCAACAAGGCCGACACCTATGGCCTGGTGCTGTCGATCGACCGCCGGGACATCATCAACGACGACCTGGGGGCGATCACCACTGTGCCCCGCAAATTGGGCCGGGGGTCGGGCCTCAAGATCAACGACGTCTTCTGGAGCACGTTCCTCAATAACGCTAACTTTTTCTCCACGGCCAACAAGAACTACCTGGAAGGGGCCGACACGGCCCTGTCGATCGATGGGCTCACGAAGGCCGAGGTGGCCTTCATGGACCAAGTGGACTCCGACGGCAAGCCGATCGGGATCATGCCGTCGATCCTCTTGGTGCCCACGGCGCTATCAGCCATCGGCTCGCAGCTCTACAAGTCGATGGAACTGCGGGACACCACCAGCAACAAGAGCTACCCGGTGGCCAACCCGCACCAGGGCAAGTTCCGCGTGGAGGTGAGTCGCTACCTGTCCAATGCCTCTTATTCGGGCAGTTCCAGCAAGGCGTGGTATCTGTTGGCCCTGCCGGACGACCTGCCGGTGATCGAGGTGGCGTTCCTCAACGGCCAGGAGAGCCCGACGATCGAGACGGCCGACGCCGACTTCTCGGTGCTCGGCATCCAGATGCGCGGCTATCACGACTTCGGTGTCGCCCTGCAAGACCCGCGGGGCGGCGTGAAGATGAAGGGCGAGGCCTGATCCTTTGGGTGAGGGCTGACAACTGAAAGCTGAACACGGAAGGAGCAACCCAGATGGCACTTGCGGTTTTCGTACAAGAGGGAGACCAGATCGACTACACGCCGTCGGCGGATGTGGCGGCTGGCGATGTGGTGGTCCAGGGGGACTTGGTGGGCATCGCCCGTAGTGCGATCCCCGCCGGCACACTGGGCACGCTGGCCGTGGCTGGCGTGTTCGACGTGGTGAAGGCGAGCGAGACGGAGTTCGCAGTCGGGGCTAAGGCCTATTGGGACGCCACCAACAAGCTGGCGGTGACCGCCGACGGCGGCGGGGCCAACAAGCTTGTGGGCAAGGCCGTCCGCGCGGCGGGCGCCGGGGCGACCACCGTCCGCGTCCGGCTGAGCCAGTGATCCGCTCATGGGCGACCTGCTCGATGACGGCTTGGCCTGGCTGGCCGAGCAGCTCAAGGCCCATGCCTCGCGGACAGTAGTCTATCGCCGCGGGACAAGCGAGGTCACTGTTCAAGCCCTCGTTGGACGGACGCTCTTGAAGCTCGACGACGGCTACGGGGGCGTCCGCATGGAGTGGACCGACCGGGACTTTGTGATTGCGGCCGACGACTTGGTGCTCGGCGGCGAGAAAACGCTCCCACAGCGAGGCGACCAGGTCCGAGAGACCGTCGATGGCAAGGCCTTGGTCTACGAGGTGCTGGCGCCAGGCAGTGAACCGGAGTGGCGCTGGAGCGACCCGCATCGGCGGCTCTTGCGGATTCACACCAAACAGGTCGGCGAGGAGTGACAAAGGATGATGCGACTGCGTGCTGTGATTCTGGTGGCTTTGCTGGCGGGGTTGGCTGCGGTCGGTCTCGGGGCTGTGGTCGGCGGCAACCGGGCCCCCGACGGGACTGAGGTCCAGTGCGATTTTCCCGCGGAGCTGCATCGCCGCAACACCACGTCGCGGGGCCAGGGTTGTTGTGTCTGGACCTCGATCCACCATGCGGCCACCTGGCAGAACGTGCCGGCCTATCAAGAGGCCCCGAAGTGGATTCAGGAGCACGGCATCCCCGGCGGGGCGTATCCGGGGGCCGTGGAAAAGTACCTCCCCGAGATGGCCCGCCAGCGCGGGGAAAGCCAGGCCCCGGCATTCCTCAACTACCAGGGGAGCGACCTGGAGCTGTTGAAGCTCGCCTGCCGCACAGGCCGGATGCCTGCCGTGACGTACAGCTACAGCCCCACTGGCCGCTATGGCGGCGAGCGGATCGCCCACATGGTCAACCTGGTCCATGCCGACGATCACCACTTCGCCGTCTTGGACAACAACTATATCGGGGAAAACCAGATCGAGTGGATGACACCTGAGGAGTTCAGGCGTTCGTGGACGGGCCTAGGGGGCGGGTGGGCGGTCATTTTGCTGAACCCGCCCCCACCGCCTGTGCCGCGGAATTAGGATGTAAGGTAATAAAAAATGTACGCGCTGTTATTTTCGCTCTTCTTTGGGCAGTGCGGCCCGGGCGCTTGTGCGATCCCGCCGCAGGGCCAACCGATGGTCACCGACCGCACGATGTGGCAGCCGGCCATCTTTGATCTAGAACTTGTGCCCCCTGAGGCCCAACTCTGGTTCGACGATTCTGCGGTCCAGGTTGTAAATGGAAAAGCCTATGTGCGAACGCCCCCCTTGGAGCCCGGCCGGCGCTACCGCTATCGCGTCACGGCCCGGTGGGGCGATGTCGAGCGTGCGTGGACTCTGAGCTTTTCGCCCGGGCAGACGGTCCGCGTGGCGCTCCGGCGCGATGAACCCGCGCCCTCGACGGCCCCCGGCGATGCCGACGGCGCCGCACCTCCCGGTGGTCCCGGACCTGCGTCCAAGCCGGAAGGCCGGTTGCCGGTGGTGGAGCAAGACGGAGTCCAGAACTTCGGCATTGATCGCTCCGGCCTCAATGGTTCGGCCGAACGGATCACGCTTGATGGCCGGGAGATCACCCGTTCCGAGGCTGCGCAGATCCTTCAGGCTGGGAGCCTTCACGACGACAGTGGCAAGTTGCGCCTGACGGTGATCGGCACGGAGGCCGACCGCCGCCGGGTGCTCGATGACCTAAAAGGCCCGCTTGCCGATATGGCCAGTCAATGCCTGGTCCAAGACTATTCGCCGGATCATTGGGCCGTGGCTAGGGCAGGCTTCTACACGACTGGAAAGCCGACGATCTACGTGCAGGCCCCAGACGGCAAAGTCCTGCATCGCCAAGACGACTATATGGACGGGGCAGAGGGATTGAGGCTGGCCTTCGAGCAACTTCGCAAACCCGATCCGGACTACCGCCCAGACAAAGATCCGGACCTCAGGCGGCCGGTGAGAGGCTTGTTGTCGAGGGTCTTTGAATTTCTGATGCATCCCTTCCGTACAATCCTCTCGTGGCTTCTCGCCGCGGGGGTGGCGTTCATCCTTGTCGTGTTGGTGATGAAAGGCTGGCTGTTCTACCTCTTCGGCCTTTTGGCAAATCTCGTGCCCGGGCCGCCGAAGACTACTCCCAAACCGCAAAGCCAGGGCTCTAAGACCCGCACGCCCCGGCGATCTTCCACCAAATCACGCGCGAGGAGGTGATCGGCGTGTCTACGATCGTCAATCTAGCCGATGCGGTGGTCTCGGAGCTGAACAACGAAGAGTGGAGTCTCCCGTTCGCCGCCCGGCGGCTCTATCGGCCGCGATTTGCGCCAGTGGACTTGAAGACGCTTCAGGTGAGCGTCGTCCCCAGAGCTTTGCTGATGGAGGGGGCAAACCGCACTGAGGACAGCCACCAGTACCAAATCGACGTCGCCATCCAACAGAAGCTCGATGCCGAGACGGTAGAAGAGATCGATCTATTTGTGGGGCTGGTCGAAGAGATTGCCCGGCATTTCAGGTGGCGGCGGCTGGCGGCGATGCCCAGCGCGTTGTGCGTCAAGGTCGAGAACGAGCCGGTCTATGCCATCGAGCACCTCGAGGAGCTGCGGTGCTTCACCAGTATCCTGACCCTCTCGTTTCGTGTGCTGGAGTGAGCGATGGTGGGAATGAAGGCGAAAACCCGCAGCCAGATGCACAAGGTCGCCCGGAAAGCCAAGCGGGCCAACATCGAGAATCTTGGTCATGCCGGTGGTGCGATCCGGCTGGCGGCCATCCGTAGCATCCGCAAGCGCAAGGGACCGGCACCACCGGGCCAGCCACCGCATACGCACACCCGGCGTCTGCCCCGGGCGATCAAGTACGCCGTCGAGAAATCTCGCCAGGCGGTGGTCATCGGGCCGGACGTGGAGTCGTTCGGCACCGCCGGGAAGGCCCACGAGCATGGCGGGCGCTACCGGCATGAGCGCTACCCGAAGCGCCCCTTCATGGGCCCGGCCCTGGAAAAGATCAAACCCCGCCTGCCGAAACTATGGGCCGGATCGGTACGGTAATTCACACTGTGGAGGATAGAACATGACAACCAATTGGAAACTCGGCCGCGAGTGTACGCTGTCGATCGGCAGCAACCCGTTGAAGCTGGCCAAGGAGGTGACCGTCGAGCTGGGTGGGAGCGAGGCCGACGTAACGACGCGGGACAGCCAGGGCGTGAAACGGACCGTGGTGGCGCTCAAGGAATTGACCATTTCGGGTACAGCGATCTACTCGCCTGATGATGTTGCCGTGCAGGCCCTAATCACCGCCTACACGGACGGCACTGCGATCGAGGTGACCATTTCGGACCCGACCTTGAGCTACACCGGCAAATGGGCGGTCACGAGCCTCTCGCAAGGCCAGCCGCTGGAGGACGTGGCCACGCTGGAATTCACGCTCAAACCGACACTGGAGGCCTCGACAGTATGAGAACTTTCCAGGATAGCGCCGGCCGAACGTGGACGGTCGCCGTCAACGTGGACGCTGTTAAACGGGTTCGCGACCTCTTGAAGGAGGACCTGCTCGATATCGAGCAGACTTTGCCGCGGCTTCTCGTCGACCCGATCCTCTTGTGCGATGTGGTCTATTGCGTCTGCAAGCCACAGGCGGATGCCGAGAAGATTTCCGACGTGGACTTCGCCCGGGCGATGGCGGGCGGGACCATCGCCCAGGCCAAGGCGGCCCTGCTCGAGGAACTCGTGGATTTTTTCCCCGAGCCGAGCCAGCGGGAGACCCTCCGGCTGGCGATCGCCAAGTACAACCAACTGAGCCAACGAGTGAAGGAACTGGTCACAGCGCGAATGAACAGCCCGGCGTTGGCGCAGGAGATCGAGGCTGCCCTGACGGGCGCTTACGACTCGTTTACGAGCTAGCGGGGATTGTTGGCGTCGACCCGGGGCCGCGGACCTTGCGGGAGTTGTGCTGGATGGTTGAGGGTCGGCAGCGGGACCAGTGGAACCACACGGCGCAGGTACTGGCCATGCTTTATAACGCTTTTCGTGGCAAAGGTCAGAGAGCACTTGGCCCGGCAGATTTTCATCCGCTGGTCAAAAAGCCTACTGCTGTTCTGACGCTTAAGCAATTGAGAGAATTGGGGTTCCTGAAACCGTCCAAGGATTGAGCCGATGCCAAACCCTTCGGGAATTCGTGCTGGCCAGGCCTTCGTCGAGCTGTTTGCCGATGACAGCCGATTAGTTCGCGGCCTCAATGCTGCCTCCAAGAGGCTCAAAGACTGGGGACAGAGCGTCACTGCAGCGGGCCAGCGCATGCTAGCCACGGGGGCAGCGGTCACGGGAGGGCTGTTTGGGGCTGTCAACGTGTTTGCCTCGATGGGCGATGTCGTGGCCAAGGCCAGCGATCGCACAGGCATCGGTGTTGAGCGGCTTTCTGAATTGGCTTATGCGGCCGAGCAGTCGGGGGCTGACCTGACCACGCTTGAGTCTGGCCTGCGTCGAATGCAAAAAACGATTGCCGAGGCCTCAGAGGGTTCGAACTCGGCCCAGGAGGCTCTTGCCAACCTGGGGCTTTCCGTGGAGCAATTGGCCGCGCTGTCCCCGGACGAGCAATTCACCCTCATCGCCGATCGACTGGCCCAGATCGCTGATCCCGCCCAGCGGGCCGCGGCGGCCATGAAAGTCTTCGGCCAAGCAGGGACCCAGCTTCTCCCTATGGTCGCCGACGGTGCTACCGGCATCGAGGCTCTGGCCAGCCGAGCGCGAGAGCTAGGCCTGGTCATCAGCACGGAGGACGCAAACGCCGCTGTCGAGCTGGGCGATTTGATGGGCGACCTCTGGAAGATGATCAAGATGGTCGCCTTCACGATTGGATCAACCCTCGCCCCCCTGCTCAAGGACCTTGTTCAACGCGCGTTTGGGGTGATTAAGAGTGTGACGGATTGGATCAAAGCCAACAAGACTGTAGTTGTGACAGTTTTTAAAGTGGCCGCCGCGGTGGCAGTCGGCGGGGCGGCTTTGATCGCCTTGGGCGGCATTCTCACCGGACTGGGCTTTGTCTTCGGCACGCTTGCGAGCATCGTCGCCGGTGTGGGGACGGCCTTGGGCATGATTGGATCGGTGTTGGGTGCGATCCTATCGCCCATTGGGCTCGTGATTACTGGCCTGGTATCGCTCGGCGGCTATCTGCTTCATATCTCTGGCACGGGGCAGAAGGCTTTGTCATGGTTGGGCCAACAGTTCGCCGCCCTGCGGGATACGGCCCTAGCCGCCTGGCAGGGGATCTCCGACGCCTTGGCCGCCGGGGACCTCAGCCTGGCCGCCCGAGTACTATGGCTGACGCTCAAGATGGAGTGGCAGAAGGGCGTGGCGTGGCTGACGGACAAGTGGATCGGCTTCAAGGAGGCCTTCATGGCCGTGGCCACCGAGGCGGTCTATGGGACAGCCAAGATTCTCACCTCGGCCTGGGCTGGAATGCAAACCGCTTGGGTCGAAACGGTAGCCTTCATGTCCAAAGCGTGGACCATGTTCACCAACTCGCTGATTATCGGTTGGCGGACGGCCCAAAACTGGATCGCCAAGAAGTTCGTGCAGCTCATGGCGATGTTCGACGAGAGTGTCGATGCCGAGGCCGCCATGCGAATTCTCGACGAGGACTTCGCGCGGGAACAGCAGGAACGGGATCGAGCGACACAGCAACGACTTCACGACATCGAGGCCAGCCGCGAGGCCAAGCGCCAGGCGATCGAAGAGGAAGAACAGGGCACGCTCGATGTTCTAGAAGAGGAACGGCAGCGCCGACACGTGGAGCGCAAGCGGCAGTACGACGCAGACCTCAAGGCGGCAGAAGATGCCGCAGCCCAGGCCCGCCGCGAGTGGCAAGAGGCCCTGGACGAGGCGGCCCGGAAACGGGCGGAGGTCCGAGAGACGGCCGCGCCCGGGCGCGCGAAGGGCATTGATGAGTTGCCCGATGTCGAAAATGCTGCTAAGCGCTCTATCAGCGTGGTTGGAACCTTTAATCCCCTAGCCGCAATTGGCTTGGGGACGGGTAGCCCCCTAGAGCGTGCTGCCCGGGCCGGGGAAGAAACAGCGAAGAATACCAAGAAGCTGGTGCAACAAACCCAGCGCGGTGGGCTAGTGTTCACATAATCAGAGGTGTTGCCGATGGCGATCACCGTACATGAAAAATGGGAAAGTCGCGAGACGACAGTAGGTGAGAGTCCATCAATTGACCTCGTCTTCATCATTCGCGGGACGGACGATGATCTGGCGGTCAAATCGGCATTAGCTGCCGCTTCTCCTGTGCTCTATGACGGGCTTGTTCGCCAGTCGATGCACATTGAACGGATCGCTGAGGACATCTGGGAAGGCTCGGTCCGTTACGGCAAGCTCGAGCCTCCCGAAACCGGCGACTCCAGCTATCAGTTCGACACTGGCGGTGGCACCCAACACATCACGCAAAGTCTGGCGACTGTGGGGCGATACGCCCCACCGGGCAAAACCGCCCCGGATTTCCAAGGGGCCATCGGCGTGACGCACGACAACGTCGAAGGCGTGGATATCACAATCCCAGTCTTCAACTTCTCGGAGACGCACTACATCGCCTCCAATCTCGTAACCCCCGCTTATAAGGCGACGCTCTTCTCTCTCACCGGCAAGGTCAACGGCGGTACGTTTCGGGGGTTTGCCCCCGGCGAGGTTCTCTTCTTGGGTGCCTCCGGCTCGAAGCGCGGCCAGGAGGATTGGGAGATCACCTTCCGGTTCGCCGCCAGCCCGAACGTCACCGGATTGGTGATTGGTGACATAAGGGGTATCAACAAGAAGGGCTGGGAATACCTTTGGGTCCGGTACACCGACGATGAAGACGCCGCAGCTAAAACCCTCGTCAAAAGACCGATTGCCGCCTACGTCGAGCAGGTCTACCCGTACGGGGATTTCTCGGGTCTAGGGATCGGGACGTAAATAGAGGGCTGTCGCCGTGGGAAATCCATTCAAAAAAGTGCAGCCTGGCCAGACGCTGGAAATCCCGGCCGAGGCCTTCAATACCTTTATCGATGCAGCTCTCGACTTCAAGGCCCGGCAACGATCGCAACAGCAGTCTTCCCATCCCCGCCATCCCAGCAGCACAATTATCAAAATCCGCAACCAAACGGGGGCGGACCGCGAGCGGTTTGACGTTGTAGCCTTAGAATCGCCGATCATCCCGCCTGCGGACAACCTTCAGGCCTTCAAAGGCGAGCCAGCTATAAACGGAGTGGTTCCCCAAGGGGGCGAGCATTTCGCCATCTTATTGGAGCCAGTCCCCGCAGGCCAGATCGCCCGTTATGCCTGCGTTTCCGGGGTGACAGTTGCTCGCGTCAATGTGCTCGACGAGGCGCACCAGTATGCCGACATCGCTCATGACACTTGCCAATACCTGGAAAGCTGTCCTTCGGGCGGGGCCGCTCTTCTCTGGAGAGAATCGGGTACAGGCGTTAAGTGGGCGATTGTTCGCCTTGGGAATGTGCCCGACGATATCTGCCGCTTTAAATTGGCCGCCCCTCTGGATCGCTGTGGCCAGGCCGAGGCCGTCAAGATCGTCTCCAGCCAGTCCAGTTCTTCGGGCATAGGCCAATTGCAATGGTGCGACACGGCAGAGACCATCACGATCTTCGACGCCCTGGGCATCGCCCCGGCAGACGGGCTCCCGGTGGACACGTTCGGCTGGGCCAAGTGGATGGCCGATAGCCAGGCGTGGGAATTGCTTTACTGGGGCGAGGGTTGCTGCGCCAGTTCTTCGAGCAGCTCCAGTAGCTCCTCGTCATCGAGCAGCTCTTCCAGCGGCTCGAGTAGCTCATCGTCTAGCAGTTCGTCTTCGGGTAGCAGTTCCTCGTCATCGAGTAGTAGTTCTTCCTCCTCGGGTAGCAGTTCGTCATCCTCAGGCAGTTCTTCTAGCGGTTCGAGTAGCTCCTCCGGGTCGTCAAGCGGTTCTAGCGGCTCGTCGTCTGGCAGTTCCGGTTCGTCCGGAACTTCTGGCGAGTGCCAATGTCTGACGGTGATCACGAGCGTCTCCGTAGACGAAAATGGCTGCCTGGTCGTTACCGCCCGGGAAATTTGCATGCCAGTCGATTGTCCTATGGGCGACGAATACACCTACACAGTCTGCCCGCCTAGTTCTTCTAGCGGTAGCTCTAGTTCATCGAGCGGTTCTTCTGGGGCTTCGTCCAGCTCTTCCTCTGGTAGCAGTTCGTCTTCTAGCGGTTCATCAAGCGGTGGACCGTCGTCGAGCTCAAGTGGCCTGTCCGGTAGTTCGTCGTCTAGGGGGGACAACTCATCGTCTTCGGGCGGTTTTTCCAGTAGCGGCCCTTCATCCAGCAGCTCCTCGGGTAGTTCGTCGTCCAGCAGCGGGCCGTCGAGCAGCGGCCCTTCGTCGAGTGCCTTGGGCAGTTCTTCCAGTTCAAGTAGCGGGCAGAGCAGCTCATCGTCATCCGGGGCCGAGGGCAGCTCCTCGAGCAGCAGTCCGCCCTCGTCGAGCGGGTCGGTCCCTCCGCCGCCACCACCTCCTCCCCCTCCGCCTCCGCCCAGCAGCTCGTCCAGCGGAAGCTCGTCGAGCTCGTCAGGCTTGTCGAGCAGCTCGTCATCCTCGGGCCCGTCGAGCAGTTCGTCCGGTTCGCCAGGCGTTGGGGGCAGCAGTTCCTCCGGCCTGGGAACGCCCAGCTCGTCGTCCGGCAGCAGCCCCACGAGCAGCAGCGGCGAGGAGTCCAGCAGTTGGTGGTGAGCATGGCAGTGCGGCTGAGTCGATATGGCGACGCGGTCCAGCGCTGGATCGCCGCGGGGCGGCCCGTGCGGAGCGACGACCGCGTGCGAGAGATCTTCGACACGATTTGCCGCCCTTGCGAGCACTTCGATGCCCAGCGGCAGACCTGTCGGCTCTGCGGGTGCCACGTCCGCCGCAGCGGCTCGGCCTTGGCCAACAAGATCAAGATGGCCACCGAACGCTGCCCCGCAAGGCCCCCCAAGTGGATCGAGGAGGTTTCTCAAGGATGAGGCTTTTCATTCTGGGTTATCCCGGTGGCATGGGCGGGGCGAACACGGAATGCTGGCACACGGTGAAGCTTTGGCGCCAGGCCGGCTGGCAGGTTCATCTGATTCCCACCTGGGGCCGCGACGATAACTGGCGCCAGCGGCTCGACGCGATCGGCGCCGTGACCCATCACGTGCCGGCGGCCGAACTGGAGAAGGTGCCCAGGCTGGCCGGCTCGACCGTGGTGGCCATGTGCAACGGGAATCTCTGGGGCGTCTACGGCCGGCTCCGCAAGCTGGGCTGCCGCGTGGTGTGGGTCAACTGCATGACGTTCCTGTTTCCCGACGAGCGGCGGGCCACCCAGGAGCACGGCCCGGCCGACGCCTATGTGTTCCAAAGCCAGTTCCAGCGCTCGATGCTCGAACCGGAGCTTCTGAAATTGGGCTACCGGCCCGAGCAAGGCCACCTGATTCGCGGGGCGTTCGACCCGGGCGAATTCCCGTTCAACCCCCGCCGCCATCCGCCGAACACGGAGTTCGTCATCGGCCGCCTGGCCCGGCCGGACCTGGACAAGTGGTCCAGCAACACCTGGCCCATCTACGCGAGCGTTCCCTATGCCCATCGCAAGGCCTTGGCGATGGGCTGGACCGACAGGCTGGCTGGGAAGCTCGGCAAGCCGCCCGCTTGGGCGACATGCCTCAAACCCCAGGAAATCTCCACGCAGGATTTTCTGGCTCGCTGCCACGCCCAGCTGTGCATCAACGGCGGGGCCCGCGAGAACTGGCCCCGCGTGGGCCTGGAGGCGATGGCTGCCGGCGTACCCATCGTCACTCAGAACCAGTGGGGCTGGCGGGAGATGGTCCGGCACGGCGTGACAGGATACCTGTGCGCCAACGACCAGGAGCTGGCGTACTACACGGCCCACCTGGCCTACGACGAACGAAAGCGTCTCACCATGGCCGAGGCCGCCCGGGCCCATGTCCAGCGGCTGGCCGACCCGGAAACCATCCTGGCCGGCTGGCAGCGGCTTTTCGATTCCCTGGGCACCGCACGGAGTAAGGCCGCATGATCGGGATCGCCATCGCCGCCGTGGGCATTTCCCGGGAAATCGTCCAGCGGTGCTACCAATCGCTCGTCGACGCCCGAATCGCCGTACCGTATCGCGTCCATGTGCAAACCGACTGCCAGGGCGGTTTCAGCCGCTCCGCCGCCCGCAACCAGGCCATCCTGGCCCTGCTTTCCCACTGTGACAAGATCATCTGCCTGGACGTGGATTGTCTGGTTTCGCCGGGCTTGATCGAACATGCGGCCGAGAACATCCACGACGGACAGGCCGTATGGATCCTGGTCCGCAGGATACCCGCCTTCGGCGGCCAGTATCGCTGGGACGAATGGCGTCGGTTACGCCCGTGGCCCTGGGGCACCGGGGCCTTCGTAGGGATGACCACCGCCGATTGGCTCCTGGTGGGCGGCTGGGATGAGCGGATCACCACCTGGGGCAGCGAAGATGATGTGCTGGCCCTCCGCCGCAAAGAGCACGGCATCCAGACGCTCAAGGTCGTGGATCATCCGCTGGTGCACGTGGACCACGAGTACCGCGGCCGCAATCTCGAGCACGCCAAAGAGAATCGGCAAATCGGCGCGACGCCGCCGCCCCGCAACTACCTGTCCGGCCGGCTGCCGGTGGACAACCGCAGCCACGTGCTCTATCTCTGGCCCACGGGGCTGTGCCAGGCATCGTGCCCCCAGTGCAGCCAGCAGCACCTGATGGCCCGAGCCCGAGCCTATCAGATGACCCCCGATGAAATCGGCCAACTCATCCAGGCGGCCCACCGCTCGGGCTATCCCCCCTTCCGCCAAATCATCGTCGCCGGCGGCGAATCTCTCTTGTGGGTTCACTTGGTCGAGGGGCTGCGCATGCTGCGGGAAGCCCGCCTGGGGCCCATCGAGGTTTATACGAACGCCCTGGCCGTCTCGAAGATCGAGGCGGCACTCGGACTCATCGACACCCTGCGGATTTCGCTCTACGCCTGGAACCGGCGGCAGGTGGAAGAGCTCCGCCGGATGCATGGGGCCAAGTGCCGGGTGGTGGACTGCCGCCGGCACTGGCGCTTGCCCACCGCCCCTTACGGCGAGGAAACGCTGCCCGCCGACTGCGTAGGCCCGGGATATCTGCTCTATGACGGCTACCTCTACCCTTGCTGCAACTCGCCGGCGGTCCCTCTGGGGCTTGGCGTCCCACTGGAAGAAGTGCCGCGGTGCCGCGTGCAGCCTGGGTTCGGGGAGCTATTGGCACGGCTGCGGCAGTCCATGGGCCCCTTCTGCCGGGCCTGCGTGGGTAATCGCAAGCTGCGGCCGTGGCTAAAGGAGGTGCGGGCATGAAGATCGCCTGCCTGTGTGCAACGTTCAACCGGCCGGCCCAGTTGGCCGAGGCGATAGAATCGTTTCTCCGCCAGACCTACCCGGCCGAGCGGCGGGAACTTGTCATCCTCGATGACGCCGGGCAATACGACCCGGCCGCCTGCGACCATCTGCCCGGGGTGAAACTCATCACCACCCGGCACCGCTTCCGCACGCTGGGCGAGAAGCGGAACGCCACGGCCGCCTTGGCCTCGCCCGACGCGGAAGCCTACGCCGTCTGGGACGATGATGACATCTATTTGCCCTGGCACCTGGAGACGATGGCCCAGGTCTTCGCGGCCGGTATCTCCTGGTCGCGGCCCGCGGAGGTGTGGATCGACCGCCGCACCTACTTGGAACGCAAGCCGAGCGGCGGCCTCTTCCACGGCTCCTGGGGTTTTACCCGCGAGGCATTTCTGGCGGTAGGGGGCTATCCCGCCATGCAATCCGGTCAGGATCAGGCCCTGGCTGCGCGATTCAAACGCGCCGGTATCCAAAGCGCTTCGCCAAGCCAAGTCCTCTCCTCCGAACCGCTCCGCCTCTCTACGCCCCCCATGCCCGAGGCTCCCTGCTCATTGCCCAGCTACATCTACCGCTGGCACACTTACCCGAATGCCCGGCACATCTCGGCCCTCGGCAAGGACGGCTACCAGCGCCGCGGGGAAGAATTTATCGAGCGCGTGCCTTGCCTCACGCCTTGCTGGTCGCACGATTGGAATGCATTGGCCGAGGCGTCTCGGGCGCCGGTTGCCTGAGAGAATCTCTCGCCCCGCTGGGCGCCGGGGGGGTAGTTGACACACACAACAACAGGCATAAAATACCGGCTGGCATTTCTGAACTTTCGCACGTGGCCAGGCCGGCGCTAGATCTTCCTGAGCCTTGTAGTCCGGCACCTACGACGCCCAGGGTAAGTCTTCTCGCCTGCGACCTGCGCCAAAACCTGGAGACGGGAACGATGGGGAGCGTACCCGAGCTGACGGCACACGAGAGCCGCGGCGGGCCGCCGGTGGAACGAACGGCGGCTCACGCCGTGGCGGTTGCTTTTCAGCAGGGCTTGGCGGCCCATCGGGCGGGCGATTTCCAGACGGCCGAAAACATCTACCGCGATATCCTGGCTGCGCAGCCGGACCACGCCGGGGCCTTGCACTTTCTCGGTCTGATCTATTCAGCGCGCGGGGACCACACTGCGGCCCTGGAGCTGATCGAGCGGAGTCTGCGGTTTTGCGGCACGAAGGCGGTCTACTGGAACAACTATGGGGCAGTGCTCAAGAAGATGGGACGGCCGGCCGAGGCACGGGCGGCCTTTGGGAGGGCAATCGCCCTTCGGCCCGAGTATGCGGACGCCTGGTCGA
>JGI12104J13512_1001486_pt1 | contig 17082 bp, 13 predicted proteins | sample TerdegcTABiofilm_FD_13512 | JGI IMG/M metagenome (IMG submission 13512)
GATGCATTGCCGACTGACTGCCGCATGCCCCAACATTCCTCTGGATGAGAATACCCCAAATCTTGCTTGATGTACAGGTGTGCCATATTTGACGCTTACAATAATTTAGTAAATCAGGATCTATTTGATGATTAGTAAAAATTCCTGCAGGAAACATTCCATTACGCGCTAGAAGAGCATTACCAACAAAACCTTCTACCAATACCGGTGGCACATCACCAGGATCGCGATATATAGATAGAGTATCTTCGCAGATGCTATCTAGCGTTCCTGTAATAAACCTATTAATGTCTATACTTGCAACCCATTGTGTAAACCCATTAGGTACTGGGACAGGGGGATTCTGTTGAAGATAGTTGAGGATATATATTCCCCACTCTATTAGGCGCGACCGTATCTCACTAGCTGCCTTTCTGGTAAAGGTCGTTATCATAATATTCTCAGGCATAATGCTTTCAACAAATACAAGACGTAAAGCACGTAAAACAAGAACTGTAGTTTTACCACTTCCTGGCCCTGCCACAATCATTAAAGGCGTATTTATCGGAGCAAGCAAACAACTCTCTTGCTGTGGGTTGGGAGGGTGCTGTTGAAATTGTGGAATTGCGTTTCGAACTAATGGAATATAGTTTTGCAGGCTAATCATCTTTAATCCTCATTATGTGGGGTTGGAGACTATTCCTAAAAAAAAATTCGGCATAAATAGGAAATATCCTTCATATTTTTCTATTTCTACTTTTTCTAGAACAGGAATTTCTGAGACATAAGACAGTAAACAGCAGCTCTTTGTGCTGTATGTGAAGTAATTTTTGCCCAATTAACAATATCTGCTGAACTTATCGGTGTTCTACTTTCTTATGTTCCGGAAATTAGGCAGTATATCGAGAAATTACTAGACAGGTTGTTCCCAGTTGTATCGATGGACACCATCCAGGTAGCCGAGTATCTTGAACAGAAAATACGTCCTGATCTTTGGAAGAAGTATGGGGCTGGCCGCATGCTTTATCCGGTCAATAAAGCATGCGGCTTTTTACTTGAAAGGAGGAACCGTCAGAGCAATTACTCCCTTATTGTAGCTTAGGCATGAGATGAAAAGAAGCACGGCTGGCCGCCGTGCTCCAGTTCCAAATTTATAGTAGCAAAGGAGGAATTTCAAGTGTCAAAAGTAATTGCCCTTGCCAACCAGAAAGGCGGCACAGGCAAAACGACCACAACGGTCAATCTGGGTATCGGCCTTGCGATGCAGGGTAAAAAGGTGCTTTTAGTGGACGCGGACGCGCAAGGCAACCTAACGGATTCGTTGGGCTTCCATGAGCCGGACAATCTACCTGTTTCACTGGCGACCGTTTTAACCAAAAGCATGTTGGAGGAGCCGTATGAGCCGGACGAGGGTATCCTCCAACATGCGGAAGGCATTGATCTCATGCCGGGCAACATTGAGTTGTCGGCCATTGAGGTTTCCCTTGTCAACACCATGAGCCGGGAAACGGTGCTGCGCAGCTACATCAATACCATCAAAGACAGGTATGATTATGTGTTGATCGACTGTATGCCCTCCCTGGGCATGATGACCATTAACGCCCTTGCCGCTGCGGACAGCGTAATTATTCCGGTTCAGGCCCACTATCTGCCCGCCAAAGGAATGACGCAGCTTTTACAGACCATAGCCAGGGTAAGGCGGCAAATCAATCCGAAGCTGACCATTGACGGCGTTCTGGTGACAATGGTGGATAACCGCACCAACTTCGCCAAGGACATTTCCTTTATCCTGCGCCGCGACTACGGCGACAAACTGCGCATTTTCCAAACGGAAATCCCCTTATCTATCCGTGCGGCGGAAACCAGCGCCAAAGGAAAGAGCATTTACCTTCACGACCCCCACGGTCTGGCGGCTAAAGCCTATGAAGCCTTTACAAAGGAGGTGCGGGACATTGGTGAAAAACGACGTGCGAAACAGCATAAAGCTGACCTCAGTAGATGACTTATTCACCACCGAGGAAAGCCGGGCCGAGCAGCAGCGCGAAAAGGTACTGGACATTCCCCTGTCTGAAATCAGCGATTTTCCCAATCACCCGTTTAAGGTAAAAGCGGATGAGGCCATGCTGGAAATGGCGGACAGTGTAAAGCAATACGGCGTTTTAGTCCCCGGCCTGGTGCGGCCCAAAGCGGACGGCGGCTATGAAATGGTGGCCGGACACCGGCGAAAAAAAGCAAGCGAGCTTGCAGGGAAAGAAAACATGCCCTGCATTGTCCGGGAACTGGACGACGATGCCGCCACAATCATTATGGTTGACAGCAATCTGCAAAGGGAAAGCATCCTGCCGAGTGAAAAAGCTTTTGCATATAAAATGAAGCTGGAAGCCATGAACAGGCAAGGGCAACGGACGGATTTAACTTCCCGACAAGTTGTCGGGAGGTTAGAAAGTGCAGATATTATAGGCAAAGATGTCGGTGAAAGCGGCAGACAGATTCAAAGATATATTCGCTTAACTGAACTTATACAACCTGTTCTTGAAATGGTGGACGAAAAGCAGATCGCCTTTAATCCTGCTGTGGAAATCTCTTACCTGGCCGAAAACGAACAGCAAGCCGGGTATCCATATATGTGGCTTACCCTCGATGATAGCTCTGTCGCCTGACTTTTGGCTGGATGACGGCTGTGCTGACGATTTAGAAGTTACCACTGGTGGCGATGCTTGTTTTGATGGTGCAGAGGGTTGAGTTTTTTCTTCTGCCTTTATTACCTCGTTTTTCGTTGGCTCATTTTCTTCAACAGTCTTCGGCTCGGCAACAGGAGTATCTTCAGAAAGAATAATTGGCGGCATTTCTTTTTGACTCGCCTCAATTTCAGCGAATACGGCGGTTTTTACAGGCTCGGCGGGTAAATCGCCGACCTCGGCGTTCCGAGGCCACACAGCGGTACACAATGCGACACAGGCGATAATGCCTATTCCGACGATAATTAGCTTTTTCAATACACCATCTCCCTTCAGCAACAGACACTACCACAGATTGAGGGAGATAGCTACATATATTTCTTTAAAACTGCTTAAATGTAGAATAAACATAAACGGAATCTTTACAAATGCGTAAAATATATTGTAAAGCATATGCAAATTTTGGTATAATTAAGTTGAAACTTAGGAAATGGATTGGCGAAGATGCGAGTAAGTTATAAAAAGTTATGGAAGCTCCTTATTGATAGAGATATGAAAAAGAAGGATCTGCAATTGGCATCGGGATTAAGCTCAACCACCATTGCCAAGCTCTCAAATCATGAGAATGTCAGCATGGAAGTTCTGATTAAAGTATGTGCCACTCTCGGCGTTGATTTCGGAGACATTATGGAATTAGTTCCGGACCTGCGGGACAACGCAAAATAAATTGACATATATCCGATAAAGGAACCAGCTATGGAAATTTTCGATAATATAACAAAAACTGTGAAGAATGATTTAGCGGTTACAATCGAAAAGGGCAGCCGCCTTTCGATTGCTGCCGCTTGTTTTTCCATATACGCATACCAGGTTTTGAAAAAACAATTTGACAATATTGACGAGCTTCGTTTCATATTCACATCGCCTGCCTTTGTCACTGAAAAAGCGCCTAAAGAAAAACGCGAATTTTATATCCCCCGCTTAAGCCGTGAGCGCAGCCTTTACGGAACAGAATTTGAAGTGAAGCTGCGCAACGAATTAACGCAGAAAGCAATCGCCCGTGAATGTGCCGATTGGATCAGAAAAAAGGTTAAGTTCAAGTCAAATATTACGCCGGAGAACATGGGCGGTTTCCTCAACATAGATACCGGCAATGAACAGATTACATATATGCCGCTCAACGGCTTCACCACCGTGGACATTGGATGCAAACGGGGGAATAACAGCTACAACATGGTTACCAAGTTCCCTGCACCGCACAGTCAGGAATTCGTCCGGCTGTTTGAAAGTGTCTGGAATGACAGGACGAAATTACAGGACGTAACTGAAGAGGTCATCGAGAGCATCACCGCCGCTTACAACGAAAACTCGGCGGAGTTTCTTTATTTCGTGGCTCTTTACAACATATTCAATGAATTCCTCGAAGACATCTCCGAGGATGTGCTTCCAATGAAGCAACCGGGTTTAAAGAAAGTAAAATCTGGAGTATGTTATATGATTTCCAAAAAGATGCGGCGCTTGCAATAATAAATAAGCTTGAAAAATATAATGGGTGTATTTTGGCCGATAGTGTAGGACTTGGCAAGACGTTCACTGCCCTTGCTGTAATCAAATACTATGAAAAAAAGAACAAATCTGTGCTTGTGCTATGCCCGAAGAAACTGGCAGACAATTGGAATACTTTCAGGAGTCATTATAGAAATAATCCGCTCATTTCCGACCGGCTTGGATACACTGTTCTTTACCACACTGACCTTTCGCGCGAACACGGCATGTCAAACGGCAATGACCTGGAAAAAATATATTGGGAGAATTATGGGCTTATAGTCATCGACGAATCCCACAATTTCCGCAATGGCGGCGAAGTTTATGGAGATGATGCGCGTGAAAACCGTTATCTCCGACTCTTGAACAAGGTTATTCGCCCGGGTGTGGAGTCAAAGGTGCTTATGCTGTCGGCAACACCGGTAAACAACCGTTTTGTCGACTTACGCAATCAGCTTGCACTCGCTTATGAGGGAAATTCCTGCCTGATAAATGAAAAATTGAACACATCGAAACCAATTGATGAGATTTTCCGTAATGCTCAAAGAGCATTTAATATCTGGAGCGACTTAGGACCGGAAAAGAGAACAACAGCTGCGCTTTTAAAGATGCTGGACTTTGACTTCTTTGAAGTACTGGACAGTGTGACCATTGCTCGCTCCCGAAAGCATATTGAAAAGTATTATAACATGAATGACATCGGAAAATTCCCGGAAAGGCTCAAGCCTGTGTCTCTGCGGCCAAGCCTGACCGATTTGGACAACGCCATAAATTATAACGAGATATATGACGAGCTTATGAAGCTTAATCTTGCAGTCTATATTCCAACAGATTTTGTTTTTGAAAGCAGACGGGACAAGTATGTCGACCCTGACGTCAATATCAACCGTGCGGGGCGAGAGCAGGGCATCCGCCGCCTGATGAGTATCAACCTTCTCAAACGGCTGGAAAGCTCCGTCTATTCTTTCCGTCTGACTCTCCAGCGCATAAAGAAGCTGATTGATGATACGATCGCTGAAATTGATATGTTCGAGGCCGGCGGAGACGCTGATATTGAGATTCTTAAGTTCAGTGAAGATACCGAATTCGATTATGATGATCAGAACACCGAATTCTTCACCTCCGGTAAAAAAGTAAAAATCGATCTTAACGATATGGACTATGTTACCTGGCGCGACTCGCTTCAGCAGGATTCAGAAGTACTGGAGTTGCTGACGCTTATGGTTGCAGATATTACACCGGAGCATGATACCAAGCTTCAAACCCTGCTTGCGCTCATTTCGGAGAAAATCGAAAAGCCCATCAACGCAGACAATAAAAAGGTACTTGTGTTTTCAGCATTTTCCGACACTGCCGAATACCTGTACCAGAATGTGAGCGGATATATAAAGGAGAAATACGGTCTTAACACCGCCATGATAACCGGCACGGTGGACGGAAAAACAACGATCCCGAAATTCAGGGCGACCTTCAACAATGTTCTGACTTGTTTTTCACCTGTTTCTAAAGATAAAGCGCTGCTTATGCCGGGGTCAGCCGACTGTATCGACATCCTTATCGCCACTGATTGCATTTCCGAAGGCCAGAATCTTCAGGATTGCGACTATTTGGTTAATTACGATATCCACTGGAACCCTGTCCGCATCATCCAGCGGTTCGGACGTATTGACCGTATCGGCAGCCGGAATGCGCGGATACAGCTGGTGAACTTCTGGCCGGATTTGACGCTTGACGATTACATAAACCTGAAAAGCCGTGTAGAAACCCGAATGAAGATATCCGTCATGACCTCCACCGGAGACGACGACCTTATCAACCCGGAGGAAAAAGGCGACCTCGAATACCGCAAAGCACAGCTCAAGCGCCTGCAGGAGGAGGTCGTCGATATCGAGGATATGTCCGGCGGCATTTCCATTATGGACTTGGGATTGAATGAATTCCGTCTTGACCTGCTTGACTACATCAAGAATAATGGTGATTTGGACAAGACCCCTCTCGGTCTCCATGCGGTTGTTCCCGCGAAGGACGATGCGCCGCCCGGCGTGATATTTGTGCTGAAAAACATCAACGGCGGCGTGAACATCGATAACCAGAACCGGCTTCACCCGTTCTATATGGTGTATATTGCGGATGACGGCGAGGTCATCTGCGACCATCTGTCCCCAAAAGAAATGCTGGATAAGATGCGGTATCTCTGCAAGGGAAAAACAGCGCCTTTGGTAGAACTGTGCCGCGCTTTTAATCAGGAAACCAAGGACGGCAGGGATATGGGCCGACTTTCCGAGCTATTAAGTGACGCCATCAACTCCATCATTGACGTGAAGGAAGAAAGCGACATTGACAGCCTGTTCAAAAGCGGGGGCACCTCAGCTCTGAATACAACTATTACGGGACTGGATGATTTCGAGCTGATTTGTTTTTTAGTAATTCGGAATTCGGAATGCGGAATTCGTAATTCATAATTCATAATTCATAAATCGGAATGCGGAATTGAGGAGTGAAGGCAGTATGAAGAGAGAAAACCGTTGTGGTGAAAAGTAAAGCATTTGCTTTGAGAATGATTAAGTTATATAAATTTTTAACTGATGAAAAACATGAGTATATAATGTCAAAACAATTACTGAGAAGCAGTACAAGTATTGGTGCAAATGTAAAGGAAGCCATCCGCGGCCAAAGCAAAGCTGATTTTTATGCTAAACTTAATATATCACTGAAAGAGGCTAGCGAGACGGAGTATTGGCTAGAACTGCTGCACGAAAGCAATTTTATAGAAACCAGCTCATTTGAAAGCGTTTATGCTGATTGCCAGGAGTTAATAAAGCTGCTTGTCGCTATCACGAAAACCCAGAGAAATTCCGAATTACGCATTCCGAATTCCGAATTAGACAGGAGTGTAACGAGTGATTGATTTACCAAAAAGTACGGTATTCAACCGGCGAATACCGAAGCAGAAGTTCTATGAAAACCTCTCCGTGACTGCGGAACTCAAGCGGATATTTGTAGAGCAGATCAATGTGATTTACTGGAGGAATAAAATCTCCCCTACTACAGTGAACATTGCCGCCGGAGAAACAGTCGCGGAAATTGAGGTCATAGAGATACGCCTGAACCAGCCCGGCCTTGACAAGCGGGTGCTGCAGCTGATTGACAGGGAAATCCCCTATCACATCCTTTTCCTGCTTGTGTTTGAGGAGCAAGCACAGGCATGGATCGGCTATAAGGAACAAAGCCAGGGCGGTACGGCGGCTTTCAAACCGGGGACTTATTATAACACCGAATGGCAGCCTGTGAATGAGATATCGCTGCGGATAGACGGACTCAGCATGGATGCCGTATATGAAGGCTTTATCCGGCAGATTGCCGGGGAAAGGCTGGAGGACAAAACCGGAGGCGGTTTGAAAGATGCGGTCGCCCGCGATAAACGGCGGCAGAAGCTGCAAAAGGAAATCGCCGTGCTGGAGAACAAGGTGCGCCGCGAAAAGCAGTTCAATATACAGGTTGCGCTCAATGGAGAGTTGAAGAGATTGAAGAAGGAACTGGAGGAAATTCTAAATGGGCACTAAAAAATTACCACCCATGGAAGTGGTAGCAAGAAATGCTGAGGGGAAGACCACCCCGGCGCTTTGCGCCACCCCTCCAAAGGAGGGGAATAGTTCTCCGGTGAAGGAGGGCTATAATTCCCCTCCTTTGGAGGGGTGCCCGTTAGGGCGGGGTGGTCGCAAATCCAAAAACTATTTCTCTTTGCCCTATAATCCCAAACTGCGCAGCAGAGCAAAAGAACTGCGAAAAGCTGGCAATATCTCTGAAGTTCTGCTGTGGAATCATTTAAAAAACCATCAGTTTAGGGGTTTTGATTTCGACAGGCAGAAAATCATAGGTAATTTTATTGTGGATTTTTTCTGTGCAAACCGTAACGTTGTTTTGGAAATTGACGGAAGCTCCCATGATGATAAAATTGAATATGACGCTGAGCGTGACGCTTTGCTGACTGGGCTGGGGCTGACAGTCATTCATATTCAAGCGAAGGATGTTTTATACAAATTGGATAGTGTAATGGAGATGCTTAGGAGCCACCCCATGTTGAGGTAAAGATACCACCCCGGCGACCACCCCGGCGCTTTGCGCCACCCCTCCAGAGGAGGGGAATATAAGGAGGATAAATTATTTATGGATAATATGCGTTTTGAATCGGCGAACCTGACCGCCGCGAATATAGAAAAAATAGCGGAGCTTTTCCCCGGTGTCGTTACTGAAGGAAAAGTAAATTTCGATCTGCTGCGCTCACTGCTGGGTGATGAAGTATATGGTGATGAAGCCTACGAGTTTACCTGGGTAGGCAAAAGGGCCGCCATTGCCGAGGCCGGCAGGCCTATTCGCAAGACACTGCGCCCATGCGTGGAGGAGAGCAAAAACTGGGATACTACCGAAAACCTTTACATAGAGGGCGATAATCTTGACGTGCTGAAACTGCTGCAGGAGAGCTATCTCGGCAAGGTGAAGATGATTTACATAGACCCGCCCTATAATACAGGTAATGATTTTATTTACCGCGATAATTTCATGCGTAATAAGGACGAATACGATGAAGAAGCTGGCGTATATGACGAGAATGGTGACCGCCTGTTCCGCAATACCGAAAGCAATGGCCGGTTCCACTCCGACTGGTGCAGCATGATGTATCCAAGGCTGGTGTTGGCTAGGAATCTACTGCGGGATGACGGGGTTATTTTTATAAGTATTGATGATAATGAAGTGGCGCAATTGCGGAAGATTTGTGATGAAGTGTTTGGAGAAAGCAATTTTATTGCTCAACTGATTTGGGAGAGGGCTTACGCACCCAAAAACGATGCAAAATACATATCAAATAGTCACGACTATGTTTTGATTTATGCAAAGTCCATTGATAGCTTTCAAATAGGAAGACTTCCGCGGACAGAAGAAGCTAATGCTCGATATTCTAATCCTGATAACGATCCAAGAGGAGTTTGGAAACCAAGCGATATGTCGGTAAAAACATATAACGCTGCTTGCGATTATCCAATTACAACGCCCTCCGGGCGTGTAATTGAGCCTCCAGCAGGTCGCTGCTGGAGGCTTTCGAAAAATGCATTTTTCGAAAGACTCCAAGATAACAGAATTTGGTTTGGTACAGATGGCAACAGTGTACCTTCTATTAAACGATTTCTATCTGAACTTCGTTTCGATGGGATGGCTCCAACTTCTATTCTGTTTTACAAGGAAGTGGGCCACAGCCAGGAAGGTGCAAAGGAGGTAGTTGCTCTTTTTGATGGTAAAGGACATTTCGATGGGCCAAAGCCTGTGCGCTTATTACGCAGGCTTCTGACGCTTGCCAATACAGAAGAGGATAGTATCATCCTCGACTTCTTCTCCGGCTCGGCAACCACCGCCCATGCGGTCATGCAGCTTAACGCCGAGGACGGCGGCAAGCGCAAATTCATCATGGTGCAGTTAGCGGAACCCTGCGCACCGGACAGCGAGGCTGCCAAGGCAGGTTTCAAGAATATATGCGAAATCGGCAAGGAGCGAATCCGACGCGCCGGGGAGAAGATTAATTCGGAATTAAGAATTCGGAATGCGGAATCAAATAAGCAAGAACAGATAGATTCGGATAATTCCGAATTACGCATTCCGAATTCCGAATTTAAATTAGACATCGGCTTCCGCGTGCTCAAATTGGACGATACGAATATGAAAGATGTGTACTATGCGGCAAGCGAATATACCCAGGACTTGCTTTCAATGATGGAAGACAACATCAAGGACGACCGCACTGATATGGACCTGCTCTATGCCTGCCTTTTGGATTGGGGATTGCCCCTCTCCATGCCTCACACGCAGGAAAAAATAGGCGGCTTCACCGTGCATACCTACAATGACGGCGACCTCATCGCCTGCTTTGATAAGCACATCAGCGATGAGGTGGTTAAGGAAATTGCCAGGCGCCAGCCGCTGCGCGCCGTGTTCCGCGACAGCAGTTTTGCCAGCTCGCCCGAAAAAATCAATGTGGAGGAGATTTTTAAATTATTGGCTCCGAACACAAGCGTGAGGGTGATCTGATATGAAGCGGGAAGATAAAATCATTTTGTATACGACGGAAAGCGGCAACGTGACCGTTTCGGTGCGCTTTGAAGACGAAAACTTTTGGATGACGCAAAAAGCCATTGCGGAGCTGTTTGACGTACAAGTGCCGGCGATAGCAAAACACTTGAAGAACATCTACGATGAGGAAGAATTGACCCGTGAAGCAACTGTTTCCAAAAAGGAAATAGTTCAAATCGAAGGCGGCCGCGAGGTTTCCCGACTGGTGGATTTCTATAATCTCGATGCCATTATCGCGGTTGGTTACCGCGTCAACTCAAAAAAAGCGACGCGCTTCCGCCAATGGGCAACCAAAACGCTGCACGAATATATTCAAAAAGGCTTTGTCCTGAATGACGAATTGCTGAAGAACGGCAAGCCTTTCGGCAAGGATTACTTTGACGAGTTGCTGGAGCGCATCCGCGAGATACGCGCCAGCGAAAGGAGAGCCTACCAGAAGATTGCCGATGTGTTCGAGCAATGCAGCTATGACTATGACAAAAACAGCAGCTTAACAAGAGAGTTTTATTCCTTTGTGCAGAACAAGCTCCATTATGCCATAACCGGAAAGACTGCTGCCGAGCTGATTGCCGAGCGGGTCAGCCTTGAACATCCGACAATGGGGCTGACCACATGGAAAGCGGCTCCGGACGGCAAAATTCTCAAACGGGATGTGGTTATTGCCAAGAACTACCTCAACGAAAAGGAGCTTTCTCGACTGAACCGTATTGTAACCATGTTTATCGACTATGCCGAATTAATGGCAGAGGATGAAGTGCCGATGAGCATGGCGGACTGGCTGCGTGAAACGGATAACTTTCTTAAGAACAACCGGCGGAAAGTCCTTGAAGGCAAAGGTACGATTTCCCATGAGGATGCTGTAAAAAAAGCGGAAGATATCTACGAGCAGTTCCGCGTTCGACAGGACAGGGACTATATTTCGCAATTTGATAGAGAGATGGCAAAATACTTAAAGGGCGAAGGAGGCAAGGACAAATGAAGCTGAAATTCAAACATCAAAAATTCCAGGCAGATGCGGCAAAGGCCGTATGTGACGTGTTTGCCGGACAGCCGTACCTCACGCCCAGCTATATGATGGACAGGGGTTATGTAAAAAACGAGCAAATAGCGCTCGATGAAGCGGAACGCTTTACCGGTTTTGGCAACTCCAGGCTTGTGCCGGAATTGAACGACGGGGTTATCCTCGAAAACATCAACAGAATCCAGCGCAGCAACCAGATTGAGCCTTCCAAGCAATTGGAGGGTCGGTATAACCTGACTGTGGAAATGGAAACCGGCGTAGGCAAGACCTATACATATATTAAAACCATGTACGAGCTGAACAAGCGATACGGCTGGAGCAAGTTCATTGTCGTTGTGCCCAGCGTCGCCATACGCGAGGGCGTATATAAATCTTTTCAGATTACAGAGGAACATTTTGTGGAGGAATACGGAAAGAAAATCCGGTATTTTATATACAATTCCGCACAGCTGACGGAGATAGACCGCTTCGCTTCAGACAGTGCCATCAATGTGATGATTATCAATTCACAGGCATTTAACGCCCGCGGCAAGGATGCCCGCCGCATTTACATGAAGCTGGACGAGTTCAGAAGCCGCAAGCCCATTGATATTCTTGCAAAAACCAATCCTATACTGATTATCGACGAACCTCAGTCGGTGGAAGGCGCTGCCACAAAGGAGCGCCTGAAAGAATTCAATCCGCTGTTTACGCTGCGCTATTCTGCAACACACAAGAAGGATAGCGTTTATAATATGATTTACCGCCTGGACGCAATGGAAGCCTACAACAAAAAGCTGGTCAAAAAGATTGCCGTTAAGGGCATTTCTGTTACGGGCAGTACGGCAACCGAAGGATATGTATATCTGGAAAGCATTAACCTATCCAGGGGCAACCCTACTGCAACCATTGAGTTTGATGTAAAAGGTTCAAGCGGTGTCCGCAAGACCCGGCGTACCGTCGGCGAGGGGTACAACCTGCTTCCTAATTCCGGTGAGCTTGCAGAATACAAAAACGGATACACCGTGCTGCGGATTGACGGAAGAGACAGCTCCATCGAGTTTACAAACGGCATCAAGCTCTTTGCCGGTGATGTTATCGGGGCGGTCAGCGAGGAGCAGCTCAGGCGCATCCAAATCCGCGAGGCCATCCTCTCTCACATCGAGCGGGAACGGCAGTTGTTCTATAAAGGCATCAAGGTATTGTCGCTTTTCTTCATTGATGAAGTTGCAAAGTACAAGCAGTACGACGCTTCCGGGCAAGCCTTTAATGGCCTGTATGCCGATATGTTCGAGGAAGAATACAAGCAAGTGATCAGTAACCTTCAGCTTGAAATCGGTGATGACGATGAGTATTTTAAATATCTTGACGGTATAACCGCTGAGGAAACCCATGCGGGATATTTTTCCATAGACAAAAAGAGCCAGTGTATGATTGACAGCAAGCTGGGCGACAGGCAGGAGCGCACCTCCGACGATGCGGACGCTTATGACCTGATTATGAAAAATAAAGAGCGATTGCTGGACCTCCGGGAGCCGGTGAGGTTTATTTTCTCTCACTCTGCTCTCCGCGAGGGCTGGGACAATCCGAATGTGTTTCAGATATGCACCCTCAAGCAGAGCGGCAGCGATGTCCGCAAGCGTCAGGAAGTCGGGCGGGGCTTGCGTCTCTCCGTAAATCAATACGGAGAACGTTTGGATACGAACCTGCTGGGCGAAGATGTCCATAACGTGAATGTTCTTACCGTTATTGCGAACGAAAGCTATGACAGCTTCGCCAAAGGCCTTCAAACCGAGCTTGCCGAGGCTGTAGCTGACAGGCCGCGAATGGTAACGGCAGATCTCTTTAAGAACAAAGTAATAAAAGATGCCGACGGCGCTGAACAGGTTGTAGACATCGAACTTGCCCAGAGTATTTACGAGGGGCTTATCACCAGCGGATATGTAAAGAAAGGTATCCTTACAGACAAATATTATGAGGATAAGAAAAACGGCAGTCTTGAAATCGCCGAAGAAGCCGCCGATTGCAAAGAGTCCGTTATAGCGATACTCGATTCTATTTACGACAGCCGGTCCATGCAGCCTGAAAACGCACGGAAAAACAATGTTGAATTGAAGCTTGACAAATCCAAGCTGGGCTTGCCGGAATTCCAGAAGTTATGGGCTAATATAAACGCCAAGTCTGTATATGTGGTGGAATTCGACCAGGATGAATTGATTCAGAAAGCAATATCGGCACTGAACCGGGAACTGCGTGTATCTAAAATATTTTTCAAGGTAGAAACCGGGTCGATGACCGATATTCAATCACGGGAACAGCTGCAACAGGGGTCAGCCTTCGTGAAGGAGAAAAACGAGGTTTACAAAGCTGAAATTTCCGCAAGCAGCGCGGTAAAATATGACCTCGTCGGTAAAGTAGTCACCGAAACAGGGCTTACCAGAAAAGCTGTTGTAAGCATTCTGCGTGGAATAGAAAAGGCTGTCTTTGGCCAGTTTGCGAACAATCCGGAGGAATTCATTATTAAGGCAGCACAGATCATTAACGAGCAAAAAGCAACGACCATCATTCAGCACATCACTTATAATAATCTGGATGCTGTTTATGACACCACCATTTTTACCGAGCCATCATTAAAGGGACAGCTTGGCGTGAACGCAATGGCCACAAAGAAGCATCTATATGACCATATTCTTTATGATTCCTCAAATGAGAGAACCTTTGCGGAGAGCGTTGATACCAGCAATGAAGTGGCGGTCTATGTAAAGTTGCCGAAAGGCTTTTTTATTAGCACACCTGTAGGAAAATATAACCCCGACTGGGCGATAGCTTTTCACGAGGGCAAAGTGAAGCATATCTACTTTGTTGCCGAGACAAAAGGCTCCATGTCCACAATGCAGCTTCGCGAGGTTGAAAAAGCGAAAATTCACTGTGCCCGTGAACATTTTAAGGCTATTAGTACAGATTCTGTTGTATATGACGTGGTTGACAGTTATGCGGCGTTATTGGATAAGGTGATGAGTTAATTTACTGCATGGAATAGATTTTGATGGGGGGTGTTTCGATGCTAAGTCTTATAATCACTATAGCAATGCTTTTCATAGCTTTCATTGTCTGGATTATAGTGATAAATGCAAGTAAATCGAAACAGACAGCGCTTCCGCTTCTTTTAATTCATGAGGGAATCGGGTTATTGAGTAGCGGCATTCTTGGCTGCTTTGAATTTGACTTTTCCCTGAATATCGATACAAAATTTGGCGCTGCTTTCGGCTATATAAAAAGCCCGGATACGAATTACGTTTTATTAGCATGTGGAATTGTTCTCATAATTCTCGGCATAATTCTATGGCATTCAATCAGAACAAGAGTCTATGTTTTGAACATGTTAGGAAAAGTCAAACACGAAATCAGCGACGTCGAAACTATAAATTCTTTAAAGCTTAAGGATTACCAATTAAAAGAAACCGTGCTCGATTTGCGTTGGGCAGCAAACGATGTTAACCAACAGACATGGGAAAAAGCAAAAGCACAGATTGAAGAATATGTTAGTGAGTTTTCTGCTCGCTCTGATGCATCTACAGTTTGCTTTACCGGTATGGCTCCGATCCCCTTTGAAGTATACGCTGGAACATGTATGGCTGGGCGTATGATAAAACGATTCTTCGAGTATAAGCGAAGCGCGGATACCTATTATGAGTTAATACATAAGCATATTTTCAGCCCGATAGAGCGGATAAAAAATAAAAAAATACCTGCTCTGACAGAGACAGTATTGACAGGCGACGATTCCTCTGAGGTGGTTATTGCGGTATCTATAACACAGACAGTGCAGGATTCTGATTTGACGCAATTTAACTACCCTATAATAAGGCTTGGAATCGATAAACCAAAAGATAATGCCATAACCAGCATTATGCAGTTAAGAGATTATGTTTATAAGACTAATGAATTGATAATTAAAATCAAAAGTATTTACCCAAGCTTAAAGCGGATTAATTTTGTCAGTGCTGTATCAAGTTGTTATGCATTTGATCTTGGCTGCAAGCTAGGCCATTTAGATAATAGATTCCCCGAGATTGTGGTTCACCACTATGTAGCAACAGCTACGCCGAAATATAAGTACGGCATAGTAGTTACTGGCGAGAATAAAGGCCGTTTGGTAATCAACAATTAACTGGTTGCAGGGCAATGAGTTGCTAATTTCGGTTATGATTGCCGATATGGCCGATTTTGTTTGAAAGGTTGTGTAACATTGTTTGATTTATCTGTAGAATTTGAAAAGTTTTATTGTGATGAAGTAGTTTTGTCGCAGGATGCACAAAATGACCTTCGCGCCAAACGGAACACAAATATTAGGAGGCTCAAAAATGGTCTCAAGGAGTACAATGATGAGCATAAGACTTCATATAGTGTTGCCGAGACTTTCACACAGGGCAGTATTGCAATGCATACTGTTATTCAAAATGATTCTAATGACTTTGATATTGATGTCGCTATTGTTTTTGACTCAGACAATATCAACGATTTAGGTCCATTATCCGTCAGAAACATAGTCGCAGATGCCATCAATCGTAAAAAGGGAAATCTTGGTACAGAACCTGAAGTTAAAACAAACTGTGTAAGGATAAAATATAGTGATGGATATCATGTCGATTTCGCTGTTTACAGAAGAACACAAAATAGCGATGGTACATACAGCTATGAACACGGCGGAAGTGCTTGGCGAAGCCGAGACCCCAAAGCCATATCAAATTGGTTCAGTGACCAAATAAGATCAAAAGGGGCTAAACTGCGCAAAGGTGTTCGTTTGCTCAAAACGTTTAGTAAATCACGTTCTTCATGGGTTATGCCTGGTGGTCTAATACAGACAGTGCTTTGCGATGAACAAATAAATACAGGATATGACCGTTTAGATGAGACATTTTACTATTTGATGAAAAATATTCGGGACAGGCTTAATGTCTACATTGAAGTTTATAATCCGACAGATACTGCCGTATCACTCCTCTTGAAACAAAGTGATCGCGATAAAATGGAGAATTTAAAGAGTAGGCTCGATACTTATTTGGAGAAACTTAATGTTTTATTTGATAGCAATTGTAGTAAGTCCAATGCATACAATGCATGGCACGAGGTATTCAATCATGACTTTTGGAATCCCGATTCCGTCACTGAATCTGCTTCTTTAAGTAAAAGTGCATTTGAAAGAAGTACAACAGTTGCTTTTTCAAATACTGAACAATTCATCGAAGATGAAGTTAATGTTAATGAAATTTATGAAGTTGAAATTGACTGCGAAGCTTCTGGGAATGGTTTTAGAACAGGCCCTATCAGTATTTATATCGATAAAGTTCTAAAAAAGTTTTTGCCCCATAATTTAAGCCTGAGATTTTATATAAAAGAATGCAATGTCCCGAAGCCGTATGATATATGGTGGAAAGTTAGAAATGTTGGCGCTGAAGCTGAAAGAAGGAACTGTATTAGAGGCAATCTGTTGAAAACCAACCAACCCGAGAGAAAAGAAACCACTAACTTTTATGGACCACATTATGTTGAATGCTATATCATTAAGAATGGTGTCTGTGTAGCCATCGGCCATATTGATGTACCAATTGGACATTCATAACGAGCAAGAGAGAGGCACTATCCCTTGCGAGATAACGCTGTCGCTACTCGCACTATTTGACCGCAAATTGATCACATTCTATGGCCATCAGTATTGCTCATAAACCCTGTCCGGGATATTGTATTCGGACAGGGTTT
>JGI12104J13512_1001488_pt1 | contig 17067 bp, 19 predicted proteins | sample TerdegcTABiofilm_FD_13512 | JGI IMG/M metagenome (IMG submission 13512)
CCCGCCGCAAGGGATCATACTGTTCCTGGCTCTCTACCTCCGCAGGAGTGCGGTAGCGGCTGGGATCGTCAGCGGTGGTGTGGGGGCCCAACCGGTAGGTCTGGGCCTCGATGAATACCGGACCCTCGCCGGACCGGGCATGGGCAACCGCGGCTTGGGTGGCGGCGTAGACCGCCATGAGGTCATTGCCGTCCACCACCAGGCCGGGGAAACCGTAGGCCACCGCTTTTTGGGCCAAGGTGGCGGCGGCGGTCTGGATGGTTCGGGGCACGGAGATGGCATATTGATTATTCTGACAGAAAAAGACACAGGGGAGGCGGAAGACCCCGGCAAAGTTCATGGCCTCGTGAAAATCTCCCTTGGAAGTGGCGCCGTCGCCGAAATAGATCAGGGTGACCGTCGGTTCTCCCTTGAGTTTGGCCGCCCAGGCCAAGCCGACGCCATGCAAGGTTTGGGTGCCGACGGGGGCGCAGATGGGGAGAACCCGGACGTGTTCGGGGAAGTGGCTGCCCCATTCACAACCCATCCAGTATTGGTAGATCAATTCCAGGGGTACGCCGTGGAGGAGCATGGCCCCCATCTCTCGGAAAGAGGGCACCAGCCAATCCTGCATCTGGAGGACGGCGGCGCTGCCGATATTGGCCGCCTCCTGCCCCAACGTCGGGGCATAGGTGCCCATCCGACCAGCCCGCTGGAGGACCATGGCCTCCTGATCCGCCACCCGCAGCCAGACCATCCGGTCGTAGAGCTCCACCAGTTTGGCGTCGTCGAGAGCCGCCGGGCGGAGATCTTCCTTGACCACTTGACCTTGGGGGTCCAGGATCTCTACCCGTCTCCCCAGCAATGGATCAAAATCCTGCAGATTCACCGCCCCTCCCCTCAGCAGCCCCGGGGTAGAACCACCTCCCCGGGCCGGTGGGCTGATTCGAGTTTAATCCTGGGCCCACTGCCGCAGGGCTTCGTAACTGGGTTCACCGCAGAGCCATTTGCCGTTCTTGGTATTATAGAAAAACGGCACCCCGCCACAGAAGCCCCGGTCATATTGCTTCAACAGGGCGGCATTGGCCTGATTATGCCAAACCTCCAATCTGGTGATGGAGACGCCCAGTTCTTCTTCCAGCCGCTCCATGAGGGGTTCGACTTTTTTACAATGGACACATTCAGTTCCATAAAATTCTAAAAGATGAGAGGTCCCCATGAGCTACTCCGCCTCCTTGCTGCCGGGCCTCCTGTAGTTTATCAATAATCTCTCAACGAGATAAGAAGATTGAGACTCGTTATTCTTGAGACTTGGCAGACTGCCTTGAGTTCAAGCCATCATCGCCATTTATACTATACAATGACTGCCGTAAGAAAGAGAAATATCATCTATTATGAGGAAAAAATGCCATAATTCCGCCCTCGGCGGTTACAAACGTTCGCAGGTGGTCAAGGTAGCGAGATCTTTGTAGCCGCAATGGAGGCAGACGGTTATTTCGTGGGTAGTCTTATCGGGGCTGCTGGCGAAATAACTGATGGCGGCGCCGTAGCAGAGTTCCGTATGCCGACATTCAGGGCAGGGGTGGGATACCTTATGGACAAAGCGAATGGCCAGGTTTTCAATCAGTGGACCAGCGGTCCGCAGAAACAGCTTGACCTCCACAGGCGTCAGGTTATGGCGGAAAGACTCCATAGTTTAATTATACTGGGAAATGCAGCCTTGGCAAGGGGGAGAGAGACCGGGGCGGCTGGGCAGGAAATAGGGAGGCGGAACCCGGACCAGGGCCGGAAGAGGGAAAAGACAGAGGCCGACTCCGGGAGCCGGCCTCTGGGGTTTAAGTATCCAGCCAGATCAGGTTATTTGGCCAACAGGGGCACGATGAGGAGGGCCACAATGTTGACGACCTTGATCATGGGGTTGATGGCCGGGCCGGCGGTGTCTTTGTAGGGGTCGCCCACGGTGTCGCCGGTGACCGCAGCTTTATGGGCATCGGAGCCCTTGCCGCCGTAGAGGCCGTCTTCGATGGCTTTCTTGGCGTTATCCCAAGCGCCGCCGCCGGAGGTCATGGCAATGGCCAGGAACAGACCGGTGACGATGGAGCCGATGAGCAGGCCGCCCAGGGCAACGGGACCCAAGCCGGGCATGAAGCCGACGATAATGGGGGACAGCACGGGGATCAGGGCCGGCACCATCATCTGCTTCAGAGCGGCTTTGGTGACGATATCAACGCAGGTGCCGTATTCGGGTTTGGCGGTACCTTCCATGATGCCGGGGATTTCCCGGAACTGACGGCGGACTTCGTCCACGACGCCGCCGGCTGCCTTACCCACCGCTTCCATACACATGGCGGCGAAGTAGTAGGGCAGCAGACCGCCGATGAACAGACCGGCCAGCACCCGGGGATCGGCCAGTTCAAAGCTCAGGCCGGAGGGGAAGGACCGGGAGTATTCGGCAAAGAGCACCAGGGCTGCCAAACCGGCGGAGCCGATGGCATAGCCTTTGGTCACGGCCTTGGTGGTGTTGCCCACGGCATCCAGGGGGTCGGTGATGTTGCGGATTTCTTCGGGCAGTTCGGCCATTTCCGCGATACCACCGGCGTTGTCAGTAATGGGACCGTAGGAGTCAATGGCCACCACGATACCGGTCATGGAGAGCATAGCCACCGCCGTCAAGGCAATGGCATAAAGGCCGGTGCCGGGGTTTTCCAGACCACCGCCCAGATGGAAGGCATAGAGGATGGCCACAACGATAACAATAACCGGGGCGCCGGTGGCCTTCATGGAGATGGCCAGACCCTGGATGACGTTGGTGCCATGGCCGGTGGTGGAAGCGGCCGCAATGGACTTCACCGGAGCAAAGCTCTTGGAGGTGAAATACTCGGTGATGATCACGATGAGGCCGGTAAGGGCCACACCGATGACCGCCAAGAGGAAGACGTTAAACGGCGGAATAACATGACCAGCAGCACCCTTGGCCGCAGCTTTGGCAGCCACACCGGCCATGAATTTGTTGGCCAGAGGGAAGAAAGCGACGGTGGCCAAGACGGCGGCGGCGGCCAAGCCTTTGTAGAGGGCGCCCATGATGTACTGAGATTTGCCCAGCTTCACAAAGTAGGTGCCGATAACCGAAGCGATGATGGAGACGCCGCCGATGAGCAAGGGGAAGACCACGGCGGGGGAGTCGGCACCATAGACGGTGGCAGCCAACAGCATGGCGGCAACCACGGTCACGGTATAGGTTTCATACAGGTCAGCGGCCATACCGGCGCAGTCACCGACGTTGTCACCGACGTTGTCGGCGATAACCGCGGCGTTCCGGGGGTCGTCTTCGGGGATGCCGGCTTCCACTTTACCCACCAGGTCGGCGCCGACGTCAGCAGCCTTGGTGTAAATGCCGCCACCCAACCGAGCGAAGACCGACACCAGGGAGCAACCGAAGCCCAAGCCTACCAAAGCGTGCATGGCTTCCACCGTGGGAACTTTGGCAATGGCGGTGAGGAACTTATAATAGCCGGCAACGCCCAGGAGACCCAAGCCCACCACCAACAGACCGGTCACGGAACCGCCTTTGAAGGCGACGGTCAAGGCATGGGCCATGCTGGTAAAGGCAGCCTGGGCCGTCCGGGTGTTGGCCCGCACGGAAACATACATGCCGATATAACCACAGGCCGCCGAACCTACGGCGCCGATGAGAAAGCCGATGGCGGTGTATTTGCCCAAGCCGAAGAGCAGGACAAACAAGACAGCACCGACCATGGCCACCGTTTTATACTGCCGATTCAAGAAAGCGGCGGCGCCTTCCTGGACGGCTCCCGAAATTTCCTGCATGCGCGCACTACCGGGATCCTGTTTCAAAACCCATGTAGTGGTGAACAGCCCATAGGCTACACCGATGGCTGCGCACATCAGCGCAAAATTCAGAATGTCCATTCACTTCCTCCTTATACGTTGATTATGCCAAATGTTAGGGTCCGTCACCGAACCCCCGCTACTCTAAAAACTGCGGCGGGAATCACCGCCGTATACTGAACCACCTCCTTATTGATTTGATGTTAATTATAACTATATTAATTACTTAGCGCTTGACACGGGGTGCCGGGCGCCTAAATGGCCACCAAACAATGTGCAAACATTCACTAAGTGGAGATAGCAAATCTCTGCGGGATTGTCAATATCTTTAAAGGGAAAATAGCGGCCAATTTTTCCCTGGAGACTGGGCCGACCTGATTACCGTTTTTTTTCAGGAGGGTGGCCGCCGCCCTGCCCTGGGACCGGGTGGGGAGGGGCGGCGGAGATCCCTCCAGGGCCGATGACTCCCGGTGACAGGCCGGGGCGGCCGCATCAAAGGCCGGAGAGTCGGCGGGCCTGCGGGTATTTTTCTTATTGACAATCGGGCCGAAGCAGTACATCATAGCAAGATACATGGCGGTGTAGCTCAGGTGGTCAGAGCATGCGGCTCATATCCGCAGTGTCCGGGGTTCAAATCCCTGCACCGCCACCACTTCTGCTAATTACTTTCCACGTCTCCAAGGGAACGGATAAGGGAGGGTGGCATGCGCAAGCTGGCGAGCTGTGTGGTGCTGTCTTTCTTCTGGTTAGGGCTGGGCAGCAGCGGCTGGGCCCAACGGGAGGTGCCGCCGCCCACTGACCTGCCTTTGGAAATGCGACCGGCCACGTCTTCCAGCGGTCCGGTCCAGGATGCAGCCTCCCAGGCGACTGTGCCTCAAACCGGCGCCCCCTCAGCACCGGTGGCGGCCAAGACCACAGAGAAAAAGACGGCCAAAACGGCCCAGGTCAAAAAGCCCGGCCCCGCTCCTGCCAACGGTTCCAAACACCGGTTGGTCCAGACTGAGCCCCGTCAATCCCGCCGCCTGGCCAAAACCGCCAAGAAACCCGACCCTTCCCGGACGGCCCCCAAGAACCCTGCAGCCATCAAGGTAACCAAGGAAAAGGCCAAGGCCTCTTCCCTGGCAAAAAAAAACCCCGCCAAAAAGGTGCACCGGGCCGGCATGATTCCGGGAGAATGACCTGATATCAATCGGGTCTGGTGGTGCCATCCCGGCCTGGCGGTGCGAGAAGGCTTCCTGCCGCCGCCTTTCCGGCCTGCAGATGAGGAAGGGATGCCCTCCATCGAAGTGCTTCCCGAGGGAAGAACCATTGCGGCCGACCCCGCTGAAACCATCCTCCAGGCCTTGCTGCGGCATGGCATCCTGCAGGCCCATATCTGTGGGGGCAAAGGGCGGTGTTCTACCTGTCGGGTGCTTATCCAGGAGGGGTTGGAGTACTGTTCTCCCCCCACTTACCGGGAACTGCGTTTAACGGAACGGCTTCACTTCCCGCCCAACCTCCGCCTGGCCTGCCAGACCCAGGTGCACGGTCCGGTTCGCCTCCGCCGCTTGATCATTGACGCCGAAGACCTGGAGTGTGCCGATCTGACGGTCCTCGCCGACAAGGCCGCCATCGTCGGCCATGAAAGAGGTATTTTCATCCTCTTCGCCGATATCGAAGGCTTCACCGCCTTTGCCGAGCACCTCCTGCCCTACGATATCGTCCACATCCTAAACCGCTATTTCAACCGCATGGGACGCGTCCTCCGACGCCACCAGGGTCAGATCAACGCCTATCTGGGCGACGGCCTGCTGGCCCTCTTTGAGTCTGAGGATCCCCGGCAAGGAGCGGAGCGGGCCGTGCGAGCCGGCCTGGAAATGCTGGCCGAGGTCAAGCGCCTGCAGCCCTACCTCCAGGAGCTGTTTCAACGGTCTTTCAATATCAGGATCGGCCTCCATTATGGCAAGGTGGTCACCGGCGCCTTCGGAACCGCCGACAACCGCCGGGAGACGGTCATCGGCGACGCCGTCAACGTCGCCAGCCGCATCGAAGCAGCCAACAAGGCCATGGGCACCCGTTTCCTCCTCTCCGAGGCGGTCTACCAATTTATCTCGGACAAGATTACCGTGGGCCGCCGGTTGGAAGTTAATTTACCCGGAAAGAGCCAGGGATATATCCTCTATGAGGTCTTGGGGATCGAGGCCACGGGCGTGACCGCCGAGGAGAAAAGCTGCGAGGGAATCTTGCGGGGGGACACCGGCGCCACAGAAGAGGAGAGCCGGGGCGGAACTGATTAAAAGCTTGAGCGGAAAATCGGGCCTGACATCCTGTCTGACCTGCCTTCCCTCCATGGAAATATGGCAACCCATGTATCATCCCACGTACATTGCGCCTCCAGGGGACAAGATCCCAGGCCCGAATCTTGTTCGCTGCCATTAATGTTCAATATTCTGAACACTAATGTTTCTTAATCGGGTTGCTCGTATCTATAAAGGTACAAAATGTTCAGATTCTTGTCAACAAAATAGTTAAAAAAAGGAACACCGCCGACCGTTTTCGGTGAAACTGGTTATTTCCCTTGACGGGTGGCAGGGCTCACGGTACGTTAGCTGAGTATGAAGTTCTGTCTGGCGGTTCCCACCTATTGGACCTTTGCCGGCGGTCGGGGGGAGGAGGAGATTTTCTTCGATCATCCCACTCCCCTGGACAGTGAGGGAACCCTGGGGCGATGCCTGGACAGCCTGCGCCACTTGGTTACCCCTCAGGTAGGCATTTTGGTGGTGGCGGTCCCGGCCCAGAGCGGTCTGGCCGGTGCGGTGGCGGCGCGGGTGGCGGCGATTGTGGCCAACTCTTCGGTTGCCCGCTGGGTGCGGCTGGTTTCCGTTAAGGAGCTGGAACATCTCCGGCAGTTCTGCCGCAGCCAAGGGCGGGAAGGATTCCTGCCCCTGTTGTCTTTGGACAGTTATGGTGCCATCCGCAATCTGACGCTGGCGTTGGCCAACCTCCTGAGTGCGGAGGTGTTGGTCAGTTTAGATGATGATGAGCTTATCAGGGATGCCGATTTTTTAGGGCGTCTGGGCCGAGATCTGGAGGTATTGGCCCCAGGGCGGGCCCTTTTTGGGCTGGCCGGCCTCTACGAAAACCCGGCGGGGGGGATTCTGGCCCCGGAGCCCCAGGGGGAATGGGTCGAGCATTGGCCCAAAATGCGCCGCCTCAACCAAGCCTTCCAGATGTTGGCGGCAGCCCCCGATCCCCTGCCGCTGACCCCCTTGGCCCTGGGGGGGAACATGGCCATCCCTGCGGCCTTGTACCGTTTTCTGCCTTTTGATCCGGCCCTGCCCCGAGGGGAAGATACGGATTACGTCCTCAATGCCCGGATGTTCGGGATACCGTTCTTTCTGGATGCCGGGCTGCGGGTCGTGCACGAGCCGCCGGACAAACCCCATCCCCTCTGGCTGCGGCTGCGGCAGGATCTGCAGCGCTTCTGGTATACCCGTCAGAAGCTGTTGGCCCAGGAGCCCGGCCTCGTCCCATCTCCCGTCAGCCCCGAGGATTTTATGCCCTATCCCGGCACGTTTCTCACCTCCGATCTGGAGCTGAGGGCTTATCGAACCCATACCGTTTTGGCGGCAGCGTATCTGCGGGACGGGGATGTGAACGGCGCTCAGGAGACCCTGGCCAACCTGCGGATCCTCACTGCCCCGCCGGTGGGCAGGGCGGCCTTATCAACCTACCTGCAGCGGGTGGCTGAGTGGCGCCGCTTGCAGTCCTGGCTGGCCCGGCCGGGAGTTCGAGAGGGCGCCCTGGAGGCCATATGGGGGTAGAGGCGCCCCGGCTTGGGGCTTTCCTTGATCCGCACCGTTTGGGAGCGGGCAGCGTCTGTCCGGCCTTGGGACTGCTGCAAGCCGAGGCCTGGGGCCTGGAAGAGCTGATGGCTCTGAAAAAGGGGCAATCCCGCCAGATCCATGTGGTCTTTCCGGTCAGGGATGAGGGGGAGGCGGCCAATGTGGCGGCGCTGGCCGCGATCCTGGAGCCTTTGGCCGGCAGTTTCATTGACGCCGGCTGGCTGGCCTGCGGCGCTTCTGAGCCTGGTGCCCTGGCGCTGCTGCCTCGACGCTTCCCTTGGCTGCACCTTTTTCTGGCCCGCCATCACCCCCCGCCTGATCAGAGGGACCGTGCTTGGGGCAAAGGTGCGGTGATGCGGGCTTTCTTGCATCATCTCATCAGTTTTGGGGGGCTTGCCGATCCCCGGGCCATTGTGCAGTTTTTTGATGCCGATATCCGGCCGGGATATTTCGGGACCAAGTGGTGTCTGGGGCCGGTGGGGGCGATTCTGTGGTTTGCCAACGTCTGGGCGGCCAAGGTCGTCTATTTTCGGCCCCGGGGGGGGCGGTTGAACACCTTTCTCAGATCACTTTTGGCAGCGCTGCCCCATCCGGCGGTGCAGCGGCTGCAGGACCTGGTCTATCTGTTGTCCGGGGAGATGGCTGCCACCCTGGGATTCTGGGGGACGGTGCCGTGGAAGACCGGTTATGGCATCGAGACCTTGATCTTGTTGGCTCTGGCCCTGGATCTACTCCACCTCCGGCCGGGGAGCGGCGATCTGGAGGTCTTGGCGCAGGTCTATGTGGGTAGGATGGACCATCGCCATGCCCCCTGGCGCTCCCATCGGCAGCGGGCCGGTTTGGACCAGATGGCGGCGGCCGTCTGTCACACCCTGTGGGAGGTCCTCAGTGGGGCCGGGGTCCTTTCGTGGCAGTCGCCGGGAGGGGGCGGCGGACCCCTCCGCATCCCCCTGCCCGGCCGCACTCCTGCCCATCCCCCCCATTGGCTGACGGTACCGGTGGGCGAGGAGACCTTGCCGCCTCTGGCCACCCTGCCGACCATCGCCGCGGCTTTGCGACGGGGAGGAGTATGCGACTAGCCCATATCGCGCCCCCCTGGATACCGGTACCGCCGGTGACGTATGGGGGGACCGAGCTCATGGTGGCGACGCTGGTGCGAGGGCTGCGACAACGCCGCCAGGAGGTCTTGGTCTTCTGCTCCGGTGATTCCTGCCTTTCTCCCCCTACGGCCGGACCCTTTCCAGCCTCATTCTGGCCCCCGGAAAAATTTTCGGAAAATCTGCATCTGGCCTATGCCTGGCGGTATCTGCAACAGCACCCGGTGGATCTCATCCATTCCCATCTGGAGACAGCCGCGGGTTTTTGGCAGGCCTGGGCCGATCCCCGGCCGTTGGTGGTAACCCTGCATACTCCCATTACCGAGGCCAAGGAGGAATATCTCCGCCACTTCCCCCAGGTCCACCTGGTGGCGGTGAGTGATTTCCAACGCCGCCGCCTGGCCGGCCATCCCCGAGTCCATCTCATTCCCCATGGAGTGGAGATAGAGGCCTATCAGCCCGGTTGGCACAAAGAGGATTACTTCCTGTTCTTGGGGCGGATTTATCCGGCCAAAGGCCTGCACACCGCCATCCGCCTGGTCCAGGCCGCAGGCAGGAGACTTGTCTGTGCCGGTCCGGTCTATGAACCGGACCGTCCTTATTTTGAGGAGCAGATCGCCCCCCATCTGGACGGGCGGCGGATCATGTACGTGGGGCCGGCGGACTTTCCCCGGAAAGTTGACCTGTTGAGAAAGGCCCGGGCCCTGCTCCTCCCCCTGGAGGTGGATGAGTCCTTCGGTCTGGTCATGGTGGAGGCCCTGGCCTGCGGGACGCCGGTGATTGCCTCGGCCCGGGGCGCCGTGCCGGAGATCATCGTCTCCGGCCGGACCGGTTTCGTCGCCCATTCATTCGATGATTTTCTCAAGGCCATCAAGGCCATCGACGAGATCGACCCCCAGGTCTGCCGCCGCCACGCCATCCGGTATTTTTCTGGGGACCGGATGGTGGAGGCCTATCTACAGTTATACACCAGTCTGACTTGAGAATTCCCGGGGGAGAAGCCCGGCCTTAATCAATCCAGGTCAGGCAGGCTGCGGTATCCAGGCGGCCGGCGCGAAAAGCTGTCAGAGGATGTTCCCGGTCTGGCTTGCCGACGGCAATGGTCATAACCGGATTGATGCTTTCGGGCAGCTGCAGCTCTCCCCGGATGAGATGTTTATAACGCAGGACGATGCCGATGACACAGGTGCCCAGTCCCAGGCCCTGGGCCATGAGGAGCAGATTCTGCACTGCTGCGCCCAGATCAAAGAGGCGGTCAAGGCCCAGACGCTCATCCAGGGACACCAGGATGACGGCCGGGGCGCCATAAAAACTGAGGCTGCCCCTGACCAGGTCAAAGGGCGCCTCCCCGGGGTTGACCTGACGCAGTGCCTCCACGAAGGCGATGGTCCTGGTCCGGTAGGGTTCCGGGAGGTCCAGGGTGGGCGGCTCCTGCCCCTGGGCCACTTCGGCGACATAGGTTTGGGTCAGTTTTTCCACCAAGCGCCGGCGGGCATTACCCGTGACTACCACGAAGTGCCAAGGCTGCATATTTCGGGCTGAGGGAGCTTGCATCGCCGCATCCACCAGCTGCAAGAGGGTCTTTTTCGGAACCGGTTCCGGGGTGAAGGCCCGGATGCTCCGGCGTTCGTAGATCGCGGTGCGCACATCCATAATCTCCTCCTTACTCCGTTGGTGCCAAAAGCAGGGTCAAAGGTTATCCTTCCCGTGCCTGCAAAGCCGGGAAATCGAGGCTGTTGCCCGTGGCCTACTTGGGAGGCCGCTTCAGGCCCACCCCATGAAAAATTTTTTAAAAACCAGTTATCATGAGCCTTCGGCGCAGCTGAGATCATGAAAACCAGTGAAGCAGGCTTCCCTGCACATGCAAGCATCATTTTCCGAACAGTCAGCCGCAAACCATGGAATACAGGTCATCGTCTTTGGCTAACTCGGGCGGGCACGGAGGCCCGCCCGGGGCAGCCACTGGCAGCGACCTTGATTTTTACGGTTTGCTGGTGAGTTATATAATTCATGGCAATTATCATCAGAACAGAGGAAAGGAGGAACCCCATGGCGATTTTCACCTGTGAAAAATGCGGGGCCACGGTCGATACCCGCTGCAAGCCCAAGAAGTGCCAAAATTGCGGCGAAACCGGGAGCATGACCAAGACTTCCCCCCCTGCGGAAAAGAAGAAAAAATAGCCTCAGGGAGGAGCGGCCTGCCAGGGCTCGGCTTCAGTCCTCTTCCCGCTCCTCCCGCAGCCAGGCCAACAGGTCGCCGTCGGGCACCAACAGTCCGCCGGGTTCCGGGTGAAAGTAGATCCAGGCCAAGATTTCGTCGCCGTCTTCCAGAATCACCGGAATCTGCTGCCGGCGGTATTGGAAGGGGTGGTCCTCCAGGTCATCCAGGAGGGCCAGGGTATAGCTGTCAATGAGGTAAACCTCCCCCTGAATGGCGGCCACGGCCTCATGGGGTACCACCTTGGGGTAGGAGTCCAGATAGAGGGCATAACGGTCCCGGGTTTGGGCCGGGCCGAGGCAGCGGGCCTGGGCCAGGAGATGGTGGTTGGGGAGGCCCCGCCTGAGGGTGCCGTAGACAAAAACCAGATGCCGGCCGGAGCCGGGGGATGCTTCAGGGGCCATGACTACTCCAAAGACAGGAACGGAATCAATCTCAGCTTCGAAGGCGTCGCTCTCGCCAGCCGATGCCGGTGGGTAGCAGGAGGGTGAAAAGGCCCACTCCCACCACGCCGGGCCAACCCCAGCGCATATAGGCGTGGCCATTGAGGGAGATGCCGGCGGCCCCGCCCAGGTAATAGAACAGGACATACAGGGAGTTGGCCTTGCCCTGACCGCTGGTGATGCGCCGGTTGAGGGCGCCGGCCGCGGCGGCGTGGATGGTGAAAAATCCCAGGCAGATACCCAGCAGGGCCGCCACGATGACGATCTTGGCAGGCACCAGGGTGGCCAGCAGGGCCACGGCGAAGCAGGCGGCGCCCAGCATCATGGCGCCGCCGTTGCCGATGCGGTTGCTCAGTCTGCCGGCCAGAGGACCGATGATAATTCCCACCAGATAGGTCAGATAAAACAGAGTGATGACCTGGGTGGAGGCTTGAAACGGCGGATTGGCCAGGTAAAACGGCAGATAATTGAAGGTGGAGGAAAAGACAAAGAAGGCGCCGAAGGGGACGAACAGCAGCCGCAGGGTGGAGAGGTCGGTCAGGAGGTGGCGGAAACCGGCGGCATCGGTACGGCGCCGTTGCAGCATGCGGCCGGGGGGCAACTGCCAGAAGGCCGTGACGGTAGCGGCCGTCACGCCCACTGCGGCGGTCACAAAGGCATACCGCCAATGGAGGGGCGGATGGATAAAGCCCCCCAACAGGCGCCCACCCAAGCCGCCGGCTACGGTGGCGGAAACGTAAGCGCCCATAACCACATTGAGGCGGGCCGGTGGCACTTGCACGGCCAGGTAGGCGGCCAGGCAGGTGGTCAGGGCCGGAACAAAGAGACCTTGCAGCCACCGGGCGGCTACCAGGAGCCAGAAATTCTGGGTCAAGGCGCAGACCAGGCCGCTGCCGGCCACCATGAACCCGCCGGTCAGGATGAGCCAGCGGACCGCCACCACATCGGCCAAGGCGCCGAATGGTAAGTTGGCCACAGCCATGCCAAAGATGACCGCAGACATGGTCAGGGAGGCCTGGGAGGCGCTCACCTGGAACTCCTGCTGCAACACCGGCAGGACCGGTTGAGTGATATAAACATTGGTAAAGGCTGCCGCCACCAAGGTGAAGACCAGGATCTGCATGCCCAGGGCTGCGGCGTCGGGGTTGTCCGCCGGATGGTTATTCTTTTGCAATATCAAAATGATGACCTTGGCCACCGGGAAACCGGCGGCGAGTGGTAGGGAGGTCGGCAACCGAGGTGCCGATGCTGCCGGCCAACGACCCCAAGTTATAACAGAAATCTCGGGCCGCCAAGAAATTTTTGGTTGACCGACAGCCCCCAATTCTGCGATGATACAAATAATCCCGCTCCGGAAAGGAAGCCATGGCGCTACCATCCTCCAGCCGGCAGGGCAAATCGCCGCCGTCGCCTCAGTCCAGGATAACCTTGGGACAGCTCCTGGGCAAGATCCCGGGGGGCAAGTTTTTCTGGGGCTTCCTGTTGCTGGTGAGCCTGGGGTTGGGATGGTGGCTGTGCTTCGGTGATAAGGGCCTCTATCATTTGTATAGCCTGCGACAGGAACGGGACCGGTTGCTGCAGGAGAACCTGGTCTTGCGGGATGAACTGGAGCGGATGGTCAAAAGGATTGATCGGCTGCGCCACGATCATGAATACATCGAGGACACTATCCGGCGGGAGCTGCATTTTATCAAAAAGAATGAGCTGATCTTTCAATTGCAGCCCGAGGTCGGTTCGGGCCCGCAGGTCACCCAGGCCCCTCCCCTGGCACCTCCGCCACCGCCGGCGGCCAAGGTCAAGCAGACCCGCCAGCACCGGCAGGACGGACACTGAGATATTCTTACCTAGGTGATGAGGTTATGTATTCCACCGCTGATTTTCGCAAAGGCTTAAAGATCGAATGGGAAGGGAATCCCTATCTTATTGTGGAATTTCAACATGTCAAACCGGGCAAGGGGGGAGCCTTTGTCCGGACGAAAATCAAAAATCTGATCAACGGTCGCGTCATTGATCAAACCTTCCGTTCGGGGGAAAAGGTGGAGCGGCCGGACCTCCAGGAAAAAGACATGCAATACCTTTACGCCGAAGGCGACCGGTATTGTTTTATGGATAACGAGACCTATGAGCAGATCTATCTCACCGCCGATCAACTGGGGGACAGCAAGGGTTTTCTCCAGGATAATTTAAATCTCAAGGTTCTTTACTATAGAGGTCAGCCCATAGCCGTAGAGCTCCCCACTTTTGTGGAGCTGGCGGTGTCCCATACCGAGCCGGGCTTTAAAGGGGACACGGCTACGGGAGGCACGAAGCCGGCCACGTTGGAGACCGGGGCCGTCATTCAGGTGCCCCTGTTCATCGAGATCGGTGACCGCCTCAAGGTGGATACCCGCACCGGCACTTACGTGGAGCGCCTCAAATAGGCACTCCCGGACCGCAACGGCCAGAGGCCCCCGCCTTACATAACTTTGATGAGCATGACGTTATAGCGGACGCCGAAGTGCATGGCCTCGGCGTAGCGGGGCACCCAGATGTCGGCCTGTCGCCTCTTGTAACTGGCCATTCGATCCTCAAAGGCATAGGTTCCTAAACCGTCCAGCTTGACCAGGTCACCGAAACGCATGCCCAGTTGATATTCCAGGTCCCGGCTCAGGGCCAAGATGCCTTCCTGGACGCGGATGCCCGAAGCCGTGCGCCCAGAGTGGCAATAGGCGGTTACTTTGACTACGGCACTGGTAAGGGATATGGTCGGCCGGGGGGCCGTCAAGATACACAGAAAGATGGCCAGAATACTAAAAAGGAAAGTCTTTTTCATAGGTTACCTCCTTTTAAACCACGAGCCCGGTTAAAGGAATAATTATCCGCTCCATCTGCAAGGGCAGTTCTCCCTGGAGTGGATAGAAGGGGTGCTGGTTCAGAAGGAAGTTGCCGGGATGAGAAAACTAGAGGATCCCGCGGTGGATCGCCTCAATAGCTTGCTTTAATGCCTGCGTGGTTAGCTGGTGGGTTAGGACTAAAGCATGCCCCTCCCCGACCCGAAGGTCGGAGATTCACCCGTCGTCGTGGTTCCCCCGCTCTCCTTAACCTAAGGAGATTTGGCTAACTATTTTTGGTCCTCCAACCAGCGTTACTTGGCTGTGGTTTTCTGGTGGGCACATATGTACTATATTGCACAATCTTTGTCAAGCTTTTTTTCGTCAGCTTTCAGTCAAATTAAGAATTTATAGTAAAATATTCATGAGTTAACAGCTTAACCAAAGCCTCTCCGTTCCCTTTGGCCCAGGGGCGCCGCCCCCGGCATTCTTCTCGACTTCTCCCGGGCTGATACCGTGGTCCCTTCCCCTGGCGTTGGCAAATGGCCGGGGCAGCGGCTGCAGTCCTTCCTTCGTAGGGTCATATCTGATATGAATCAGCCCAGAGAGAAAAACAGTCGTGGGGGGCACCATGTATCTCTTCGCCGTTCTTTTTTCCTGTCTGGCCTTGCTTGGCCTGGTCTATCAGGGCGCCGCCCTGGCGGCGCTGTGGTGTTTTTGCCGGCGTCCCCTGCCGCAGCCGTCGGGGGGGGATCTTCCCGGCATCACGGTCTTGAAGCCTCTGCGCGGTGTTTCCCCTGAAACTGAAGCCTGTCTGGCCAGTTTTTTTCAGCAGGACTATCCTCGTTTCCAGATCTTGTTCGGGGTGGCGGCGGCGGATGATCCGGTGGTGGGTTTGGTGGCGGCTTTGGCTGACCGGTTTCCCCACGTGGAGGTGGAGTTGGTCCAGTGTCCCCAAAAAATGGGGCTCAACCCCAAGGTCAGTACATTGCGGCAGCTTCTCCCCCGGGCCACCCAGGAGCTGTTGGTTATTTCCGACAGTGACGTCTGGGCTCCTCCGGATCTGTTAGCCAACCTGGGGGCGGCTTTGCAGGAGGGCGGAGTGGGGCTGACTTCCTGTCTGTACAAGGCCGGTCCGCTGGCAGCCCTGGGCAGCGCCCTGGAAGCCCTGGCCATCAGTGCCGACTTTATCCCCTCGGTGGCGGTGGCCCATTATCTGGAGGGCGTCAGCTTTGCCCTGGGCGCGGTTATGGCCGTCCGCCGGGAAGCCCTGGGCCAGATGGGGGGGTTGGCGGCTATTGCCGATTATCTGGCCGATGACTATCAATTGGGCCGGCGGATCCATCAGGCCGGTTGGCGGGTGACGCTGTTGCCCCTGGTGGTATCCACCTGCCAGCCCCATACCTCCTTTACCGGGTTCCTCTCCCATCAACTGCGTTGGGCCAGGACCTATCGGGTCTGCCGCCCCCGGGGATTTTTCGGCTTCGGCATCACCTTTGTGTTGACGTGGAGCCTGCTGGCCTGGTGGTTGTCCGGGTGGAGCCTCTGGGGATGGGTCTTGCTGGGCTGCGGACTGGCCGGCCGTACCGCCGTGGCCTGGGGCGCGGCCCGGCTCTTGGAGCAGGAGGGACGCCTGGGGAAGATGGTGTCCTTGCTGCCCCTCAAAGATATGTTATCATTTATTATCTGGCTTCTCAGCTTCCTGGGTGACCAGGTGGTCTGGCAGGGACGGCGCTACCGGGTCAAGGTGGATGGCCGTTTAGAAGAGATCGTTTGAGGGAGCGTCCATGGATCCCAGGGAGATCATCAAGTTACTGACAGAGGTGCAGGCCGGCCGCTTGAGCCCGGCCGAGGCCCAGGAGCGCCTCCAGCACCTGCCCTTTGAAAATCTCGGCTTTGCCCATGTGGACCACCACCGTCATCTGCGCCAGGGTTTTCCCGAAGTGGTGTTTGCCGCCGGCAAGAGCTTGGAGCAGTTGCAGGCCATCCTGACCGCCCTCATCCGACGGTCTCCCCAGATCCTGGTGACCCGTTTGGAAGCGGCGCCGGCGCAGCAGCTCCAGGAGATCTTTCCCGGGGCCGTGTATCACCCTGCGGCCCAGGTCCTGACCTTTGGCCTGGACCAGGCCGGGGATCGGGGCAAAGGACTGATCCTGGTCATCTCCGCCGGGACCTCCGACCTGCCGGTAGCCGAAGAGGCCCGAATCACGGCCCAGATCATGGGCAACCGGGTGGAAGCCATCCATGACGTCGGGGTGGCCGGCCTGCACCGGCTCCTGGCATATAAAGAGAAGCTGACGGCCGCGGCGGTTTTTATCGTAGTGGCAGGGATGGAAGGGGCTCTGCCCAGCGTCATCGGCGGCCTGGTGCCCCGGCCGGTCATTGCCGTTCCCACCAGCATCGGTTATGGCGCCAGCTTCGGGGGCTTGGCCGCCCTCTTGGGCATGCTCAATTCCTGCGCTTCCAACGTGGCCGTAGTCAATATTGACAACGGCTTCGGCGCCGGCTATATCGCCGCTCTCATCAACCGCCGGGACTAACCTGCCCCTTTAGATGGGCAGCGGCGGTTCCTTCTTGGCCGCCAGCAAGGCCTTGAAGTGGTCCCGCTCCTTCCGGGCCTGCAGGAGTGCCGCCTCCAAGGCGGCTCGGTCCGGGGTAACCTGGGTCCCCAGGGCCGCCAATTTTTTCTCCAGCTCCTGGACCTGTTTCTCACACCGGTAAAGTTCTGCGGCTAAGTAACGGATAGACATGGCATCCTCCTCACAGCAGGAAAATCTCAGGCCACCCAGTTTCCGGCGATAGGCTCGCCGGTCCGGAGAAACCGATGGGCAAGCCGGCGCCGCCGCC
>JGI12104J13512_1001496_pt1 | contig 17007 bp, 13 predicted proteins | sample TerdegcTABiofilm_FD_13512 | JGI IMG/M metagenome (IMG submission 13512)
AATATCTGNNGCTAGTTTGCTATTACCTTTTTTGCCTTTTTAGGACAAAATTTTTTCCAGTTTCCTCGAAAATGGTGCTTGACATTTTACCGCTGGGCTTTACAATTATCGCGGAAAGATAATCATGCTTCCTGCCGGTCTCTGCTTCCAAATCACGGCTGATAATCTCCCCGTCAAGGCCGCAGCGGCTGATGAAAACCGCGTTTTCAGCCCTGCCGCTTTCTTTCAATACCCGGACGAGCTCATCGTAGCGTCGCGCCACTTTCATCAGCACCATGTTTGAAAAATGAGGCAGCAGTTTACCTAAAACCTCCGGCTCCTCAAGCAGGGGGACAACCGCCAGCAACTCGTCGCCTTTGGCCAGGGGCAGGTTCAGCCGCGCCGCCGCCGCTGCGAATGATGTGATGCCGGGAATTGTTTCAATCTCTACCGTGGGGTCCAGCTCCCCGACCTTCTCCACCAAGTAGCTGTAGCTGCTGTAAAGACTCGCGTCACCCAGGGTTAGAAAAGCGATGTCCAGTCCTTCGCCCAGCTTCTCCAACAGCTTGCCCGCCGCTGTCTCCCAGGCTTTTTGCAGGCAGTCCCGGTTCCTGCTCATGGGCATTTGCAGGCTCATAATTTCCTGCTCCGGCCTCAGGTGAGGCTTTGCCACCGCAAGGGCCAGGCTATCCTCCCCGTGACGGGAGACCGGCACGGCGACTACCGGAACCTGCTGCAGCACCCGCAGCGCCTTGAGAGTAATCAGTTCGGGATCACCAGGACCAATGCCCAGGCCGTAAAGTCTTCCAGTCAACTTGCAAGGGCCTCCTATACCTGTAAAGTAATAATATAAATTGCATTCAGTGACTTCCAGAGCTGACTATGCCCGGCAGCCGTCAGGCGGGCAACGTTAATGCTGATCACTTCCGGCTCAAGTCCATGCGCACGGGCGAAGTCCATACCGCCCAGTAAGGTTTCCCAGGTTACGGCATTAATTACTATCCGGCCCTCAGGCTTTAGCTTAGGTAAACATTCTTCAAGAATAGCCGCAAGCCTGCCGCAGCTCCCTCCCACCAGAACCCTGTCCGCTTCCGGCAAACCGGCTAACACCGCCGGCGCCGCTCCCGCCGCCAATTCCACGTTATTCAAGGCAAAACGATGCGCATTTGCTTTAGTCAAGGCCGCAGCCGCAGGCTCTTTCTCTATGGCGTATACCTGGCCGGGGCTGACCAGGCGCGCGGCTTCAACTGTCAAGGAACCCGTTCCGGAGCCGATATCGTACACTGTCTGCCCGGGTTTCAAGCGCGCTTTAGCCATAGTCAGGATCCGGATTTCCTCCTTGGTCAGAGGGATCCCCTCTTCCCGCCGGAACATGGCATCGGGGATGCCCGGCGTCAGGTAGGGCCATTTGACTTCAGTCATCTCCCAGCACCATCACCGCGTCCGGCAAATCCCGGCCGGCCAGTTCGGTCGCATTAAGCCTCACACAGCATTCTTCGGGAAAACCCAGCGCGGCCCCGACCCAGACTTGGCAATCCCCCAAACCGTTATGCTCAAGATAACGCCCGACCGCAGCCGGTGAGTTGCGGCCGCCGGCAAGCAGGACAAGCACAAGCTTGGCCCCGCCCCGCCGCAGGCCCGGCAAGAAGGGCTCCAGCAGGGCGATATCCCGCCCGTGCAGGCTGACAAACGTGGCTCGCTCCCAGGTGGCCGCCAAACGGGCGAAAGCCAGCTGTATGGAGCTGACCCCCGGCACAACCCGTATTTCTTCCTGGGGAAACTGCTTTTTCAGCCAGGGAAGCAGGCTGAAAAAGCCGGGATCACCGGAAACAAGCACGGCCGTCGGCTGCCCGCGAATTTTTCTCAGGTAGGCTGCCAGGGCTTCCAGATCACCGGTCAAGATGAATTTTTCCGCCCTCAGGCTTTCAAACAGGCCCAGCGCTTTCGCCCCGCCGATTAAAACTCTGGCCTGCGAGGCGGCCTCCCGGGCTGCCGGGGTCAGGTAATCCGGGCTGCCCGGTCCGGTTCCCACCACAGCCAGCCAGCTTTTTTCGAACTCAGCCATGAAGAAGTTCCTCCATAATTTGCCGGGCAATCACATCCCGGCCGATAACTTCACCTTTAAGGTTTAACAGAGCGGTTCCCACCGCCAGGCGGTTGTGAACAAAGTCCCCGGCCTGCCTGCTGGCCCGGCCGGCCAGCAAATCCCAAAAATCCGCCTGGCCGCTGCCACGCACTATTTCCAACGCGGCTTCAACGGTAGGTGACGCCAGGACCTCCCGCACCGCCTCAGCACCGGCCCCGCCTGCCGCCAAATGAGCCGCGATAATCTCCCGCCTGCCGTCCGCCACCCGGCTGTGCGTGTAAAAGATGCCCCCGGCCACCTTGACCAGCTTGCCGGCATGGCCCCACAACAACACCCGCTTCACTCCGGCGTCCGCGCAGGCTTCCAGGAGGTGTCCGATAAAATTACTGGTCAGAATCACCGCTTCTTCAACAAAACCATAGTCTTCCACCGCCCGGCGCTGACCCATCCGGCCCGGTGTCAGCACCAGCGTCTCGTGGCCGGCCGCCCGGGCCATGCCGACCTGGGGAACGAGAGCAGACCGGAAAGCCTCAACAGACATGGGTTCGACAATGCCGGTAGTGCCGAGAATAGAAAGGCCTCCCACGATACCCAGCCTGGGATTTAACGTCCGGCGGGCCAGTTCCTCGCCGCCCGGAATGCTGATCGTTAATTCCACCCCTTGCCCGGGCTCCAACAACTGCGCGGCCTCATTCAAAATCATGGTGCGGGGCACCGGGTTAATGGCCGGCTCTCCCACGGAAACCGCCAAACCCGGCCGGGTGACAGTACCAACGCCGCGCCCGGCCAGGAGCCGCACCGGCCCCGGGCACAGCCGGGCGGCAACATGCACTTCTATTCCATTGGTAATATCGGGGTCGTCACCAGCGTCCTTAATTACCACCGCCTCGGCCCAATCTTGCTCCCGTACAACCTGAACGGGCAAGCACAGCTCCCGCCCACCCGGTGTGTTTATCTTTATGCGATCAGGCAGGAACTCTCCCCACAGGGCCATAATAGCCGCCTTCGCCGCCGCCGCCGCGCAGGAACCTGTGGTATAGCCCTCGCGCAAACGCTTCTCAGGCAAAACTCTTACCCCCATCCATCTATTGCACGTTTACCATGGCGCCGCAATCCGCCAGCCGGCAAAGCAGTTCTTCTTTAGCCCTCGGGAGAGGAATCTCCTCAGACAGACAACCTTTCTTTTTCATGGCCCGCCCTATCTCAACCAGCCACGGCTTGTTTAATTCCGGCTTCCTTTATCATCAAGCAGATATAAAACCCCGGCCACGCAAAAAGCCAGGGTTCAGTAACGATAAACACTATTACCTCACCTCCCCATCTCGCGTGGCGCAGTGGTGCGGCTAAACACAGGCAGTTCTCCTGACTCGGCTTCACCGCCGTCTGCCTCCTTCCCGGACATTCAAGCCCAGTGGATTGCCTCGCAGTCAACTCAACCTTACAGTGGCGCGACCGTGCTGGATTTGCACCAGCTTCTCTTAACCTGTCTTTTGTTATTTATTTTGTTATTATATTGATTTATTATTATTCTTCAGACTGAGGGAAAATCCTGCAAAGTAATAGAAACCAGGGAGAGGGAAGCAAAGGCACGTTCTTTTGCTTCCCCGTTAACATTTACGCCTTAAAGACTATATTTTGATTCATGAATGAGCAGATGAGCATGGAGCCAGGGCGGGAATGCTGAAAATAGACAACGGGTGTTATTCTTCGAAGAGTTTCCGCAAGTAAAGATCTCTGTTATCCATGAAACCTTTGGTTATCTGGTAATGCGAAGTTTCTTCGTAAGTGGTCTCAGAAACCGGTGAAGTGTCGAAATCAAGAATTTGTGCGCCCGGGTAAGCCAAAATAATTGGAGAATGAGTCGCGATAATAAACTGGGACTGACCCTCTTGATCCAATTCCCTGATGATTCTCAACAAGGCCAGTTGGCGAGTTGGGGAAAGAGCAGCCTCAGGTTCATCCAGCAGGTAAATCCCCTTTTTCCCAAACCTGTTGGAGAAGATGGAGAGAAACGATTCCCCATGTGATTGTTCATGAAGGGATTTTCCCCCGTAAGCCAGATAAGCTTCCGGACCAAGACTATCTATATGGGACGCAAAATTGTAGAAGCTTTCCGCCCTTAAAAAGAAACCGTTCGTTACCTTTGGCGACCAGGCAAGCCTTATAAAATCACCTAACGCTGACTCAGAGGATGGGACTTCATAATAGTTATTCCTTCCGCCCCCGGCTGTGTTGAAATCACATTTATAGGCGATTGCCTCCATGAGCGTTGACTTTCCCGAGCCGTTTTCTCCAACAAAAAAGGTCACCGTATTTTTAAACTCAATATTATCCAATCCCTTAAACGCAGGCATGGAAAACGGATAAACCTTGCGACTCGGAATATTCTCATTCAGAAAACTTAGTCTTCTCAAGAACATTCTCAGTCTTCTCCCCAGAGAGGATGGGGGGAAGCAAAAAGAACGTTCCCCCCGCTTCCCCCTTTTACCTCTATTTTATTTCCAGTGTCCCTATTTCCGCCAGGTCGCTTAAACTGTTGGCCTTAATATATCTTCCCGACAGGGTATACAGCACGTCATTGATATATATAATCCTGTCGACGTTCTTGTCGCTGTCGTACCAGTAGCTGCCCGCCTTCTTGTAGTCCTCGTCCGAAAGGTGAGTAATCCGTCCCTTGAGGGCGAAGCCGTTGTCCAGGTCAATGTTATAGACGTAAGCGCCCTGATAAACAAACTGACCATATGCGGGGAAGCCATCCTGCACTTCGCCGCCGTTTACCTCCATGACGCTGACGGGGAAGGCCAGCAGGTTTTTATCCTTGGAGAACAGCAAGGCCTTATGGTTGCGCAGCAACTCGGAATCAGTGCCCCGGTCGCCGATCTTCTCTTTATACATCTCCACCGGATTACTGACGTCCGTCACATCAAAGACGGCCATTTTCATTCCCGTGTAATACGCCACGCTGTTCGTTCCGCCGCTGTTATCGCCTTTTTGTCCAAGCTCGATTGTGTCTTTTCCGAAGCCGATGATATGGTTTTCGTCGTAGGGGTGCAGGTAGTCGCTATAGCCGGGTATTTTCAAAGCGCCCAGTATCTCAGGTTGGCCCGGGTCTCCCAAGTCAATCACGAAGAACGGATCAACTGTTTTGAACGTCACCATGTACCCGCGGTCTCCCACGAACCGCACGGAGTAAATTTTTTCTCCCGGCGCGATATCCTCTAACTGGCCGACTACATTCAGCCCACTATCCAGAACGTAAACATTATTCTTCGAGGTGTACTCGCCGGTGCGCCATACGTCGCCACTGGTGGTGGCGATCCGGAAGTGATCATTGTATTCATCCATGGAAAACTGGTTTAATATAGTTCCCGGCACTTCGCCGCCGGCAGAGTATGACAACTTTCCGTCATCCAGGGCGAACTTGTAAACCTTTGTTTTATTCCTGTCAGCAGGCTGGGAGCCGGGCAATATTTTGGCTGCACTATCTTCTAGTATGCCATAACGGTAACTCGCACTCGTCACCGCGACATACAAGTTTTTCATGGAAGCGTAGATGTTTTCACTGGAACCAAGGTAAGTGCTCACGTCCGCTTTTTCATCCGGCCTGTCTAAATTAATGCCGGCGACAATCAGGTAATTTGGCTGCATGAAATCGGGAAAGCATTTGATACTTGTATAATCTATATCTACATAGTCATTGCCTGTCGCCGTGTCACGGTAGAAAGGTTTGGGATTCTCTATCTCTTTTTGGGGATAGTAATAAACACCCCTGTTTGCCAGCAGGTAAAACGCTTCGCCTATTTTCCGGGAAGAGACGTATCTCCCGTCCAGCTCCAGCTCGCGCACCTGTTTAATGGCCGACTTGTCGGCGATATCATAAATAATTGCTTTTACCGTATCACGCTGATAGGGCGGCGGGTATATATCGGGACTTATTTTTTTGCTTGTTTCATCCATCGGCATAATAATGGGACCATCCCCGCGGCTGTATGTCTGACCAATTACAATCAGGTGTCTGTCATCCACGTACATTTCGTTCGGAGTAAAGTTTTTATCGGTAAAATCCAGGCTGCCGGTCATTTGCATATCTCCGGCCGGGTAAGCTTTAGCTATTACGACACGCTGATCCTTAACCAAATAAATATAGCTGCCGTCGGTTTTAACAATATCCGCCTCGTCAACACCCTCCACCTGGACATTTGTTCTGGAATAGTCGTTGCCGGAAGCATTAGCGAGAGACTGCGCCGTATCCGCCGACTTCGCCGACTCCGGCGCCGCCCCCGTGACCGCGGGGGCGTTTTTCATCACTCTCTGGTCATAGCCTGCTTCAGTCTGTAAATTAGCTAAAAGACTTTTTAAGTTTTCATACGTGCCTACTACCGGGAGGTCGTTGGCTTTTGAAGGCGGTGCGGGCAAGTCGCCGGGAGGTCCGATTAAAATTGCTTGAGCTGTCTCATCCCACTCCACCTCATACCGCAAAGCCTCAGCCAGCCAGCGGGCGGGTATGAACACCCGGTCGGACACGGCCAGGGGAGCGACATCCATCGAACGCTCCTCTTCACCCACGTACAACAACTGGCTGCCCACGGTCATCCGTATCGCAGCAGCGTCCGTGGTAAAAGCAACTGTCTGCGACGCGCCGTCCCAGGCGATACCTTCATCCGGAACTCCCAAGGCGCGGCCGAGGTAGCGCACCGGAACGTATACCCGGCCATCCCGGGTAAATGGGGCGACATCCATTGTAATCGTTTGGCCGTCGCTGATATACATTTTCTGGTTAACTAAAAAAGTTGCCTGATGCTGCTCCATGGCGCTGCCTTTTGGCTGAAGCCAGGGGATAAAAATAACTGCCAGGGCCAGAACTACAATTAGGACAATAAATTTTTTCATAGAAAAACCTCTTTCATTTTTTAATTTTAAATTATTAGACGTTAATCATGAAATAAAGGTTCATCAACATTTTCCCAAAATGACTTTTATTATGTATTAGCCCTTGACGAAACAATCGCCAAAAAGGAGTAACAAAGCTGAACCCCTTTAGTATAGTCAACTCGATCCTCTTTCGATTTTATAAACCGGCGTGAAAAAAATTGTGAATTCATGAAATTTATGATATTATTCAAAAAATCCATGTATGAGTTGAAGCATAGAGAGAGAATTGTTGATTAATTTTTCTAAGGGGAATTCCGATGGGACATATCGCAAATGACAAAGAAGAGGTTTACATGGCGCTGGCTGAACGATTAAACAAGAATCCGGTGGGAGCGCCCGTAAACGAGGTCCTGATGGAAATTCTCCACCGCCTCTATACCGAGGGCGAGGCCATGGTGGGCAGTAAATTTCCCATGGTTCCTATAAGGTTGAATAAGATTGCCGCTATCACCGGAATAAAAGAAGAAACGTTAAAAGAAACACTGGACAGTATGTCCGACAAGGGGCTTGTGCAGGAGCTGCCCGCGAAGAAAGGTACCTACTATATGCTGACCCCGATGGTGGTAGGCTTTTTTGAGTTTACCTTCATGCGGGTGAGAGACGAGATAAAAAATATGAGGGAACTGGCAGAACTATTCGAAAGATATTTTCGCAGGCCTGAAGTTGGGGAAGAGTTCACCGGCACCGCTACCAAGTTGATGAAGGCGCTGGTATATGAAAGCCTGATCCCGGCTATAGTGGAAACAGAGGTTTTAAGCTACGAGAAGGCTTCTGAAATCATCCGCCGGTCCGGCAGAGGGGCGCTGTCCTTATGTGCGTGCCGTCACAAGGCAAGCCACCTAGGTAAGACTTGTTCTGCCGGCGCGCCTATGGAAACGTGTACCACCCTGGGTGACACTGCAGACTGGCTTGTAAGCCGGGGTATGGCCAGGCCGGCCACAGTTGACGAACTGTTAAAGGTGCTGGACCAAACAGAAAAGCTGGGGTTGGTCCATCTAGGAGATAATGTGCTTAACCAGCCGGCTTATATCTGTCACTGCTGCGGCTGCTGCTGCGTGGCTCTGCGTCCCACCAGGGAGTATGGAAAATTGTTCGCGCACCCCAGTAATTTCATCCCGGCTCTGGATCAGGATAGTTGCTCCGCGTGCGGTACCTGCGCCGGTAGGTGCCAGATAAAAGCCATTACCATGCGCGATGACGGAAGCGGGGTTGAAGTGCCGGTAGTTAATCAAGAAATCTGCATTGGATGCGGCGCTTGCGCCTCAGCCTGTCCAAGCGGCGCGCTGACCATGTCCCGCAGGCAGGTTCTTCACGTCCCCCCCAAGAATAAAATGGAGCTATTTACCCGCATTGCCAGGGAAAAGGGCAAAATTTAAACTAAGAATTATTATACTTGTTTGCATGTATGCACCTGTTGCTACGGGAACTGCAAAAGCAATAGCACATTCTTTAGCTACACCCTCATTTTTGTTCGTTAGGCAACAACTTCGCAAATCGCCTTTTATTCAGAGCTGCTGCTGTTGTTTTATAAAGCTGGATTACCACCAGCGGGATCAGGGCAAAGCCAGCCACCAGGTGCAATTCGTTTTTTATTGCGGGATATACGTCAAATATGCCCTGAAAGGCTGGAACTATGAGTGCGGTTGTAAGTAAGGCCGCGCCAATAAACAGGGCAGCCCACTGGTATTTGTTTGTAAATATTCCTATTTTATAAAGCGGCAGCCTGGAACGGCAGTTTAAGCCGTGAAATAGCCGGGCCAGAGACAAGGTGGAAAAGGCCATGGTGCTGCCAAGTCCGACACCTTCTTTATACAGGCCGTAATAAAAAGCGGCAATCGTGCTGGCGGCAATTACGGCACCCTCCAGAAATATTTCCGCAAGAAAGTTTTTGGTCAGAATCGGCTCATTGATGTTCCTGGGTTTTTCGCTCATGGTGTCTATATTGTGCGGCTCCAGACCCAGCGCAATAGCTGGCATGGAATCGGTAAGCAAATTAATAAAAAGGAGATGCACAGCCGTAAACGGCAGGGGCAGGTGCGCCACCGAGGTATATAAAACGGCCAGTATACCGGCCATATTCCCCGACAGGAGGAACTTAATGGAGTTTTTAATATTGGTATAAATGCTCCTGCCGTTGGAAACCGCTTTGACAATAGTAGCGAAGTTGTCGTCCGTCAGCACCATATCAGACGCTTCCTTGGCCACCTCGGTACCTACTTTTCCCATGGCTATGCCGATGTTGGCCTGCTTGAGCGCGGGCGCGTCGTTAACCCCGTCGCCAGTCATGGCCACTACAAGGCCTTTTTCCTGCCAGGCCTTGACAATCCTTATTTTATGTTCCGGTGATACGCGGGCATAAACTGAAATGTTGTTTATGGCGGAACTGAGCTGTTCGTCGGTAAGCTTGTCCAATTCGTAGCCTTCCATGGCCTCTTTTTCATCTTTTAATATGCCGATTTCCCTGGCAATGGCCGAGGCGGTGATCTTGTGGTCGCCGGTAATCATAACGGGCTTTATGCCGGCTTTGACACAATCCATGACCGCTTTCGCGGACTCTTCACGCGGCGGGTCAATCATGGCCACCAGACCCAGGAGGGTAAGACCGTCTTCATCTGACAGCATTAATTCCCGGCGGTCCTCGATAACCTTATAAGCAATGGCCAGAATACGCAGCCCTTCTCGGGAAAGGTTCAGGTTAACCTGCTCCATGTCGTCCAGATCTTGCCTGGTGGCGGTGCGCGCACCGGCAGGGGCGGCGATACTCTTGCTTCTTTTTATGATTACATCAAAGGCGCCCTTGGTAATCATAAAAAGGTGGCCTTTTCTTTCATGCAGGGTGCTCATCATCTTACGGTCGGAGTCAAACGGCAGTTCCGCAATACGGGGGGAGGCAGATCTTATAGCAGCCTCAGCAAGGTCATGTCGCGCGGCCATATCGTTCAAGGCCACTTCGGTGGGGTCGCCAATAGACTGGCCGTTTTGAGTCACTGCGTCATTGCAGAGTACGCTCATTTCAACCAGGTCGCGGGTTAAGGGGTGGTTTAGGTCCAGTTCTTTTGCGGATACTGTGTTGCCGGCCACATGAATTTTTGATACAACCATTTTATTCTGGGTTAAAGTGCCTGTTTTATCCGAGCAGATTACCGAGACGCTGCCCAGGCTTTCCACTGCCTGAAGCTTTCTGATGATGGCGTTTTCCTTGGCCATTTTTTGTGTGCCGATAGCCAGTACAATGGTTACAATAGAGCTCAAGGCCTCAGGAATCGCCGCCACCGCAAGCGCCACCGCGAACATAAAGGACTCGCCCAAGCCATAGTCCCTGACCACATTTATAACAAAAATAATGGCACAAAGCCCGATGATGACAAAGGCCAGTTTCTTGCCAAAGGCGTCCAGACTTACCTGCAGCGGGGTTAGTTTCTCTTTGGCAGTTTCCAGCAGAGACGCGATTTTACCCAGTTCAGTATGCATCCCCGTGGCGGTGACCACCGCCACGGCACGGCCATAGGTGATCAGACTGCCGGTAAAGGCCATATTCTTTCTATCGGCAACCGGTACATCCACTGCGTCAATTTTTTCATCGGACTTGGCGACGCTTACGGATTCACCGGTCAATGAGCTTTCATTTGCCTGCAGGCTGTGATTCTCAATAATCCTGCAGTCAGCGCTGACATAGTCTCCGGCTTCCAGGTACATAATATCGCCGACGACTACTTCACGCGACGGTATTTCCACTTTGTAGCCGTTGCGCAATACCCGGGCCAGCGGAGATGCCAGCGCCTTCAAGCTTTCCAGGGATCTTTCCGCCTTCACATGTTGCACTGTGCCCAGAAAAGCGTTTAAAATGGTTACCGCGATGATTACCACAGCGCTTTCATAATCCCTCAGAAAAATTGACACCAGAGCGGCAACCAGCAGGATTATCACCAGAAAGTCGGTGAACTGGCTGAAAAACACGCTGAATACGCTTTTCTTTTTGGTTTCCTTCAACTCGTTATAGCCGTATTCAGACCGTATTCTATTGACATCCCTGTCATTTAACCCGTTAATGTCCGCATTCAGGAGGGCAAGCACCTGGTCAGCGGTTTTGTTGTGCAGGTTTTGCATAAGCTGTCCACCTCATATTCATATCAGATTTAGTAATCATAAAAGAAAAAGACCTTTAACATAACTCTCAATATAAGAATTATGTTAAAAGTCTCGTTACCTTGCGGATGCAGAACCGGGCGATCAGTCAACCGTGATGACGGCTATGCAAATACTAACTACTCCCTTTTAACAATAAATATTATAGCCCTATTTATATTAAAGTCAATATAAAATAAAGGAAACATGTTTACATAAGGTAGCAAACTCAACAGAATAGTACGGTGACTGTTTCATATCATTTACACAATCACTTAATGCTTTGATTCAAAAACTCTTTAATCCATGAATTGAATCAAAATACTTCCACAAATAATTAGTTTATACCTTTTCAACTAGTAACAGGATATATTCTATATCCTGATCCACAAAGATAATGTCGGGATTATCGTTCTATGGGTTGGCGTTAACAATCTGCTGGACTGTCACTCCAAATCTTTGTACAATGCTGAAGAGTTATCTGAAGCCTTTACGGTGTAGAACTGACCGTCACATTTTGGGGGTGGAGAACTGCATTATCTCCCTGCTGATAGTTTTATTATACACTATATGCAAGGACTAACTGCTACCGGAATATTCTCATACATTATTTTTGCTCACATTCTAATTTGCCCTCATGTTTGCACCTAATATAGGAGAAAATGTTTAGTAAACATCCGGTTTGTTATATTCAATATCTGTAATTTCGAACTGATACCAATTGAAATCTCCTGTATCTGATTTCCAGATGACTTCCCCTCCGGCAGGAATCCTTATACCATTAAACTCCTTATGTTCTCTCATGTGAACTGACCAGGTTTTCAAAAGATACTGGCCATTAAATTCCCTGTATCTTTCGGCAACCAGGCTAATAACCTCACCCTTCTCGTTAAACGTAAATACCCCTGACGCAGTTATCCCCCCGTAACTCATGGTAGCCTTTGCTGAATTTGCATCGATTTCTTCCCATTCTATGTAACTGCTCAAAGCCGCAGTTGGAAACCACACCGTCTCAGCCAGGTATCGCAACATCGCGCCCTGATCAATTTCTTTTCCCTCGGCATCCGCAACTTTAACCAATGAAAGAACCTTAATGAGCATGTGTCCTTTGCCTTTATTATACATGTCTCTTCCTGCAAAGTATAATAGTGGAACCATTTTGACCTTGGCTTTCCATATAAATCCCGGTTCATCTATCGTAAAGTATTGTTCCGCTTCAGCAGGCATCCAGGTCCCTTCTTCTTTCAATCTCATTGATACATTTTGCCTTGAACGGACTGTTCGGATTTTTTCTTTGCCAATCACCTGGGACTGTGCCAGCCATTTTTGAACGCTGGGCGGCAACCCTTCCAAATCAGCTGTTTGAATTATCTCACCTTGATTTTTAACATTATTAAAAAGTTCTCCGACTTCTCTTTTTACATTTTGGTTGAACCGGAAATCTGCTATAAATGAAACTGTTAGAAACGAGATTATGATTGCTAAAATAATTAACGTTACAAGCACAGCTTTGGGCATGTGAGCATACTCCTTTAATTAATTGTAACAATATTTTAGTATTTTGTTATTAATATAATACCATTTTCGCGTTCGCATGAATTCTGCAAGTGCTGCCTGCTCAAAAGGAGGATTTTGAACATCAACGTGTCTGCGCAAGTCGCGCCACTGACTGTGGAATTTGTAAGGCAAGGGTTGACAATCAGGGTTGAAAGTGAATGATGATGTCCACTATCTCCGGCGTGCTGCCTGTTCGAACCGGCGGGCCCCAGGTGCCAAAGCCGCACGTAACAATGAGCTGGAATTCCCCTTTGCGCAGGTATCCCCAGTCCTGTTCGAATATTCTTCCGGTGATAAGATCAAACGGGAACAGCTGCCCGTGGTGGGTATGTCCCGAGAGCTGCAAATCAACGCCCTGCTCCTGACTCTCCGCTAAATGAGACGGCTGATGGTCCATTAAAAGCACCGGCAAGGAGTGATCCACTCCTTCCATTACGGCGGCTAACTCCCGGCGGCGCTCGCCCTTGTAGCGCCCCCCGGCACTGTCGTCCCGGCCCACGATATAAAAGCCCCCGTCCACCTTCTCATAATCATCGCGCAGCACTGTTATCCCGGCTTCGTGCAAATGGTGAAACGCTTCTTCCGCATGTCCTCCGATATACTCGTGATTGCCGAACACGGCAAAAGAGCCGTACTTTGGTTTTAGCATGCGTAGTACGTCCGGCATTTTTTGCTCGACAAAGGGACCGATATTTTCATCGATAATATCTCCCGGAAGCAGGACCAGATCCGGATTAAGGCTGTTGATCCTGTTCACCATATCCGTGAGCCTGCCGTTATTAACGATTTTCCCCAGGTGAATATCAGATACCATAACCACGTGCAGCTGGTTCAAGCTCCCCGCCGGCTTGGCAATGTCGATTTCATAATGGCGCAGCTGCGGGTTTCTGGCATTCCATGCGCCGTAAACAATAATACCCGCCACCAGTAAAGAAACAACAAGACCTGCAGCCGCCGGGAACTGTTTCAGGCCTTCCGGCAAAAAGCCCAGCCAGCGGTTGGCCAGCCGGATCAGATCAATGGCAATCAAAGAGAAAAACAAGTAATTCATCGCGGCCAGCCAGTATGAACCAACAAAAGTCAAGCCGTCGCTGACTGCGACGGGCAAATACTTTTCGCCTAATCTGCCCGCGAGATACGATAAGGCGAGCAATGAGAATAAGCACCAGTATATTTTTCCGCAGCCGGCAGGAATCAGTCTGCCGAAGGCCTGCCGCCCGCGCAGCCCGATATAATAGTTAATCGCCCCATAAAGCGCAAAGAAACTAGCAATAAAAATTGCAAATTGTGCTTTCATGTATTACTCCCCATCTGTTTAACCCCGGCAAACGCTTGTCAGCCTGTATCCGGTGCCCCAGAGCGTTTCGATCAACTCCGGGTTCGACGGGTCTTTTTCAATCTTTTTTCTAATTTTTTGAATATGCACTGCTACTGTTGCCGTATCCCCATAGTTGTCGTCCCCCCAGATGGCTGTCGGAAGATGCTCTTTTGAAAACACCATGTTCGGATGAGAAGCGAGAAACAGCAGAAGCTCGTATTCCTTCGCGGTCATTTGCACTTCCCTGCCGTTAACGGATACCTGGTGGGATGCCGTATTGATTTCCAGCCCCCCGTGGGTGATCACTTCGGTGGATATAACGTTGCCCTTGAGCCGCTCATACCTTTTGATATGGGACTTGATCCTGGCCACCAGTTCACCGGGGCTGAACGGTTCTGTCATATAATCGTCGGCTCCGTACTCCAACCCCCTGATTTTGCTGATATCTTCGCCCTTGGCCGAAACAACCACCACCGGAACATCCAGTCTTTCCCGGACCTCTTTAATTATCTCATATCCGTCCTTGCCGGGCAGCATCAGATCAACAATGATAATATCATAATTACCCGTAAGCGCCCTTTTCAGCCCCCGGGCTCCATCCTGGACGATGTCGGCCTTGAACCCGTTCAACTGGAGATAGTCCCTTTCCAACTCGGCAATATTAAGATCATCCTCAATGATCAAAATGTGTTTCATCGCGGCCACCTTCCCAGTTCAACCGGCGAGCGGAAGCGTGATTGTAAAACATGTGCCCTTGCCTTCCTCGCTTGCAGCCGTAATTTTTCCCCTGTGGACTTCCACCAGTTCCCTGGCAATAGCCAGCCCGAGCCCGGTGCTCGCTAGATCCTTGGTGCGCTCATTATCGATCCGGTAAAACCTCTCGAAAATATGAGGGAGTTTATCAGCGGGGATTCCCGGCCCGTTGTCGCTTAGTTCAATACAGGCGGAGTCACCCTGTATCGATAATACGGCTCTAATAACCAGACTCTCTTCCGGCCCGTATTTCAAAGCATTGCTGATGATGTTCCTGATGGCCTGATGCATTCTCTTGCCGTCCAGGCGAACCGGCGAATCCTTCTCCGTCATGTCAGTGTATTCAAGCCGCACCTGTCTTTCCTCAAGCTCAAGCCTGAATTCTTCCGTCAGGTCAGCCATAAAAGCCCCGATTGGCACACTGGCAAACTGAAAATTCAACTTCTGCATATCCAACTTGGAAAACAGGAAAAGATCATCTATCAGTCTGTTTACATAAATAATATTCCGGTGGATTATCTGCAAGTATTTATCCTTGTTTTCCGGCGGCACGTCTCCGTAGGATGGCCTCGACATAACCCTGCAGGGAGGTAATGGGCGTCTTCAGGTCATGAGATATGTTGACGACCAGCGTCTTTCTGTTCTCCTCGTATTCAGACTTGTTCTCTCGCTTTCTCCCAGTTTGCGCGCCATTTCGTTGAAAGAAGCAACCAGCAGGCCGATTTCATTCCGCATGTTGCATTCTACCCTGACGTCATAATTGCCCCGCGCAATCTCCTCCACCCCGTTTTTTAGATCCTCAATCGGCTTAAAGACTCTCTTTTGCAGGCGCAGGAGAAACAATACCTGCATTACCTCCCTAACGATCAGCAGCGCCGCGATAAAAAGCACAATTCCCTTTATATCCGCCATTTTAAACAATAAATACAAGCTGTTTAAAACACTCAGCATACACGCCAGCTTGGACAGCTTCCCCTTGAACCCGCAGCACGTCTTAGTGTCGCCCCAGGCTTCCAAGCCACCCTGGTCAGAATGGCGGCCGTGAAAATGAGCAATCATGTGTCTCATTAAACCATGGTGACCGCTACCAGGAGAACAACACCCGTCAAATTCGGTGCTGCTTTCATGCTTCACTTTCTTTCCTTCACAATCCACTTCCAGATTAATCTTTGCCTTCGTCTTGCCATCCGCCATGTTTTTCTCAAATTCTCTATCCAAGCCGAATATTTTGACCTGGTCCTTGCTGCACACTACTTTGAGATTCCCGCTGCAAGACTCCTTGTCTTTCATGGTCATGATCACATCATACAAAAGCTTGATTTTGCTCATAACAATGACCTCCTTGTTTTAATGAGGTCATTGTAGAAAAACTCTTTAAAAAGGCTTTAAATAATTCATAAAATTTTTATAAAAGTGAATAAAAAATTTGTAATTTTCACGGACAAATATTAGTTAATTTCATAACTCCTTGCCAATAAAGGTTTGGCACGTTCGATGTCATCATCAGATATAATGGTAATTTCTAAATCCCCTGTTCCCCAGTGCCCGATATTTCTAACATCACGGGTAAATCCTTCTATTATATTAACAGAACCTGGATTAACCTTGATATAAGCATATATCTTACCAGCTTGAGGGCTAAATTCAATACAGGCAAAGTTCCTAATGCGTTTGAAAGCAATATAATTTTTGAGTTCCTTTATTTGGACATCATCGCCAAGGGCTAATAAGAAAGCTTTTAACGCCTCGTAGCGATCTTTTATCACTTCGTTTGCTTGAGCCAAATAATAAGTGACTTATACCAAAGCCAGTTCCATTTTATGCTTTCGCTTTTCCCAGTCGGGCATTATCTTTTCCAGCAATTGATAAAAAGCCGGACTATGGTCGTGGTATCGCAAGTGACACAATTCATGAGTAACGACATAATCAATGCATTCCTTGGGCGCACGTATCAAATCCGCGTTCAACGTGAGCGTCCCGTTCTTGGACAAGCTCCCCCAGCGCTTTTTCATCCGCCGGATCCGCATTCTTGGCTTAGCTAAAAAGTGCTTTCCAAAATGAGGCCAGCAACGCTCGAAGCTCTCACCGAATTTTTCCGCGGCCTTTTCCAAGTACCAGTCTTCAAGCAGCTTTTCAACCTTTTCATAGGCGGGATTCTCTTTGACGGTAACACGGAAATAGCCCCTAGTTAGCTTTATCTCATCCTTATCACCGGTGACTATCTTCAGCCGGTATTGCCTGCCCAGATACAGGTGCG
>JGI12104J13512_1001501_pt1 | contig 16990 bp, 20 predicted proteins | sample TerdegcTABiofilm_FD_13512 | JGI IMG/M metagenome (IMG submission 13512)
CATCAGGATTTGCACCTTTCCGAAGAGCTGCCTGGACATGATAATCAGTACAGTGATTACAGCGGAGGGCAGCAGATACAGCAAGACTGATGAGTTCTACAATCTTTGGATCGAGTGTTCCGGTCTTCAGAACGGAGTTTTTATACAGCAGGTGGGAGATGAGCACTTCAGGCCGCTCTGACATCCGTTCAAAGATGAGTGGAGCCCGTCCGTAATCCTTGCGGATCGCCTCAACCCATTCCTGTGCAGTTTCGGCAGCCCCCTTTTCGAGGACCTCTTTGATGATTTTTTCAAATCCGTTTTTTGGTTTACCCATAGAAACAGCCTGACCAAAGGTCTGTCCTGAGAGATGTCATACTTACCGGTCATCTCATTCTTTCAGGATAATAATTTCATTACAGCAGGTGGATCTCTTATACTATGAATGGAAAAAAGAGCCTCATCCTCATAGTACTGGTTCTGACCGGGTGTATGTTCCTGGCCGGGTGTACCAGTTCTCCCCCTCAAAAGGAGCCTGCAACACCATCTCCAACAAGTACCCCGACCCCGGCTCCGCTCCCCCCCACAGCTGAAGAGACACTGGTTTCTGAACCAGTTCCCGAATATACCATCTTCGATGGTCCGGTGGCTGAGCCTCCTGCAGAACTTGAGGTATCAGTATCAGCACGAAAAGATCCGGTATATAACCTTATCACGGTTGTTTTTGACGGTGGCAAAGGCCAGCAGCTGGTGCAGTCCATCAATGTCCGGGTTACTACTTCAGATGGGATCGTGACCGAACTACCTCTTCCGCCAAACCGGGGTGCAGAGATCGAATTTACCGGTTCAAAAGCGGTTGATCGTGTGCAGGCCGCTGCATATTACAAAAACGGGGCATCCTATCTTATTCTTGACCAGAATGTCGGACAGACACGGGCAGGCATTTTGACCGCAACACCAACGGTGCCAAGTGCCCCTGAAACCTCCTCGAACAGCTTGTATGATGGTCCGGTAACTCAGCCACCCAAGAATCTGATGGTTCAGGTGGATGTTATCAAGGATCCCGTGTACCGGGTTATTACCGCAACATTCAGGGGAGGTCACGGGCAGTCCCTTGTCAGAACAACTCAGATACATGCCCTGCTCTCAGATGGATCAGAAGTAACCAAAGACCTTGCCAGCAATATCGGGAGCATCGCAGAGATTCAGGGGACAGCAGGAAATGATAAAATTCAGATCGTGGTCTTTTACAAGAACGGTGAACAGTATAAAATAAGTGAGAAGGTATTCGGCCCAAGAGGCTGATTATCTCTTTTTTCGAATGAGTGCCACACCACCAAGGGCGCCAATCACTGTGCCGATAAGCAGGGGACTTTGTGTCGGTTCGGGGGTCGGTGTCGCCTCCGGAGTGGTATTCACCGGTTTCGGAGTCTCTATTACGATCGGAATTAACGTTCCAAACACCGGAACAGTCTGTCCGATCATGACAGAGGTTTCACCATTCCAGTCCTGATATCCGGGAAGTGTGAGTTGTATCTGGACAGGTCCTGCCGGGAGATCCGGTATGGTAACCGGCGTGATTCCCACGGGAGCACCATTCAGGAGAACATTTGCCGAAGAAGGTTCTGATGAGACCTGAAGTGAACCGGTGGTGATCGGGGTGAGGGTCACTCTGATCTTGGTGTTCATATTTGGCTCAACATATACCCGTTCAAACCAGTCCTTGTATCCAGCCAGGGTTATCTGGATGTTACGATACCCGGCGGTGATGTCACGAAGAACATGTATCCCTGACTGGTCGATAAAACCGGATGAAATACCATCAACAATAACCTCCCCGCCTGGCGGGCTTACTGCCAGGGACAGAGTACCAGTCTTTGCCGGGGGAAGGGCAGTCAGGGTACCACGGATGATATTACTCTTTCCTGGCTTTGGAGCCTGAACCAGTGTCTCATTGTATGTGGTATATCCGGGAGCGGTGATCATCAGCTGATAATTCACCGGGCGGTTACTTGTTTCGGCCTCAACAAGCAGCGAACCTTTCTGGATGGTACCGACAAATTCACCATTGAAATACACCGATGCATTCTCTACATTTGACCTGATTTCGTAATACGAGGTCATAGCAGGAGATTCTTCAGCAACTCCCGGACAGAAGAGCGTGAGTAATCCTGCAATCAGGAATAAAAATAATATATTGGATTTTTCCATAGTCATTCTCATAGAACTTTTCCTCACCATATTTCTCCTCAATCTACCATGAACCCTTATCTCCTGCGTATCTGCCCATATGCAACCATAACTCCGGCAACAATGAGAAGCATTGTTACCAGAACCGACGGACCACCTGAAGCAGAAGAAACCGGTGTTTTGGATACTGGAACCAGAGTTCCTGAGAGGACAGTTGTCTCCCCGCCGGCAACGTCAGTTTGTGTTGACCAGTCCTGGAATCCGGAAAGACGTAACAGTACCACATGTGATCCGGCCTCTACCTCAACTACTGCGGGAGTAATGCCCTTGTACAGATCATCCACATAAATCTGCACATTTGGAGGAGATGACGAGATATCCAGTGATCCCATCAACTTCCTGCTCAGGTCTATTCTGATCTCGGCAGGGAGACCATCTGGGACATTTACCCACATCTCCTGGCTTGCATACCCTGGAAATGACCCAGTTACGGCATGTTCGCCAACTGTGATATTATCAATGATCAGAACCCCTGACTCCGGAACCTGTCCAGCCACTCTGCCATCAAGGGCGATATCCATGCCGACCGGGCTTCCATCAACATGCAGGGTTCCGGTCGCCTGATAATCCCCACCGGTCAGTTCTGGAGATGCTATCCCTGCTACCGGAAGAATAAGATGAAAAAGGAGAAAGCAGGAGAATACTCCGGCCATCACAAGAAAATGAATGGATCTCATTGCTTTACAGGCTCCGTCACATCTGCTGTAACCACCGGTTCAGGTGCCGGAGTGGAAACAAGGACTGCCTCAACTGAACCCAGGCTCCCCCCTAGCACAGACACATTGGCAACCCAGTCCTGATACCCGGCCTTCCTGATCATGACCGTATGTTCACCGGTTGTTATGTCTTTCATGCGTAACGGAGTCAGTCCGACCATCCGGTTGTCAACAAAGATCTCTCCCCCATCTGGATTTGAGTAAACATTCAATTCACCCAGCGGTGAAGGGATCATCTCAACCCGGTAGGTTGTAGCGGCATTGTCATCTACATAGAGCTGATCCGTGATCGTCTGATCACCCGGTTTTTGCGCGTTGACGACATACAATCCCCGTGGCACCGTGTATGCGATCAGGATTCCTGAATCAGGAGTTGTACCCATACTTTTATCATTTAATAGAAATTCAGCTCCGGCAGGTTCGCTGATAAACCGTACCATCCCGGTGCGTTCATATGAGGTCTTACTCAGGTCTATCTTGTATGCAATCGTCTTTCCAGGCTCGGTCTGGACATATGGCCCTGCATAGGGCAGATACCCGCTGTACTCCATCCGGACATTCTTCCATGACGGTGCAACCGTCGTATCGACCGGGATTGTTAATTTCCCGTTTGATATAAACCCCATATAGAGGGTATCAAAATAGACCCGGGCACCTTCCAGATCTGATCTGACTTCAATATAACCGATTCCGGGAGATGAAAACCGCTTCTCATCTCCGAGTGCCTGACAGCAGAATATGGTGGAAAAGAGCACCAGACTTGTCAGTAACATATGCCAGTTCACTTCACATCAACCCCTTATATGTGAGCATGGGCGATGAACGCTCATAATTCTTTGGAATAGTCATCCTCATACAATAATCATGCAGGGGAAGAGAAAGAGGAGGTTTACGGATTTAAAAATCAGAGAAATTCAGATAATGCATGACTTCAAGCTGGTCCAGAAACCGGTCATCAGATTGTACCAGGTCAGCGATGGCACTGCCCGTTTTATCTGATGATACTTGGGCGGGAGATTCTGTCGTCATGGTAAGAGCATGGAATACTGGTTTATCTGATGATACTTGGGCGGGAGATTCTGTCGTCATGGTAAGAGCATGGAATACAGGTAAATCCAGAAACCCGGACTGGTGCGGGATCACGGTCTTGGAAGGGGAGTACCACACAGAGGGAACATACGGAGCATCAGTGTAGGAGGACATGAATGACTGCATTATATTTCACCTGTGTTTTTTTGAGGAGGATACGGAGGTTCGGATCATTCGATCCTGCTCACAGGTCTTCCTGTGACATCACCATCGTTGGCTGAAACTGCAGATAAGGGTTGAATAAGAAATTCTGTTGAATCCGTTCAGACTGATTTCGATACGGATGATCCTGACCCGGAGGGATCATGCAGAGAAAAACATTCCGATTGCTGGATCAGCACATCTGTGCGGGTTGAAAATGACTGAAACAGGTCACAGAATCCATCTAGATCTTTGAGCCATTAGAGAAGGAATTATCTCGAAATGGTAAAGTAAAACTATCAAAAACTGGTTGCAACCAGTTGCAACACCATAATTTTTGATTTTTTCCAAGAGCGGATATTCTCCTTGTGCGGAGGTTAAAAATAATTATCACCTGAAACCCAGACATGATTGTATGACGGAGGAAGTCCTAAAGATTCAGTCAGTGCATCCCATCTCACTCATACAATGCCTCATACCTTTTGGTGCCCTATTGGTATGATCTCGGGAATTTTTCTCACACTTTTTGGTTTTGGAGTTTTTTGGCTTCGTTTTCCATCCCATTTGGGTCTCCAAGAGATTTTTGATCCTCTCATTATCTTTGGGACGATAACCGGGGCATTTTTTGGTGTTGTGATGGGTGTGATCAGTTCAATAATCCTTGGATCGATAATCGCCATTATATTCAATCAGACATGTCGAATAACTGGTGGGCTGATATTAAAGGTAAAAAGGGGAGAGGATCTAAACGAGCATTCCGGTCTCTGAAAACGGCTTTACTTTCAGCAAAATATAATCCCGCATTCTGGATGGCCGGATATCACAGACATCGGCAATTCTGATCCCGGCCTCAATCTCGATCTCCCTGATCTCTGCAGCATAAGGATCATACGGAAGTTTTATCCTTGTGCCGTCCATCTGCACAACAACCGGAATAGGTGAGGTCACTTCATGGATAGCAGGCACGTTCTCAAGGATGATATCCATAAGTCGGGCAGGTGTGACTGACAGGGGATCTTTAGCAATCCCGATTCGCTTCTGATCAATAACGCGGGAGACCTCCTCTACAATCTCATCAAGTCTGGCCAGCTCATGCGGTTCCTTGGTCCGGTGCATAAACCTGCCAAGACCGCCGATATATCCTGCAACCGGTGGATCTATTATCTTCATCAAGGTTTCTTTTGTCGGACCACCACAGACAACAATCGGCACCTGTATGCCCCGCCTGAAGGTAGGCATCTTCTCTTTTATACAGGTTTCAAAGTTGCCAAAGAGGTATATTGCAAGATCATGCTCATTGATGATATCCCGCTCCTCATCAGACAACAGACCGATTCGTTTGCCAAATCCGCGTGCAAGCCCGATCATGTTGGTCTTTGCACCGGCTGTCCGGAGATATTCAGCAACATCACATGAGGCATGAGGGAGATGATGAATCTCAAGTGACATCGAGACTACTGCAATCTCAGTCCCGACAAGCGGGGCTGGTTTAACCTCGCCGGCAAGGGGACGGGAGACTGTTTTTAAAATCTCAATATCTTCCTTCGGGATTAGAGCCTGGAGAACGACTTCCTGGGCAATCATATGTTTCTGAATGATATACCCGCCCATATCCTCGATAAGGTCCAGGATCTCATCATGACGAAAGACGCCCCCCTTGTAGGTTATAGGCACCAGGATCATGATGCAGCCTCCATTATCCTGAACTGCTCATCAACAAGAGGGGTGACATCTTCAGGCAGAGTATTTTCACTTGCGACAAACCAGAACCTGCCATTATGAAAGTTCTGCTTTTTCACCCGGAAACCCTCCGGACAGATGACCTGCATGGAATAGATGAGATCCTTAAAGAGCCCCTCGGTCGGATCTGCAACCGCCAGATCTTCAATGCCGGATGAGGCGGCATCCCCAGAGGTCAAAATCTCGATGGTAAACCGGTCCGGCTGTGATACCTGATCTTTTCCATAACTCTTCCAGAGGATTTGCAGAAGATCTGCAAGGAACGTCTCATCTGCGATTGCCAGAGTAATCTTTTGCCCATCATAGGTAACTCCAGCAAGATCTGACACGGTAATTGTTCGGGGCACAGTTCGTGTGATCCCCACCGCCACAAAAACAGGAACAGATGGATCTATAAAAATCCGAAGTCTCTCCAGGACTTTGAGGAGATTATGATCCGTGATCACCGTTGAAGCGATCCGCCGGTAGAGCTGTCCTCCAACCGGTTCGGTTGAGTCTACCTCAAAATACTCCAGCGTCGACATACCAATCAGCTCTTCTCCACAAATCCTGAAGACAATAATGCGGCTCCGACCGAACCGATGTACTGGGAATGATGAGGAACAACAATCTCGGTCTGGAGCAGGTTTCCCATGGCCCGTACAAGACCCTGGATTAGTGACGTCCCTCCGACCATGACGACCGGTTCTTTAATATCTATCTCTTGGAGTTGCTGCTCAAAGACCTGTTCGGCGACAGAATGACAGGCGGCGGCGGCAACATTCTCTTTTGAGTGCCCTTCTGCAAGGGCATTTACCAGGCTCTGTGTCCCAAAGACGATACAGTAACTGTTCATTGGGACATCTTCTCCCATCCCCTTCATGGCTAACGGGCCCAGCTCGGTAATATCTACTCCTAACCGTTTTGCCGTCATCTCAAGGAATCGCCCGGATGCCCCGGCACAGATACCTCCCATGGTAAACGTGCCCGGGATACCATCAAGGACAGATATGGCTTTGTTATCCATACCTCCGATATCGATCACAGTTGACGGACCATGCTGACAGTCGGCGAGGAAGACAGCACCTTTACTGTTTACCGTCAGCTCTTCCTGAATGAGGTCTGCCCCGATACGCTCCCCTATGAGGAACCGGCCATACCCGGTTGTCCCAAGCATCAAGATCCTCACGTGTGACGCCGGCTTCTTCAAGTGCAAGAGCGATGACCTCATCTGCACTGGTCAGTACTTCAGTTGTCGGACGCCAACCGGTTCCGATGATCTCATTGTCCTGCATGATCACCGCCTTTGTTGTGGAGGAACCGGAGTCTACCCCCATGGTAAGACCGGTCTGACGCTCACGGGCTAGAAGGGCACGCCGCCGTGCAATCGTCGTCAAGGCCTCCATCCTCGTAAGAAGGGTGCCGGAGGTTGTCCGTTCGGTGAAGGAGTAACTGACCACGGGAAGCCTCGAGTGTTCATGGATGTACCGCCGGAGTTCATTCCTGACAATCGCCGCCTCCGCACATCTGAAACATGATGCAATAAATACCGCATCTGCTTCTGCTGAACCTTCAACCAAGGCAACGGCACGGGCGATGGCAAGTTTCAGATCACCGGATTTGACATCAAGTCCGAAATCCCTGAAATTTCTCCGGATATCGGACAGTGAGAGATCAGGGAAGAAGACCTCTGCCCCAACGGCCTCAGCTGCTGTGTAAATCTCTTTCTGGACTCCTGAATACTCAGGTCCGCAGGATAACTGGGCAATACGGACAGTCTCTTCCTTCATGATGAACCTCCAAGACCGGTGAGGAACTCTTTGACCCTCCGAACAAAGATGATCCCTTCTTCCTCATCGGTAGGATAGTCAAGTTCAAGGATGGGGACCTTCTTTTGTTTCACAAGGAATTCCACCAGTTCATCGGTTCTGGCACATCCCATACACCCAAAAGCAAAATCCGGATTCCTGACAATAATGGCCGCCTCAGCCCTGTCAATCAGGGGACCAAAAAGAGACATACGCCCCCTGACACCGGATGGCACTTCAACAGCAGCCCACCGGAGCCCCTTCTTTGCATCATCAGGAGTCATCTGAAGGGGCGGAGAATCAAGACCTGCTGTCTGGATACGTTCCCGGACCGAAAGAGCGGTTCCCAGAGGCTTATGACCAAACCGTGCAACAAGATCTGAGAGGATAAGACTTGTTGCCGGATAGATAAACACCTCTGCCATTCAGGCCTCCTGTTCGATCAGTTCCATCAGTCTTTTCACCGATAATCCTTCCGTTTCTTTTTGTTCTGATTCATGAACCGGCCTCTCAGATGGCGATTCCAGCTCTTCAAGTCCGATTGCGATTCTCCTGATAAAACCCATCTCATATTCATGTCCAAAATATCCTGGTCGTGCTCCCCCGAGATTTGCCCGGCACCGGCGGGGATCACCGGGTGGAAAACCCCGGTCCTTTACATAGATATGTGCCGGATCAAGCGCTCTGATATGTGCGATAACCCGTTCCACCTCCTCTTCTTCGCCGGTGATCTGCAGGCCAAAGCAGGTCTCTTTTATCATGACCCTGCCTGATACCTCATAGGCCCGTGCTGCAATGTCATCGGGTGTTGCCTTATACGATTCAATAAAGACGTATTTCGTAACGGTCCCGGCATACAGTGGCGGAATTGTTCCCTTCATGGCCTGACCTCCCTGAAGAACACAACCTCTCCTTCTTCCAGCCCTGCAATCTTTTCCATATCGATCACGGTACCGATGATATTTGTTCCGGAGAACGGTTCAGAAGTCGGACCGAACTCTGATGAAGGAACAGACCTCACCCCGACGATTCCAACCCCCTTACAGGAATCATTCGTCATCGCAAGCACACCTGCTTCAACTGATGAAACTGGAGTGTTCTCAGGGATCACATTTGTCGTCTTCGGAATTTTTGCTTTAAAAAGGGTGACTTCATCAAAGGAGAAGAGCATCGGAAGTCTTCCGACTGCGTGATACTTAAGGCCTGAGAATTCCCTGAAAATTTTACAGGTACGGGGGGCATTCACATCATCAAGAGTGATAGATATCACCTGTTTGTCAGGTATGGTCTCGACCTCTACAAGACCCTGGGCAAGTACCTCAAGGGTAGTCGCTGGTTTTTGCTGAATGACTACACGGTCAGGACCGTCAACATCAGGGGTGAGCGTAAGATGAAGCGCTTCTGCCCGTTCCCGTGCCATCGCAAGCGGCAGTCCAATCAGGTCGACCTGTGAGGGTTCAATCTGAATGCTCAACCGGTCACCCTCCTGCGCAATTTTACAGAGTTCGATACCATGGACAACATGGCCGACGACGGTATGAGCAAGACTTCTTGGGAGATCCTGAGTATAGATATATAGTGATCCGCGGTTTTTCCCGGATGTCCGCATTAACACTGTTCCTTCCCGTCTGCCTGAACATGCTTCACAGGGAACATCAGTCCCTGTCAGGACATCGCATCTGATATGAGTGCTCAATCGTTTGTCAACAATAAATACCCGGTTCAGGAGAGCGAGAAGCATCCGATCAACGCTGACCGCGGTTTTTGGATCATACCCATCAAGAGTTTTTCCTTCGGCCTGAACCCTGATATGCGTGATGATGTGCATTCCCTCTTCAAGAACAACTGAACCATCCGTTGTTGTTCTGGCGTCAGAAGACTCAGCAAACGAAATAACCGGCTCAATGGATATAATCTGATCCGAATCACTGAGCCGATCCAGAACACCCATCCCGGAGATGACTTTTGCAATTATCCCATTCTCTACAGGACCGCCGTGATCTGCGGCATGTGTCTTTTTACAGAATACCAGAAATGACCGTGCAGGGTCATATCCTCCGCATCCGAGTGCCAGATCCCCGCGTTCATACCGGGAAGGTTTTCTGGAAGGAGTAAAAGATGAGGGGAAAGGACCAAAACTTGCAACCTGCAGATCATGCCAGCCTGATTGTATACCGGAAAGACCGGTCAGGATCTCCCCCGCACAAGTCCCGGGCATAGTTTCCACAACCACTTCGCCAGCGGTTGTTTTTATAAGAAATTCTTTCGTCTCTGCCTGACTGACGGTGACCGGCCGTAGTATGCCAATGCAGAGACTCCGGTCACGGTCTGGCAGAAGATCATCAATTGTGAATCCGTCTGGTACTGTGGTGATCGTTCCATCAAAATGGATTGTGGGCATTGCCACTCCTGTTACTCTTGTGCCATCCGTTCCCGTTCCTGCTCGGTAATCTCTTCCAGTACCTCAGCTGTCGGTCCAATCTTTACGATCTTACCAAACCGCATAAGGGCACACCGGTCACAGATATCCCTGACAAAATCCATGTCATGTGAGACCACGATGAAGGTCTCTTCCATCTCTTCCCGTGCGTGCATGATGGAATGCTTGACATCGACCTTGGTAATCGGATCCATTGTTCCGGTTGGCTCGTCTAATACAACAATATGTGGTTCACGAATAAGAACCTGAGCCAGAGCGACCCGGTGCCGCTCACCTTCACTCAAAGTTGATGGAAGACGTTCCAGTACCTCACGTGCTTTCTCCTCAGTAAATCCTGCCATCTTCAGAGTAATGATGGCTTTCCGCATTGCAAGTTCCTTTGGAAACTCAAGTCCGATTGCATCGGTCAGATTATCCAGAATGGTCCGGTGGGGGAAGAGATCATATTCCTGGTGCAGAAGACCAATATACTGTTTTGCCCGTCCACGAAGGTCAAAGCCGGGTTTTGTCATATCAACCCAGTCTTCTCCGACAAGAACATTGAGTTCACCGGCTGTCGGTTCAATAACACCTGCTATCATCTTGGAAAGAGTGGTCTTCCCGGCACCTGATGTTCCGATGATTCCAAAGATTTCCTTGTGAAATACTTCAAACTGGACTGAATCAACCGCTTTTATAAGCCCCCGATCAACGGAAATGTACCGTTTTGAAAGTTCACGTGTCTTGAGGATCTCCTTGCCCAGTTCAATCTGACAGAACTTTTCAAGGTCAGAAAATCCTGCCATAAAGACCTCTATAACCTCATCAGGAGTCCCTATCTTTTTTATTGCCCCATTTTCAAGGAGAATGGCCCTGGTCACCACATCCTCAAGGATCTGGGTGAAGTGAGAGGTTACAACCATGGACATATCCGAAGCTTTGGCAGCAGCTTCAAGCATATTATGAACAAGATTTGCCGTTTTGGGGTCAAGAGTTCCTGTCGGCTCATCGGCAAAGAGACAAAAAGGTTCCTTTGCAAGCTGACGTGCAAGCACCACCCGCTGTTTTTCTCCCCCGGAGAGATCTCGTGCGATATGCATCATCCGGTGTGAGAGATGGACCTGATCAATAAGATCTGCAGCACGTCCCACAGATTTTTTTGCAGGATATCCAATATCCTCGAGGGCGCGGAGAACATTATCGATGACCCGGTCGTTCCCATACAACGCAAAAGTTCGCTGAAACATGATCGCATTTCGTTTCATGATCCGTCGTTTCAGCGCTTCATTTGCGGGATCCCAGAAATCAATATCCTGGGGAGTCATTGTCCCACCACACACCGGACATGGCTCTCCTACCTTACTCTGTATCCCGACATATTCACATGATTCACAAAGAGCCATGTGGTAGATGATCTTTCCAGAGGTGGGAGGCTGATCCACACCCCGGAGCAGGTGCATGAGCACTGTTTTTCCAGCACCGCTCCTGCCGATGATACCGAGTATTTCTCCTTCCTCAAGAGTGAAGGAAATATTTTTCAGGACCTCCTTTCCGTCGAAGGCCATAGTAAGGTTATCAACCGTGATCAGGGGTCTCATCTTGCAAACACCTTTCGTAAGGTATGGTTAGCACTGATGCGTATTACATCTTTATTTCTGCATGTGAATTTTCACGATCGGCAAATCCCCTTCAGGATTACGACTTTTCCAGGACATCATACACAATATCAGGAACCATCCGAAGGTCACGAATACAGTAATCGGCCTCGGAGACCAGTTCATGAGGTTTAACTGAAGGTTGTTGATTACTCAAAATCGCAATGTCTGCAGCACGCATTGCTTTCAAATCATTGATGGAATCACCTACCATCATAACAATATCGTATTGCTGTTTCAAATCACGGACAATCTTCTCCTTGATCGCAGGAGTTGCCACCCCGAATACCCGGTCCCGTGGAATACCCAGATAATCTGCCATGCGTTCCAGCTTCGCCTCCCGGTCCCCTGATGCAATGTACGTAAAAACTCCCCGGCGGTGAAGAGCACTGATGGTCTCCTGTGCTCCTGGAAACGGAGTTCCACCTGCCGTCACACAGAATTCAATGATCATAAGACCGGTATGAACGATGAGGCCGTTATTTAATGCAACTATCTCCTGGTCCCTGATTTCAGACCAGATAAACCGCATACATTCCTGCATATCTCCGATTTTCGCCTGCCTGTCATCATGAAGGATGCTTTTCACAGCCTCTTTTTCAATAACCTTCCTGGTGCAGGAGATCCCAAATGCGATATCGTGATCCCTGATGAAATCTGAAACCAGAAGGTCAGGAGATGCCTTCATAAAATCCCGGGAATGACCATGCAGGACGCATAATACGCGATCAGGATCTGCATAGGTAAGCATGGTGGTCTCGACGTCTACGAGCAGTTCGCCGGTCCGTACATCCTTTGCAATCCGGTACGTCCGCAGCAAAGTGCCGGCACTATCAAACACAACAGCGACGTGCATGAAGGCTCTATCAGATAATACAGAAGGAGAACAGATAATACCCGATGGCCAGATTTAGGATCTGCAAATGTCAGGGATATGCCAAGAATTATTCTGATAAGAAAAGATAACAAGAGATATGACGCTTGAAGAGACTGCCGGAAAGATCAGATCCATGGAAATAAGGGGTGCTGGCAGGATTGCGAGAGCTGCTGCCAGAGCCCTCTATGAACATTCCATGGAAGCGGAAAGCGCAGATCTCGCCCAATACTGTCAGAGGATGTATGCAGCTGCAGAACTTCTTGTTTCAACACGGCCGACTGCAGTCTCACTTCCCAATGCAGTCAACCTGGTCATGAAACCACTTAAAAATGAATCCGACCTTTTCACCGCCAGACATAATCTGGAGGAACGGGCCCTTGCATTTATCAAACGTTCTGAAGAGGCAGTCTCCCGGATTGGAACCATCGGAGCCAGGCATATCAGGGATGGTGATGTGGTCATGACCCATTGCAACTCCGAAGCTGCGCTTGCCTGCATTCTCAAGGCCCACCAGCAGGGAATGGATATCGAAGTCTATGCAACGGAGGTCCGACCACGCAACCAGGGGCATATCACCGCTAAAACCTTATCTGATGCAGGCATAAAAACGAACTTCATCGTTGATTCTGCAGCCAGATATTTCATGAAAGAGGTGGACATCTGTATTACCGGGGCAGATGCAATCACCGTCAATGGTTCGATCATAAACAAGATAGGGACCTCACAGATAGCTCTTGCCGCCCATGAAGCACGGGTGAGTTTTGTGGTTGCAGCGGAGACATACAAATTCGCCCCCTGTACGATTCTTGGAGAGCGAATTCTCATAGAAGAGCGTTCACCAGATGAGATACTCTCCGGTGATATGAGAAAACAACTACCGCATGTCACCGTGAGAAATCCTACCTTTGACATTACACCAGCCGATTATGTTGACCTCATTATCACTGAGGCCGGTGTTTATCCCCCGGAGATGGCATATACCGTTATTAAAGAACAACTCCACTGGGATACCGAGGATATGAGTTTAGAGCTTCCCTATTGCGAGGAAGAATAACATGACAGACGTTATTGCAACATATTATTTCAGACCACGAGAAGGAGTCACTCCTGAATGGGCTGCACAGGCTATCGCAGAAGAACAGACGACCGGAACCTGGACCGACATCTCCACACGGCAAAACTATGTCCACTACCTGGATGGCGTTGTGGACGAAATTCATCCCAGTGGTGGCGGGTACACCTGCACAATTCGGTACCCGTCAGAGATATTTGAACCTGGAAATATCCCCCAGTACCTCTCGGTTCTTGCAGGCAACCTTTTTGGTCTCTCCCGGATAGCAGCAGTGCGACTGGTGGATGTGGAGTTTTCGCGTGACATTGTCCCCTTTAAAGGACCGAAATTCGGGATAGAAGGGGTCAGAAAACTGGCAGGCACTGTTGACCGGCCTCACGTGGGAACAATCATAAAACCTAAGGTTGGTCTGAACCCGAAAGATACGGCCGCAGTCGCATATGAGGCTGCGATTGGTGGCGTGGATCTGATCAAGGATGATGAAACCCTCACCGATCAGGCATTCTGTCCTCTTGGAGAACGGCTTCCTCTCATTATGGAACAACTTGACCGGGTGAAGAGTGAGACTGGACGGAATGTTCTCTATGCAGTAAACATCTCTTCTGCAGGTGACAAAATCGTCCAGCGGGCACGAGAAGCGGCGAGGATGGGTGCAAACATGCTCATGATTGATGTCATCGTGTGTGGTTTCGATGCAGTCAGGGCAGTCGCAGAAGAGCCTGGAATCAATCTGCCCATACATGTTCACCGGACCATGCATGCGGCAATTACAAGAAATCCGGAACACGGGATTGCTATGCGCCCCATATGCCGGCTTGTGCGGATGCTTGGCGGGGACCAGCTCCATACCGGGACAGTTTCAGGAAAGATGGAGCACGATGTCACGGAGTTGCGCGGTGATAACCTGGCCCTGACTGAACCATTCTTTGATCTGAAACCGACATTCCCCGTTGCTTCAGGCGGACTCCATCCGGGAGGGGTCCATAAAGAGGTCAGCATGCTCGGACGGGACATCATTCTCCAGGCAGGCGGAGGAATTCACGGCCATCCGGACGGGACACGGGCAGGTGCAACAGCAATGAGACAGGCAGTTGACGCCGCCGTTGCCGGGATTTCACCAGCGACATATGCAGAGGACCATCCCGAGCTGAAACGGGCACTGGATAAATGGGGAATTGCATAACTAATATACATGGAAATACCATTTGTCAAACTCCACGGAAACGGGAATGACTTTATCCTGATCGACGAGTACGCAGGTGAAAAAATACCTGATGACATGAAAGGTCATTTTGCTGCAGTCTATTGTGACAGAAAGTTCGGGATTGGTGGGGATGGTGTTCTGTTTCTCCTGAAATCGAACGATGGTATCAGGATGCGCCTCTTCCAGCCTGATGAGAGTGAGGCAGAGATGTGCGGGAATGGCATTAGGTGCCTGGCCAAATACGCCTTTGATGCCGGATATGTGAAAAGCCCCTGTACTATCCAGACTCTTGCCGGCCCAGTGATGGTCAGGATGGAGTATGATGAGGACGGCGACTTTATGGCGGAAGTGGAGATGACACCGCCCATATATGAAAGTCCGGGGATACCGGCCAAAGGAAAAGGTGATTTTCATGAGATAATCAACGGGTACGAAGTATTTGCTGTCAATACCGGTGTCCCTCATGCAGTCATCTTTGTCAGGGATCTCGACTCCCTTGATCTCATAAAAATGGCCCCTCCAATCAGGCACAGCCAATTCTTCCCATCCGGAGCAAACGTGAATTTTGTTGAGATAACCGGAGAAAATTCGATTCAGATCCGGACCTTTGAACGGGGCGTCGAAGCGGAGACACTCTCCTGTGGGACCGGTGCCACGGCCTCAGCTGCAATCGCGTACCGCCTCTCTAAAACCGGTCCTGTTGTCGAGGTGGAGACTATCGGCGGGCCTCTAACTATCACCATAAAAGATGGAGCCTTCATGAAAGGTCCCGCAGATACGGTATTTACCGGGATGCTTCATCTTGACGGGTAATTTCCCCTCTGTTTTTTCCGCAATACCCTGCGATTTTTCCTGCGGAGAGTGCCAGAAGTAAAAATCCGCATACAGCACCGATCATAAGCAGTACCGTTGTCAGGGGTGATGAGCCAAATGAGCTCTCACCACCACGAATAAGAAGAAGGACGCCTTCAGGTATCGCTTTCGCAAAGGAACTGTGAAGAAGAGCAGGATCATACACTGCGGTTCTGCTTACCCATCCGGAGAGGTGCAAACTTGTGCCAAGCATAATCCCCCCGGTCATGAGCAGGGCGGTTGTTCCACTTAAAATATCCATTATCCCGCCTTCAGAGGTTACCAGTTCCTGAAACAGGTATCCTGCCTGGTGACCCAGGAAGAGGAGAAGAAAAAACTCTGCGGGCAGAAAGAGAGAGGATGCCGCCGGCCAGACAGACACCCAGAATGTCTCTGTGGCAATCAGGGCCAGTATGCATGAGAGTAAAAACCTCCGGCGGTTACCCCTCATACCATATATGCCAGTAATGAAAAGAAGTGTCAGAAATAGTAGAATAACTGGTCGTGCTGATGGGTCAGAGGGCAGGACAGGCACAATGATCACCATCGGAATGAGTGCAAGGAATAATATCGGCAGATCATTCCAGACTTTTCTGCTACCCTTCAATACATATCCATACGTATCCGGATTTTGCCGGATGATATCCATAACAATATTTTTTCCTCTCCGAAGATGAACTACACGGAAGAATTGATGAATATCTTTAATGCACTCTGCGGGCAATCATGTGATACCGGAATCAGGATGATCTATGGTCGATACTATCAGTGACAAGGAGGCAGAACGCTGGAAGTCTGAAGGTATCCGTTATGCCACAAATCAGAAATTTGAAGACGCAATTCACTATTTTGAGAAGGCATCCGCACTAAATCCGGTTGATGAGGAGATATATTTCCAGAAAGGCCTTGCGTTTATGAACCTCATCCGGTACCAGGAAGCAGTTGAGGCCTTTGAGGAAGCCCTCAAATTAAACGATAAAGATCCCCGGTACTGGCTCTATATGGGAATAAACTACTTTTTTATGGGCCGGTATAGTAAGGCTATTCCCTGTTTTAACATGGTCCTTGAGATAGATCCGACCAATCTTCATGCATTAAGCAACAAAGGTTCCGCTCTTGCGGAGATCGACAGGCACCAGGAATCTGTCGAGTGTTTTAACCGGATCCTCGAACTTATACCAGGGGATGTCAATGCACTTTTTAATAAAG
>JGI12104J13512_1001505_pt1 | contig 16959 bp, 15 predicted proteins | sample TerdegcTABiofilm_FD_13512 | JGI IMG/M metagenome (IMG submission 13512)
CACCGCATTTTGGTTAATACGACAACTCTGGGGCAGTTTTAAATATGCTTTCAAAATGTCAAAAAGCATACACTATAATAACACAACAAAAAGCATACCAGCCTATATTGTGTAATATTGTCACATTAATAATAAAATATGGCAAAATGTTACAATAATCTTGACTTTTACATAATAATTTCTTATATTTGTGCAGAAATGCTCAGCCGAGGTGTCAGATGCGTGCCATGATCAAAGTCCTCCGGCTCCTTCGAAAAGAAGCCAATCTCTCCCAGAAAGAGTTGGCTGACAGATTGGCAGTCTCGCGCGACCTGATCGCCCGCCTCGAAAATAATATTCAGAAAATTACCGACGATATCCTGGAAAAATACTCTTCCTATTTCCAGGTTGAAATATCGAAGCTCTACAAACTGGCTGAAACCTATCAAAAAAATTTCGAGTATATTTTTCGAGCTCAACATACTGACGAATTTAGTCCCGAATTGCGCAACCGTTTTGAAGAATGGTACGACCGGATGCAATTCTATACAATTCAGGTACCTATTCTGCCAATATTGCCAATGCCCGATGACCTTGTCATCAAAGATATGACTGATCCTGCTGAAGTCGCTGATCTCTTACGTCGCGAGTGGAATTTGGGCTATTCCCCTATTCATGATCCGGTGGCGCTGGCTGAATCGCTGGGCTTCTTCATTACTGGTGCTGACCTTGGTACTGAAAAACTATTTGCGATTTCTGGCCGCCGTGGTAAGCAAAGCCAACCTGGTATCATGGTCAACACCCGTGAGGGTATCCCGATCGAACGCCAGCGCTTTTCGATTATTCACGAAATCGGACATATAATATTGCATGCAGAATATTTTACCACTAATCCTGATTACAGCGGCTCCGGTAGAAGCAAGGAAGATTTCGAGAAAGAGAGTGACGCCTTTGCCGGCGCCCTCCAGGTGCCGGAAGCAGAATTCAAGCGCATGTATCGGCTACTTAAAGAAACCAGTGGTACCGATCTCGCTATCATTATTCTGGTGCTGAAACGCCACTTCAAGGTTAGCTACCAAACTATCATTTATCGGCTTTATGATCTGCACCTAATTAATGATAATTTGAGAAATCGGTTATTTGCCTTCTTTAAGAGCCGCTTTCAAAACCAGGAACCACTGCCAATTAGCGAACCACTAATCTTTACCCAGGAAACCAAAATCAAAGATCTATTTGATAAACGTAACCTGACCGAAATGCCTGCAGAAGCCTGAGTACAATAGGTTCAATATTGAAGTAGTTGTGAGTTAGCGAAATGCAGGTTAAAATATTAATATCGGGATTATAAAACTTAACTTATTATTTAATAAAGGTAATACAAATAAAGAGGAAAAATAATGCTTAATGGAAAAACAATACTTGTAACTGGTGGGACGGGATCGTTTGGTAAGAAATTTATTATTACAGTTTTAAAGCAATATTATCCCAAAAAAATCATAGTTTATAGTAGAGATGAATTAAAACAGTTTGAGATGCAACAATCAGCTGATTTTAAAAAATATGATGAAATAATAAGATATTTTATTGGAGATGTTAGAGACTTACCGAGATTGATGAAGGCAATGGAAGGTGTTGATATAGTTATTCATGCTGCAGCATTAAAACAGGTGCCAGCAATAGAATATAATCCATTTGAGGCTGTAAAAACAAATGTAATTGGAGGTCAGAATGTCATTGACGCATGTCTTGAAAAGGGTGTACATAAAGTAATTGCCTTAAGTACTGATAAAGCTGCAGGACCAATTAACCTCTATGGCGCTACCAAATTGACTTCTGACAAATTATTTATTGCGGCAAATAATCATAGAGGTAATCGTGACATTAAATTTTCAGTTGTTAGATATGGTAATGTTATGGGATCAAGGGGCTCAGTTATACCATTTTTTATTGAAAAAAGTAAAGAAGGTGTTTTACCAATTACAGATGAACGGATGACAAGATTTAATATTACTCTTCAACAAGGAGTGGATTTTGTTTTAAAATGTTTACAAATCATGTGGGGTGGTGAAATTTTTGTACCTAAAATCCCATCATATCGAATAATAGACTTAGCAAAGGCAATAGATAATAATTGTAAAATCGAAATAGTTGGGATTCGACCAGGTGAGAAAATTCATGAAGAGATGATCACTGAAACCGACGCGCTTAACACTATTGAGTTTGATGATTATTTTGTAATTTTACCATCAACACAATTATGGGATGTTGAAAAATTTAGAAAGGAGAGTAATACAAAACCCGGAAAATTTTGCGAATACGGCTTTAAGTATAGTAGTGGAACCAATCCATACTTTTTATCAGTTGATGATTTAAAAAAACTCATTAAAACGGAGATGTAATGTCAAAAATAAAAAAATTTATATCTTACGGTAAACAATGGATTAATGATGCTGATATTCAGGCTGTTGTTGATGTTCTAAAATCAGATTATTTAACTCAAGGACCAAAAGTCAAAGAATTTGAAGATAAAATCTGCCAGTATACAGGCGCGAAATATTGTGTAGCGGTAGCGAATGGTACAGCCGCGCTTCACCTGGCAGTGGCTTCGCTTCATATTAAAAAAGGTAGCGAAGGAATTACCACGCCAAATACATTTGCGGCTTCCGCAAATTGTATGCTGTATAATAACCTCATTCCCAGATTTGCTGATATTGACCCAAAAACATATAATATCAATCCAGAAAATATTCTAGCACTGGTAAATAAGAACACAAAATTGATAATACCAGTTCACTTTGCCGGACAACCCGCAGATATGCCTTCGATTAGTAAAATTGCAAAAGAATACAAACTTTATGTAATTGAAGATGCGTCTCATGCCATTGGCAGCCAGTACGCTGACGGATCTAATGTGGGCAACTGTAAATATTCCGATTTAACGACATTTAGTTTTCATCCGGTTAAAACAATAACGACGGGCGAAGGCGGAGCAATTACAACCAATTCTCAGGAAATATATGAGCGTTTGTTAATGCTTAGAACTCATGGTATTACTAAAGATGAAAATAAATTGTCTAAAAATCCAGGTCCGTGGTATTACGAAATGCAGGAATTGGGATTTAACTATCGTTTAACAGACTTTCAGGCGGCTCTCGGGATATCTCAGCTAAACCGTTTGAACGAATTCAAACAAAGACGTCGTGATATAATTGACAGATACAATCAATCCTTTAAAGATATAGAATGGCTAAAAATCCCTTATGAATCTGAAGGTCTTAATTCATGTTTCCATTTATATGTACTTCAATTTGAATTCGATAAAATTGGGAAAAGCCGTAAAGAGGTAATGAAAGAATTGTCATCATATAATATTGGAACACAGGTTCATTATATTCCCGTTAACCATTTACCATATTATAATAATTATAACGTTGATTCATGTCCAATTGATGAGGATTATTACAATAAATGTTTAAGCATTCCATTATTTCCATCAATGTCTGATACCGATATTGATTATGTCATCGAAAATATAATTAGTTTAGGTAAATGAAAGTCTTTATAATAACAGAGGGTAATGCAGCGACAGGATACGGTCACTTAACCCGATGTCTTGCCATTTATCAAGGTTTTGAGGAGATAAATATTTTTCCAGAAATGATTGCCAATTGCGATAATAATGGGAAAAAAATTTTAGGTAATATCAAATTATCTATATATGATTGGATATCTGATACTAACAAACTTTTAAAACAGATTAATAAGGCAGATATTGCAATTGTTGATAGTTATCTTGCAGATCTACCACTTTACCAAAATATATCAAAATCAGTTTCTAAAGCAGTATATATTGACGATAATATCCGATTAGAATATCCGCCGGGTATTATTATTAACGGTTCTGTTGGCGCAGAAAATTTACCGTATAAAAGAGATGATCAACATAAATATCTATTAGGTTTGGATTATACTCCATTACGGAAAGCATTTTGGGATATACCAAACAGAAGAAATAAAAATTTTATTAAAAATGTATTAATTACAATTGGCGGCAGTGATATTCGAGGAATAACATTTCAAGTATTAGATAAAGTATTATCAAGTTATCCAAATTTTCAGTACCATGTTGTTTTAGGGTATAATGGTGTACAATCAAAGTGTATGGAATATAAAAGAAATGATAATGTTAATTTCTATTCAGAATTATCTGCTGAACAAATGCGTGACTTAATGCTTAAATGTTATTTAGCAATATCTGCAGCTGGACAAACAACATATGAACTTAATAGAATAGGGCTAAAATGCTTAGTAGTAAAGATAGCAGATAACCAAATGAATAATATAAAAGGTTGGATTAATAGCGGTTATATTAATTCTTATGTTTCATTTGATAATTTGGAGGAAATTATAGAAAGATTTAAAGAATTATTAAAATTAAAGAGGCCTGTTGAAAAGATAGTTAATGGAAATGGTGTAAGAAATATTATTCGAGAAATTACAAAATGAATATATTATATTTATCAAATAATTCACAACTTGACTCATTATATTATTGGATTAAAAAAAGAAAGGAAGTAAAATCCATATTATATTATTCAGACAAATTAAATGAGATACTTCTTAACATATTTAAACCTGATTTAATTATTAGCTATGGGTATAGATATATAATTAATAATAGCATAGTAAAAGAATATAAGAATAAAATAATAAACTTACATATTTCTTATCTTCCATTTAATCGAGGAGCAGATCCGAACGTATGGAGTATATTAGAAAATACAACTAAAGGAGTAACTATTCATTTTATTGATGAGGGAATTGATACAGGGGATATATTGTTTCAAAAGGAAATTATTTATGATGAGGAAAAACATACGTTAGCATCCTCTTATAATTTATTACAATATGAAATCCAAAAAATGTTCAAAGATCATTGGAGTGAAATTGTGTACTCTATGTATCAGCCCCAAAAACAATATGGGGCTGGAAGTATTCATTATATTAAGGATTTCAAAGTAATAAAGGACATATTATTAGGTAATGAGGGGTGGGATGTTTTAATACCCGAGTTTAAAGATAGGTATAAAAAATATTTGAAAGAGAAATTATGAAAAGTTCGAAAGATGTTTATATTGTTGCAGAATTATCAGCAAACCATAATCATAAGTTAGAAATTGCGAAGAACACAATAAAGGCAGCTAAGGAATCAGGTGCAGATGCAATCAAATTACAAACCTATACTGCTGATACGTTGACGATTCAATGTGATAATGAATACTTTAAAATTAAAGGTGGTCTGTGGGATGGTTATACTTTACATGATTTATATAAAGAGGCTTATACACCCTGGGAATGGCATGAAGAGTTATTTAATTATGCCAAAAGTATTGGAATTGATATTTTTTCGACTCCATTTGATAAATCGGCTGTCGATTTTCTAGAAAAATTAAATCCACCGTACTACAAAATTGCTTCATTTGAAATTGAAGATATTCCGTTGATCGAATATACAGCTTCAAAAGGGCGTCCTATGATTATTTCCACTGGTATTGCTACATTGGCTGACATTGAAGAAGCAATAAACGCATGTCGAAGAGTTGGAAATAATAAGATTACATTATTAAAATGTACCTCCTCATATCCTGCACCAATAGAGGAAGCAAATTTATTGACTATCCCTAACATGCGAGAAACATTCGGTGTTGATGTAGGCTTATCAGACCATACGATTGGAAGTTCTGTAGCTATTGCCGCTGTTGCGCTTGGTGCAAAGGTAATTGAGAAGCACTTTATTCTTGATCGTAAACTCGGAGGTCCAGATTCGGCATTTTCGATGGAGCCGGATGAGTTTTCTTTTATGGTAAAATCTATTAGAGAAGTTGAAAAAGCGCTAGGGAAAGTTTCCTATGAATTAACAGATAAGATAAAAAAGAATAGGATATTTGCTCGATCTCTATTTGTTGTTGAAGATGTTAAAGCAGGTGAAATAATAAATGAAAAAAATGTACGATCAATAAGACCTGGTTATGGTATGCATCCGAAATACTATAATGAAATACATGGTAAAAGATTTAGAAAAGATTTTAAAAAGGGCACTCCTTTAAGTTGGGAGATGATTGAATAGAATGAAAAATATTGCAATAATTCCAGCCCGTGGTGGGAGTAAAAGAATTCCTCGAAAAAATATAAAGGATTTTTTAGGTAAACCAATTATAGCATATAGTATTGAAGCAGCATTACAATCTAAACTATTTAGTGAAGTAATGGTATCCACTGATGATGAAGAAATAAAAGGAGTCGCAGAAAAATACGGCGCAAATGTTCCATTTATGCGTTCAAAAAAAAATTCTGATGATTTTGCTACTACTGTAGATGTTTTGGTTGAAGTGATTAATGATTATCAAGAAAAGCTCAATAAAATATTTGATAATGTTTGTTGTATCTATCCTACTGCTCCATTTGTTACACCCGAAAAGCTGATAGATGCATATAAGATATTTACAGAAAAAGCAGCATATTCATTGATACCTGTTGTAAAATTTAGTTATCCGCCTCAAAGAGCATTTATTATCAAAAATGGTTTTCTTAAATATCGGGAGCCTCAATACATCAATAGTCGCTCTCAAGACTTAGAGCCTATCTATCATGATGCAGGGCAGTTTTATTGGATTAAAAATTTATTTTTTTTAATGAATAGATCTTTGATTAGTTCGCAAACTTTGCCTTTTATAGTATCTGAAAGAGAAGTTGAAGATATTGATGATGAGGAGGATTGGAGTCTAGCAAAATTGAAATATGAATCTTTTAAATAATCTGACAAAGTCTATTAAAAAAGATTTCTTTATTTATATTTTATTAAGTTATATAGATAAGCTTATCTATTTTTTATTACCTATTGGTATTGCTTTTTTAGTTCCCGATAAAAAGATATACAATGATTTAGAATATATACTTTCAATTGCAATTCTTCTTTCAATTTTTCTGGAAGGTGGTTTGAGAATATATATTTTTTATTATTTCAAAGAGAATCCTGATACAGCTTCAATTTCTAAAATCCAAAGTTATTATGATTTTCATTTAACCATAGTTACATTATTATTAATATCAGTAATATTATATACGTATTTTTTAAAAATTAATGTTTATTACTTTTTATTTTTGATATCTTGCAGAGTTCTCTACTTGATGTTTTTTAATTTTTACTCCTACTATTATAGAATAAAAGATAGACCATCAAAAACTTTTATTATTTCAATACCATTAAATGTAATTATCATAATCATCCTTCTATTAACCTATAATCATTATGTATTAGATTATTTTTTTATACCTCAAATTATACTTATTGTTTTATATCTAACATTTAGATTCAAAAATTACTTAAAATTTAATATTCATGATTATTGGAATTATTTAAAATCTGCGTTTATTTATTCTTGGTCAATTATGATAAATGTCCTTTTATTAAACTTGTTAAACCAGTTTAGTAAAATTTACACATATAATTATTTATCCTCTTCGGAAATGTTTTCTCTTTCATTTATTTTGAGAATTATGATGATAATTCAATTAGGAAGTACATCATTTATAGCTTATTATAGTAAAGATATGTATTTGGTTGAAGATAGAAAAAGACTAAGAAAGATTTTCTATAATTATGTCTTACTAGTATTAAGTGCTAATATTATTGTAATAATATTATATGTCGGTTTAGATTTAATCCATTTTATTAAAATAAGCGACTATGGACTTTTATCTATATTATCAGTTTACATGATTTTTTGGTCCTTTCAGTCTTTTTATGATTTATTTTTTGGGAAAAATAATAAAAATTTTGTAGCCCTATTTATTTCAACCCTCTCATCTATTACAATGATTTTGATTCTTCTATTATATCCTAACATAAATATATATATAGTTTCTTTATCCATGACAATTGGAATTTTTATTAATCTATGTGGGAAACTATTCTATTTAAATAAAAAAAACATAATAAAATACTTTATATGAAAAATATTTGCTTTATTTCAAATTTTTCATCTACATATTTTTATGCTGAAGTTGCTAAGGAATTGGAAAAATTAGGCTATTCTGTTTTTTGGATAGTCTTTAATATAAAATTATTTTCCTATTTAAAAGATAATTTTGGTGAAAATAAGATATTGTACCTTAATAGAGAATATTCTAAAATGAATAACACTGAAATAGGAGAATTTAAGATAAATGAATTAATATATGGAGATAGAGTTTTAAAATATAATCAAGATTTTGGGGAAAAATATTTGCTAAATATACAAAAACCTATTTACGAGTTTATATTAGTAAATGAAATAAAATTTATATTTGGTGAATTAACATGGGCCCATGAAATATTAATACATAGAATGTGTTCAAATATAATTGAATTAAAATGTACATATTTAAACCCACATACTATTAGAATTCCTACTAATAGATTTGCATTTTTTAAAGATGAATTTCAATCCATTATTTATAAAGTAGATAAAGCAGTAGACGATGAAAAATTTATAGATTTAGATAATGTTTTAAATCAAAAACCTGATTATTTAAAACAAAATGATTTAATTTTGGAAAAATCGTTTTCATTAAAAGGAAGGATTAATAAGATTATAAGATTTTTAATTGAGCCAAATATAGATTACAACGATCCAACAGTAATTACAAATAGGTTTTTAAGATTAAAGGTTAGGCTAAGTACTGAATTGAACAGAGAAACTTATAGGTTAATTCCTAAAATTAAAATTGAAGAACTAGAGGATAAAAATTATGTTGTTTATGCATTCCATAAACAGCCAGAGGCTTCTATTGATACATTTGGTCGATATTATGAAAATCAATTCGAAATAGTTAAAAATATCTGGAGGATTTTACCATATAATTATTATTTAATTATAAAAGAACATACAAATGCTATAGGTGATAGAAGTTATGCTTTTTTCAAAAATTTATTAAGATATAAACGAATTTTATTGATAAATGAAAAAACAGATTCACATTCTTTGATAGCAAAATCAAAAGCAGTTTTTACCGTAACGGGGACTATCGCATATGAAGCGGCACTGATGAATGTCCCATCTTTTACGTTTGTTAATACGTTTTTCAATGGATTAAATGGTTGTAGACATATATGCTTAGATACTTTTCGAGATATTGATTCACTTTATGATTTATTCGAATCGCATACTATAGATAATAGAATAAATTTCATGAACGAACTTATAAAATATAGTTTTAGTGGATTAATTTCGAACCCAGTTTCAAATATAAAGGTTATGGATAAGGATAATATTTTAAAAATTTCAAAAGCAATAGAAATAATAATAAATGCTCAATGATCAATTTCCAGTAATTGCAGGTCTAATATTACTGTTTTTATTATCAATATATTATTATAAACGATATCATTTTTCATATTTAATAATATTAGTTGTTGTCGCCTCTTTTTTTTCAAAAGTTGAGTGGAAATATTTAGACATGACCTTAAGATTCGAACGAATAATTGCCATTATTGTTTTTATTTATTTAATATTTTCAAGGGAGAAAAATGAAAATCTTAATATTTATGGAATTTTATGGATTCTAATTGTTATCTTCGCTTTTATTTCATCTTATCAATCTGACTACTTTTCTATTTCATTAAAAAAAACTTTTGGTGTTGCCGTTTATATTCCTATATTTTTATTGATTAGAAATAAAATAAAATCTAGAGATTATTATCGCGAAATTATAAGTTTATATCAAAATGTGGGTATTGCTGTAATAAACTTTTCGCTTCTTGGTTATTTAATTTATTTTGCTGGCATTGATATAGGTGTGACAAGATATGATTTAAATGCATATTGGTTGGAAGGGCCGATAGCAATTGCGAATATTTTTGGCTTTGTATCTTCTATAATATTTTTGATAACTTTTCATAATATAATTAATCATCATAATTCCTTTGAACAAAAAATTATTTTATTAAACTCCGCAATCGCGATACTATTAAGTTACACAAGAAGTGCATGGCTAGGAACTGGAGTAGGTATTTTTCTGATATTATTATTAAACATTAAAAAGTCTTTAAACATTAAGTTATTTACAAGTATAGTTTTATTATTTATTGCATTTTCATTTATATTCATTTATACTGATTTATTAAGACTTTTTTCATATAAAATTTCTAATTTAACAGCAATAAGTGACAGTGGCAGGGGCAGATTTTTTGTTTACGAATTTATACTTAATGATCTTAAATCTGGTTTGATTTTAGGTAGGGGCACTGATTATTCAACAATATTGTGGGGAGAAAACTTTTACATAAGTAGCATTTTCCTTGTCGTTTTGTATGATTGGGGTAAAATAGCATTCGTTCTTCTCTTATTATTCTTCTTTATTGTTTTCTATAAAAATTTTCAAAAAATTTCAAATAATAAGTATAATGAATATTATAAATTAAACTTTGTTTTATTTACAGTTATTTTAATTTATAATCAAATTTCTACAATGCATCAACTTTCAATTTTTTGGCTTCATATTGGTATACTATCATCAATGTATATAATCAAAAAGATTCCTGACGAGGAAAATTCTGATAAATTCGAAGAGGATACTGATTCTGTCGAAACGATAATATATCCAGCTAAAATATAGTTTTAATATATTTTAAATTTTTACTTATCAATAAAAGTTCTAAATTACTTTTATAAGTAATCTTATTGTAAGATATTTCATTATAATTAAATATTTTTATTTTATAAATAATATGAGAAATAAATATATTTTTGTTTAAGTCATGAAAATCGGTATTGATGCCAAATGGTATTACAATGGTCCGCCCAGTGGACATGTGGTTGTTAAAAACCTTGTCAATGAATTAATCAGGATTAATAGTGAGCATGAACTACATATTATTTTAAGAAACACAGATAAAGGCAAACCATTTCCATTTAAAAATGAAAATTTATATTTACATTATATTTGGGCGGGTAATAATTTAGTATCAAACTTATTGGTAGTTCCTAAAGTTGCTAAAAAATATTCAATAGATGTATTGGTTTATCAAAATTTTGCATCAATTACGAATGAATTTAAACAGATTTCATATATTCATGATATTATTTTTCTCACTCATCCTCAATATTACACTTTCTGGGAAAGAACCTATTTTGCCCCACTAAAATATTTGGCTAAAAAGTCTAACTTAATTTGTACTGTTTCAAATTCAGAAAAAAAGCGCATTGTTGAATATTATGGAATAACGCCAGAAAAAATCGATGTGATACACCATGGTGTTCAAAATATATTTCAGCCAGTTGATCAATACTCACCAAATTTTATAAAGGAAATTCGGTCAAGATATAAACTGCCAAAAGACTTTCTTCTTTATGTTGGGCGATTGAATGTGCGTAAAAATATATCTAATTTATTATATGCACTTCCATTATTGTGTAATAAAGAGATACCTTTAGTAATAGTTGGTGCCTATGATTGGAAAAAGGATGATGTAGAGCGCATAATTAGTAAATTAAAAATAAGGTCTCGTATAATTTTTACAGGCCCAGTTTTAGAGGAAGAACTAGCGGGTATTTACTCGCTTGCTAAGTTGTTTTGCTTCCCTTCTTTCGAGGAAGGTTTTGGTTTACCTCCACTGGAAGCAATGGCTTCCGGTGTGCCAGTTGTAGTTCCAGATTCTTCCTCAATCCCTGAAATTTGTGGAGATGCAGGAAATTATGTTGATGCCCATTCTCCTAAAAATATTGCAAGTATGATTGACCTTTTATTAACCGATAAAGAATTATATCAAAAAAAGCGCAGGCTAGGTTTAGAAAGAGCTAAGCAGTTTACATGGAAAAATTCAGCATTAAAGCTGCTAGAAAGTTGTAAAAAAGCCGTTAATCAACCTATATAATCACTGCAAATGAATTTACTAAAATTTACAGAAAAGCTGGTTTCTATCCTAAAAAACGATCCTAGTTATCGAATAAAAGTACAGCTAAGTAATAGAGAATTGCTAAACGTTTTGACTATTCGAACTGGCCAGGTTTTGCGAGGATTCTGGAGAAAGATATTTTTAAAGGAATCACATGGCTTATTATTCTTTGGAAAGAGAGTTAAGATAGAACATGCTTATATGATTCGAACAGGATCGGGTTTAATTGTGGAGGATTTCGTACACATCAATGGACTTTCTGAAAAAGGTATCACATTTGGAAAGAATGTAACTATTGCTAAATATTCTAGCCTCGTTTGCACAGGTGTAATTGCCAATAAAGGGGTTGGTATTAAAATAGGCAATAACTCTGCGGTTGGTGCGCACTCATTTATTGGCGGGCAAGGTGGTGTTGAAATTGGTGATGATGTGATTATGGGACCAGGTGTAAGAATATTTTCCGAAAATCATAATTATTCTCACCCAGAGATTCCCATTAGAAAGCAAGGGGAAAGCCGTAAAGGCGTAAAAATTCAGAATAATTGCTGGATTGGAGCTGGCGTTATAATTCTAGATGGAGTTGAAATTGGCGAAGGTTGTGTAGTTGCAGCGGGTTCAGTGGTTACAAAATCTTTTCCAACAAATTCAATAATTGGTGGTGTACCAGCTAAAATAATTAAAAGCAGGTGTGAATGAAAATATCTATTATCGGTTCTCGTGGTTACCCATATGTTTACAGTGGTTATGAAACATTTGTAAAAGAATTAGCTGAAAGATTGGTAAAACAAAATATTGAAGTAACAGTTTATTGTCACAAAAACTTATTTAAAGAACACCCTAAACAAGTTAATGGAATAAAATTAGTTTATTTGCCAACTATCGAAAAAAAAGCACTTAGTCAGTTAGTTCATTCTTTTCAATCCATAGTGCACGCTGTTTTCAGTAATACCGATATTATTTTAGTTGTTAATTCTGCCAATGGTCCCTTTGGTCTGATTTCAAAATTATTTAGGAAAAAAACGGCTATTAATGTAGATGGGTTGGAGTGGCTTCGTCCAAAATGGAAAGGTTTAGGTGGAAAATATTTTTATTGGGCTTCAAAATTAGCTACGAAATTGTATGATGAAATAATTAATGACTCAATTGTCATGGCTGATTTTTATAAAAAAGTATTTAATACAGATTCTATTGTAATAGCTTATGGTGCAAATATTCATTATTCAAAAAATCCTGAACTAATTAAAAATTGGCATTTGGATAAAAACGGCTATTATTTAGTTGTAGGTAGGCTAATTCCTGACAATAATTCAGATGTTATAGTTAGGGAATTTTTAAAATCTAATTCTAAAAAGAAATTGGTAATTGTTGGAGATGTACCATATAAAGATGAATATGCCGATAAAATTAAATCTCTTAATGATGATCGCTTGATTTTTACTGGATATATTACAGCTCAGGATTGTCTTGCTGAATTATTTTGTAATTGTTTTGCATATATACATGGTCATGAATTTGGAGGAACCAACCCCACTATGCTTCAGGCAATGGCTAGTGGTTGTGCAATTTTAGCTCTTGATACCCCATTTACACGAGAAATGTGTCTTAATGAAAAACATGCTATATATTTCACAAAAAACGTAAATCACCTAAAACAAATAATTGAATATATTGAAAATGATGACTCGATTCTAGAAAAGCTCAAGGAAACTTCAAGAAATAGAATAATTGAAAATTACACTTGGGATCGTATTACTTATCAGTACTTGACTCTTTTTAATAAAATGTTGAACAGACAATAATTGATTTCTAAAATTCTAAATTTCTTATGGGTGTTTCTCTCCAGATAAAAAACATGCGATTTTATTTTGATCTTATTTTGATAATAATCGCGTTTGTTATTGCGGAAATTTTAAGTCCACCACATGAAATCGAAATATTTTCATCAGAATATTTTATCCTTATCCTAATTCTAATGATCGTTTGGGTATTTTATTCACGTTCAGTGGGGCTTTATCAGGATTTTAGTACTACTAAATTCCGATCAGAGCTCTTTTTGTTATCAAGAAATATTTTAGTTCAATTTTTTTCTGGTATCTTAGCACTGTTTTTTATCAAGAATATCATCTTATCACGCCGGTTTATTATATTTTATTCAGTTGTACTAGCATTTCTTCTCCTATCTGAGCGATTACTAATTCGCTATTATTTGAAAAAAATCAGAAAATTTAGTGATAATCCCCGCCGTATCCTGATTGTCGGAGCTGGCAAAGTTGGGCGCTCTTTATATAATCTGATCAGTTCTGACTTGTATACTACCAGTTCGATTATTGGATTTTTGGATGATAAACCTCAGCCAGACCTTGGTGCAGCCTATCTCGGCAATCTGGAAAATCTTTGTAATTTATTAGAAATTGGCAAAGCAGATGAGGTTTATATTGCCTTGCCTACTCGTGCCATGGAGAAAATAGAATATATTATTAATACCTGCAGGTTATTTCCGGTACAGATTCATTTAGTTCCCGATTATTTTAAATATACTTCTCATCCGCTTTCTTATTCCCTCCTCGGTAATCTCCCGATCTTTAATCTGCGTTACAACCCAATTAATGAGTTTCCCTTTACTATGTATAAAAGGTTATTTGATATAATGTTCTCTGGTATAGTTATCTTATTAGTTTTATCTTGGTTAATTCCTATTATTGGTTTAATAATTAAAATTACTTCTCCAGGACCGATATTTTTTATTCAGGAGCGTTGGGGGCGCGGCAATCGGAAATTCAAAGTTTTGAAGTTCAGAACGATGATTCCTGAAAGTAAAGATATTGACGATAATGGCGATTATCAACAGGCAAAAAAAAATGATCCCCGAGTTACAAGGTTTGGTCAATTTCTAAGGAAAACCAACCTCGATGAATTTCCTCAATTTATTAATGTATTTTTAGGTCAAATGTCCATTGTCGGGCCACGTCCGCACCCGACACCACTGAATATTGATTCTAAAAACAAAATTGAAAATTATTTAGTTCGTCATTTGGTAAAGCCGGGCATTACAGGATGGGCTCAGGTTAACGGTTTTAGAGGCGAAACTGAAACTATTGAAAAAATGAAGAAAAGAGTCGAATATGATTTATGGTATATTGAAAACTGGACTTTCAGCCTCGACATCCAGATTATTTTTCTCACCATCTGGCAAATGCTAAAGGGCGATAAAAATGCTTATTAGTCTTTAATGGTTGAAATGTCAAATTATTGGTTAAATATGGAGTGGACAGTAAATGGATAGGTATATTAAAAAACGAGTCATTGTAACTGGAGGAGCTGGATTTCTTGGATCTCATCTTTGTGAAAGATTATTAAATATGAATTGTGATGTACTTTGTGTGGATAATTTTTATACCAGTCGAAAAGCGAACATTGCACATTTATTTTATAATCCGAATTTTGAATTGTTGCGACATGATATCACCTTTCCTTTATATGTTGAGGCAGATGAAATATATAATTTAGCCTGTCCGGCATCCCCTATTCACTATCAGAGAGACCCTGTTCAAACTACTAAAACATCGGTTCATGGTGCGATTAATATGCTTGGCTTAGCGAAGCGTTTAAAAATAAAGATATTACAGGCTTCTACTAGCGAGGTTTACGGTGATCCTACTATCCATCCACAGAAAGAGGATTATTGGGGCAATGTAAACCCGATAGGTCCAAGATCCTGCTATGACGAAGGCAAACGGGCCGCCGAAACCCTATTTTTTGATTATTATCGTCAGCATAAGTTGCCGATAAAGGTAGTCCGCATATTTAATACCTATGGCCCGCGCATGCATCCCCATGATGGCCGGGTTGTCAGCAATTTTATCATGCAGGCACTTCAAAATAAGCCGATAACTATATACGGAGACGGATCCCAAACCCGTTCTTTTTGTTATGTAGATGATCTGATTAATGGTATAATTCTCATGATGGAGACATCAAGTGATATTACCGGACCAATCAATTTGGGCAATCCAAATGAAATTACGATCTTAGAATTGGCTAAAATGGTAATTCGTTTGACAAACTCAACATCCGAAATAGTATTTAAGCCCTTACCAACTGACGATCCAATTCGCCGAAATCCAGATATCAGCCTTGCAAAGAAAATTCTAAATTGGGAACCAAAAATATCTTTAGAAGAAGGTTTAAAAAAGACCATTGATTATTTTGCAGAGTTATTATTAGGTTGCTGAATTTCTTTATAAGATATGTTTTTAACCTTTATCTGTCCCAATATAACTATTAAGAACAACATTCTAACCGATATCCGCTAATGCCAATTAGAAAATGTGTATAGTTCACCTTATTGTAACATGACGAGGTTAATGATTATTTTGTTCTCTCTGATACCTAATTAATATGATCGCCAACTGTTTCTTGAGTAATGGTGATTTGGTGAATAATTCATTAAATACCATTTTAAATTTGATATTTATAAAATTGTATTTTTGTCTAAATAAAAATAATTCTAATGAGTTCAATTATAGTTTTCATTTGCCACGTATTATCTTGAATTGATTGGCGTTATTTAGAGTAAATAAAAAAGCCCCGAATTTTTCGGGGCTTTTTATTTTCATAATATGTTATTGTTAGAACGGATAGCCAATGCCTAACAATAAACCGTTTTCGGTATGGCTGTATTTACTGCCGTCGAGGTAGAAGGGATTGCCATTTTGATCTTTGACATCGCCCATTAGGAACACACCCTGGGTAAAGCGTAAGTCAATTTCAACTGGTTTACCAACGAGGTTTTGTAGGTTATATTTAACCCCAACGCCCAGGTTCAAACCAAACTGCGAAACGGGATCGAATTCACGTACGACTCCGCCGATTTGCCAGTTGGGAAAATCCCAGGATTGCATATTATATTGTAAACCAGCTACGGCGAAAATACCAAGAGCCGGGTTTTCGAATCCAATGGCTTTCATGATAAGGTCGGTTAAGTCGTAGCGTCCCAGGGCTAATACAGAAATAACATTGGTTTTTGCATCTAGATAATCTCCAGA
>JGI12104J13512_1001507_pt1 | contig 16947 bp, 22 predicted proteins | sample TerdegcTABiofilm_FD_13512 | JGI IMG/M metagenome (IMG submission 13512)
ATATCTTCAGGTTCCGATAGTCCATATCGCCCAGCCTGTACCTCAGATCGGTCTTGCGCGGCTGTATTTCAAACAAAAGAGGTACTGGGAGTCAATCGAGATATGTGATAAGATCCTTGCTACATATCCCGGCCTTCCCAAAGCGTTGTTTTACAAGGGGGAGTCTTTGTATGCAATCGAACGAGTCCCTGAAGCATTGCAGTCATTTTTAGATATCTGTAATAATCATCCTGACCATCTGCAAAGTTGTGTCAAGGCGGCACGATGCTATCTGAAACTTGGGGATTATACAGAAGCAGACAAATACATCACCGGGGTTATTGAAAAGGATGAGACGATAATTGAGGCCTTGCGAATCAAAGTTTTCATTCTGTTAAAGCGTGGAGCAAAAGCAGAGGCAAGGCTGTACCTTGATAAGATCCTGGTTATTGACCCTGAGAACGAATGGGCTCAACGGATGCTGGCAATAAAGTAAGGATTTTTTCTGTACACCTTCTTTCTATCCCTGATCCAAGTCTCCCTGGTATGAAGATAATGGATAGAGTATAATAAGCTTCAAATGCCAGGGAGATACTATCTTCAGTACTGGGAATTTCTTTTCATCATCCGGTAATTGGTATCATGCCATGAAATATCTCAGGAAATGTTCAGGTGACCCACATGTTCAGCCTACCGAAATGGACTACGGAATTTGTCAGATTTCTCTCGGTAACCCCGCAGTTTACATTTACCGGTAACATCCTGGATGTGTATCCGGTTGAGATAGATGGCAATCTCACTACATTACGGCTTAAAGATTATATCCGCACCATCCTGGTCAAAGAGGGGTATGATATCATCCTGGGGCTGGAACCATTTGTAGGATTTTCGCATCTGCATGGGGATCCTGATACTATTCATGCCATCCTGGGAGATGTGTTGTCGGTGGAGAAGACCGGGCCTCCATCACTTGAGAGGACCGTTGAAATCTTACAAAAGAGTGTGGATAACCGGACCGCGTACTCTGCCATAATTCTGAACCAGATTACCCGGCATGACGAACGCTATGCCGCCTCTGACAAATTCTTCTTTAATCTGTTCTGTACTTGTCAGAATGCAGAGCCTAGACTCCTGGCCGGAAGCTCGTATCCCCGGTTCAACCTTCTTATTTGGATTCATGACCGGGATGCCTCTTTGCCCACCTGGTATACCCGTGATAATACCAGAGTCAGGCAGATTGTGGTTCCACGGCCGGATCTTAACACTCGTCGTGCCCTGCTTGAATCGCTGACGAAAAATGTTCCCCAGTTTGAATCTCAAAAGGAGTCTGAAAAGAAGGAATCGCTCTCGTTGTTGGTGAAAAGAACCCATGATCTCCAGGCGAACGAGATAATCTCCCTGATCTCCCTGGTGCGGCGTGAGATATTGTCTGTATCTGATCTTCATGAGGCGGTTGTCCAGTATTCATCCGGAATTGCTGATAATTTCTGGAAGACGGTTGACAAAAAGCAGATAGAAGATGCTGCCAATTTTCTGGGCGCCCGTGTATTCGGGCAGAAACATGCCATAAAACGGGTATGCAATCTGTTAAACCAGGCCTACCTTGGTCTTTCCTATTCTCAGTATCCTCCGGAGCTCTCCCAGCCACGGGGATTTGTCCTTCTGGCCGGGCATGAGGGAGTAGGAAAGACGACTTTGGCATGTGCATTAAAGGACCTGCTCCTTGGGCCGGACCGGGATATGATCTCGCTGAATATGAGTGATTACTCGGATGATGATGCATGTATGCGGATGCTGGCATTCTCCTCAATGGATAATGGCAGTTTTCTTGGAAAAATCAAACAAAAACCATACTCAGTTGTGCTCTTTGAAAATATTGAATCAGCGCATTCTGATGTATTAAAACTCATATCTACCATCATCCGGGACGGACAGATAATCACCGAAGAGGGGATGCTCATCAGTTTTTCCGGATGTTTTATCATCTGCACCCTCCGTCTCTCCGGGTGTTGTCCGAATGCATACCAGCACTCGCACAGTGAAGAAGAGACCAACAAGGAGTATCTGGCCCGTGAACGGACGGCGGGTGAGAGTATCACTCTCTTCTTTGAAGAGAAGAAGAGTCTTGATTTCTCACGGTTTATCAGGGGAAATACCATCATCTTCCGCAGTATCCAGCCTGACGCAGCAAAACAGATTCTCGATGCCATGCTCACAAGGATATTTGAGAAGATCTCCCTGATGTTCACGATTAACCTCATGATAAGCCCGTCTGTCAGGGAGATGGTGGAAGAATACTGCTGTCAGGACCTGAGCAGAGGAGGTATCAGTATCGGTCAGCGGGTTGAGGTCATGCTCATTCACCCCCTCTCCAGGGTTCTTATTAAAGAAACATTTACTCCTGAAGAAAAAGTAATAATAACTCATATTTCAGATAGTGAATCAGGATGGGAGGTCANCCTCTCCAGGGTGTGAATGCCCNGATGTAATTATGGTGCTTCAAAAAATTTGTGATACATGTGGGATGGCGAATCCTGCGACTGAGATGATCTGTATGCGGTGNTTTTCAGACATCTCGGGGAAAAAGCCGGTTGAACGAAAGACNATCCGGCAGATTGAAGGAAAAGGTATTGTAAAAAAACCGCCTGACAGACGGTTTGCCAATATCGGGTTTGATGAGGGGAGGACTATCCGGGAGGTCACTCCTCTCACGCTTTCAATGTCTCCGGGAGCCACAATTACTGTTCATCATGGGGATACCGTTGGCAGGGATGCAGTAGGCAGGACCCTTCTTCAGCAATATAACGGCGTATCCCGTCAGCATGCAACATTCAAATATTTTAACGGGAAGTGGCTGGTCAGGGATGAAAACTCGACAAACGGCACCTATATACAGGGAAAAAAGATCTCTCCAGACAAATGGTATGAGGTAAAAGACGGGGATTCCATCTCGTTCTCATCAAACTGCACCTTTATGGTACAGACGATGTAAAATCTTCTCCGTCAATACATATTCCGTCCCCGTTCCAGTTCTTCGGCAGGCAGAATCACAAGCCCGTCCGGATATGGTGCAAACCAGGTCTGATTTTTCAAATAATCGGATGTATATGTGAGGAGCCAGGTCTGCAGAATCATCCTGACGGCAGATAAGGGAAGTCTTCCCTTCCGGTATGCTTCAATCCGGTCAATGAAGAATGCCTTCTCATCAGGATTCAGATTTTCACTGATATAACCAAACGAGTGATGTAATACATTAATATGTGAGGTATACCGGGGAGGGAGCCGGGTTGCTGTAAGGAGGGCGCGGCGGTACTCTTTCAGGACCGCATCAGGTCTTTTCCGGTCAGAGTTTGCGACTATCCCCCCAAGTTCCCTGAGCCTGCTCTGGCTGTATGCCATGAGAAGGAGTTTATTTTCCGAGTGAAACCTTGCAAGTGCTGCCATTGTCCCGACTGACTCGACGTTCCGGAGATCTGCCAGCATGAATATTCTGGTCAGGAAATGTTCGCGGATTCTGTGATTTCGTATCCGCCCCTCATCCTCAATCGGATAATCAGTGAACGTCTCAAGGATCCTTCCCCCGAAAAATCCCGGTCCCTTTTCAATGGCAGCTGATTTTCCAACTGACGGGTAGATGTTCACATTGGAGATACCTGATGTTGGGGATTTGTTTTTCAGGATAAACCCGTCAACGGATGGGAGACTGCTTATAAATCCCTCAGTAAATGTGTTCATGCGGTCAGTCAGGTCTTCATTTGTGGTGGGCTGGATAAGCCGGTCTCCTGCCTTTGTTCTGACTATCCTGATACTGCTCCGGGGAATCCCCAGTCCTATCTCAACCTCTGGACATACCGGGATGAAGGTGACATATGGTTTCATAGCGGCAACTTCAGTGCTTGAAATCATATCCCCGTTATACCTGACCGGATCATGCTCGATACACCGGCTGATCACAATCACGGGCTTTTGAAAGGTCCTTTTTTTCTGCATACCGTAAAGATACATACCCTTTACACAGGTATATAGGATACGGATACAAAATGATCATAAACCGGGTACGATAATCCCGGAGAAGAGGATTAACGATATGTGTATTGCAATTCCTGCAGAAATTCTTGAGATTCGTGATGACAATACTGCTCTTGTCGATTTTGGAAGCCTGAGACAGGATATCCGCATTGACCTTGTTGACGTTTCGGTTGGAGATTTTGTTCTTGTTCATGTGGGATTTGCCATCCAGAAGGTGAACCGGGACGAGGCTCTTGAAACCAGGGAACTCTTCCGGCAGTGCTATGCAGCAATGGAAGAAGCGTAAAACCCGTTTTTAAAAAAGGTTCAGGTTGCTGAACCGGTCAGCATCGGAAATGCCTGCGAGATTCCGTTGATGATAAACTGAACTGCGATGGCCATGAGCATAATGCCCATCAGACGGTTGACAACCCGGTATTCACGCTGGCCGATCCGTTTTGTTATCTGTTCAGAGGATATCAGTACAATATAGGTGATGAGAATGGTCACGATCACTGAGCCCAGGATGATCCCAAGTTCCACCGGTTCAGAAAATATCGGGGTATCCTGAGAGAGGACGATAACTGTTGTGATGGTTCCAGGTCCTGATATCATCGGAAATGCAAGAGGCATTGATGAAATGTCCTCAGCATCGATGCTTTCATATTTCTCCGTTGCCGTTACCTTTGCCCGCGAGGTCCGTGCATACACCATCTCCATACCAATACCAAACAGCAGAACCCCGCCGGCGACGGTAAAGGCACTGATGGTTATCCCAAAGAGTGACAGGAGGGATGAGCCGAACAGGGTGAAAAATATCAGTACTGCTCCTGCAATACGACACCCGTAGGCTGCCACCTTGCGTTTGTCTTTGGAATCCATGAACTCGGTAATGGAGTTATATACCAGCAGGGCACCAAGAGGATTTACCACGATGAGGATGGATGAAAGGGCGAAAAGAGAGAAACTGATGAGATCTGGTGCCATAGTACTTGTTTGGATGTATTAGTAATATACAATCCCGTTTTCCAGGGCACTGATATTCTCATACTTTTCAGTTGACAGATTGGTGCTGATCACGACCTCCGGAATTTCACATCCGAAACTGTGGGCCGGGAACCAGTAGTCCGTCGCCATAAACCGGCTGAACATCATACACCTGCAGGTCTGCTGCCGTATAGTTCATCGAGAGTACACTTACATTGGAGAAGGCAAGTTTTTGCAGAAGCCTGGATTTGATATCATTTTCCCCAAACATAAATGCAAGAACCCTGAATGCATCTTCCAACTCGTATTCCACGTGAACGTCGGCATACCCGGGCATCAATGATATCGTAACTGACTCAATACGAAGGTACCCTTCTGAATCAGGGGTGGCGGCGTATGACTGGGACACCAGGATCAGGAAGTACCCGATCAGCATCACCAGACCGATCTTCATTCTTAAAAGGTTTAGCAATAGCTGCTTAAATTCTTTTGTCAGAAAGAAAAGAGACGTTGTTTATTTTCTGGAGATCAGGATTATTTCAATTGATGATACTTGGGTTTTTCCACTTTCGGTGTCGACAACTTCAGTTGAAGTGAGGATGGATTTTTTTTCCACATCCTGCAAAAACCGATTCAGCGCTATTTCAGTGGTGTCCACGGCTCGTGAAATTGCTTTTCCCCGTGCTTTTATGATTACTTCCCCTGCTCCGTTGTTAAATTGTGTGACAACAGCCAGAACATAATTCATGACCGGTTTGTTGCCCACAAATACGATATTGTCGTTCTCCATGCTGGCCATAGGTATTACAGGTACCCGCGGTCACAGATCAGTTCTGCATTCAGGACTGAGGCTCCGGCAGCACCCCTGATGGTATTGTGTCCCATGGCAATGTACCGGATACCAGGTCTGAGTCTTCCGACAGAGACGGTCATCCCTCTCCCTTTCATACGGTCAAGACGTGGCTGGGGACGATCCTGCTGGGTCATAAAATCAACTGACTTCTCTGGTAAGGTGGGAAGGTCCTTCAGCGGGCACTTCCAGTTCTGGAATGCTTTTGCAACTGTCTCCACCGGTTCCTTGATATCAAGCCATACTGCCATGGAATGTCCGTCAATGACCGGGACCCGGTTACAACTTGCACTGACAGAGAACGGGGCATTTACAACTTCGCTTCCGTCAAATGTTCCCATGATCTTGAGGGTTTCGCGTTCCATCTTCTCTTCTTCCCCTCCGATATAGGGGATGACATTGTCAAAGATGGACATTCCCGGTATGCCTTCAAATCCTGCTCCTGAGATCGCCTGCATGGTTGCGACCCTGAGGTCAGTGAAATGAAAGTTCCGGATAGGCGCCAGGGAGACGGTGAGCATGATGGTTGAACAATTCGGATTTGTCACAATGAATCCGTCAGTTCCCGCGTCGCGCTGTAATTCAATCATCCGCAGATGATCAGCATTTACTTCAGGTACGACAAGGGGTACATCAGGCATCATCCGGTGGGAACTGGCATTGCTGCACACACCAATACCGGCTTTTGCACAATCCGCCTCAACCTTCGTTGCAAGATCAGCAGGAAGTGCTGAAAATACAATGTCTACATTTTTCAGGCAGTCGGCCCTGGTATCAGTGACTGTGATATCTCCGACAGTTTCCGGAAGCGGAAGATCAAGTCGCCAGTTTACTGCATCGCGATACTTTTTTCCTGCACTCCGCTCAGAGGCGGTCAGAACCGTAAGGTCGAAATACGGGTGATCAGCCAGGAGCTGGACAAAACGCTGGCCCACAGCGCCGGTAGCGCCGAGGACTCCAACACTAACCATACCTCGTATATATATCTGAACCAGTAATTATAGTGCACTACATTGGTTTTTAGGATAATCAGAGTGAAACAAACGATATACCTTCGTCCGGACGAAGAATGCTGTGCAGGGCAGGTGTAAAAGTGTCAATTATCCGGGGATGATCCAAAGGGAATGAGTGAGAAAAAAGTGGGATTTATTCCATGGTGATGGCTTCTGCCGGACAGACATCGACACAGGAGCCACAGTCGACACACAGTTCATTGTTTACTACGGCTTTTTCATTTTCCATGGAAATAGCAGTAGCCGGACACTCATCAACACAGGTTTCACAACCGGTACATTTATCTTTATCAACAATTGCGGTCATTGATATCTCCTCAAAAATTTGGTGAAATACTTAAAAATAGGTTTCGAAAGGTCATGAAAGGTTTAAAACGTCTTTCATGCCGTAAATCCCCGGTTCTTTTCCAAATACCCAGCGGGTAGCCCTGACTGCGCCTTCAGCAAACACGGAGCGATCATATGCCCGGTGAGAGAGAGTGACGGTCTCGAAATTGCTTGCAAACATGACGGCATGGTCACCGACAATGTCTCCTCCACGGATAACATGGACTCCGATCTCCGAGCTTCGTTCAGTCATCCCTTCGCGCCCATATATCTCTTCACGTGGGCCGATCTCTTCCTGAAGGATCTGCAGGATGGTCCGGGCCGTCCCGCTTGGCGCATCTTTCTTATACCGGTGATGGGCCTCGGTAACTTCAACATCATAATCTGAAAGTTTTCTGGCAGCATCCCTGATAAGCGTCCAGAGAATGTTCATCCCTATTGAGTAGATCACTTCAACATCATAATCTGAAAGTTTTCTGGCAGCATCCCTGATAAGCGTCCAGAGAATGTTCATCCCTATTGAGTAATTGGTTGATATGACCGCCGGGACCTTTCCCTCTCTAATCGCGGCGTCAATTCCTTTCCGCTGTTCCTGAGTAAGGCCGGTCGTTCCAAGAATTATTGCACATCCGGCTCGGGCTGCAACCGGGACATTTTGTGCTGCTGCCGGTGCGACCGTAAAGTCTATGACCACATCAGGTTGTACTGACGAGAGAAAGTCTGCTAACTTGTCTGATGTCACGACCGGAACTCCAAAGAACGTCCCCTCTTTTATATCAACCCCGCCGACGAGTTGCATATCCTGCTCTTTGGATATGATCTCCCCGATGATGGTCCCCATGCGGCCAAATGCTCCACAAATAACGACTTTAATCATATCTGGATAAAACCTCTTTGAGTCTTTCTGTTGTCTGCTCTGATGCCTCGTCAAGGGGCAGACGAAGTGGTCCTGCAGCCATTCCCAGAATTTCTGCGGCCTTCTTTACCGGGATCGGATTTGACTCATAAAACATCGCCCGGAAGAGGGGTGAATATTTGAAATGGATCTCCCGTGCAGTCTCGTAGTCTCCCTTCTGTGCTGCTTCATACATCTCAATCAGGGGGCGGGGATAGATATTTGCTGCAACGGATATGACTCCTTTCCCGCCCAGGGAGAGGATTGGAAGCGTCAGGTTGTCATCGCCGGAGATAACGGCGAAATCTTCGTCTCTCGTCAGTTCAATGATGGTTGATATCTGACCAAGGTCTCCTGATGCCTCCTTGACTCCTACGATGTTTGGGTGTTTTGCCAGCTCTGCTATAATATCCGGAGTAATATTCTGCCCGGTTCTGCCAGGGACATTATAGACGACCACCGGGATATCGAGGTCTGCAATGGCAGTATAATGCTTAATAAGGCCAGACCTGTTTGGCTTATTATAATACGGACTGATGACAAGGACACCATCTGCTCCGACATCTTTTGCAGCCCGTGTAAACCGGAGCGCTTCAGAAGTGTTGTTGGATCCAGTGCCGGCAAGGACAGGAACCTTTCCGCCTGCCTCATCCATAGTAACCTCGACGACCTGTTCGTGTTCGGCAAAAGAAAGAGTTGCAGATTCACCGGTTGAACCACAGGGAACAACACCATGAACCCCTGGCGGCAACGAGGTGCGCTATGTTGGAACGAAGGCCATCAAGGTCCAGATTCTTTCCGTGATTTCTTTGAAAAGGAGTAATCAAAGCGGGGAAAACACCCTCAAACATGAGGATTATTTTTTGAATTTCCCAGTATTTATCTTTCTTGTGATGTATCCGGCAACTCTGTTTCTGACCCGCTTGCTTGGAACATTGGTTGCGCTTGCAACGGCTTTCTTATTCTCGTCAAAGTCGTTCGTAAACTTTTCTTCGTGGAACTCCAGGAGTTCAATCCCGATTTTTTTGATATAAGTCGGTTTAATTCCCATGATATATCTCTCTCAGTGAGTTGCATCAATAATGCGCTGTGATATCTTAATAAGATTTGTTGCAACCGATCCTGGTCTCTCACCAAACAATCGTGCCTGTGCCAAGGTTTTTCCGTCCGTCTGTTTCAATGAACAGGACATCGGGAACTCCAGAATCCTGCTCGCTACAGAATGCAACCGCCCAGTCCATGGTGGAGACTCCGGGGGGGATACTTCCTGCAGTACAGGTCCAGGTCTCAAGCAGCATATCCTCAGCGATTCTCTTTAGTTTTTCTGAATGCCTGATACTGCAGGCCGATCGGATCTCCGGAGAGAACCTGATCGCAGTCAGGATTCCTGAAACCATGAGTGATGGGTGCTCAAACCTGATAGAAGGACGGGATATTCCTTCAACCTCCCGAAAGAGAAGGCAAGATCCGACATCATCCGGTGTCCGGGCTCCGGGACGGGCATAGACAAGTTCCATACCCTCATCTGGTAAAAGTTCCAAAGCGACCTCATGAGATATTCGCTCGGCAGCTTCCTGGAGTTCTCTGCTGATTTTTTCTTTCAATGCTTCATTCATTGGATCCCTGGGTTTCGTGTATCGGATGCCCGGCCCCCCAAACCCTTAACCGGGGAGATGACGCAAAGTACTGAAGTTATGAAACGATGGATGCTTGATGCCATAGTTGGAGTTGGAAGTCTCATAGTTTTTCTTGTACTCATCCTTCTACTCCCGGCAGTCCTTCCTGGTGAAATAGGATATCTAGGTGCCCTGCTCCTCTTTGTGATCACTATCAGCGCGGGAGGGTATGCTATCAGAGGCGTCAGTGCCTGATTGCCCCTCTGGTTTTTCGCTCTTCCTTTTTTCCGCCTGTTTGGGCGCATTTTCACCGGATGGCTTTCCTTTCCGGTTCAGGTCACGTTTCTTCTGTTTGTAATAGGTGAGCGGGTGGGTGACTTTCTTGCACAGATTGTCCGGATGCACACAAATCCCGTGCGTCTTCATGGTCGAACAGAGGGGGGAGACGTACTCGGTACTTGTCCCTCCCCGTCCGGTGATATGCTCAACCTGGTAGAGCGTCTTTCGGAGATCAAAGTTCGGAACCGACCCGTAGAGTTCGATAATCCTGGTATTTTCCATGCCGATATTATGAAGGAATGCGGAGATTGCAAACCGTGCCATATGGGTCAGATGTCCCTGTCCGGCTATGGCCCCCAGTATCGCCTGCATACAGGGAGGAAATGCCGACTCTTCGACCTGGCCGAACTCTTCAAGTGCCCTCTTCTGCCATTCCGCTTTAATCCTTTCAACCGCCGGCCTGAGCAGTTCGCAGACAGATGACGGGACTTTGAGTGGCAGGTTCCTGGCCATAATGTATCTGAGGCGCTCTCTTACAATCTCATCATACTCGTCAGGAGCCACCTGCACATTCCCTTTGAAAACTACCCGGTTGATAAGTCTCCACTTCTCTTGAGGCATCCGTGAGGCAACCGGGATATAGTCTACTACAGAGATCTCATTCCCGGTCTCGGGAAGGCCGATGGATCTTCTGATGAACCGTTTCACCTCCGGGTCTTCATCCTGGAGAAAGGCAAAGACAGTCCATGCCTGGTATCGTACCAGCCGGTCGATGAAAATCCGATCCTGGGCGCAGGAGACCATGATCCTGCTGACCGGGTATGCCGCGATGATGATGGTGACTCCTTCCGGATCTTTCGGAATGTCGGGGAGAGGAGGGATTTCCCTGCCTGTGAAGGAAAGCGCATGCTCAAGTGTTGTGATTGCCTCCCTGATTGCAAGCCTCCCGCCTGCAGATTCAAGGAAGGTATCAAGTGAATTACTGATGGTCCCGATGTATGATTGGGATTCTTTCAAAAAAGGATATTTTGCCAGATCTTTTCGATCAAGGGTGACCATGCATTTAGTCAGCCTCAATCCGGGGTGCCAGCAGGTACTCAACCTGGCCGTTTCCACCCGCAATCTCAAATGTGAACTTGACCGGATGATCAACGCCCAGATCAATAGTTACCTTCTCGGCATGGCTCATCACTTTTCCCATATCCTTCAGGTAATCAATGGAGAAGAGCGATTTTGATGGCTCCCAGTTGGAGGCGATTACCTCTCCGGCTGAAAACGCTCTCCTGATATTATCAGAATCACCCTCGGCATACAGGACAAATTCCTTCTTCTCCGGCTCGATGGCAAACCAGATCTTGTCTGATACGATGGATGCTGATTTTATTACATTATAGAGTTCAGATCCGGATATGGTCACCTGACCTGGAAGCTGAATACCTGGTGCATTCGGGTCCTTTTTGATGGTATTTGAGTCAAGGAGCGTAATTGAATAATGGTATCCTTCAAAGGTGACTTCTATCTTATTTGCTCCTTCCNNATGTTCCAGGCGTATATCACTTGCCTTTCCCATCATGGAGTAGGTATTTTTCAGTTTTGCGATATCTAAACCGATCTCTCCGGTTGTTGCCTCGAACTGGCTGAATGCCTCCTTTTTTAAGGTAAGGATGATCATCGCCACATTGGCTGTATCAACCGCCCGTGCCCATACTTCTGTCTCAGAAAAATGAAGCCTGCATTCTGTTACCAGAGCAGAGAGGGCATCAACGGTATCCTTGAATATATCTGCACTGATCGTTGCTTTCAGCATCTGCGCTCCCTATGCATTCAGGTTGTGATTTGACACAGATATATGTGCCGGGTTCGCATATTATTGAGGAAAGTCCAGGTCGATAATTTTTATGGGTTCACAATGGGGCAAAGATAAAGCGTATCTGAAAGCAAAACAATCAGGGTATCGTTCGCGTGCGGCGATGAAGCTGAAGGAGATCATTCAGAAAAACCCGGTTATTCGTCCGGATGATAATATCCTTGACCTTGGTGCAGCTCCCGGGAGCTGGCTGCAGGTTTTACGTGAAATGACAAATGGTGTTATTGTCGGTGTTGATCTCAATCCCATTCTGCCCATCGAAGGGGTCAGAACCATCATCGGTGATTTCTCTGATCCGGTAGTAATTGCACAGATTCGGGAACTTATGCCTGAAGTGAATGGGATTGTGTGTGATGCATCACCAAAGCTCTCCGGCCAGCGGTCATTTGATCAGGCAAGAGCTATCGAGCTGAATGAGATGGCACTCGGTGTCGCACGGCAGCTCCTCAAGCAGGGCGGGAACATGATTATGAAGTCATTCCAGGGAGAGGATTTTAGCTGGCTGTATAACCGGGTAAAACAGGAATTTTACTCGGTACGGACATATAAGGCGCATACCACCCGCAAAGGAAGTACTGAAATGTATATCATTGCGAAGAATTTCATCGGCACTCATCAGGGGTCGGAGGAGTCAGGTTCAGATGGATCTGCATGATTCCTATGGTCGGCCCATCTCTAATCTGCGTATATCGGTAAACTCAGGATGCAATCTGCGGTGTGTATACTGTCACCGGGAAGGGGAGACGAAACCTGAAACCCCGCTGTCTCTTGAGGATATCAGAGCAATCCTGGACGTTGCGGGAAACATCGGTATCAGGACCGTCAAATTTACCGGAGGGGAGCCTCTGCTTCGTGAGGACATTGTGGAGATTATCCGTTCTGTTCCGCCAGGGATTGAGTCCTCGATGACGACCAATGGAACTCTTCTTGGATCTCTTGCCCATGATCTCAGGGATGCCGGACTTGCCCGGGTGAATATCAGTCTGGACTCCTTAAATCCGGAAACTTATAAGAGTATTACCGGAACCGGCCTGTTATCTGACGTTCTTGAGGGGATTGAAGCCGCACGTGATGCCGGGCTCACGCCGATTAAGATCAACATGGTTCTGCTCAAAGGCATAAATGAGGGTGAGATCGATGATTTCATCCATTTCGTATCCGGTGATCGGTACCTGATCCTGCAGATCATTGAGCTTATGGACCTGGGAGGATGCCCGTTGCATGCCGACCTGTCAGAACTGGAAGAGAAGATTGCTCTTCATTCGCGCAAGGTCATCACCCGGAGGATGCATCATCGGAAAAAATACTGCTATGAAGGTGCTGAGATAGAATTTGTCCGTCCCTGGCACAATTCAGACTTCTGTAATCACTGTACACGCATGCGGGTGACATCTGACGGAAAACTCAAGCCATGTCTGCTCAGGGATGATAATCTGGTTGATATCAGGGGCAAACGCGGGGAAGAACTTCAGCAACTCTTTCTGGCAGCGGCAAAGAAGAGAGAGCCATACAATAAGTAGCTATGCGGAAATGGTTATGGTTTGAACACCAATCTTGTGATCATGCTTGAGAATAACGAGTATGAAAAGGTTCTAAAAACCTTGTATGAAAAATCCCTGATACTGGAGAACATGTCGGATTTTCACCCTGACCTGAGTTTTTGGTATTTTGATGCCATGGCACATCTTGATTACACCATCTCCCTGTTTGCGTACAATGCGGACTCGCCACGGAATATACTCTCCCGTGAATATATGAAATGCCGGAAAGACAAGACTCTGGAGGGAAATCTGGCACGGTTTGACGGATTCATGAATTGGCTGCGTCAAAACCATCCGGAAGAGTATGAGAAATTCCCGCTCTTTATTCAGAAGATTTATGATCCCTCTGATATGGCATCGTATCGTTCATTCAGGATTGTCCTTGATCCAAATGACAAAAAACCAACACCACCTGCAGTTTTAATGATGATGATTGATGAGGTCTTTGATAAGGCGTACCTGGCCTCCATCTATAACGGGTCCTCAATGGCACACCTGTATGCCCAGTACTTGGACACGTGCTGAGAGGTAACTGATGATGGATGTAGCCCGTCTCTGCTCTGAGCTGGTAAAAATTCGTTCCGAAAATCCCCCTGGGTACACCGACGAGGTCATCTCCTGTCTGCAGGAGTTCTGCTCACATATCGGGATAGAAACTCAGGTTCTGAAAAAAGGGCGAAAACATAATCTTCTGTCTAAAAACATTCAGAATACGTTGCTCTTGTGCGGGCACGTGGATGTCGTCCCCGCTCTTCCTGATGACTGGACGTATCCTCCCTATTCCGGCAGGATAGATGATACGGTCGTTCACGGACGTGGCTCAACAGACATGAAAGGAGGCTGTGCCGCTCTGTTATGTGCTCTTGAAAAAGTGCTGAATGATGGCATCGAGCCACCGGTTGACATCGCCTTTGTGTGTGATGAGGAGGGAAACGGGGATTTCGGTATGGAGTATCTGGTTCAAAAGGGGTATCTCCGCCCACAGACCTGTCTGATTGCAGAGCCTACGCCTGTGTTGTCACCAGTCATCGGAGAGAAAGGGATTGTCAGACTTCATATCACCTTTACCGGAGATGCCGGCCATTCGTCACTGCATCCTGTGGTTGGTAACTCTGCCATAATGCAGGCATGCTCGTTTCTGGAGTATTGTAAAGAGATTCACGCGATGACCTGGTCACAGGATCCCCTGGTGTCCGAAGTGATTAACAATACCACAAACTCACTCTCATCCCTTCTTTCGATATCACAAGAAGAAGCAGCAGAAATTCTCAGCCGGGTGTCATACAATCCTGGTCATATATCCGGCGGAGAGCGTATCAATGTCATCGCCCAGAGATGCGAACTAGATCTAGATATGCGAATCCCATGGGGCTGTGACATCCCCCGGCTTATCAGTATGATAGAGTCATACATTTCACTCAGTAGTGTTGATGTGCTGGAACGTGTTACTCCCACACTCAGTCGTCCAGGCAGGCTTTATGACCTGGTATGTGCCGGGATAGAGTCAGTTCATGGAGAAAAGGCGATGCCTGGTGTCACGCAGGCGGCTAGTGATGCACGGCATCTCAGGGAGACCGGGGCTGAAGTTATTAATTACGGGCCTGGTGACCTCTCTCTGCTCCATGCCATCAATGAGAATGTTCCTATCCGGATGCTGAACCAGTGCATGGATGTGTATGTCCATGTTCTGTCCAGTTTTGGTTCTGCTTGATCATCTTTTTTTCAGGAGATCGAGTTGTTCCCTGGCATGATGGTAGTCAGGATCGATCTCCAGTGTCCGAGTATACCATACCGCAGCATTATCAAAATCCTCCTGCTCTTCATACGTATGCCCGATATTATATGCAGCATCAGGATATTCCGGGTTTATCTCCAGAATCTCCTCGTACATGGCGATAGCCTTCTCAAACCGGTGCAGTGCTGCAAGGGCATTTCCCATATTCAGCATGGTCAGGATATGATCCGGCCGGTCATAGAGGACTTTTTCGTAGTATTCCAGGGCCTCTTCGAACCGTCCGAGTGACTGAAGGGTATTTGCAAGATTATATCGTGCCTCAAGGGACTCCGGGTCACGCTCAAGTGCCTGTTTATACATCTCCTCAGCTTCAGCATACCGTCCCAGATTCTGCAGAGCCAGACCTTTATTGTTCCAATACACGGCAGGATCGGGGTCTGTGGTGAGGACTTTTTCATAACAGGCAAGTGATCCTTCATGATCCCCTATCATCCCAAGGGCAACTCCTTTCAGGTTCCATAATGCCGGATTGTCCGGAGCGTCTTTGATAAGTTTTTCAAGGGGTTTTAAGGCCTTTTCAGGCCGTCCTCTTTGTATGTCCCTGATAGCCGTGGCGGCGGTATAGGCTTTTTTGGCATTCATGGATCTCTGACCAGCCACCACCGGGTGTAGATGAGATATGCGAGTGCATTGATGATGATAATGAGGAGAACCAGACCGAATATCAGACCAACCGGTCCGGACAGGGATGTTTTCACTGAATCCACGAGACCCCCAAAGAACGTGAATGGTGATGGCCCTGTGACCTGAGCTGCTGGTTCCTCTGTTATCTCTGACATGGGCTGTGATGTTTCCGTGGGCTGTGGCATATTCTCCTGCACAAGAGTCTGAACCGGCTCCACCGGGCTGGGTTCCGGGGCCGAGGGAACAGCCGGCATTTCCGGTACCTGTGTCACCATTGCTACCTGAGTATGTGGTTCCTGGTATGCCGGGGAGTATGGTGCCGGTCCCTGTGAAACCGGGCCTTGGGGTGGATAGGAAGGAGTCTGCGGTACCGGGGGGTGTCCGGCAATTGGCGCAAGTGTTGGCGGGACAGTTGTTTCGGTTACCTGTGGTGTGGCATACGCATTCTTACTTTCAAGGAACAAGGCATATATTGCCGCTTCATAGACTGTTGCACTAACAACACCGGTAAACTGGTTTGATGTGGTCCGGACCTGCTCCCAGGATGCCGTCTGTGGTAAGTACCGGTATATCTGCGGGTTTAATGCCATAAGGTCTGATATCCGCTGGAGGGGGATCTGAATGGAAAACACGCCTTCCGGGTTAAAGTATGTACGTTCCGGGGTGATCTCGTATGCATATCCGGAGAACATCAGTGAGCGGTTTGTGCTGATCGGTGCCAGATCGGCAATCGTTCGTGAGCTTACATTGACTTCCTCAAGGAACTGTCCGGATGGTGCAAAGAGGAGAGTATTTTTATTGAATGCAATCGCAGCCATACCATCATCAGAGGTGAATTTTTCATCATTTTCAAGTCCGTATTGTATGGCCGGTTCAGATCCTGAATCAGACTCCGGAGGCTCGGAATAATTATCTCCCGTCTGCGGTGTTTCCATTGTGGGTTCAGTCTGCACTGGTATGGGTGTCATGACAGGAGCAGACATCTCCCCGGTTGGTTCTCCGGTAAAGAGATCAAGCTGCTGTGCTGTACCTGGTTCAAAGAGGACAGATTGTGATGCAGGGATACCATTTATCTGAAATGTGATGATCTGGTCTCCTGCCTGAACTTCTTCTTCGGTCAGGTTCACCTTCAGCCTGGGATCAAAGAGGCCCGGACCGCCGTAAAA
>JGI12104J13512_1001508_pt1 | contig 16944 bp, 17 predicted proteins | sample TerdegcTABiofilm_FD_13512 | JGI IMG/M metagenome (IMG submission 13512)
CTTGCGATGCTCTACCAAGTACATCCCAATTTGATAGCTCTTTGGAAAAAACAAGTATTAGAGCATGCGACAGTGCTCTTTGAAAAAGAAGGCAAGGATAAAGAAGCAGAAGAAGCAGCTCGCAAAGAAGAAGAACTCTTTCGTCAGATAGGTCAACTGCAGGTTGAAAATGAATACCTTAAAAAAAAATTCAAACAACTGTACGGGACCGAACCCAAATGGTAGAGCCTGATCATCCACGGCTTTCAATCCGCCGCCAATGCGAGCTTTTGGGGATATCTCGAGGCAGTGTGTATTACAAGCCTGAAGTCGACCCAGCGCGTGAAGACCGCGAGTACCAATTACTGTTAGCAATCCTTGCTGTCCTGCAAGAACATCCTTTCTACGGGTATCGCAAGATAGCTCGCGCGCTTCAAAAGCAGGGAGCAACCAGAAAGCGAGTGCGAAAGATTATGCACCGTATGGGATTGCGAGCGATATATCCCGGGAAACAGCTTTCCTTGCCGAAAAAAGGAGCCAGAAAATATCCATACCTGTTGAAAGACAAAGCGATATGGCTTCCGAATCAAGTTTGGGCTGCTGATATCACGTATATCAAGCTCGAGCATGGCTATGTATATCTGGTTATGATAATCGACCTGTATTCGCGCAAGATTCTCTCGTGGAGCATCTCGAACACGATGGACGCACAGTTCTGCATTGCCGCTCTGGAAGAAGCAATAACCCGTTTTGGTATTCCCGGGATCTTCAATACCGATCAAGGCAGTCAATTTACTGTTGAAGGTTTTCTTGAAGTCTTGGAACGGTATGGTATTCGGATCAGCATGGATGCCAAGAATCGAGCCTTGGACAACATCTATATCGAACGATTCTGGAGATCGCTCAAATACGAAGACATTTATCTGAAAGGCTATAGCAACGTCATTGAGCTTCGGGAAGGGATTTCACGCTATGTCCATTTTTACAATACTGAACGGTTTCATCAGTCGCTGGGCTATGCGACACCGGACAGCATCTATGCAAGCAAATTCTCCGTTGGAGAGCTAGAAAAGATAGCATGAAGGGGTTTTGAATCCACTTTAATTTGGTCCCAAGGTGGTCTAGACAAGTGGGCTCACTTTAAATTTCTCCCCGTCCGCCGGCTTTTGAAAACGTGAGTATCCTAGCTTCCAGAAGGGAGCGAAAGGATGTATTTCAAGAAAGACCGAGCGATGTACCTGGTGGCCGGGATTACCGACATGCGAAAACAGATCAACGGCCTTGCACGGATTGCCAACGAGAAAAAAGCCGACAGCGTGTTCTCAGGCGACTATTTTGTGTCAAGGTCGATTTCAATTTTCCGGTTTTAGACTGAACTGACCCCATTTAAGTAGACACATTCTTAGATTCTATAAAGCTAGTATACTGTATTATATAGTCTTTTGGGCTCATCCAGCCAAGGTTCTTTTGAATCCTTGTCGTGTTATAGAAAGTTATATATTCATGAATCTTTTGTGAAACTTGCTGGATCCGCTGTTTCCTGTGGCTTCCTGTGACCAAGCCAAGCTCACATTTCATATGCCCAAAGAAACACTCCATGAGCGCATTGTCCCAGCAATTGCCTGCTCTCGAATAACTCGCGACGATGCCATGGCTTCGCAGCAATGCTTGATATGCTTCCGAACGATAGGCAGGCCCCCTATCACAATGTACCAGGCTTCCTTGCAGGTTGTAGGAACGTGCAAGCGCAAGAATTGGGTTCAGTGCAGTTGCCGTGGTATTCCGGCGGCTCAGGGTATAGCTCATGATCTGGCGATTGAACAGGTCCATGACGGCGCTCAGATAGAGCGTACCATCAGCACAGGTGATCCATGTGACATCGGTGACCAGTTTCTTACGCGGACAGAAAGATAGAAAGTCCCTGTTGAGGATATTCGGCGCACACTGACGATCAGACAACCGTATGCTATGGCGCTGCCGATACCAGTATGCAGGATGACGTCGGAGACGAATCCGCGCTCCCAAGAGGTACTCCCGCATGATTCTGGCAATCCGTTTATGGTTGATCGGCTCCTGCCCTTGTTTGGAAAGCGCATGTGCCATTCTCTTGGCACCATAGCTGTAGCCTACTTCTTCCTGGACTCGCCATATCTTCTCCGCCAACTGTGCATCTCTATTGGGTTTCTGTGTGGTCTGCATGTATCGGTAGTAACCACTTCTCGATACATGAGCGATAGTGCAGAGCAGTTTCACGGAGTAGCCTCGTGTGCTGAGTCGCTCGATAGCCTTAAAGCTTTTTTTTTACGCCCGTTCTTGCGGACTCCGCTCAGCGTGAGCATCTCGCGCATGTATGCATTCTCCGCTCGCAGATATGCAAGCTCCTTTTTCGGATCTGCAAATACTGGTGGCTCGTTAAGATGCAGGGCAGCTTCTTTCAGAACTTTGCCTTGTCGCATGCGAGACGAAGGCTTTTGACATGTTTTGATCCAAGAGAGAATGAGCTGGTGCGATACTCCATAGGTACGCTCCAAGCCTCGTATGCCATCTTTCCCGTCAAAGTAGTCCTTGAGTACCTTCTGCTTGAGTTCCAGAGGATATTTCATACTCCATCTCTCAGTTTTTCGGTACTTCATGCTACACCCCCTTCGTGTCCACTCATAGGGGGTCAGTTCAGACTAAAACCGGAAGTTTAATACCGACTGCGACGCCAGAACAAAATACGACAGTTCTGATGGCATGAAAAAATATCGCAGAATTGCCGATCTCTTTATTCGGATGATTCAATATCCCAGAGACAAGTGGAACTGGAGCGAAGACGAAGCGCCGAGAATTCCATTGCTTTTGCCCTTGTATGAACTCCTTGAAAAAGAAAATCTTCTGACCGATCTGACTGAGACAACAAAAAATATCCTGAAATGCAGAAATGGATTTGACCATGGTTGGACAGTTGAACGATATACCCATGGACAGCTGATTGCGGAGACCGCCCAAATTTGTCTGAACAAGCTTTCGGCCCTGGTAAACGAGATTGAGAAAAACAACTACTTCGGCAGAGTTCAGGGCGAAACAAGTCAAGATTGAAACTGCTCAAAGCAGTTTTATTCGTTCTTTTTTCATTTTTCTTTTTCCGTGCTATAATTTTAATAAGTTCGGGCTTCTGAAATTCAAAATAATCTTTTTAAACAGCGCAACTAAAAAGAATAAAGAAAAGGAGAAAACGATGAGACAGAAAGCAGGATCCGGAGGTATTGAGTATTCACTGATTGCTGTGGTAGCAGCGATTTTTGTAATGATGTTGATGGTTGGTGCGTGCGCAACGAAACCAACGCCAAATCCAATGCTTGATTCGTCAAACCAGGCAACAGAAGAAGCCATTCTTGAAAGGCTTGCCAAAGAAAAGGCTGCGGCCGATACCGCGATGGCTGACGCCAGAAACCGGATTATCTGGGCTGTCAATAACAATATCAAGGCGGATTATCCTGTAGAGCACATGAAATCTTTGTCTGCGATGGCTGCTGCAGAAATATCCTATGACAATGAACGCTATGTCCCTGCGAAAACGCTTGCAGAAGAAGTCTCGAAAGTGCTTTCTGATCAATTTCAGGAAACGGTTCTCTTAAATCGCACGGCTCAAAGCAACGCAGTGTTGTATTGCATGGCTATGCCTGCTGGGGCCATGCTGCTGCCTTCGGCGACACCGAGTATGCCAGGCAGCATAGATTATCAAACGGGAACAAATCAAAATTTCAATACCGAAGAATATAATCGGATTGAGGATAATCCATTTAAAAATCCGCTGATTGATCCGGTTTCCACCTTTTCCATCGATGTTGATACGGCGAGCTACGCGAACGTCCGGAGCTACTTGGTGCAAAGAAGCGAGCTTCCGCCCAAAGACGCGGTCAGGATTGAGGAGCTGATCAATTATTTCAGCTATGATTATCCGAAGCCCGCCGGCGAACATCCGGTGGCGGCGCAGGTGGCCATGACAACAGCCCCGTGGAATCCTGCGCACTATCTGCTTCGTGTCGCGGTAAAAGCAAAAACAATCGAAGCCGCGGCGGCGCTGCCTTCCAATCTCGTCTTTCTCATCGATACGTCTGGATCCATGTACGGCGAAGACAGGATGGGGCTGATTAAAAAGGGTCTTGGCATGATGGTGAAACAGCTCCGCGAGCAGGACAGGGTTTCGATTGTCGTGTATGCGGGGAATGCTGGTGTCGTTCTGGAAGGGGTCTCGGGCTCGGATAAAAAGCGGATTATGTCTGCAATTGAAAAGCTGGAAGCTGGCGGGTTTACAGCAGGCGGCGCGGGTATTCTGCTGGCGTATAAGGTTGCCAAAAAACATTTCATCAAGAACGGCAACAACCGAATTATCCTTTGCACTGATGGCGACTTCAATGTTGGCGTAAGTTCGACTTCCGAGCTTGAACGGCTTGTCGAGGAAAAGCGCACGGAAAACATCTATCTTTCAACAATTGGCGTGGGTATGGGCAATACAAAAGACTCGCGCATGGAAACACTCGCTGACAAAGGAAACGGAAAATATTCCTACATTGACAGTCTTCTTGAAGCGAATAAGGTTTTCAACAAGGAATTGTGGGGCAACCTGTTCACCGTGGCCAAAGATGTCAAGATTCAGATCGAATTCAATCCGGCCATAGTGAGTGAATATCGGCTTATCGGCTATGAAAATCGTCTGCTCGCGAGAACGGATTTCAACGATGACACCAAAGATGCCGGAGAGATGGGCTCCGGCCATACAGTGACGGCACTGTATGAGATTGTCCTCAACAGCAGTACGCTGGCGCAAGGAACAACAGGAACACAAGCGGGAAAGACACCTCCGCCCGATGACCTCGTGTTCCAGCAGCCGACGGTGATTCCTTCGGAAGATCTGCTTGTCTGCAAGCTTCGGTACAAAGTGCCTGGGGATGGAAATGAAACCAGCGCTCTCATTTCGAATCGATTCGCGTCCAAGGACATCCTGATCGATTTTGAGCGCTGTGACAATGACTTCCGATTTGCCATGGCGGTCGCTGAATTCGGGCTCCTGCTTCGGGACAGCCCGTACAAGGCACAGGCAAACTGGGCGCAGGTGGTGACCCTGGGGAAAATGGCCAAGGGTGCAGACCCGGAAGGGGACCGGGCTGAATTTGTCAAACTGGCTGAGCTGGCGCAATTACTGACGGACAAAAAAAAGTAAAAAAAAGGGGTGCAAGCCCCTTGAGAGATAACATGGAAGCAAATCGGAACAATTCCATGATTTCTTAGTGAGGTTTCTCTGCTGGCATGACTACTGCACCCCATGCTGCATCCTTTTGCACGCAACGATCGCTGTCACAGAGCACAATGAAATCAATAGCAGAATAGCTGCTCCGCCGGCGGGCTTGACAAGTATCGTAACAAGTCCATGTGCCAAATTGGATGATGCATGAAATACCATGGCAAGTAATACGCTGCCCTCAGTCCGAAAATATACAATGGAAATCAATATGGAAAGCATGACAGTATACCAGGCATATCCCGCCGCAGCCACAGCCAGCCCGTATGACTCTGCAAGAGCGAATTGGATTGTTCCGTTTATAAAAAACAGAGGAGCATGCCAAATTGCCCAGATAATGCCAATCACAAGAGACGCNGGAATCAATCGCATGGTGCGCTGGAGCTGGGGAAGTGCAAATCCCCGCCATCCAAATTCCTCTCCGAGCGGACCGGAAAGAACAATGAAATAGATGAGAATAAGCGGGATGAACCAGGGCGTTCGTGTCAATGTCGGCATGAGCGCCGATTCGAACGGCAAACCCGTACTGAATCGTGCAATAGCATATGCCAAAGCGACCAATACTGGCATAAAAAGGGAAGCGAAAAGCCACCATGATAGACGTGCTTTCGCTTTCAGCCCTTTGAGAAGAAATCCGCGCAAACCTGAACTTCCACTGGTCAAGAACATTTGGAGACACGCGGCGAAAGAAGGGCCGAAGCTGGCAAGCTTCATGAGTGCGTCGCTCGGAGCATTCTCGGGACCGAGAAAAGCCGCAATCCCCCACAATCCCCATGAAAAAACGAACGAAACAATAAAAAACAGTATCTGTTTGTTCATGTTTTTCAGAATACCATGTCAGAATCATAGTATCAACGAGATTGGAATATAAGGGACTGGACAAGGCAGCTCATTATTTGCATAATGTGACCGACCAGTCACATTATGGAGGGAATATGCTGAAACACATTCATGACAAAACAATTAAAGAGGAGTCTCAAGAATTTCGCGTTTCTACAGGTGGCATAATTCATGCCAAGACTGTACGCACGGAATCCCTGGACAAGCCGACTGCTCTCTACATTCATGGGGGAGGATCAGGAGGCAACCATTCAATGCTGACCCGCGCAGCACGCTATCTGGTGGCGCAGGGGATCTTTTCACGAGTGATACTTCCAGATCGACGTGGTTCGGGAAAAAGCTCCGCGCTTGAGAGATCCATGACCTTCTCGGATAATGCAGCTGACATGCAAGCGCTGCTCGATGCAATGGGTGTGCATGGATCTATTACCGCAATGGGAATTTCATATGGCGGACCGATTGCATTGACACTCGCCGCTATCGATCCACGAGTAAACCGGGTGATACTTGTCGCTTCATCGGCTTCACTGCGCTCGGCAAAAGGCCTCAAGGGTTTTCTGTATAGGACAAATCTCCTCAAGCCAATCATTGCCGCAGTCTATGGGAAACTAGTTGGAAGCCTTCCGCCATCAAGTGCAGATTTTGATCCGATTTATGATGCATCCAGCCCGACTGAGCTCAAAGCTATATTCATGGATGCCATAAAGAGCACTCCAAAAGAGCGTCTTGAATCGTTACTGCTGGAAAACGCCTCGACCCTGGATTTGAGCAATCAGAGTATTCCTGAAAACCTGGAAATCTCTGTTCCGGTACTCAAAGTAATTGGCGAATTGGATGAAATATGGCAAGTTGAAGAAGACGCCAGCATTGCTGCCCGGATACCGCATCTCAAAACGGTAATCATACAAAAAGCTAAGCACCAGGATTGCTTTTTCAGAGCGGATGAATTTTACCAAGCGATATGTGTTGAGATGGAAACCGTCCATGCCTAAACCAACCTTCGAAAGACTTCCTGCTGAAAAAAGACTCCGCTTTATCGAAATAGCAATAGAGGAATTCTGCGGCCGCGAATTCCGAAACGCATCTCTCAGCAAGATAGTAGCCAGACTGGGAATTGCCAAGGGAAGTGTCTATCAGTATTTCGAGGATAAGGCTGATCTCTATCGATACCTGATTAGCGAAGTATCTCGAAGAAAGCTTGCATATGTAGCAAAAGAGATTCAAGCGGGCGACGGCTTTTTTTCGACATATCGAAAGATAATGTCAGCAGCGCTCCGCTATGATCTCGAACATCCACAGGAAAGCTCCCTTCTGTATACCGCAGGGAGAGAACCTTCGGACAGTGAAGTTGCGGATATTGCTGAAGGGATCTTGCAGGAATCCGAATCTTTTCTGGCTGTGCTTATCGAACATTCTGCGAGATCAGGAGAGCTGCGAAATGATTTGCCGATTGATTTTCTAGCGTTCATCGTATCACGGCTTTCGGTTGATATCGGATCATATATTGGCAGGAAACTGGGGTTCGATCCGGGCACGGTGTATCGGGGGCAGACACCCTTAAGCTTCTCTCCGCAGGATGTGGATGCTCAGGTAGAACTGCTAATCGCATTTTTCAAGGGAGGGCTGAAGCACTAGAGCCAGGCAGTACGATAAATCCCTGCGGCAGAAGCTCTACCGCCTTCTGCAAACATTATGAGGCGCTATGTACTACCTGTATGCGTGACCGGTACCATGCTACAATAAGGACACCCGCTACCAGGAAGTTGCCCACGAGCATGAAAGGGAACATTTCCGGAGCTAGTCCCAGGAATTCGCCCGTAAAGTTCATCATCCCGTGAAACAAGAGCACAGCCAGAATGCTTCGGTTTGTGCCATTATAAACCCAGACAATGAGCAGGGTCTGGAGCACAATTGACGGCAGCCACCACCATAGCTTCGGGTTAAAGGTCGTGTTCGCATAGTATCCCGGGAACCAGATGAAAGGAGTGTGCCAGACTGCCCAGGTTGTACCATTGATCAAACCAGCAACTATGGGGTTGAAACGCTTCTGCAGTTCATCTAGCCAATAACCGCGAAGGCCGATCTCCTCGACAGCGGGGAATACAAACGATAGTAAGAACATGAACGCAAGGGCTCGGGGCCTGGTCACTACTTCCCAAACGATTCCCAGAGGCCGATCTGTTATACCAAGGAGCAACGCTGCTCCTGCCATGAGCAAATCGAATGCCGGCCAAAAGAGAATGATGAAAGCATACCATCGAAGACTGATACGGCGGATATCGACAAGCCGGGACCCCAGTTCGAGGAGGCGCTTTCTACCTCCCTTGAGCGCTGCCAGCGAGACGCCTGCAAGGAGAGGACTTGCTCCCCCGATAAGGAAGAAGAGCAAATTCGGCAATGACCAGACCGATTTGCCAGAAGCGAATATAGGGCTCCAGAACAAGTACGCCCATCCAAGATAAACCAGAGGGAATCCAAAAAGCCCCATCCAATGGCTGAACGCTTTCAACCGATTGTACAAATTGCTCATACTTGCCACCCCAAGAAGAACAGCGGTCGCACCTGAGAAACCTCATTGGCGTGACTAATAGCATTCGCTTCTCTTAACCCGCGCAGCGGATTCAGATACAAGCGCACCTTAGCCTGCCGTTTCTGTTTGAAAAATGTCTTGCTGCAAATTTATCATTTTCAAAGTACTATGTAAATCATGTTTGAGAGTTGATAAACATAAGCACAATGCGCTTTATAAATCGTCGTATCATTGTATGCTGATATTATTATATAAAAAACAATCCAAATCAAACCGCTTGCATGGGAAAAGAGTAATCCTAATTTTGAGGAAGCAGTCTCACAAGCTGAAGGAGATCTTAGACAATTTTCTTATATTTCTATAATCTTAACTCCATTTTCTTCCAATTCTTTTTCTACCTTTTGTATTTTCTCTTTAGCGTCACTACTCCAGCAAGAATGGCCATTTTTCAAAATGCTGACTTGAAATCCGTTACTCAGCCCCCCAACACAGGTAGCTTTTACACATCCATGAGTTACTAGTCCGCAAACAACAATTTCGATAATATTATTATTTCTCAAGTATTCATCTAACGTGGTTTCTTCAAATGCATTTCCATGATATTTTTGAATTACTTTGCAGGCTTCAGAATTATACACAATATTTCGATCAATTTCCCAATCAGTTGTGTTGGCAGCAAGAGTTTTATTATTATGTTGAATCAAAATGATTTTATTCTCTCCTCGTTCATAAGCTGCTATTGCGTCATTTATTTTTTTAATGAATAAGTCTTTGTTATATATATTTTTATCCATGAGTCCTTTTTGCACATCGACGACAAGTAATGCTTTCATCGTATTTTCCTTTATCCTAAATGATGAATATGCTGCGCCCCCGAATCAAGACGGCGAACGAGCAAAGCATACGGTGGTCAAGACACGTGGGCTCACGAGACCACCTCAAATCCGATCGATTCCAGATAATTAAAAGTTTTATCATAGAATTCAGGTTTGCGCGTTGGGTCTTCCGCATCGCCTGAAGGAACAAAGATGATCATTCCCTGCCTGGCGCGCGTCAGCAAGACGCGATAGGCGTTTTTCAGATATTTTTTTCGTTCTTCCTTTTTTATACTATGCCATGTATCCCCAACAAATGAGCGATATTCCCAACCCTGGCCCGAATACCGGAAGTCAGCGTCCCAGGTCACGCAAGCCCAATCAAGCTCTAAGCCCTGTACCTGGAATTCAGTCGCCACATCCTCCAGAAAATACGACGAGCGAACATCCTCTTTTCCGTCGAGAAACCAGTGAATCGGGTCTATGTTGTACCGAACATCCATAGCAAGCGGTTTCAGCCGGTACGCCTGTGAGGAAACGACAATGCCATATCGTTCACTGCCGCGGGCTTTTTCTTTCAGCCATTTTTTTGCCTTGGCAACATCTCTGGTTATGGCAATAGGGTATCTGTCTTTCAGGTTTTTCAGTGTCTGCCGCGCGTTCTCGATATCCAGATCAAGAATTTGTTTTACCAGTAATGAAACATTTTCTGCTCTGAACGAGCGCATGGATACCGCGAGATGCAGCGCATTAGAATAGGTAACGTTGGAACGATGCCGTATCTTCCTGAGAATCTCTTCTGCGTTGTATTCGCTGTCCGTCAAACGGCTTGAAATATAGATTTTCCAGTCTGGAAAAGACCGTTCCAGCGCCTCAATCCATTCACTGATGCCAGCTTCGCCGGTATTGATTTCCTGCCCTCCGCCAACAAGGCAGACGACCACCGCCCAATCGGGATGACGATGCAGGCAGGAAATCAAAAATTCGGGTTCAGACATATGAAAGTCTGATATGCCCTTCTTTCTTTTCATGAAATTAGCAGTCTGTTCCAAGGTCCAGGCGCGCTGCGCCTCATCAAAGAGAGCGACATGCTCGACAGGAGGTTTCTCATCTTTAAGACATTCGTCGCGGAAATGGTGGACATTCTGGATAAAGGCCTTTACCTCACTTCTGGCTTCTCCCAGCTTTAATGCTATTCCTTTTTCGCAAGATCGATGTACCCGGTCTCGGGCCAGCGCCTCCTGCAGGACTGCGACCAGGGGGCCATTGCCGGAAAGAAAGACACTGTACAGCTCATTCTCCTTGTCGATATGCTTGGTGGCAATATCCAGACCCACCAATGTTTTCCCTGCTCCGGGAACGCCGGTCACAAAGCAGATGGCTTTCTCAGATTTTTCTTTCGAGCGACGAATGATTTCTGAAATCGCGTCAGATGTCAGGGTAAGATTGACGGCGCCTGCATCGCTTCGGGTAATTTCCTGTACCGAGTGGTTGTTGTACAGAGCCATCGCCGCTTCAATAATTGTTGGGGTCGGATGGTAGCGTCCCCGTTCCCAGACTTCTGTCTGAATCGGCGCATCATCGCCCCAAAGGCTTAATACTGAAGCAAGGGTATCGCCCAGCTGCGCTTCATTGGTCCTGATCGGGAAAAGGATCTGGTCATCATGTGGGGTCATGACTGCCACTTGATCGGCATGCTGCGCAAATGTGGCTACCAGGATGGGCGCAATGACCTTATCATGGCTCGTCTCATGGAAGTTCTTCAAATCGAGTGCGTAATCCATGACTTGATCGAGCGCATATGCGGGGTAGCGTTTCTCCCCCACCTTGAATTCCAGAATGAAAATGACTGACCGGATAATGAGCAGGACATCGATTCGCCTGCCCATGCGGGGAATTGAATACTCAAAATATATCGAGCCATCATGCTGCTTCAGTACTTCTTGCAATATCCGTATTTCTTCTTTCCATGATGATTTCTGTGTCTGCTCATCGGCAAACTCGCTGTTATCCGAGAGTTTCCCGAGGATTTCATACGATGAGGAACGGCAGAATTCTGAAATTGAGCTGGAATAGTATGCCCGGTTCATAAACTTCCACACGTATTACATATAGATAATGCCACAGTAGAACCAATACCTGATATTGTCAATCTTGAATCATGCAATTGGATTCTGCGGGAGGACTGCCTGCTGCCTCGCGGATTGCTTGGTCTGTGCCCCCGCCTCAGTTGACGCACGGCACCTGCATGAACACAATGGGACCCATGCTTGTGGTATGCCACGCTGTTCTCTGTCTTTACCCTGTTTGGCGCTTCAGTGCCGACCGGCTCATTTATGGTTTCACTGTTCTGGGCAGGGTTGCTGGCAGGGAGGTTTGGGACCCCGGTGTTCTTTGGTAATCCTGGCCGGATTGGGCTGTTCTGTTGTTTACCCGACCGTGATGAGCATCGCGGGGGATCTTTTCCCGAATACGCAGAGTGAGGCAGTGGGATTTGCCGCCATGGGAGGCGGTACAGGCTCCTTCGTTTTTCCGTATCTCATGTCTGCGCTTTCGGCAGCCTGGGGCATCCGGAGCGGTTTTCTGACCTACGCGGTTTTCTCTCTGGCTGTTGTAGCTGTGAACATGGCGCTGGTGCGGGCGGAGCGGAAGCATGGTGAACCTTCAAATTAACAAAGGTGGACTATCAAGATAACCGTATGCTTTGAGAAACCTCCCAGAATTTTGCATTTCACCTGTTCCCACCTGTTTTTCAGACTGCACGGTGGAGGGCGCACGCTGAGCTGGCGCAATTGTTGTCGGAAAAAAGTGAAAAAAAGGGGTGCAGGCCCCTTTTTTTATTGGCCAAGATTCCGTATAGTGGGGCTGTTGCGGCGCCGAAAGGCTTAATCGGGAAGCTGGTGAAATGCCGGCACGCCCCCAGGCACTGTAAGAAGACCATAGCCGTGTTAGCGGCCACTGCGAAAGCGGGAAGGCTCTGGCAAGCGTTGGCTGTCTTCGAGTCAGGAGACCGACCGCACGGCCGCGTCATGTGCGCGGATATCGTCTGATTATTCACTGGGTGTTGAATAATGAAGAAAACCGCACGTTTTTCTCCTTCAAATCCAGTTTTATTCCGCTGACATGCCTGCCCGCGCCCTCATGGTGCAAGGCACAGCCTCGTCGGTCGGCAAGAGCCTCATCGCCGCCGCACTCTGCAGGATTTTTGCGCGCAGAGGTCTGCGTGTCGTCCCGTTCAAGGCGCAGAACATGTCCAACAATGCCGCCGCCCTGCCTGATGGCGGAGAAATCGGACGGGCGCAGTATCTGCAAGCGCTCGCCGCCCGCATCATCCCAAGCCCCGACATGAATCCGATTCTGCTCAAGCCCGAAACTGATGCAAAAAGCCAGGTTATCGTGCTGGGCTGGCGATTGGAGACGCTTAGCGCCCGGGACTACTATCGCAGCAAGCCGCAGCTCTGGGATGTGGTGAAAACGGCATACCGGAGGCTCGCCGATGCTGCTGATCTGGTGGTGATTGAGGGTGCCGGAAGTCCTGCCGAAATCAACCTGGCTGAATCCGATATGGTGAACATGGCTATGGCGAGGTTCGCTGAAGCGCCGGTCATCTTGGTGGCGGATATCGACCCGGGCGGGGTTTTCGCGCAGGTTGTGGGAACGCTGGCTTTGCTGAAGCCCGAAGATCGGGCGCGCGTCAGAGGTATTCTGATCAACAAGTTCCGCGGCGATAAAAAACTGCTGGAGCCGGGGCTCGCCATGCTGGAAACATTGACAGGTGTTCCGGTTCTCGGCGTTGTTCCAATGCTGAATGATTTGGATTTGCCGGACGAAGATGGCGCATCGCTGGAGCGAAAACCCCCGAAGTTGCGGCGTGCGTATGCAGAAAACACCCAAAGCGGCGTAAATGACGGCATCACTGACGGCACCAGTCAGGCCCTCGATATCGCGATTATCCGATTGCCTCATATTTCGAATTTTGATGATTTCGACCCCCTCCTCGGCGAGCCTGCGGTACAAATTCGATATGTAGAAAAACCGGAACATCTGGGCTGTCCTGATGTCGTCATCGTACCAGGCACCAAGGCAACCATGGCGGACCTGGCATGGATGAAAGCGCGCGGTTTCGATATCGGGCTCACGTGGCTGGCTCGGACAGGCACGCAGATTATTGGTATCTGTGGCGGATATCAGATGCTCGGCACCTTTATCCGCGATCCGCTCAGACTGGAAAGCAGCACAACCGTGATGGACGGAATCGGGCTTTTACCGGTCTACACGGTCTTTTCTGATGAAAAATCCGTATATCTGAGCGAGGGGATACTCGCTGGCAATTTGCCGGGACCCCTTCAGACGCTTGCAGGACTGCCGGTTGCGGGCTACGAAATCCATGCGGGACGGACGACGGTTCTCGGACCGCATCTGATCGACACAGCAGACGGCGGTTTTGATGGCGCCTATGCGAATGACGGCCGGATTTGGGGTACCTATTTTCATGGAATTTTCACCTCGGACCGATTCAGAACAGCCTGGATCGCCTCGTTCGGGAAGAAAGCGAGCGAGAAAGACTATCGGGATCGGCTGGAAGCATCGCTGGAACGCCTCGCCGACGCGGTGGAGACGGAACTCGATATGAAATACTTGACGCATAAAATTTTGCAAATGGAGGATGAATGATGGTTTTACTGACAAGAACCTGCGCGTCGATAGAGCCGCTGGATGCGAAAAGCCAGGAGGCTGTGCTGGCGCACCAGTCGAGGCTGACCAAGCCTGCAGGCAGCCTGGGGCGGCTTGAGGCACTTTCGGTTCAGCTTGCGGGGATTCAGAGAACGCAGGCGCCGCGCGCTGAACAGGGCGTGGTACTGGTAATGGCTGCTGACCATGGCATCTGCCAGGAAGGGGTGAGCGCGTTTCCGCAGGAAGTGACGGCGCAGATGGTTCACAACTTTGTGACAGGCGGGGCTGCAATCAATGTACTGGGCAGGCTTGCGGGCGCGCGCGTCGTGGTTTCCGATGTCGGCGTGGCAAGCGATTTGCCGGCCGGGCTTCCGGTTCACTGTAAAAAAGTGGGATACGGGACCAAAAACATGGCGTTGGGGCCAGCGATGAGCCGGGACGAGGCAGTGGCGGCGGTGGAAGCCGGCATTGAGGTGTTCAATGTCGAATTTGAGCGAGCGCCGTTCGATATTTGCGCCACGGGTGACATGGGGATCGGCAATACGACCGCATCATCCGCAATCGCTGCGGTGATAACCGGAAAAAGTCCGGCTCAACTGACGGGAAGGGGCACGGGCATCGATGATGAAGCGCTCAAACGCAAGATTTCGGTGATTGAGACAGCTATCGCCAAAAATGCGCCGAATCCCGGGGATGCCATCGATGTGCTCGCCGCGGTGGGCGGTTTTGAAATCGGGGCGCTGGCGGGGGTTATCCTGGCTGCGGCGGCGCGGCACGTCCCGGTTGTCATCGACGGCTATATTTCCGGGGCGGCAGCGCTGATAGCGGCGGGTATCGCTCCGCTTTCACGGCAGTACATGATTGCCGGGCATGTATCAGCGGATTCCGGCCATGCCGCGATGCTGGAGCATCTCGGGCTTGCGCCTTTACTGGATCTCGGCCTTCGTCTCGGGGAGGGCACCGGCGCAGCGCTGGCCATGATGCTGTGCCGGGCCGCCTGCAGAATCCTCAATGAGATGGCGACCTTCGATTCGGCCGGTGTTGCGGAAAAAGCTGAATAATAAGGAAGAAAGGAGAAGTCTGATGAAAAATACGAAATTTGCCGCACTTTTTTTAATGCTTGCGCTATTGGCTGTGCAGGTTCAGGCAGGAACAGGTGCGGTGAGCGCTGTCGATTCGCTGGGTACGCCGGTGTCGCTGGCAAAGCCTGCCGAGCGGGTTGTTTCGCTGGCTCCGGGAATCACTGAAGTGCTCTTCGCAATGGGTGCGGGAAAAAAAGTTGTGGGCAATACAACCTACTGCGACTATCCACAGGAAGCGCTCAGTGTTCCGAAAGTTGGGGGATTTTCTGCCAAATCGATGTCGATTGAAAAAATTTTGGCGCTCAAGCCGGATTTGGTTGTCACCTCGGGGAAAATTCACAAGGCGGTGGCTGATGAACTGCTAAAATATGGGGTCGCGATTTTCGCGTATGCACCAAACACGTTCGCCGAAATTGCCCGGGATATGGCCGCACTGGGAAGCCTGACTGGAAACCTGGAGCAGGCGCGGAGCGTGGGGACTGAAATGCTGGCCAAAATAGCCGCTGTGCAATCAAAAGTCGCAAGCATAGCGGCTGACAAGCGGATTTCCGTGTTCTGGGAAACCTATGATGAACCCCTGATGACCTGTGGAGCCTCTACTTTCCAGCACGCAATGATTGAGGCGGCAGGCGGAGTCGATATTTTTTCAGATCTGCCGGGTGCATGGCCAACCATCAGCCAGGAAGAAGTGATCAAGCGAATGCCGCAGGTCATTGCCGGCGCTGATGACCACGGCGATAAAATGACAGTTGAGCAGGTGAGCAGGCGGACCGGCTGGAATCTGATCCCGGCCGTGAAAAATGGCCGGATTTTCCTCCTGCCTTCCGCCTTGGTGTCCCGTCCGACGCCGCGTCTGGCGCAGGGTGTGGAGCGCATGGCGGCGTATCTCTATCCAACGCTGTTCCGCTGATGAAATTTCGATTTGGAAAACTGGGTGGGGCTGGGCTTGCCGGGCTCGCCCTCAGTCTGGTCTTTGCTCTCAGCCTCACGCTTGGCTCGGTTCGGATTCCGCTGAAGGATGTCTGGATGGTACTGATTGCGGTGCTGACAGGCAAGGCATCAGCGGTTGATCCGACAACTTTGGTTATTGTGTGGCAGCTGCGGGCAGCCCGGACGATACTTGCCGCGTTGGCCGGGGCAGCTCTAGGAGGAAGCGGAGCTATCCTCCAGGGTTTGTTCCGAAATCCGCTAGCTGACCCCTATTCCCTGGGTGTTTCCTCAGGGGCTTCGCTGGGAGCTGTTATCGCGATCGCGGGGAACTGGAGCCTCGGGCTGGCTATTATCAGCGCAGTCGAACTTTCTGCATTTGCGGCAGCTATGCTGACTGCCGGCCTTGTCTATCTGATTGCCCGAAGCAATCGAAGGGCATCGACGAGCGTTGCTTTGCTGTTGGCTGGCGCCGCAGTAGGTTCTTTTTTCTCGGCGCTGGTGTCGCTCATTGTCTCGCTGAATGACCGCGATTTGCATACAGTGTTTTTCTGGCTGCTGGGCGGGTTCGGCGGCAAGAGCTGGCCTGATGTCGGTATCGCGGTGGTGCCGGTTGTCATGGTCATGGGGAGTGCCGCAGCGCTGGCACACCCGCTGGATATCCTGGGGGCGGGCGAGGAAGCAGCGGTGACGCTCGGTCTCAATGTTTCTCTCCTGCGCCTTCTGGCCGTAACGACGGCATCGCTTGGGGCAGCCGCCGCGGTAGCATCCGGCGGAATCATCGGCTTTATCGGTTTGCTCGGGCCGCATCTG
>JGI12104J13512_1001516_pt1 | contig 16915 bp, 18 predicted proteins | sample TerdegcTABiofilm_FD_13512 | JGI IMG/M metagenome (IMG submission 13512)
GGCATCCACTGAAAACAGCGGCTCGTTTCGCTCATGTCGGCCGCCCGGCTGGACACTTCGAGCTCAACCGGGCCGACGGCTTCAACCGCCGCCCAGTCCTCGGAACGCCCCAGGTGCAGGTGGCTGAACCACTTCTCCGACCGGCAGCAGTTATGCTCTATTGCTTCCAGTACCGCGGCTTTTGGGTGATAGACGTAGATCCAGACAGTGACCTCATTCAGGACTTCAAAAGTGACGGGCGACTGCCCGCCGGGATGCTCGGCCACCCCCTGCCAGGTGCGGTTCCCTGCGGCAACATACCGTCCCTGGTGCTATTCCGCGCCGAGGTTGTGCAGCCAGGTGTATTCCCTGGTGATGTACTCGTGCTGCCCCAGCACCCCCAGGGCCAAGCCGCCGGATAACATCTCCTGGATCTTCTCCCTGTCCCCCAAAATGTTGGCCAGAAAGCCGATCACCGTGGAGTAAGGCGGCACCGGGTAGGTGCGGCGGGGATCGCTGCTGTGCATGACCCTGAAGTGGGCGCTGGGCAGGAAGACTTTGAGCCTTAACGCTTCAAAACCCATATTTATCACCGCCGCTACTGCAGATTTTGGAGCACGTCTTCCACGCTGTTCCATTCTCTAAATTTATCTGAATCGACTTCCAGCCTCCCGGCGAGCGGCAGGATCCCGTCGTACCAGGCCTTTACGACGTAGCTGTTTTTTACTGCCTTGTTAATTGGACCGGCATCTACGGCCCCGTGCACAAGGTTTACATAGCTGTGGAAAACCGGCACCGGCACTTTAAGGGCAGCGGTCACTGAAAACACAGGGGTGATCCCGTAGTCCTCTGTGCTGGAATGTGCAGCAATGCCGCTTTTAATGGCCTCCAGCAGCTCCTGCAGCCGCTTTTTGCGCTCCTGCTGGCTCACTACAAAGACGATCTGGTTGACACTTCTGCTGCTCAGGTACCCCACCAGCCCTTTCACCGCGCCGTTCTCGCCGGCAATGCAGTGCCACCGCGCGTTTTCTCTCAGCTCCTGGTCAAGCTGGCCGAGGTCTTCTCTGTGTTCCTCCGCTTCCGCGGCAGGAAGGCCGTTTACCCACGCCTGAAGAGGCTCCGGCACGTCCTTCAGAAAAATATCGTGGCGGCCGAAGCGGCAGAGGTCCAGGGTGAAGGACACGCGGTAATAAGAGTAATGCTCCTCCTTTTGAAACGGGTTCGGGTTGGCATCAAGCCCGGCTTCTACCGCCCTTCTCACCATGTCGTGGTTGGCATAAAAAGCCATGTCCGCCTGCCAGGGCTCTAAAGATATGGCCTTGGTGATGCCCAGCGGGGCTTTGCGGATTATAGTTATATTCTCCTCTGACTTCGACTTATTTTTATCAGCTTCTTCTTCGGCACTTTTTTTCTGTCTGCTTTTTTTATCCTTTTGGATCTTAAGAGCCGTATTCATAAAGCCAAAGAGATCGATTTCCGGGTAATCAATGATGTTTGCCGCAGGAAAATCAAACTGGATTACTTCTTTTTTACCGTTTTCACCCTCAGTTACTGTCACCGGCGCCGGCTCCCAGCCGTGCAGGTACTGCAGGGTTTCAAACAAGTGGTGGCGCACAAAGGCCCTGCTCATAAACGAATAGGTTCCGTTGAAGCGCGAAAGCTTTTTTGTCGAGGTTATATTCCCTGTCAGCTTGTCGTCCCTGTTAACCGCCGAAGATTCAAAGACAACGGTCGCGCTTATCCCTTTTACATGCATAAGATGTATCTCCTTTCCTTTAAGTAAATGACCTGCCAGAGTTTCACAGAGACAGCCCGGCCGCTTCCTGGCGGAGGCCGGAAATGAAGGCGTAGATGCCGGTCTTAAACATTTCATCGTCCTTCACCTGAAAAAGGTTGACCAGCACCTCCGGAAACACCATTTCTCTGGCCACGTAAGCGTGCAGCAAAAGGTGATAGACCTCTGCTCTTTTGTTCAGCCTGGTCAGTTCCAGCAAGCGGAACACCATTTTGTCGCCCAGCGTCAGGGGAGCTGAGGCAGCAGCGTTCTTCAGCTCCTTCGTGTTTATATAGCTCACGCCGGTACCTCCTTCCTCGCGGGGTAAGTTTTTCTTTATTTCGCTGTAAAGCTCTACAGCTTCTAATATCGGCTCGGCGCCTCTAGAAGCCGTGCTGATTATTTCCGTGTCGCTGCCGGGGTTGCTGCCGGTAAGACTGACCCGCAGCGACTTGTAGATGATGACCGGGAGGTAGTCAAAACGCTCTTCGATAACGCAGTCCCAAACCGGGGACCGGCCGTCCGCCTGGAGGGCCCTGCTGAGCAGAGAGGAGACCTGCGGCACGAGGAGGAGCTTGGCCAGCCTGGCCGATACAGGGTAGTACCGGATACTGCCTCTCTCGAACAAGACTACCTCCATGTTCTGCAGCCCCCAGCCGCTCACCCTCCTGCGGAGCTGCGGGTCATATCTCATAGCGTCCAGAATAGCTCTGCGGCGCTGGAACGCCCCTTCCTCCAGCCTGCCGGAAACCAAACGGTTGAGATACCAGTTTGAGAGCAGAGAATTCGTGTTGATGAAAACCCTGCCCCTTTCGACAAAGTGAAAGTGCAGGAAGTACGACCTGCATGTCCTGCAGACCGGCAGGTTGGGTTTGCCGTCCCATGACATATTGGGAAATTTGTCTAAAGAGCTGCCCAAGTATGAGGACATGGGCCTTGTAAAGTAGAGGTCGTAAGCCCTCAAACCCGGCCCGGTCTTCAGAGCAAACGGCTCCCCGCAGAAACTGCAGCGCACCGTGTCCCCTGCCTCCGGGCCGTTCCTGCCGAACCAGTTGTTGAGAAAAGTTATTTTATCCCATGACGGCTGGGCAAGGTTTTCATAGGGGCAGCTTTTAGAGAAAAGCCTGCTGCAGACAGCATTCAGCCTTGCCACAGGGTTTGACAAATCTCTATCCCTCTGGGACTTTCCTATAAACCCTTCCTCATAGCCCCGCCCTGCCCACCACCTGGCCAGCCTCTTCAGGCTGCTCAGCCCGGGCGGCGCAGGCGGGCATTCATAGCCCTGCGGCATGGGGACGCTGTCGTCGCCGAAAATCGCCTCGGCCAGCGGGCCGGGTATCACCGCCCTGCCGTCGTCCTGCAGGACCACCTCCTGGATGACGCGCTCCCCTTCTTCCACATTCCTTCCTTCATTCCTTTCTCCCCCGCCCAGGCCCCAGGCGAGGGTTTCCAAAACCCCATGCACGCAGGCGTTGTAGTACCACGACGAGGGGTAAATTTCTATATCCTTCACGCCCGGTTTAGCACCTCCACCAAACCGAATCCCTGGCCGCCGCGGACACCCAGCCCGAAATCATAAATAAACTGCAGCAGCTCCGGTTTTCCGGTTAAAACGATCTCTCCCTGCACGGTCGTTAGTTTCCCTCCGTAATGCTGGCAGACCCCTTTCCTGAGGCGGCTGCAGTCCTCCACCCCGACCCTGGCCGGGGCCCCGCCCCACGTCTCACCGCACTGCCGGCCCCAGAAAGACATCTTTTTCTGGAGATGGACATTTATGGCCTCTTCGATGCCTTCTCTGTCGCCGGCGCCTATGTAGCCGTCTCTCCCGCGGAACACGGTGTGCCGCGCACAAAAAAAGCAAAAAACCGCGGCTTTTTTTCTGCCAAAGCCGCGGTGCCTGCTTTATCGCCGATATTACCATGTCTGCTGCCCAACAACGCTTGCGCCGCACGGCCGGCTTCCCCCGGCACTACCCGCGCCCCGGCCTGCCATCACATATTTTCCACGAACTGGACCCGCAGCCCGTTGGGGTCCCTGACGTAGAAAAACTTTATGTGCGGGTTGGGCTGATAAGGGCCACCCTCTATCAGCAGCCCCTTTCCCCGGATAAACTTCATCTTCTCGTCAACCGACTGCACCTCAAAGCCCAGGGAGATGCCGTCGCCCGTAAAGGACTTCTTCTCCTTCTTGTGCTCAAGCAGCTCCAACTTGGTTTCGCCGGAGCCCAGAAATGCTATTTCCACATCCGGCCCCGCCATAAACCTGCGCTCCACCGGGAGCCCGACTATCTCCTGGTAAAACTTAATGGAATCGTCCAGGTCCTTCACCGCCACCGTGCACCAGCAAAAATTCATAAGCTATCCCTCCCTATCTTAATTCAAAGCCGAGGCTGCCTGGGTTTATTCCATGGGCAGCAGCTCGGCGTACTGCCCGGGATCAAAATCGCGGTCGTACTCGATACCGCCGAAGAGGTCCGGGAAATTCTGCTGCATGTACAGCAGGAGGGGGATGGTCAACTGCTTCAACGCGGCAGGTGCCGTCGGCAGAGTGGTGGTTTCCAGCAACTCGCGCCACTGGGCCAGCGTGTAGCGGTAGACGATCCTGGTTTTGGCGGCCCCATAGGTGACTTCGGTAGGAAACCGGAAGGGGTTGTCCCCGCCGAACACGCGCTGCATGGACACGACCATGGGCACCTCTACGTCCTGCCCGTAAACCGCTATGGCGATAATTTCCGTATCCGTGCCGGCGCCAGCCGCCTGTGCCTGCTGGCTTTCTTTAGGAGGTATCTGCACCAGCAATAACGGTTTGCTCATTTGATCACCTGTTTCGATTTTTTTTATTACCCGACAATACCATTTTATGCCGTTTTCCTGCTCCCGTCCAGTATTATTATTATGCCCCGGGCCGGGCTTTTGCCCGCCGGGGCCTTATTACTAACAAGGAACTGCCAGTAACTTAAACCTACACATCCAACAGCCAGGCCAGGTACTCCCTGGCCCCGCCGCGCGTGAGCTTTTCGTGCTCGTACTGGTTCTCATAGCCGCGCAGGCAGCCGTAGCAGGAGGTTTCCTCCGAGCAGCCGCAATCGCCGTTCACCCGGTGCAAACTGGCACGGAATACTGGCTTCAGGTGCTCGTATATTTTTTTCACGTGGCCCGCGCCTCCTGATGCCATTTATTTTTGTGCTCGGGCTTGGTCGGGTACTCCTTCATAAAGCCGCACGACCTGCAAACCCATAGCCCTGCACCGTTATGTCCCCGGTTCAACACAACCAGTTGACCATTGGGAGAATACCCCGCTTTAACTCTCCTCCCAGCGGTAAAAAGCTCCTTCTCTTTCCGCTGTTCCTTTTGGTAGGTATCCAGCTCACCTATACCCCAGAAATGGATGCGGCTGGAATACCCGCGCTGGAGCTTGGTGTTTCTTATGACAGCAGGTTCCTCTTCCAGAGCTGTGGAAAAGCCAAATATCGGTACCATAAATTTCTTTGCCCTCATCATTTGCGAGCAAATAGGGCACGGTTTTTCGTTCCCGCCTTCCTCCTGCTCAACTACCCCGACTACCGCGGGTTCTTTCAGCAAGGATATGTGCTTGCAGCTCTGGCACTCATAATATCTAAAGGCAGGCCAGTTTTTGTCGGGGACCGTATTGATATAACGGCTCGTCCAAATCCTGCCATTCGCAGAATTCACGTGCTGCTGTACGATCTTGTCGTTATTGATCTCTACATACGGCGGCCTGATCTTTCCGCTTATGATCTCGGCCGGGTGGTTAAAGAAGTTGATGTCGTGGCTGTTGCGCCGCGCAAAGGTCACGGAAAAGGCAGTGGACGATGTACGCCTGCCCGCGCGCCCGGCGCGCTGGATATAATTTGCGGTTTCCGGCGGGACATTGCGCAAAAACGTAGCTTCCAGCTCACCCACATCCACACCCATCTCAAATGTTGTGGAGCAGCTCAGCACATTGATCCGGCCTTCTTCAAAATCGCGCTGGTATTTGCCCGCCGCTTCTTTGGTAAGCTGGGCGGTGTGCTCCCTCGCCACCATCGGTATGATTTTCGTGCTTGCGTACTGTTTTTTATAATACGGATCGTCGCGTAGCTCTGAAGCCAGGCTGGGAATGAGCTTTCCCGTACACTTGAACTCAGGGCAAATCCCGCGCACGTGGTAGGCGGACACTCTCCCGCACTTCTCGCAGCGGTAAAGCGTTGCCTCGCTAGGTATGTAGCACGCGTACCATTTTTGACATACGCTTTGCCCGCCTGACTCAGATTCTTTTCTAAAATGACAAGATAACGCCAGTCCCTGGCCAGCGCGCCGTCGAAGAACACACTGTCAGCAGGGCGCAGCAGCAGGTACTCCAACATGGCGTAGTTCGTCAACAGTATATGCGGCGGCGTTTCCTGCATTCTTTGTCGTGAGAGCATTTCGTTATCCAAAGGCATCTCACCATACTTCTCCATATACTGGCGGTGGGCGGCATCCTCGCTATCAAAGGTTGTTTCTCCGGTATACCGCCCGAAGGTGATAGCGGGATAATGCGCCAGCATGTGCCGCAGCTTTTTAAGCTGGTCGTTAGCCAGGGCATTCATAGGGAACAACAGCAGCGCCTGGACCCCTGGCTGCAGCGTGCCGGACTTGGCCTGCTCCATCAAGGTGCTGAAAATGGGCAGCAGGTAGCACTCTGTTTTTCCGCTGCCTGTGCCTGTAGCCACGATGATGTTTTTGTTTTCTAATCCGCGGCTTTACGGTTGATCTCTTTGTTTCGCACCGAAAGGATAGATGTTAAATAGTCCTGGTAATCCTTTTTAATCTTCTCTCGCAATTTAAAGATTTGCTTGACCTTTTGCCCGATTGCCCGCTGCTGGTTCGAATCGATAGAGCTCCCCAGGTCTTCAGCCCATGGTTCCCAAAATTTGTCTTTATAATCGTAGACGACAAAATATACAATTTGCGTAATGCAACACAGAGGGTAAGTGTTAAGCAGCCGCATGTATGCTTTAGTACTGTTTTTACCCGCCAGCTTATTTTTGATCTTATCAGTCAGAATACGGTACTCTTCTTCACTGAGCTTTAAGTCCGCCCATAACTCACAGTCATCAAGCGCATCATTAATGCGGGCTTCAAGGACGGAAACAGCCATGTTGCTATATACTGTTTTCATAGGCGCCTCCAAGGTAATATACTCGCAATAAACGATTCCGCTTTTTATTCAGTTTAACAGCCGGCTCGGACACATACCTGTCACACACAAAAAAAACTTCCTCCCACCATACCAACTAGCCTTCCAGCAAACCGCGCATATCTCCCCCCGCGCTTCAACTAGAAATAGATTAACTGAATTATTTCCTATTTAATCCATAATAGTGCATAAATACCTAGATATCTACAACAAGGAAATGAGGTCTTATATAACGGGCGCGCCCCGCTGAAAACTCATTTCTTCGCAGGAGAAAATGTTAGCCCCGAACGAAACGTCGGGGCTTTCGCTAGTTTACTTTATTTTACTTTTACCAGGGTTATGTAGACCACCTTCCCCTCTCAACCAGCCTTCAAGCAAACCCAGGATCTCCGCTTCATGTTTTTCAGCCTGTCTTCTGGCAGCTGAAAAGCTCCCTGATCTCATCCGCGTCCATCCCGCTCTGCCGGGCCACCACGATGGTCAGAGAATTTATGCTTTTCGGCGATGAGAATACTAGCTAACCCAAGCCATGTCGTGTCTTTTGGCTATTATTAGTAGCATTACCGAGCTAATAGTTTCCTTTCCTGCCGGTAAAAGCACCTCTAAGGTATCTCCATAAGACATAAAATTCCTCAATCTTAAAAATCGAGGCAGCGGCTGCAAATACTGCCACACCTGCCAAAATGGCAGCCCCCACCTGTACGGCCTGGCCGGACGCACCATACAAGCCGGAATGCCCGGCTAAAAGGCTGCTGACGCTATAACTGGTCGCGGCCATCAATACCGAGGCTGCTAAAATAGAAATGGTATATTTCATTAAACCGGCCCATGCTAATATCTTTACCTTTTTTCTAAGAAAAATCATAAACAATATGGTGCCGGTCAGTGAGGCAAAGGAGTTGGCCAGGGCCAGCCCGCCGTGCTGGAAAAACCTGATTAAAACCATGCTCAAGCACAGGTTGATTAAAACAGTTGCCATGGTGATTTTTACCGGCGTTCTGGTATCCTGGAGCGAGTAAAAAGCCTTGGTAAGAATTACGTTGGCAGCCTGTCCGGTCAGCCCTGGAGAATAAAACAAAAGAGCAGCAGAAGTCATTTCCACGGCCCGCTGGTCAAAAGCCCCGCGCTGGAACAACAGGCCGACAATTGGATAGCGCAATACCATTAAACCAATACTGGCCGGAACCATCCCCAGAATCAACATTTTAAGCAACCTGACTAAAGTAGCAGAAAGCTCCTCGTGCTTCCCCTCAGCCGCCATCCTGGTGAGTGTCGGAAAAACAGCAGTGCCCAAAGCCAGGACAAAAAGACTGACCGGGAACTGGATCAGCTTGTTTGCATAACTCAGGGCTGAGATGCTCCCAGCGGGCATGCCGGAAGCAAAAATCCGTTCAATCAAAATATAGGCCTGGTTGACCGTGATCCCGACAGCCGCCGGCAAAATCAGGTGAAAAACTTTTTTTACACCAGGGTGTCCCAGTTCAAGCACCGGCTTATAACGGTATCCGGCACGAATAAGGGCAGGCACCTGCACAAAAGCCATTGCTGCCATGGCAATTACCGTACCTGCGGCCAGGCCGTGAATTCCATAAAGGCCGCCCAGAGTAAGAGCAGCAAGAATGATCACCAGGTTATTGGCTACATTTGAAAACGCCGGGATACCAAAGATATTATTTGCATTCAAAAGCCCGGCAAAAAGCGAGGCCCACCCCGCAAATAGCAACAAAGGGAACATCAACCTGGCAAGCTCAGTAGCCAAATTAGCTGTTTCGTCCTGGAAAAACGGTGCTACCAACTTGACCACATAAGGGGAGCCAGCCATACCAGCCAGGGAAATTACAATAAAAATAATAGTCACGATATTAAAGATGGTGGTAAATACTTTCCATGCCTCTTCTGTCTTGCCTTTTGTGGAAAAATCGACAAAAACAGGCACTACTACGGCTGCCAGTGCTCCACTAATAATAAAAAAAAGTAAATTTGGCGCCGTGAAGGCCACCAGGTATGCATCGGTGGCACCAGAGGCGCCAAACTGGCGGGCAATTACAACATCACGCAAAAGCCCAAGAAATTTTGACAAAAAACTAAAAAATGCGATTAATATGGTTGTCCTAAAAATCGCTATACCTGCGGGCACCTTATCCACTTCTCACCATAATTTTTATGAAAACATTAACATAATTAATTATATCACACACAAGCATTTAATGAGCACATACAATTAAGACCGCCGACAAATCTACACTCTTTAAGCTTTCAGGGGGCTAAGCCTCAATCTGCCGGGATTTGGGTGCTGGAAATAGAATAGAACCAATTACAAGAACAATAAAGCTGGTTAACAATCCAACGTATAATGGATCAATACCATTGGGAAAGGCCACTTTCCAAAGCAAATCAGCTACCGGGCCAGCTACCAGGGCTAAAATTCCACCCGCAGGGCTAACAAATTTTTTAAAGAAAATCGCTCCTAAAAGAGGGAGGAAAACTGTTGCCCCGCGCAATCCCATGGACATAAAGCTCCACTGCAGGATCATTGATTTCAAGTTTCCTGTTACAAAGAAAATAGTCGAACCGGCTACAGCAGCCAAAACCACTCGTGAAACTACAAGCATCCGGCGGTCGTCTGCCTGCGGATTAACATATTTTTTATAAATATCCTTGGTGAGCATAGTGCTGATCCCCAAAGTAAGTCCTGCAGCAGTTCCGATCACAGTTATTAAAAGCACCGCCAAAATAATCCCCCCGAGCCAGGGGGGAAGAAATTTAATGACGAATACCGGCAGTGCTTCCGAAGCAAGCATATCGGGGTAGTTTAATTTCATGTACATACCAACAATTACTCCTGCCAGACCGCTGGGTAGAACCAAAACTGCTGAAAGCAAAGCACCGCACCGTGACGCTTTAACATCTATCCCGGAAAACATGGCCTGAAAATAAGTTTGCGTGGATAAAACCCCCACAATCACTGAGAATCCTGCGGCTAAGTCCACCGATAATCCCCGGCCGAAAAGGTTAAACCAGGGGAACGGGGGGAAAGACCTGCTGAGGCCGGCTACACCACCGGTTTTTGTATAAGCCAGAACTCCCATAATAATCAAGGAACCATAAAGAATAACAAGCTTGACAATCCCAACAATGCCAGTACCCATAACTCCGCCAAAAAAAACATAGCAGACAATTAAAATAATTGTTATAAATGCTGCGCTGATCGGGTCAAGTTGAAACATCGAGCCTAACAAGGCAATTGCGGCAAAAATTTGTGCTATGATATTCAACAGAATACCGGCCGAACTGAAAACGCTGGCAACAGGTCCTGCGGCCGGGCCATATGTTCTAACAAGAAACTGCGGTACTGTCTCTAATTCTGATTTCCGCAAAGGGCCGGCCAGCAGGATGCCGAGCAGCAAACAAGCAAGCCCCGCCCCAAGGGTAAACCACCAGGCCGCCAGGCCGAACTTAAAAGCCAGCTCAGCCGTTCCGACAGTCGAAGCTCCTCCTAACAACGTCCCGGTAATGGTCCCTGCAATAAGAAATGCCCCCGACTTTCTCCCCCCAACCGAGAAGTCAGAAGCATTTCTGACTTGTCTACCCGCATATATGCCCACCAGAGAAACTAAGGTCAGCGTAACAACGATACTGGAAATGTGGAATACATTTAAGCTATACATGAATACCTGCCTTAAATTTAATTAGAACTGTAGCTATGTAATATTAATTATTCGTCATACCTCTCCTATTTCCTGCAAGGTTAGGCATTTTCTACTGTGGCATTTTGTCGGGCAGTTTATCAGTGATATCCTGCACATAAGTCATTTTATCCTGTTTCTTATCGACATATAAATTGCCATCTGAATCCAGGCTGGCGTAAAATACTTCTTCTAACGACTGGATACCCTGTTTTTGCAACTCTTCATACAGCCAGTCCTCACTGAGGTTGTTTTGCTTTAAATTCTGCTGGATGATCACCCCGTCAACCACCAGTTCAGAAGGAACGCCTTTGTACTTGGTTGGTATATTTAGGTCCTGCGGTGTAACCGGCGCAGCCTGGCTCTTTAACAGGACACTGAGCCCGCCGTTGGGTTCAGCAATAGCGTATTCCACATCCGCAATATTGAAGACATCTTTCTGGCGCAGCTGCGAGGTTAAATCGTCGACAGTATAGCGCATCTTGTGCATATTCCCCTCCAAAATTACCCCGTTATGTACCAGCACCGTCGGCTCATCACTAAATATCTTGTGGGCGGGACGGTACTTCATTCCGAGCCACTCAGTCAGTATCGTTAAAGTCATAAAGACCACCAGTGCAAAGACATAGTATCCCGCCGGAGTTTTCAAATCCGTTGCCAGGCTGGCAGCGATGGATCCGATTACTATCCCGTTGACCCAGTCGGCAATGTTCAAGCCCCCCACCTGGGACTTTCCCACCATCCTGGTGATAAAAATAACACCCGCAAAAGCACCCACGGACCTGATTAAAATTTCCAGATAATCACTCATAATTTCGCGCTCCCCCCAGTATTATTTACAGACTTAGTTTGCCGATAGAAGCTGTGATTATACATATTGAGGTTTAGCTGCTGAAAATTATGGAAAAAATATTAGCGGGAGGGACACTAATGAATAAAACTGAAGTTTTAAAGAAACTTAATGCGAGAAGAAAAATGTTTGAAGACTACCTCCGCCAAACAAAAATACCTGCCGGCAAGCAGGACATTTCAAAAAAGGCGGTAAAATAAAACTCGCAGGTAAATAACCGCGGGTTTTTTACAACCCTTTGCAAATAGCTTTCAAATACTCTTTAAATTCCGCAGCCAGGTCAGGCCGCGCCAAAGCAAACTCCACCGTCGCCTGAAGGTAGCCTAATTTATCGCCCACATCATAACGCTGCCCTTCGAAGTCCAGGCCGTACATCAACTGCTCCCGGCACAGTACCCTTAACGCGTCGGTAAGCTGGATTTCCCCCCCGGCGCCGGGCCTTGTTTCAGCCAGGATCGAAAAAATGCGCGGGTTAATTATGTAACGGCCCATCACCGCCAAGCGAGACGGTGCCCTCTCCACAGGAGGCTTTTCTACCAGGTCAACAATCTGGTATACCTTGTCCCGCTCCGGAACAACATCCAGAATGCCGTACTTGCTAACATCCTCCTGCGGAACTTCACGGACCGCCACAATGGAGGACTGAACCTCTTCATACAGATCCATCAACTGTTTAAGACAGGGCACATTGCTCCGTATGATATCGTCGCCCAGAAGCACCGCAAAAGGCTCAGCACCGACAAATTGGCGGGCACAGTAAATCGCGTGCCCCAACCCCCGCTGCTCCTTTTGCCTGACATAATATACATCAGCAAGACTACTGATTTCCTCCACCAGTTGTAAAAAATTCAAATTTCCTTTTTCTTTCAGCTGGTACTCCAACTCCGGCGACTTGTCAAAGTGATCTTCGATAGCCCGCTTATTCCTGCCCGTAATGATTAGTATTTCTTCTATCCCCGCTTCGACCGCTTCTTCAACAATATATTGTATAGCCGGCTTATCGATAATGGGCAGCATTTCTTTGGGCTGAGCCTTTGTAGCAGGCAAAAACCGGGTGCCTATGCCTGCCGCAGGTATAACAGCTTTTTTAACTTTCATATCTGTACCTTTCCTGGCTTACATTCGGGAAGACCGCTGCTGCTTTTCGGGCTGAGGCAAATATGCAGCCTGCGTGCCAATCCCGGTAACGCCTATTTTATTTGCCGCAATTAATATAACAGTTGAAAGAACCACCAAGAAAATCAGGGCTTGTTTTGGCGTAATCAGCGTCATAATAATCGCGCTCAAACCGAGAACCAGATTAACAGCATAGATACACAATACAGCCTGGCGGTGGCTTAACCCCATTTCTATCAATTTATGATGTAGGTGCTCCCTGTCCGGCTGAAAAATCGGTCTGCCTCCGCAATACCGCCTGACCACTGCGAAAACCGTATCCAAAAGTGGAATTCCCAGGATGACTACAGGTATAATTATTGAAATAAAAGTAGCACCTTTGGCCAAGCCCATAATCGCCAGTACAGCTACACTGTAACCCAGGTACATCGAACCGGCATCACCAAGAAAAATCCGGGCAGGGTAAAAATTATAGCGCAAGAAACCAAACACCGCGCCGGCAAGGATCAGTGCCAGGGCAAAGGCATCTTCTTGACCCGGCGAAACACCCATCCTGGCCGTTTCGATATAAACGACTGCTGCTAGGGTTAAAAGGGCAATAAAAGATGTGCCTCCTGCCAGACCGTCCAAGCCGTCGATCAAGTTGACGGCGTTAGTAACCGACACCAGCCATAAAACAGTCACAGGGACACTCAATAAACCCAGTGCAATTAAATCGGTTGAAAATGGATTGGTTAAAAACTCCACTTGCAGTCCAAACGGAACTACTGCACACGCCGCCACAATCTGTCCTGCCAGCTTCACCCGGGGAGAAACCCCCCTGGTATCGTCAATAAAGCCCAACAAAACAATCAATGAGCCGCCGACTATCAGACCTGCAACTTGCATAGTAACGTTACGCGTAAGCACCACAACAGCAACAAAGCTTAAATAGATGGCAAGCCCGCCAAGTCTGGGCATAAGCTCCTTATGTACTTTTCTCTTATTGGGACGGTCTACGGCTCCGCACCTAAAAGCCCACCTCCTGACCAGCGGGGTAGCCAGAATCGCTATCCCGAAGGCCAATAGGACAGCCGTCACCGGTATCTGCACGAAAATCCCTCCAAAAGGACAAGTCCAGGCGCAATATTACCAGTATTTTAGCTCATCACCTCCAGACACGACAATTATTAAAAATAATACTAATTCATCTAATTGATTAGTTATTAATCAATAACAACAAAAGCCTCGCTAATACTCCTTATTACGCTTAATTTCGTCAAAATCAGCCCTTATCTTTTTGGATCATAAACATCAGTTCAGCTTCGGCTGCAATTTCCTCACCGACATAAGCAGTTGCGTAACTCTTGCCAAACGTTCCGCGCAGTTTAAGGACCTCTACCTCAATGCGCATTTGATCACCGGGCACTACCTGGCGACGGAAGCGGGCCTTATCGATTCCGGCCAGAAAAGCTATCTTACCCGCAAATGCGGGCATTTTTAAAGCAGCCACCGCCCCCACCTGTGCCATGGCCTCGATGATCAGCACCCCTGGCATTACCGGGTAACCGGGAAAGTGCCCCCGGAAATATGGTTCATTGGCAGTGACATTCTTAATACCCACCGCGCGCTTACCTTCTTCAACAGAAACAATCCGGTCCACCAGCAGAAACGGGTAGCGGTGCGGCAGTATTTCCTGGATCTGGTTAATATCAATCATAAAAACCCCTCCCTAATATCGTACGCCATCCTTATTGCATAATTCGTAATAAAGGTCGGTAATTGCACTGGCCATTATCTTGGCGGTAAATTTCCGCTCCACTTCCTCCGCAGCCCGTACTCCCATCGCCCGGGCCAGCTCCGGATTTTCCAGAAGAAAGATGACCTTTTCGGCAATGGCCTCTCCATCACCCGGCGGGATCAAAAAAGCTGCCCGCCCGTTTTCCCCGGCTATCTCCACCAAACCACCCACCGCGCTGGCCACACACGGACGGGCCAGGCACATGCCTTCAATCATGCTAATCCCAAAGGCCTCCGTCAATGATGGTATTACCATTACATCCATCATGGCAATATACTGCGCTATATTCTCCTGGTAACCGGTAAAAAGTACATGCTCGCTTATGCCAAGACGCCGCGCCTCACTAGCCAACTCCCCGGCCAGGGAACCAGTTCCCACCACGACAAAAACAACATCTTTAAACTTTTCTAGCACCCTGGAGGCTGCCTCCAGAAAATACCGGTGCCCTTTTTCCGGCTCCAGGCGGGCCACCATGCCTACCACCCGTTTCCCACCGATTCCTAGTTCTGACCGGGGATCCCCGGCACGAGCCTGCTCTTTGAATTCTTCTACGTCTATACCGTTATAAATCAACTCTATTTTTTCTTCCGGCATACCATTTAGCAAAAGATCTTCTTTAACTGCCCGGCTGACGGCAATCACCCGGTGGCAGGTCAAGCGGTTCAAGAAAGCTATGACCTGCTTCTTGATCCAACTCCGGGGCGCGTCCCAATCCATCCGGTGCTTGGTGTAAACGATGCGGAAAACTCCGGCGAATACAGCCGCCAGACGACCCGAAAAAGAAGCATGGGTATGAACAAGGTCAATCCGGTGCTCTTTAACAATGGCACGCACATCACGGATCAGGCCGGCCAGGCCGCGCCAGCTAAAAGACTGGTCTCCTGCCAGGTACGGGCTGGTATACGCTTCAACCCCAGCTGCAGCACATTGCTCAAGCAGCAAGGATGCAGGCGGGCAAAGCACCCACACCGCCAGCCTGGAGCGGTCATAATGTTCCAAAAAGGTTACCAGATGCCTGCCGGCCCCGCCGATATTGGTATCGCTAATAATATGGAGTACCCTGAGCATTATCGTTTCACCTGTATTGCCACCGGCTCATTTTATTTTTGAGCTAAAACTTTCTCATAGACCCTGGCCGTTTCTCTCGCCATTTTTATACTGCTATAATTCTCAACAATATATTTGCGCAAATATATCTCTCTCTGCTTCCTGGATTCAGGTGGCAGGCGCAAAAACTCCCTGATGGAATCCTCGATATTTTGGGCCGTGGCCTTCTTTTTAAACTGACGCCCGGTAAAATTATCATTTTTAAATAACTCCAGGCTTCCTTCACTGATTAGCCCACCAAATCCCTCTCCTCCGGCCAGGATGACATTCCTGCCGCTGGCCATAGCTTCCAGTGCCACCCGGCTTACTCCTACAACCAGGTCACCGGCAGCCATAATCCGATTCACATCGGTACGCGCCCCCAGCAACCTGACCAGCTCTGTACCAGCCCTGGCATTTGCTTCTTTTGCACCGGCCGCTACCTCCCCGAAACATTTTCCCTCACCTACAATGATTAGGCCAATAGACGGAAACTCATTATAAATCCGGGTGCAGGCTTCTATGAGGTTAATCGCCACCGGCGCCAGCATGTTATCAAGCCTGCTGACATATACAATCAATGTTTCAGTGGAACCGCCCTTTAGTTCCCCTGCCAGATCATCCACCGGTAAAGCCGGATTAAACATTTCAACATCTATCCCGTTGGGAATTAAAATAATATCTGACTCTGCTACACCAAAATACCTGATCATATGTTCCTTTACGTCGGGACTGACAACAATAGTTTTTTCCCCCCACGCAGAAAGAAACCTCAAATGAAGGCTGGTAGCAAACATGGCATGAGCAGTGGTAATCATATGAACCCCCGCAAAACGCCCGGCCAGACAGGAAACAAAAGCAGGAATACGGGCATGAGCATGGACCAGCGCAACATTTTCAGAAACGATAATAGATCTTATCGCCGCCACCGCGCGGATAATGGAAAGAGGCCGTGAGTTATCAAGAGGTACCTTAAAGTGTTTAATCCCGTACCGGGCAATTGTTTCTTCATAGATACCCCCGCCGGAAGCCATCAAAACTTGATATCCCATCTCCTTCAAGTGGCGCGCCAAAACAACGGCGTGTGTCTCAGCACCGCCGATTTCAAGGCCCATCAGCGTCAACAGAACCGTCACCGGCGCCAATTCAATGCTCCACCTTCACGTAATTTAAAACAAGAAGCCGATTAATTAAAACAGCCATTTCAGCCCTGGTGAGATTAGCTTCAGGCTTCAAGGAGCCTCCCTCGTAACCCCGCAGCACCCCGGCTGAAACAACCCTGCTCATGGCTTCCCGCGCCCAGTATGGAATGGTCTCTGAATCCTTAAAATTCAAAGCCGCACTACTGCTGGCAAAATCTATTGCATTATCCAGGATAACCGATACCTCCGCCCTGGTAACCGGGTGGTCGGGTTGAAAAGTCTTGTCCGGATACCCTTTTATCACACCTCGCGAAACGGCGG
>JGI12104J13512_1001518_pt1 | contig 16876 bp, 10 predicted proteins | sample TerdegcTABiofilm_FD_13512 | JGI IMG/M metagenome (IMG submission 13512)
GGGATTCTCCGGCTTTTTCCGGAAGCTCCTTGCCGTGTCCGAGCGGCAGCACCGTGTCAAGGAATCGGCTCGCCTCCGGAACCGCCGGGCCGTGCGGGCGGACCCGCGTCACAACGGGCTCGATGCGAAAAGACCGCCCGTATGGGGAACCCAGCAACGCAGGAGGCGCTCACCGCCGCCCCGGTCGCCGGGTGCTCCAAAAAGGACACCTCCTGCGCACAGAGGGGATCACTCGGGAGGATCGCTCAGCACCACCCGGTCCCGCCCCTCCCGCTTGGCCCGCAACAGCGCCTCGTCGGCGCGGTGCATCAGGTCTTCCGGAGTCCCACCGCGCACTCTCCCCGCCACGCCGAAGCTCATGGAAATCTCCCTGTCGAAGCGCCGTCCCACCTCGGCGAGCCCCCGCCGCAGCCGCTCCATCACCGCCAGGGCCTCGTCGGTCCCCGTCTCGGGCATGAGCAGGGCGAACTCGTCCCCGCCCCACCGGGCGAGAACGTCAGTGCTTCGGATTTCCGCGGAGAGGCTTTCCGCTACGGCGACAAGAACCCGGTCGCCGTAGAGATGTCCCTCCCGGTCGTTCAGCATCTTGAACTGATCGATGTCCCCCAGAGCAAGGGAAAGAGGTCGGTCGAACCGGTCCGCCCGAAAGAATTCCGCGGCGAAGGTCTCGTCGAACTTACGCCGGTTGAAAAGCCCCGTCAGTGTATCCCGGGAGGCGAGAACCGCAAGCTCCCGATTGGCCTGCACCAGTTCGAACGTCCGCTCCCGGACCAGCTCCTCCAGCCGCACTCGCTCTTCCTCCGCCTTCCGCAGCGCCCTGGACTGCCTCCGGGCGGCAAAAGTGTAGACGGAGAGCATGAAGAGGATGCCGCCGAGAACGTAGACTGCGTAGGCGAAGGGCGTCTTCCAGGGGGGAACGCCGATGCGGATGCGATATTCCGCGGCGTCCTCTCCCCACTCTCCCGATCCGTTGGACGCCTTGATCCGGAAGAGATACTCTCCGTCGGGAAGGTTGGTGTATTCCGCCACCCGCCGGTGCCCCACCCGCTTCCAGTCCTCGTCGTACCCCACAAGCCGGTACATGAATTCGATGCGGTCACCCCCGGAGAGATCCACCGGAGAGTACACCAGGGTGAGATCCTTCTCGTGCCAGGCGAGATCGACGGATCCGGCGGTGTTGAGCGTCCAGGCGTCGTTCCGGTTCTCCCCGCGGACGAGGAGCGCGTCGAGCACGACACCCCGGGCAGGAACGCCGCCGTCCGGCTCCTGGGGACGGAAATAGTTGAACCCCGCCACGCCGCCTAAAAAGAGCGTGCCGTCGCCGCTCCGGAAAGAGGCGAAGTTGTTGAACTCCCGGCTCTGCAGTCCGTCGTACTCGTCAAAGGTCCGCACGGCCCCGTCCCTGGGGTTGAATCGGGCAACACCGTTGTTGGTGCTGAGCCACAGCTCCTCCTCCGCGCCGGGAAGCACCGCGTAGATCGTCTCGTTCGGAAGACCTTCCTGAAAACCGTAGTTTCGGATTTTTCCCGTCCCCTTGTCGAGGCGCGAAAGGCCGCCTCCCTGGGTGCCGAGCCAGAAGGCGTCGTCGGTCTCGGCAAAAGCAAAGAGATTGTTCGACTCCAGGCTCTCCGGATCGCCCATGCGGTGGGCCAGCGTGTCGAATCCATCCAGGCCGGGCGTCCAGATGCTCACCCCCGCGGACTCGGAGGAAATCCAGACCCGGCCCTCCCGGTCCTCGAAGAAACGGGTGATATAGTCGCTCACCAGGCTCCTCGGGTCGTCGTCATCGTGGACGAAACGGGTCCATTCGCCCCGGGAATCGCGCCGAAAGACCCCCGCCTCCGTGGCGATCCACTCGTTTCCCCACCGGTCCAGGTGCAGTGCCAGCGTCCGGTCGGACCGGTACCCCTCGGGCAGCTCTCCCGGCGGCACGTAGGAAACGAATCGGTCCTGCGCTCCGTCGTAGACGGCGAGACCGCCGAAGCAGAAGACGAAGAGCCGTCCGTCCGGCGCGCGGTACATCCCCCGCACTCGTGCGGCCAGATTTTTCGGAAAACCGTCGCCCGCGGTGTAGCGCCGGTATCCTCCACTCCGGGGAATCCAGCGGCTCACGCCCTGAAGCGTGGCGACCCAGAGTTCGCCCTTCTCCTCGTCGAGCCAGAACCCGCGGACCATGTTGTCCAGAAGTGAGGCGGAATTCTGCGGGTCCGAACGGACCACGTGGAATTTCTGCCGCTCCGGAGCGAAGACCGACACGCCGTTGTAGTAGGTGCCCACCCACAGGTGGCCGTTTTTGTCCTCGTAGAGCCTGCGCACCGCGTTCCCCGCGAGGGTTCCCGGATATTCGGGGTTTCTCCGGAAATGGAGGATCGGCGTATCCGGGCCGTCGTCCCGAAAAAGCCCCTTGTCGAAGGTCCCGATCCAGAGCGTCCCCCGGGAAGTGCGCTCCACGAGATAGTTGGCCGTCGCCAGCTCCGGATGCCGCCTCGGATAGGGGCGGAACCGCTCCGTGGCGGGATCGAAGAGAAACAGCGCGTCCGTCTCGAAGACGACGAGAATCTCCCGCCCCTCTCCACTGGTGAGGGAGACCACCTGTCGCGACCCATCCAGCGGTGGAAAGAAGACGGAGATCGACTCGTCGGAATTGAGCCGCACGAGCCCCGTGTTGCACCCCATCCAGACCGTTCCCTCCCCGTCCACGAAAAGGCGGTCCACATAGAGGCCGTCCGTGGCGGAAATCCTCCGGACCCGCTCGCGCGCCGCATCGAAAATGTCGAGCCCCCGGTCGGTGGCCACGAGAAGCTCGCCCTTTCCGTTCTCGGCGAGATCCCTCACCTGGTCGGACCGCAGGGAGCGCACGTCGGTCCCTGCGGTGAACCGTTCGAAGGAATCCGAGGCGGGATCGTAGCGATTCAGCCCTCCCTGGAAGGTGCCGATCCACAGGGTCTTCCGGGAGTCCTCGAAAAGTTCCATGATGACGTTGTTCGAGAGGGAGCGGGGATTTCCCTCCTCCCTGCGGTAGACGCGGAATCCGTTGCCGGTGAGGCGGTTCAGTCCGTCCTGGGTGCCTATCCACAGGTGCCCCAGGGAGTCCTGAAGGATGTCCTGCCCCGTGGACTGGGAGAGACCGTCGGAGACGGAAAAGGAGTGAAAGAAGCCGTCGTTCTCGGTGGCGAAGATCCGGGCGGACGCGGAAGACGACGACGGAAGCGGATCGAGAAGGGGAAAAAGCAGGACCGCGAGGGCGGGAAAAAGCCGCATGATGAAAAGAAATTCCGGGAGGCGCACGCCTCGCCGGTCTCCGCTTCCGCTCATGGAAGCGCCCTCGGACTCGATAGGTTGCCTTCGGATTCCCACATACCTCTGCCTCCTCAAGAGACCTTCCGGACGTCAGGGCCGGGTGGAGCCTTGCGCTTCCTCGGGGAAGTTGCCAGGAGTCCGCCTTCGACAGTTCATGCCCGACCGTGTAGCCTTCCAGCAAGTTTGCCATAAAACTCTTTGCGGAACAAGCGGAGCGAACATTCCTGTGACGAAGCGGGGAGAACGTCATCCTTTCAAACAAAACAGGCGAAATGTCATCTGCCGTTCTCTACGGATGCTGAGGCGCGATGTCCTCTTGAGCCTGCAGAAAGCGAAAAAACGGCTCGGGACAGGCCCTGTGGCCGTGTGACATCCAGCCGACGTCAAAACCGACCTGCACTGAGACTCGGCCGGGAAAAGGAGCGCACGAAAGGGAAAAAGAAGCGCCCCCGGAACCGTGCTTGTTTCTGTCAGGGAAGCGGCCCCTCGCCTTTCGCGCCGCCCCTTTCGCACGGTTCGAGCTTGTAGACGCGGAAGCCCAGGTCGGGAGGGGCGCCGCAGCGCTGGAGCGCGCGTTCTCCGCAGCTTTCGGCCGCTTCCCCCTTTTCCGTGCAGTCTGCTCCCTCCGAACGAAGCGGCCCGTTTTCGCCGGAAGAACGTGCGCGGCCGGGGCGTGTCGCGTCTTGAGCCACCGCCCGACCCGCCCGACGGAGCCGCTCCTTGGCGAGTTCCGCGATGGTACGGGGTTTGCCGAGGCGGTCGCAGTAGGCCGCGGCGTTTCGCTGCCCCTTGTTGGCAGGGTCGAGCGGCTCGGGGCTCTGGACGAGCAGGAAATGCCGGTCTCCTTCGCCGAGGGCGTTCTGGGCCAACACGGCGTGCCCCGTCGATCCCGACCCGGCGAAGAAGTCCAGCACCAGATCGCCGGGATCGGTGACCATGGCCACCAGCTCGCGCAGCACCTCCTCGTCCTTGGGGAAATCGAAGCAGTCCCCCCCCATGAGGCGGCGCAGGCGCTTGGTGGCGGCCCGCCCGTCCCGGTAGAAGACGCTGTAGGGGACCTGCTCCTCCCGGTCGGCCAGATAGGACTTGAAACAGGGCACGGCGGTCTCGTCGTCGCCGAAGTGCACCCGGTCCTCGGCGATCCACCGCCGCATCTTCTCGGGATCGCTGGTCATCCACCCCCGGGAGGGGATTTTCACGGGTCTGCCCGTCCGGGGATGGAGCACCTCGAACCGGGGACCTCCGCCGCCGGGCCAGGAGATGTTGTCCGGAAAGTAGAGCCCCCGCGCATCGGCACAGGAGTAGTGGCGGTGGGCCTTGGCGGGAGCCTCGTCGGGAAGGGCGGCGAACCAGGCCTTCATCGCGGCGGTCACGGCGGCGTGATCGCTTCGGAAGCGCCGCCGCAGCTTCCGGTACTGGGCATAGATCTCCTCCAGCCCTCTCTTGCGCTGCCGCCACCGGACACCCAGTTCTTTCAGAAACGCCGCGTCCCGGACGTAGCAGACGATGTACTCGTGGGAGACCGAGAGGAGGCGCGAATCGTTCTTGCGCCCCCCCGCCCAGACCAGGTCGCCCACGAAATTCGCTCCGCCGAGGATCTCGTCCAGAAGCAGCCGCAGGCGGGGATGCTCCCCTTCGTCGCAGGAGACGAAGAGCACCCCCTCCCGGGCCAGAAGGTCCCGGGCCGCGAGAAGCCGCGGATACATCATGGAGAGCCACGCCGCATGGCGCCGCTCCTCCGCCTCCTGCCGGGACGCGCCCTCCGCGCCGCCGTTTCCGCCGCGCCGCGGAGCATTTTTCGGCACCTCTCTCCGGTAGTCGTCGGCGTAGACGAAATCCTTTCCCGTGTTGTAAGGGGGATCGATGTAGACGAGTTTCACCCGGCCCTCGCAGTCCTTCCGGAGGAGCTTGAGCACCTCCAGGTTCTCCCCCTCGATCATGCGGTTCCGTGTGCGCTCCCAGTCCACGCTCTCCTCCGGGCAGGGGCGGAGGTGCCCCGCGGGGGGGACCGCCGCCAGGTCTTTCGCGGCATTCTTGCCGGGCCAGAAGAGGCCGTAGGACTCGCCGGGTCCGCTCACGCGGATTCCTCCCGGAAAAGGGCCACCAGATCCTCCGTGGAGAGGCGCACCGCCGCGTCGGTCCCCTCGAGCAAACCCTCGGCGAGTTCCCGCTTGGTGCGGTGCAGATCGAGAATCTTCTCCTCCACGGTGTCCCTGGCCACCACACGGTAGATCGTGACGGGGCGCTTCTGGCCGATGCGGTGCGCCCGGTCCGAGGCCTGATCCTCCACGGCGGGGTTCCACCAGGGGTCCATGTGGATCACGTAGTCCGCGGCGGTGAGATTGAGCCCCGTGCCGCCCGCCCGAAGGCTGATGAGAAAGACGTCGCCGCTGCCGCTCTGAAAGGCGTCCACGGCGCGGCGGCGCGCCTCCGGAGGCGTTGCGCCGTCCAGGTACTGGTAGGGAATTCCCTCCGAGTCCAGATACTGGCGCAACAGGGCCAGGTGACCCGTGAACTGGCTGAAGACGAGGGCGCGGTGACGGTTCGCCCGGAGGTCCTCCACCAGCTCCGCAAAGGCATCGAGCTTGGCGCTGGGCAGCTCTGTCCCCTCGAGCACGAGCCGGGGATTGCAGCAGGCCCGGCGAAGCCGCATGAGTTCAGCCAGGATGCGGAACCGGCGGTCCCGCTCCTCTCCGGCGTCCTGCTCGATGGTCTCCAGGGCGCGGCGGCGAACCGACTCGTAGAGCGCCCGCTCTTCCTCGGAGAGCTCCACCGTGAGAAGCACTTCTGTCTTCTCCGGCAGCTCCTCCAGCACGGCCTCCTTGGTCCTCCGGAGCAGGAAGGGGGCGAGCAGGCGCCGGAGACGCACCCGGGCGGTGCGGTCCCCCTCTTTCTCGATGGGCGCGGCGAAACGCCGGGCAAAGGACTGGGCGGAGCCGAGCAGGCCGGGGTTGAGAAAGCGGAAGAGGCTCCAGAGCTCCCCCAGGTTGTTCTCCACGGGCGTTCCCGTGGTGGCCATGCGGAAGGAGGCGTTCAGGGAGAACGCCGCGGCGGTGCGCTTCGCCCCGGCGTTCTTGATCGCCTGGGCCTCGTCGAGGATGACCACGTTCCACTGGGGGCGGGAGAGGAGCTTTTCCTCGCCGAGGAGCAGGCCGTAGCTCGTCACCACCACGTCGAAGGGGGCGAGTTCCGCCACGAGACGCTCCCGGTCGTTCCGACGGAAATCGTGCACGCGCAGGGAGGGGGCGAAACGTGCGGCCTCGCTCATCCAGTTGGCCGCCACGGAGGTGGGTGCCACCACGAGGGACGGCCCTAGATGCGCCCGGGAGAGCAACAGTGCCAGGGCCTGGATGGTCTTGCCCAATCCCATGTCGTCCGCGAGGCACGCACCGCCGCCCCAGTGGGCAAGGCGACAGAGCCAGCGGAAGCCGTCCTGCTGGTAGGGGCGCAGCTCGCCCCGGAAAGTGGCGGGAAGCTCCGGAGCGAGCGTGGACGCCTCCCGGAGCAGGTCCATCCGCACCTCCCATGCCTCGTCCTTGACGAGCCCCGGGGTCTCCGCCTCCAGCTCCTCCAGAAACGGCGCCGCCAGGGGCGAGAAGCGCAGATCCTTCCCCTTGACCTCTCCCAAAAGGGCCAGCTCGTCCAGCCGCCGCCGAAACTCCCGGGTGAGGGCGAGAAAGCCTCCCTTGCCCAGGGGAAGAAAGCGTCCCCGGTTTTTCTCCATCAGGTCCAGAAGCTGCCGCAGATCCAGCACGGTCTCCTCGTCCACCTCCACCGTGCCGGAGAGGGCGAACCAGTTCCGTTCTCCCCGGAGGGAGGCCCGGAACTCCTCGTGTCCCACAAGGCGCCGCACTTCCAGGCGTCCCCCCGAGGGCCACTCGACGTTCACCCGGTCGCCCTGTTCCTCCAGTTCGAGAAGGAACTCCAGGCAGTCCTCGGGATCGTCGAAGCGCCACTGATCCGGCGCGAGCTGCTCCCCCCGGTCGAGGGAGGGACAGGATTCCCGGAAGAGCCGGGCCCGCTCCTCCTCGTCGGCGAAGGAGCGCTGCGCCACGCCCCGGGCCTCCTCCCGGAGACCGAAGACGGTGACACCTCCTTTGCCGGCCTTGCAGAGCGGCCCGTCGAGGCCGAGAGGACGGACGAAGAGTTCCACCAGAAAACCCGGCGGAGAGGGAATGAGCTGCACCACCGGACGGGGATCTCCCGGAAGAATCTCCTCCCGGGTCACCACGCCCTCCAGGTCGGTGCGGATTTCCACGAAAGAAGCAAGCTGTGAAAGCGCCGCGGCGAGGCGGGGAAGCGCCCCCGCCGGAAAAAGCGTCCCCTGCCTGCCGAGAAGCTGGGCGAGGTCCAGATGGTGCTGCCGGGGGCGCACAAGGCGGAGCCGGAAGCGGCTTTCCTCGAAGAGGCTCCAGGAGTTCTCCGAGGAGAACCAGGGAACGATCCGCAGGCGGACTCCCTCGTCCGTGCGGGTGGTCTCCAGGCGCGGCTCCGTCGCCACGATCTCCAGCCGCGCCGAGGGGTCGTCGCTCCGGAAGAGCAGGGGATGTCCCTGGAGCGCCTCCAGCGCCCGGGAAAGATCGAAGTCGTAGGTGGAACCGACGCCGAAGGGGGTGTAGTACTTGTTTTCCTCAAGGCTGTCGCAGACGCGGTGATCCTGAAGCGTCAGGTAGGGAACGCTCTTTCGATCCCGGGAGAGCCGCTTGAGCGCCACCTTGCGCCCCTTGCTCCAGGTCCGCCCCCGGGAGGATTGCTCCAGGGGCTCGATCTGCACGGCAAGCCCCCCTGTGAGCGACGAGGACTTCAGAATCAGATGCCACGCGAGGCGCTTGGACGCCGCCCGTTTCTCACCCTCCTCCGTCTCTCCCGCCCCCGTCGCCACCTGTTCCAGCCCGGAGAGCGCCATCTCCCAGGAAGAACGGCGCTTCCAGAGCCTCACCAGGCGGAAACCTTCTTCCGTCGGCGGCACGCCCTCCATCGATCCGTCGTATCCGAGAGCCCGCAGTGCCGCCGCGCACTCGCCCCCGAGCCACGCATAGCCGCAGGCGAAGAGCTTCTTCGTCAGCCTCTCCAGAAAAGCAAGGTACTCCTCGGAAACGCCCACTCCGGTCCAGGCGGCGCCGATGGCGAGAAACAGGCTTTCGATGGGGTGAAGGTCCCCCTCTCGCACGCGCTCCTTCTCCATCCGCCGCGCCTCCGCCGCCAGCAGAGACGCCAGCAGTTCCCCGGGCTTCTCCGCCCTGGCGGACTCCCCCTGCTCAGGGGCAAAGACAGGCTCGGCGGGGCGCAGGAAGAAGGCCGCCGTCACCGCAGCGATGAAAGAGGCGCCTGAGAAAGGAACGTTGCCGGACGCCTCCTGGCAGGCCACGCCGTAGTCGTAGGCGCGCCCCAGGCTTGCCCTGTCGCCGCAGGCNATGCGCGCCAGGGGATAGAAAAGGGCGAAGAGAAAAGGAAGGGGACCTTTTTTCCCCTTCGGGAAAAATTCTTCCAGAGCCTGCTCGTACCGGGCCGCCGCCGCCGCGGCACTGCCCTCCTCCGTCAGGATCCGCAGCGCCGCGAAGGAACCGGCCCAGGCGAGAAGTTCTCCCGGAAGGGGTGACGGCAGTTCCCCGAAACGCGCACGCGCCTCCTCCACCGCCTCTCGGTCGCCCCGGAGAACCCCCTCGATGGCGACGAGGGAGATGAGGAAGGAAGACCCCGGATATTTTTGCAGCGCGGCGCGCAGAAAGGAAAGCAGCGTGGGAAGCGGCCGAAGAAACCGCAGCGCGTCCGAGGTGAAAAACCCCGCCAGCATGTTGACGGCGCGTTCGGACAGCCCCAGAAAAAAGGGGAGATTTTCCGGAACGGCCAGAAGAGCGTACACGAGCGACGCCGGGGCCGTCCGTTCGCCGTCCGAAAGCCTCGGCCCCTTGACAAGGCGGAGGAACGTCTCCTCTTCGCCGCCGAAGAGGGCGTAGCGCAAGCCCCGGGCAAGGTCATCCGCGTTCTCGTACACTTCCTGGCCGAAGCGGAGCGGAACGGGCACGACGCGGCGCACCGCGTAGAGCAGCTGCGTCAGCTCCTTCCGCGACACCGCATCACGGAAGGCCGTGTCCACAAGCTCGGGAGCGCACCGCCACCGGAGCTTGCCCGCATCCTGCAGGATTCCCTTCGACACCAGGCTCTTGATCAGGCGCTGGGGCGCCCGCAACACGCCGGTCCGGGCAAATGTCTCGGGAAACGCGAAGCCGAAGAATTTCGAGAACCCCGCCTCGTTCAGCGGAACATACGCCACCGCCGCGGAGCGCACCACCAGTTTTTCGGGCTCGTCCAGGGCGGCGTACCGCGCCTCCGCCCCCCTGTCCGTCCTCGTGTCCTGAGCCTCTCTCTCGTTCATCCGGGTCCCCCCGCGTTCGCAAAGATGGGCGTCTCCGGGGGCGCCCGCCCGGCCGAAGACACAAGAGCGCGTGGAGAAAGGCCTCCCCCGCCCTGTTTTTTCAGTATACCCCAGAGACGCCCGCAAAGGGGTTGCCTCCCCGGACCTCAAGTGGTATAGTCCACATGTCAACAAGACGACATGTCCAAAAACCCAAGAGCCCTCCGGGAGATGATTTTCCTGCGCAAACTGGACAAGAACAGCCCGATCCCGCTCTACTACCAGATCAAGGAAGCGCTCCAGGAGATGATCGACAACGGCGAACTCTCCCCGGGGGATCCCGTCCCCTCGGAGCGCGATCTCTGCGAGCGCTTCGCCATCAGCCGCATGACCGCGGGCAAGGCCGTCACGGCCCTGGTGAACGAGGGCGTCCTCTACCGGGAGCGGGGACGGGGGACGTTCGTGGCCCATCCCAAATCGGCCTGCACGTCCTCCCATCTGGCGGGGTTTTCCGACAATATCCGCGCCGCCGGCCTGGCGTCGCGGACGAAAATCCTCCTCTTCGAACGCGAGGAGGCGTCCCGGACCATTCGCGAGGCCCTGGAGATCGGCTCCGGAGAGGGAACGGTCTTCAACATCCTTCGCCTCCGCTTCGTGGAGGAGGAACCCTTCTCGCTGGAAAACGTCTGGATTCCCGCGTGCCGTTTTCCGGAATTCTCCCGGGAACTTCTGGAGGGGAAATCCCTCTACGCGCTCATGCGGACCCGTTTCGGCGTGCAGCTCTCTCACGCGCGGCAGACCATCGAGCCCGTGCTCTGCTCCGATTTCGAGGCGGAGCACCTGGACCTCGCCCCGGGGACGCCCCTCCTGCTCTTCCGGCGGGTCGCCTACGCAGCCCCGAAAACGCCGGTGGAGTACTCCAAGTGCATCTATCGGGGAAAGCGCTTCAAGTACGAGGTCTCCTTCGGGATTTAGGCATCCCGGAACGGTGAAAACGTTTACCGGAAGCCAGGGATTCAAAATTCCACGAAAAGAGGGTGCGACAAATGCTCGGAAGTCTGCAGAAACTCGGCAAGGCGTTGATGCTTCCCGTGGCGGTGCTCCCCGCGGCGGCGCTGCTTTTGCGGCTGGGGGCGGGAGACGTGCTCGACATACCCTTCGTCATGCAGGCGGGCGCGGCGATCTTCGACAACCTGGCCCTGCTCTTCGCCATCGGCGTGGCGGTGGGCATCGCCTTTGATGGCGGCGGTGCGGCGGCCCTCGCGGGGGCCGTGGGATACCTGACGCTCACCAAGGCCGTGGTGACCATCAACGACACGATCAACATGGGCGTTCTGGCGGGAATTCTCTCCGGCGTCGTGGGAGGACTGCTCTACAACAAGTACCACAACATCAAGCTTCCGGACTTCCTGGGCTTTTTCGGCGGGAAGCGCTTCGTCCCCATCGCCGCGTCGGGCGTCAGCATCGCTCTGGCCCTCGTCTTCGGCTACATCTGGCCTCCCATCCAGCAGGTCATCCACGGCGTGGGCGAGTGGATCGTCGGCGCGGGCATCCTGGGCGCCTTCGTCTTCGGCACCCTGAACCGCTTGCTGCTGCCGGTGGGGCTGCACCACGTCCTCAACAGTCTGGTGTGGTTCGTCTTCGGCTCCTACACGGACGCGGCGGGCAAGGTGGTGACGGGGGATCTGCATCGCTACTTCGCGGGCGACCCCACGGCGGGAACCTTCATGACCGGGTTCTTTCCCATCATGATGTTCGCCCTTCCCGCGGCGGCCCTCGCCATGTACACCACCTCCCGGTCGGCGAACCGCAAGGCCGTGGCGGGCATTCTGCTCAGCGTGGCGCTCACCTCCTTCCTCACGGGCATCACCGAGCCCATCGAGTTCGCCTTCATGTTCCTCGCCCCCGTCCTCTACGTGGCCCACTCGGTGCTGACGGGGCTTTCCCTTGCGGTGTGCGAACTTCTGGGGATCCATCACGGATTCGGCTTCTCCGCGGGAGCCATCGACTACGTGCTCAACTACGGCCTCTCCACGAAGGGGTGGATGCTTCTCCCCCTCGGTCTCGTCTTCGCCGCGCTCTACTATTTTCTCTTCGTGCTCATCATCCGCGCCATGAACCTGCCCACGCCGGGGCGCGAGGCGGACGCGACGGGCATGACCGCGAAGGCCTCCTCCATGGAGGATCTGGCGGAACTCGCCGCGGCCTACATGGCCAGGCTCGGCGGACCGGAGAACGTGGAACAGATCGACGCCTGCATCACCAGGCTCCGCCTCACCCTGAAGGACGGCACCGTCGTTGAGGAGGCGGCGATCAAGGCACTCGGCGCGACGGGGCTCGTCCGCCCGAGTGCGAAGGTGATGCAGATCGTCATCGGCACCAAGGCGGAGCTGCTCGCGGACGCCATGAGACGCCATCTGAAGAAACGGTGAGACGCGCAGACGCCTCTCCCCGGGCGGTCTCGCCGCCCATCGGAGCGTCGGCCCCCGAAAATCACCGCTCCGGCGCGGCAAAAAACAAGCGCTTCGGCCCCCCGGACACGCAGGTATCGCGGCGGGGCCGAAGCGGAGACACGTCGGCGAAAAGCCTCGTCACCACGGAGAGGGAGGAGGAAACGCCATGAAGGCCCTCAGAGGCGGCAAGATCCTTACGGGCAGAACCTGGTGCGAGGGAAAGGCGCTTCTCTTCGACGACCGCATCAGGGACATCGTGCCGGAAGGCGCGGTTCCCTCCGACGTGGAGAGTGTCACCGAGGCGGAGGGCGCCTGGGTCGCCCCGGGGTTTCTGGACATCCACGTCCACGGCGTTTGCGGCGCCGACACCATGGATGCCTCCTCCGCCTCACTGGAACGCATCGCCGAAGCGCTCACCGCCCACGGCGTGACCGCCTTCTGCCCCACCACCATGACCATGGACGAGCCCCATATCGACGCGGCACTCCAGGCGGTGCACACCGCCATGACCACGCCGCCGCGACGCGGCGCCCGGGTGCTCGGGGCGCACCTGGAGGGTCCCTTTCTCAGCCGCAGCCGCTGCGGGGCTCAGGACGGCACCTTCGTGCGGCGCCCCGATCCGGATTTTGTCCGGCGCCGGCAGCAGGCACTGCGCCTCGTCACCTTCGCTCCCGAAGAGGACGAGGAGTGGCGTTTTCTTGATGCATTGCGGGAAACGGCAATCGTTCCCTCCCTGGGGCACTCCTCCGCCACCTACGAGCGGGCCATGGAGGCATTCCGCCGCGGCGCCAGGAGCGCCACCCACCTCTTCAACGGCATGGTTCCCTTTCACCACCGCAGGCCCGGACTGCCCGGGGCCGCCCTCGACGCGGACGTCACCTGCGAACTCATCGCCGACGGCGTCCACACCCACCCCGCAGTCTTCCGGCTCGTTCTGGCCATGAAAGGAAAGGACCGGCTCGTGCTCGTCTCCGACGCCATGCGCGGCTCCTGTCTCGGCGAGGGGACATGGGACCTGGGAGGACAGACCGTGACGGTCCGCGGCGAGGAGGCGACGCTTCCCGACGGCACCATTGCGGGAAGCATTCTGACCCTCGATCGGGCGCTTCGGAACTTCGCCGCCGAGACGGGACTTCCCCTCTGGGAGGCGGTGCGGCTCGTCTCCGGGAACCCCGCCCGCCTTCTGGGAGAGAAGGACCGCGGGCGCATCGAGCCGGGCTGTCGGGCGGATTTCGTCCTCCTCGACGAGTCCTGGCGAGTGCGAAAAACCTTCGTTGCAGGAGAGGAGGTTTTCGACGACCATGCGCGTCGTGACTGCACGGGATTATGACCAGATGAGCCGCAAGGCCTCCTACATCGTGGCGAGCCGGGTGATCCTGAACCCCCGGTGCGTGCTCGGCCTCGCCACGGGGGACACGCCGAAGGGACTCTACCGGGAACTGGTGCGGCTTCACCAGGCCGGGGACGTGGATTTCTCCGGCGTCACCACCTTCAACCTCGACGAATACGTCGGGCTCTCCCCGGAGCATCCCGACAGCTACCACAGCTACATGGAGGAGCACTTCTTCCGGTTCGTCCCCATTCCCCCCGGGCAGCGCCACATTCCGCGGGGGGACGCACCGGACATCGCCGCTGAATGCGAGCGCTACGAAGAAGCGATCCGCAGCGCAGGAGGAGTGGATCTCCAGATTCTCGGCCTCGGCAGGGACGGCCACATCGGCTTCAACGAACCGGACGTGAAGTTTGAAAAGGGAACCCACGTGGTTCGGCTGGCGCCGAGCACCATCGAGGCGAACGCCCGCTTCTTCGCCTCCGCCGGGGAGGTTCCCCAAAGCGCCGTCAGTATGGGCATCAAAACCATCATGAGCGCCCGGCGCCTTCTCCTCCTCGCCTCGGGGCCGGAAAAAGCCGAGGCCATCCGGGGCGCCGTTCTCGGAGCCGTGACGCCGGATCTTCCCGCATCGGTGCTGCAGCTCCACCCGAACGCCACGGTCATCGTCGACGACGATGCCGCATCGCTGCTCTCCTGAGTGCGCACGCAAGGAACAGCGAACGGACGTAAACGGAAAGGGAGACGGGACGAACGGGAGGAATCGGCATGCTCGGCTTCGGGAAAAAACGCGTTATCCTGCTGGCGCCCATTTCAGGACGGGTCGTTCCCCTGGAGGAGGTGCCCGATCCGGTCTTCGCGGAACGCATGGCCGGAGACGGCGTCGCCATCGAGCCCGATCCCGCCGGTGGCGGCATGGTGGTGGCTCCCTGCGCGGGCGAACTCGTGGCGCTCTTCGCCACGGGACACGCCTTCGGCATCCGGACACCCGAGGGTGTCGAAGTGCTCGTTCATATCGGCGTCGAGACCGTGACGCTTCGGGGGGAGGGTTTTGTCCGCCTCGCCGCCGAGGGAGACCGGGTCGCAACGGGCAATCCCATCGTCCGCTGCGATTTCGACGCAATCCGGACCAGGGCGTCCTCCGCGCTCTCTCCCGTCCTGGTGACGAACATGGCCCTGGTGACGTCCTTTTCAGCCGCCTCGGGAACCGTGACGGCCGGAAAGGACGTGCTCCTCACCCTGGATCTCGCCTGACGCACCTCCTAGCGGAGGTCCTTCAGAAACGCGTCGATGCGGGCGTTCACCTCGTCGGGGTTCTCTATCATGAAAAAATGGTCCGACTTCTCCACGACCTCGTAACGGAGATCCGAAAAGAGCGTCCGCAGGTTCCCCTCGATTTCGGGCTCCAAAGCGACACTGGCGTCGGCATAGACGGCGAGCGCCGGCGCAGTCACCGCAGGAAGCCCGACCCAGTTGTCGAGATTCGTGAAATCCTCCATGGCCCGCCTCGCCACAAGGGGTGACGTACCGGCTCTCACGGAGAGAACCGCCTTCCGGGTCTCCTCGGAGGTCTCCGGGAGAAACATTCCGCTCATGAAGGCACGCACGTTTTCGTCATGGGACACGCCGCCGAAGGCCGACGNGATGCCGGCGTAGTCGGTCTGCATGGCCCGGCGCGCCTCCTCGTCCTCGGGGGGAAACACGAAGGCGCCATCGATGATGATCACCGCTGCCGTGCGCTCGGGAAAGCGTTCGGCAAATCTCCGGCAGATCGCTCCACCGAGGCTGTGCCCCACGAGAACCGCCCGGTCGATCCCCGCCGCAGTCATCACATCCGCCACGGCAGCGGCAAAGATGTCGACGGAATAGGACGCGTCGGGGGCGCTGCTCGCCCCGTGCCCCGGAAGGTCCAGCGCGAGAACGCGGCGTTCCTTCGCAAAGAACTCCGTCTGGTGTTGCCAGCTTGTGTGATCGCAGGTCCAGCCGTGCACGAATACGAGGGGAACGCCGTCATCCCCCGCCTCGAACCAGGCCACGTCGAAGGGGCCGGACGCCGTGCGGTGTTCCGAAAGTGCGACAGCAAACGCCGCAAGAGGCGCAAGAACAAGAACGCAAACACCCAGAACCAACAGGAAACAAAGGCGTCTCTTCATGCGATGTTCCCTCTCCTTTCCTTGTCTCCTCACTCGCTGTGCGAGGCCGCTCCGCACGTACGCCCACCAGGGCACACCCGAAGCCCGAAGGGACATCGTATGGACCGGGGAGGCCAAGACACGTCTCTCCGCCGCAGGGAAGATGGAGCGGGAAGACGTGCGCAGCACCGCCGGGCGAGACGGAAAACACAAACGCGCCGGGTCCATCACGGACAGACAACCCGGAGGGCACCTTCGCGACGGTCGCGCACGGCACCCCCCACCGGACCATCCCTCGGAAAATCGGACCGTCCCCGGGACTCCCGGAGGAACAGGTCCCTCCCCGGCCCTTCACCTCACGCCCGTTTCACCAGCATCGCCGCCGCCAGCTCGTCCGCCTTCGCTTCGCCCAAGAGAAACGCCACGAGGGCGAGGGCGAACTCCATGGCCGCCCCCGGCGCCGCGCCGGTCACGAGCTTTTCCCCGACGCAGACCCGTTCCTCCGTGCGGTTCGCCGGATCGAGCCGCTCCCGGAAAGTGGGATAGCAGGCAGTCTTCTCGCTCCCGAGATAGCCCAGGGCATGAAGAACCACCGCTGGAGCGGCGCAGATCGCCCCCAGAGGGCGCCCCGCCTCGGTATGCCGCCGCAACAGCGCCTGCAACGGTTTGGATGCCACCAGATTCGCCGCCCCGGGCATGCCGCCGGGAAGGACGATCATATCGAAATCCCGATCCGCACAGGCCGCGAGGGTCGTCTCCGCGGCGACCCGCACACCGTGGGCTCCCCGCACCGCATGGTCGTCCGCCGATGCCGTCACCACATCGATGCCGGCCCGGCGCAGCACGTCGATGACGGTGATCGCCTCGATCTCCTCGAACCCCTCCGCGAGAGGGACAAGAACCACTTTGCTCATCTTCACCGCCTCCTCGTCACGAGTGTTTCGAGGAGAAGCATACTCCCAACCATGACGGCCGTCAAAACGGCATCGTGAGAGGCGCATTGCAGGGTACCGCCGCTTCCTCGGTGCCTTTGCCCGACTCCGGTGCACTGCACCAGAGAGGCGGAACCCGCAAAACAAAACATTCCCGGAAGTCCCGCGAGAACGCGCACGGGACATTCCGGGAATGTTGTTTGCCCGATCGGAGGGTACAGCTACAGCTCCAGCTCGATGCCTTTTCCGGCCTCGATGGCCTTGCGCCAGATGAGATGGCCGGTCATCACGTCGTGGCTGGCGATGCCCATGAGCACCGCGGCGCGGCGGCCCTCGCGCACGGGGGGCTTTGTGCCGGCGCAGATGTCGCCCAT